>WNGK01001627.1_pt1 | contig 29539 bp, 29 predicted proteins | sample 5400601 | NCBI WGS metagenome assembly WNGK01 (sample SAMN13153376, study PRJNA577476) | soil metagenome | isolation source: 60 cm soil or saprolite under Garry oak tree replicate 1 | place: USA:California | collected 2016-06-15 | reverse complement strand
GCAGCCGCGCCGCGTCTTCTACAGTGCGCGCCATCGGCCCAGGTGTGTCCCGCTGGCTGTCGAGTGGGGCCATGCCGGTGCGGCTCACGAGGCCGACCGTCGGACGGATGCCCGCCAGGTTGTTGATCGACGAGGGCGCGCGCACACTGCCACCCGTATCGGTGCCGATACCGACAGTGCCTAAATTCGCGGCGATGGCAACGCCGGTGCCGCCACTGGAACCGCCGCTCGCATAGGCCGTGTTGTACGGATTGCGCGTGAAACCAGGCAGAACAGAGTTAATCGTGTCGGCCAGACCCATCGCGAGCTCCGAAAGCGACGACTTTGCGAGAATGATCGCGCCCGCGGCTCGCAGGCGTCCCACAATAAAAGCATCCTTCGGCGGAATGAAATCTTTGAAAAGTGCCACGCCAGAGCTTGTGGGCATGTTGCTCGTGTCGATATTGTCTTTTACGATAACAGGAATACCGTGCAGCGGGCCGACGAGTTTCCCGGTGGACTTCAGCGCCGCATCGAGCTTGGCGGCATCGGTGAGCGCCCCGGCGTTGACGGTGATCAGTGCGTTGAGATATGGACCACGCTTGTCATAGGAAGCAATGCGGTCGAGGTAGGCTTGCGTCACTTCGCGCGCGGTCGTTTGGCCCGCAATATATGCATCATGGAGTTGGGCGATGGTGGTTTCTTCGATGGGAAACGTCGCTCCCTCCACTGTGTAAGCTAGTCCGAGCACAAGAAAGAAAGACGAAATGCAGCCCTGGATACTCATCACAGTGTAGCTCCTGTTCTTCGTCTCTGGACCATCCTACCTCTCCGATGAGCGGTCGCCCTTCGTTAATGGCGGATACTGTTGAGCGATTGCAGCAAATCGGTGCATCTTGAGTCCTCCTCAACGGCGGAGTCTATACAGATCGGTTGTGCTATGCCATTCATTTGATCGTCTGATGGAATTCGCCCAGAAAAGGGTCTGTGAACGCGATAAAGTTTGTTTTGATCCCCGTCCACCTAGGTAGGTCCCGAGTAACGCCGCAGTGGCGAGTCATCCATTACGCGGATTCATAAACCACTGTTCATTGCGATCCTGTCGGGAGCGCCCCCTTTTGGGGAGTACGCCTTCGTACTCAACCGGCTCAGCGTCAAGAGTCTCAGCATTTCTGACGGGCCATGTTCGAAGTCTTAAAGCCGGTGCGTCACTGTCGTCACTCCATGCCATTGGTGCACGGCATTAACTCCTTCGGCCGTATTAAAAGTTGTTGATTGTCTATTCCGAGAAAAATCTCCTCGTGGAACGGACCTGCAGCCGACCTCCCCGGAATCTGGCCCACTTCTCCGATCCGCGTGTATTTTATTTCGAACGGCATCGTCCAGCTTCGACGAGAGACTGCACGGTGTTAGTTACTCTGCCCATCAAAGTGGCGAATTGTGCATGATAAGATTGCGGCGATGATCGGTATCGTACAACTTTCACTCCTCGCATTGTTGTTGCCTGCGTTTTCATCAGCCCTGCCTAAATCCGAGATTGTGTCGTTCCCGAGCGGAAAAATCACGCTGCGAGGAGTCTTGTATAAACCCGAGGGGACCGGGCCATTTCCGGCGGTTGTGTATAACCATGGCAGCGCAGCAGGAATGCTCAGCAATGAAGCCTTTGAGGCTATTGGTCCGGTGTGTGCCGGCCGTGGGTGGGTATTCTTTGCACCGTACAGACGCGGGCAGGGCCTAAGTGCATCCGCAGGGCCATACATTAGCGACGAGATCAACGCGGCTGCGAAAACCGGCGGAATCCGTGCAGCGGCAGCGACGATGGTGAGACTGCTTGAAAATGATCACTTGCATGATCAATTGGCTGGCCTGGCGTGGCTGCGAAAGCAGGGCTTCGTTCAGCCAGACCGCATTGCGGTGGCTGGGAATTCGTTCGGTGGTGTTGAGGCAGTGCTTGGCGCAGAACGCGTGAAGTATTGCGCCGCGATTGATGCCGCTGGTGGTGCTGAAAGCTGGGCGCTTGCACCTGAATTGCAGATGCTCATGACTCGCGCTGTCCGTAATTCCCAAGTGCCAATTTTCTTCTTCCAGGCAGAGAATGATCACGATCTTTCCCCGAGCCGCACGCTTTCGACAATAATGAGACAAGCGGGGAAACCGTTCGATTTGAAGATTTATCCAGAGTTCGGTAACTCGCCACAAGATGGTCACAGTTTCACATGGCTAGGAAGCTCAATATGGGCTGATGACGTATTTTCATTTCTCGAAAAATACTGCCCTAAGTAGTCAGAGGTTGAACTGAGCTTCGCTGAAGTTCCATTTCCCAAACCTTCGGCAGGGGTCCCAGTTTCAGCGAACCAGAAGTTCTGTTACGCGATACGGCGGCTTCCCACAAGCCGACTTCTGCGGAACTTGGGTTCTTATTCATAAGCCGTTGCGTTATGCGCCATTGAGTGCAGCGCATTCAGTAGAAAAAATGACGTGTACAGAGCACGCCGCCAGGAACGGTACACAACAACGCGATATGATGTCGCTATGGATGAGCGAGACTTCTACACGGAGCGTCCTGAATCGAAGGCCGCGGAATATAGATGTCCACGGTGCAAGCGAAGCAATCAGTACCAGGTGCGCTGGATGCGACGGATGAAGAAAGACCGCCTGCCGCCCCGCGCTGACGAGCGCGACCGCGCGCTTTACGCTAAATTACGAGATTACCTCATCCGAGTGGATGATGATGTGACGTGCAAGACCTGTCAGAAGCGCTTTGAAATCCCTTCTCATCAGACGATGGTCTTTCTCGACAAGAGCAGTTCCAGTAGCCCCCAGGGTAACGATGATGACGACAACAGAGGCAATCGGGCCTGATCGGCTGGGCTCTAACCCTTGATGAAATGATCACCGTAGAAGAACCTGGATCTTCGCGATGGAGTCGACCAACCGCTAGTAAGTCGGCGATACGGGAAGTGAATTCCAGAGAACGATGCCGCTTGCGGGAGGCCGGATTAGTAACGGAAAGTCGCCAGCCTTTACCAACCCAATCTCAACTCTCCTGAAGTCCGGATCAGGGAAAATTAAACGTGATCGGTTCCCCGAAGGAGACTTCTGGTTCATTGGGCGCAGTTCTAAGAGTAGCCCACTGTTCGTCTGTGACGCGCCGCGAGGCGGAAGACGCGCTGAAGAGGTATCGGAGAAATAAGGGATCGCCAAACCATTCGGCGGTCAAGTATGAGTCGCGCGCTTCAGCCCGCGACTACATACTTGGTTTGAAACATCAGCTGGTTTGGAATCAACGCTCAGCCGGCCAGCCCTTGTCGAGCGGCTTCGACGGGTCAGCAGTGATCTGCAGGTTTGCGCAGTGGTGATATGTGTATCCACCCGGATTATTAAAGGCGTGCTCGGCCATGAATTGCACGATTTGCAAAGTGCACTTTTTGCAGTTGATGTTCGGCAACAGCACGTCTGCCTCAAAAGGAGCCGCGGCGCCCGTTGGCCGTGTGGAGTGAACGAACAGGCCGTCGGCAAGCACCGGGAGCGGCGGCGGATCTTGTATCTTCGCCGATACGGACTGCGGGCCGCGTTCGCCCTCTCTGGTTGCGACTTCCGGATCTGACGGCAACTCGTTGGGCGAATTCACCGCTAAGGAGACGCGGTAGTGTCCGGGGTGGTATACGGTCTCCTGAACCTTGATGTGCAGTTTCTGGCCTCCAACTGCTTTCGAAATGATGTAGCTGGGCTTACCCCAATCCGAATTCGAACCACCGCAAGGACCGGACTTTTGAGGATCGCCGCGGTTGTCTTCGATCAGCCACGAAGCAGGTTCCAAAAGCCTGAAGTGAGCCGCGGCATTCCGTGCGGCAATCGCCAGTATGGCGGCTACCAAAACGAATCGAACGGAGTGTTTCACGATATCCTCCTCCTGACGAGAAACGTCGATATTATACACAGGCATCCAGGCACAAAAAAAACTTCTTGGATAATCGCCAAACCGGAGATGTCCTCAAAGACCCCGAAGTCTCCATCACGGAAGTCAACGGCCCGTGCTTCCACAAAGCCAACTTGTGGACAGAACGCAATAACAGGCAGAAAATCGGAACCCGTGAATGCTTTCGAGCTTACGAAGCAGATGCGAATAATCAAAGCGCAGCCAGCCGATCTGCGTCTGTATATTGATCTCCTGGAAGAAATTGCCGAGTGGTTGAACCATCGCGGTTTCGGGCAATTGCCGGCCGCACTCCCCGTCGGCTGGCTCCAACGAGGTTGGTTGCCGCGAACCGGACATCTGGATCCCCTGAGAAATTTCACTTCTACAGGTACTCCGTTTATCTGCGTGCGAATTCACCAAGATTGACTGCCGCCGGTCGGAACTTTTTTGGCTCTCCCGGCATCAATGCCTACTAAGAAACGCTTTGAGGAGTTCTATAGCTGATGATCCAATCCGGGAGCTACTGGCAAGCATGGAAGTGGGGAATCGCGGCAGTTCTCTTCGCGTGCGCGATAGTCGCCATTTTTGCGCAGTACAAGTCTTTTCAGTACGTGGGGATCGTCGGGGAGCGGACCGCCGGACTCTCCGCGCCCTACTCAAACGCTGAGATCGTAGCGCCCGCTATGATTGCGGAGGAATCGCAGCCATCGGAACAAGTGGCTGCAGTCTGACGTGGCCCCATGATCATTCGGACCGTGTCTCTGAAGTTCACCTCCAAACACTTCAACGACATACGCGGGAAAATCGATGGCGTCATGCACCGGTTTCAGGGATATATCGACAAACTTACAATCCGGTCAGACGCTGGTTTGCCTCACTCTCTTTCCGCAACGCTGCGAATTCCGGCTGACCAGCTTCAATCCGCGCTTGGGGAAATAAAGACTTTCGGGAGTCTCACCGAAGAATCGGAAACCAGCCAAGACATTACGGGCGGGCACGGAGATCTCGTGGCGCGGCTCTCCAATGCACGCAGGACCGAACAGCGGATGCTTGGCCTCCTGAGCGAACGCGTAGGCAAGCTCGGTGAAGTTGTTCAGGTGGAGAGAGAGATTGGCGAAGTCCGCGAGCGAATCGAGAGAATGGAAGCTCAACAAAAGGGACTTGAGAACCAGGTGCGGTTTGCTTCAGTCAAATTGGAATTGACTGAAGAACGTCAGATTCAATCCCCCTCCGTCCGAACGCGGCTGCGAACAGCGATTGCCGACGGATACCGGGCTGGCATTGCGCTACGGACCAACCGTCGTCGACCGCCACTGTAATTGAATCAACCGCAGCATCCTCGGAGAAGCTGTTCCGTCCAACGCCGAAGCTGTAGGAATGCCTCCAGCATCTCCGCGTAAGTGAAGTTTGCGTTGCGCCCGCTCGGGTTCGGCAACACGAACACGCGCGCGCCATGAATCGTTGCGCGCTGTGGACCGACAACGCTCAGCCGTGTACCGCCCGGTGTCGCGGACGCCCGGCGGCGGCCGGTGGCCGCGGACGGCGCACCATCGAGCAACGGCTGAATCGCGCGATAGACCGTTACGCCGACGAGCGCCACCACCACCGGACGGTACCGGCGGATCTTTCCGTCCAGGACCTTCCACCCCTCGAGGTATTCAGCAGGACGCAGGTCATTGATTCCTGGACTCGGCCGCGCAATCAGATTGGTGATGCCGAGGTCCCATTCGGGCAGCCGATCGTCATCTTCGTACGTGATCGGCTCCGGCAACAGCCGCGAATCGCTCAGAAGCTTCCAAAATCGGTTTGAATACCCCGCGAAATGGTGGCCGGTTATCGCCGACCGCACGCCCGGGTTGATGCCGACAAACAGTACACGCAAACCTGGCCGGATGCGATCCTTCAAGCGCAGCTTGGACCAGTCTGACTTTATAATTCTTTTTTTGGCTGTCACTTCAACGTTCAACGCCAAACGTTCAGCGTTTCAAGGGTCAACCATAAACTGGCCGGTCCAAGGACGCACCGCAGCTTTGACGACCACGTCATCTGAGGAGTCCGTTTCTTCTGTTTCCTCTTGACACAAATCATAGTTGAACTCTATAACGCTGCTCACGTTGGGTTACAGACCATAAAAAAATCCATTCGCCGGGGCTAACCGATTGTCCGGGAGCGCTGAGACTGCAAACAGAGAGGAGAAACTCATGAGCGGAGAGTTTCGGGGCGTTCGTTGGGATTGTCGCGTTGCGGTGTTCGTCTTGGGGCTGGTGCTGTTCGTGGCCGCGGTTCCGGTTTTCGCACAATTGCCGACCGGGACAATTCTGGGAACTGTGAAGGACGCCTCGGGCGCATTGGTCCCAGGTGCGACCGTCACGGCCCAGAACGTGGAGACGGGCACAACGCGCTCGACCTTGACTGATGAGACCGGCGGGTATCGTTTGGCCGCGCTGCCTGTGGGTCCCTATGACCTAAGAGTCGAGCTGGCGGGCTTCAAGTCAACCACGCAGAAAGGGTTGGTTCTCAACGTTGGCCAGGAAGCGGTCTTGAACTTTTCGCTGGAGATAGGGACCCCTTTGCAGGAAGTCGTGGTCAGCGCCGAAGCCCCGCTCGTGAACACGACCACGGCCTCGCTTGGCGGCCTGGTGAACGAAGAGAAACTCGCTGAGCTGCCGCTGAATGGCCGCAACTATCTGGACTTGACCCTGCTCCAGCCGGGCATCTCACAAAACACCGTGGTGATCCAGCTTGGCGGGGGCGGACAGGGCGCCATCTATAGCAGCAATGGCGCGCCCATCATCTCGAACAACTTTCTGCTGGACGGATCGCCTACCCAGAACGTTCTCGGCTACAACGGCGCCTCGGCGGTGGGCACGACGCTGGGGCTGGACGGCATCCGCGAATACAAGGTCATCACCAACGCTTTCGGCGCCGAATACGGCATGAACATGGGCAGCCAAATGACGATTGTCAGTAAGGGCGGAAGTAATCAGTTTCACGGCGATGTGTTCGAATACCTACGGAACCGCGTCCTGGACGCCCGGAACTTCTTTGATTATTCCTATGGGCAGTGCCTGGCGAGCAACGCCTCCAACGCATCCTCCTGCAGCCGAAACCCGCAATATCAGCGGAATAACTTTGGCGGCGCTTTTGGAGGACCGATCCAGAAAGACAAGACGTTTTTCTGGGGTGTCTACGAAGGTTTGAGGCAGGTGAAGGGGATCCCTGTGATCGCCAAGGGGATTCCCGCCGCGTGCGTGACCAACGGGACGCGCACCGTCGCCCGAGGTAATCCGAATGGCTTAGACTACACCGTGACCCCCGCCGATTGCGGTGGACTGATCCGTGATCCCATAACCGTGAACGCAGCGATACGGCCTCTGCTGGCGCTCTATGATCCTGCCGACACCAACTACACACAACTCTCGCATGAGGCGGTGAACTTCGGGCAGATGCGCGTGGACCACAACTTTGGCAGGGGCGACAGCCTCTTCGCGCGCTACACGATTGAGGACTCCGACGTGCTTCTCCCAGGGCCAGGTTTCGGCGCCAGCGTGTACGGTTTCAAGGAGTTTCAGACGGGCGCGAGCAGCCGAAGCCAGTTCATCACCCTTTCCGAGAATCACATTTTTTCCCCCACGCTTCTGAATTCGGCGCGGATCTCCTTCAGCCGGACAAACATTCCATCCTATCCCGTTGTCAATCCTTCTCAGACCGGGCAGCAAGTCATTGGTCCGGATGTGTCGTTCGCCAATGGGCAGCCCATCGGTTTGATCGTCATCGGAAGCAACGGCACCGGGAGCTCGAACTTCACCACAATGGGGCCGGATTTCGCCGCCCCCAACTACCACTTGCAGAATTACTGGAGCGTGAGTGAGGACCTCTTCTACACGAAGGGAAAACACGCGCTGAAATTCGGCTTCCTGGGCAACCGCATTCAGTTGATTACCGGTGAGACGGTTTGGGGCCGCGGCAGAGTGAATTTTGCGGGAGGCCTTCCTGCCTTTCTACAGAATCAACCCTCGCAGGTATTCGCAGCAATACCTGGCGGAGTCGAGCGCCGCCATTTCCGGTACGAAACCTTCGGGTTTTACGGGCAGGACGACTGGCGCGCGACTTCACGGCTGACGCTCAATCTCGGCCTGCGGTACGAATTCAACACGACGGTGACGGAGTCCCAGGGCCTTCAGACTACCATTTTGCGTCCCGCCGCTCAGGTTGACGTCATTGGCGGCCCCGGTTGGACGTCTCCGCTCACGGTCGAACCCTATATGCGAAACCCGTCGCTCAAGAACTTCAGCCCGCGCGTCGGGTTTGCTTACGACCCGACGGGAAAAGGGAAAACAGCCATTCGTAGCGCCTTCGGGCTTTACTACGATGTGGCGACGATCGGCTCAACCACGTTCGGATATGTTGTGGGCGATCCGCCGTACCGGTCCTCAAGTGCCGCTTTCCCGGCATCGTGGGCGCCTGGGTTCATCTCGGCGAACCCAGGCCCCTATCAGCCTCCCTTCAGTAATCCTGGGGCAACAAGTGCATTTGCTGGATTTTCCCCTTTATCGCCTATCAATCTGACCCAGCATGACGTCCGCCAGCCGTACCTGATGCAGTGGAACCTCTCTGTGGATCAGCAGTTGCCGGGCAGCGTCGGCCTATCGGTGTCGTATGTGGGTACGCGCGGCTTGCATCTCTGGGGGCAAGGAGACGTCAATCCGTGCATTCCCACGGCCATCGTCAACGGGATCCCCAACTGGGCGAACACTCAGGGTCCCGGAGGTACGCCCGCCCCCTGCCCGTCGACGAACATCCTCTTCCCGGCGGGACATGTTTGCACCGTCATTACCTCAACGGGTTCCACTTTGCGCATCCCCAGCGGACGAGCCAACTGCAACCTCAGGGAGGACAATTCGATCCAAACCAGTTCCCGGTCCTGGTACGACGGCCTCCAGCTAAACGTGCAGAAAAGGCTGGCGCACGGCCTCGAATTCCAGAGCGCTTACACCTATTCGAACAACCTGGACACCACGCAGGGGCGGCTTTCCATCGATAGCGAGGCTTTCACGCCCGGAGTGGCCCGGAACTTCGACAAGGGCAGGTCCGTCGTTAACGCCACCCACAACTGGCGGTTTAATACGCTGTATACCTTCCCGGCGCGGAAATCCGAGGGTTTGGTATCCAAGTTAGTGAACGGCTGGTCGATGCAGAATATCGTTTCCGCACAGACTGGAAATGCTTTTACGCCAGCCGCTCCAGGCGACGTGTCGTTCAACACGACTACTAATATCAACAGCGCCTATGAGCGTCCCGAACTGGTCACGTCCGCCAATTTGCGCGATGTTACCGCCTGCGTAGGCGCGACCGGTCTTACCCCATTGGGCCGGCAGTGTAATGTCAATGCGGTCGTCTACAATCCTGTCACAGTCATTACCGGTGACCCCAACCGGTGGTTCAATCCAAACATGTTCACCACGCCCATTCCGGGTTACCTGGGCAATGTGGCGAGGGGCGTTCTGACCGGGCCCGGCCTGTTCAACTGGGACTTCTCGTTGCACAAGAACACGCCGCTGGGTTTTCTGGGAGAAGCCGGGAATCTGCAATTCCGGGCGGAATTTTTCAACATCCTGAACCGGGCAAACTTCATTAATAACCCGTCCAATGGCAACGGAATCGTCGGCCCGAATGCCGGGAGGCTGACGGTTGCCCGGGACGGACGGGACATCCAGCTCGCGCTGAAAGTGAGCTTCTGAAACACGCGCTGCGCTTCTGCTTGAGCCGACGCCGGCGCTAATCTTCGAAGTCGAAGGGGTTTCGGTCGGCGGAGCGACTAGAGGCGTGCAAATTGCGCGGCTTCATTTCGGCGATGAACGGTGTGACGTTTATGTCGCCTCTTGGAAGCATCCTCTGCCGTCTTTTCTTCATGGCTCCTCCCTACATGATCCGGTGTTCTTTTGCATACAGACTCCAATCAGTTCCTGTTTGTTCCGTCTTCCTTGCTCGCAAACCAAGACCCGCCGGTTTAAGGGCCTTCTCGCCGACCAAACGCCGCCACCAGTGTTGCCCACGACATTTCAACCGGAGATGTTTGGGTATGAAACCTGCTGGAAAGAACCACTGGAAGCTTCTGTTACCATTTTGGTAACATGTGCGTGATGTTCCACGACGGGAGGCTATGCTCATTATCACAGAACAGCGCCTGATCGAATACACGAAGCAGCATCCAGAAGCTGCGAGTTCTCTTTTACGTTGGGGAGCTTTGGTAAGAGGCGCGAAGTGGCGGAACCTCGCCGACACGCGCCGAACGTTTGCGCATGCCGATCCGGTGGGACAATGTGCCGTTTTTAACATCAAAGGAAACGACTATCGCCTAATAACGAGAATCGACTATGGCTTACAAACTGTCACCCTCAAACACTTCCACACGCACAAGGAATACGACCGCGGCTCGTGGAAGAAAGACTGCTAGTAGCGGCCGTCTGAATCGCCGTAAGTATGCAGAATTGCTTTCGGGCACACTGCCGCGGATTATCGAAAATGATGCAGAGCTCGAACGAGTAGCCCACAGCGTCGAGCCTCTGCTCGATAAAGGTGAGCGCCGGACACGCGAGGAAGAAGCGCTTTGCCGGTTGCTGCTCAGGCTCATTGAAGACTATCAGCAGTCTCATCGAGCGATTCCTCAGCTCACGCCGAAGGGTGCATTGGCGGCGCTACTGGAAGCTCGCAATCTTCACCAGGTGGATCTCCTTCCGATCTTCGGTTCCCGTAGCAGGATCTCCGACGCGGTCAATGGCAAACGCGAAATCAGTAAGGCGCAAGCCCGAAAGCTAGCGGAATTCTTCAGTGTCTCGCCGGAATTGTTCATTTAGTGTCCGGTGTTGGAATGGTAAGACCGGATCTGCGGAGATGATTCATGAAGTCGATACCGACATCCCAGCGACCACCAATGACGCCGGCCATGAAAGCAACTGGAACTTTTGTAAAGCGGCGACGGGTTTTTGAAAGCGGCAACCTGGTTTTCGAGAACGGCCAGGCGGTTTTTGAGTGCGGCAAACGCACTTTTCAAAAGCGGCAATCGACTTTTGAAGAGCGGCAACGTCCTTTTCGAGTGCGGCGACATAGGTTTCAAGAGCGGCAACGGAGTCTTGAAGACCGACAACGCAGTTCTTGAGAGCGGCGAGCCACTTTTCAAGTGCGGCAACGTATTTTTCGGGTGCTGCCACCGACTTTTAAAGACTGGCGCTGCAGTTTTCGAGAGCGGCAACGTCTGTTCGATACGCTCGTGCGTTGATCAGTGCGTGGTACGACGGGCGGACGCGGTCGATAGATATCGAGCTTCAGGCCAGGTCGATCCAGGTAGACAAGAAGCTGCGTTTATTCTTCCTAGCGCGGCCGGAGGCCGCAACCAAAGTTGAAGATTCGGCTGCCGCGCGCTTTCAGCGGTCAGCTTTCAGCGCTCAGCATTCGGTGTTATTTTTGCAACTTCTCCGCGTTTCGCGGAGAAGTTACGGATAAAGAATTTATGCGCCGAGAGTGTGCGCGACCCGTTACGCCGAGTCCTGTTTACTCCATTACGTCCGTCGCAGCATTGATGCTTGCAGAGCACTGTCCTGTATCGCGGAACGTGATAAGTTAACGCAGGTCGACTTTGCGGGAGCTATTTTCGCGTAACTCGCCGAACGACAAGTTCCATCAGTTTTTGTGGGGGTCTTGCGCCGATTGTGATCTCCGTAAGCTCCGTCCACTCACCCTTGTCGTTGATTCGCATGACTGACTTCGTGCTGATCTCGCCGAGGGAGAAGCGCCAAGTCCCACCCTTGCCGTCTTCCAGCGGTTTCACATCAGTCTCAAGCCACCGGCCGTCGTTGTAAGCACGCATTCGATAGCTACCGGAAGTATCATCGAAGGTGATTAGTCCCAGCGCCTGAAGGACGACCTTGCCGTCGGACTTCGTTCGTCCAATGCCTTCGACCATCAGCACCAATCCGTCGAGCTTGAATTGTGCCACTTCGCTTTGTTCAAGTTCGACGATGACGCCCCCGCGAGCCACAGAAGCCTGCCCGGACCATTCTCCGACGAGGAAGTCCAGCTTCTTCATAGCGGCTCGCTGGGCTTCCATATTTGGAGTTTGAGGTACTTGTGCCATGTTGACGAAGTTTAGCGTCAGCAGAAGAAAGATCGTGACCGCTGGGCGCGCCATTGGAACCTTAGACACCGAAGAGTTTCCAAAAGTTCCTATTAGGTCGCCGAAAACGCCGAAGGGTTTACGCATCGATCTCCCGAAGTTCGATCAACACTGGGCGACCAGAACGAAGCCGCCTGCGGCGACGGACGCTACGCGTGGGCACGCTCAAAGATCTTCCCTTCCCAACCCAACGGCAGTAGCATAGCCTCCGTCATGATTGAAGAATCCGCATTGACACCGCTCGGCTTCACTCACGTTGAGGAACTCCTTTTAACACAGCAGGTTAGGTTACTTTCTCCATAGGCCCGCGTCCGCCGCCAAACTGCAGGCGGCTTCCTTCAAGTCTCGTTATCGAAAGTGCCTCGGCAACGAACATCATGTCCCGCGCATTCGTGTCTCGCCTCGGCACTTCCGATGAACGCTAGCGACTTATCGTTACGAATCCGGCGATTCACATCCGCATCGGCATCTAAAGGCGTTTCTCTACTTTCGACGTAGAGGCTGAAAGATAGTCGTAAATGTGTAGCGGCGCCTCGCATTTGGCTCCTGGTGTATCGCGCGTGGGCATCCTTGCTGAGCATCTCTAGATCGAGGTTCTCCATCAGAGTCACACCCTGCGGCAGCAAAGTGTAATGTGGTCCTCCCGCAGTGTCCGATGCATAGGCGACGGCATTGCGGTTCACGATCCACTGCCCCGCTCGATCGTCAACCTGCGCCTGATTGTTATAGAAACCCAGGCGGTCGTTACGGGGCTTCTCAGGATCTTCAGTCCAGTATTTATACGCATCTCCCGTGCGCACAAAGATGACGTCGCCGGGTTCGAAATCGTTGATCCTCAGGCCTTCCCGCACCATCGCATCCTCCAGGTCTTCGGAGGCGTAAAAAAAGCCGGCTGGAGGAAAGTTTGAGACATCCGCGCCTTGCGAGACCAGTCTGTTCTTTCTTCGATGTGAAAACATCCAGAAGGACGCCCCGTGATTACGGATCCGATCGCGTCAATACCCATGCCCTTAAATCCAGCAAACATAGTCCCTGAAGGATCTTGAACATCGGGTACGGTGTAGAGGTTGTTGTTGTCGAGAAGGTTGTAGCAGTTGTATGTCCGGCCATTTCTGCCCGGCGCCGCCATGTGATTCCACGCGTCCATCTGGGCGCCCTGTTGGTTGACCGCACTATCAAGGGTCGCAAGAAACGGCAGACTGAAGTCGCCCTTTGGGATCACTGGAGGTTGCATCGCTTGTTCGAAAGTTAAAACAAGGAAGGCCTCAGGAGGAAATGGCGGCAGGCCAGGCCGCGTCGCACGGGAAGTCTTCAATGTAACGCTTCCGATGACACCGTTTCGACCGGGGACATTCTAAAGGCGGTGTATTGTTTTAGTGAAACAATTAAGCAACGTACGGATGACGGTCACGGTTTCAGTTGTGATTCGCGCTGGCGTTCGATGCTATAAATCGAACTGGCTGCGCCGCGTCCGAGGTCAAAGGGATTGTCGAAGGAGCCCACGTAGAAAACATACCTAGACGATACGCTCTGCCATCCCCCTGGGCAAATTTTCAATGCGTTCCTTGAGTTGCTTGATCTTGATCTATTAAGGCAGAATCAATCACCGATTCAGGAGGCCAGAATGAAATCCTACGCCATCGTTCTCAGTCTTCTATTAACAACCGGAGCCTTTGCCGGACAATCCGGTAAGGATACGGTCGACACGCATGTCGCAGCCGCGAAGGCTGCGGCCAGGCAGGAACACACGTCGCTATTGAACTTGTGTAGCGCCCCGGAACCAGCGCCGGCGGCTCAACAGGGACAGCGGGCTGCGGCACAACCACCAGGTCCTCCGGACCGTTCGAAGTGGCATGCGGAGCCGGTGAAGGTATTCGACAATCTCTACTTCGTCGGCATGACGGAATATTCATCCTGGGCCGTCAACACTTCGGACGGGATCATTGTCATCGATGCGATCTTCGATTACTCGGTCGAAGATGAAATTGCCAAAGGTCTGCCGAAGCTGGGACTGGATCCGAAGAAAATCAAATACGTCATCGTGAGCCATGGTCACATCGATCATGCCGGCGGCGCGAAGTATCTTCAGGATCATTTCGGGGCGCACGTCATTATGGGTGGCCCGGACTGGGATCTGCTCGATCGCGATCGGGGCGCCTGGCCGAAACCAAAACGCGACATGGTTGCAACCGATGGCCAGCGACTCACTCTCGGCGACACGACGCTGACGCTGTATCTGACGCCGGGCCACACGCTCGGCACGATTTCGACACTGATTCCACAGTCAAGGATGGCGGGAAGCCGCACCTTGCGGCCCTATGGGGCGGTACAGGGTTCAACTGGCTCCGAAACCGGACAACTTACATAACCCCGGATCGGCCGGACCGGTTCTGGTTCGAGACCTATGAGAAGTCCGCGAGCCGTTTCCGTCAAATCGTCTCAAAGGCGGGTGCCGACATCATACTGTCCAACCATACCAATACCGACGGATCAAAGAAAAAGCTACCCGCGTTGGCGAATCGAAAAGCCGGTGATCCGCATCCTTACGTTATCAGCAATGAAAGCGTGCAACGTTTTCTTACGGTCGCCGACGAATGCGCCAAAGCGGGCCTCGCGCGCCTCAACTGAAATCATCGTCTCGGAAGCAACGTCTTGCGGATCTTCGCGACGACAGTGAAGCTCGGATCGACGACGTTGGCGATCTCGTATTCGGCAGCCTCGCCCATGAAAATCTGGGCGCCGCGCTCGGTCATTCCGTAATCCGTGATGAGCCAGCGCTGCAACTCGGCTGTGGCGATTTGAAACGCTTCGAGAAGCGGACGCGCGCTGCCCAGCACCATGATGTGCGTGTCGTTCTCGAGACGAGGCCAGCCGATATCCTTTTTCTTGATGAGACCGACGGTGAACTCGACATCCATCGACGTTTCGAGTCCCGAACCGACGACCTCTCCCTCACCTTGTCTGGCATGTCCATCGCCTAGAAACAGGAGCGCACCCGGCTCATTGACCGGGAGCATCAACTTCGCTCCGGTGATCATGGCCGCGTAATCCATGTTGCCGCCCCACGCCCGGGGGTCGAAGTCGCGATCGCTTCCTTGCCCCGCGGCGCAACGCCGACACAGCCGAGCATCGGCCTCAGCGGCAATTCAATCCCGCCAGGCTGGATCTCCGCCTGATCCAATCGCGCGACGCCTTTCGCTTTGTCGATCGTCCAGGTCACGCGCTTCGGTTCGCGATCCATGCGCGCAAGGATCGCTTGCGGCGTGGTCGCGTACGGGGCCAGGAGACTGCCCGAGTAGGCCGTCGTCCGATTCGTTTCGATCTTTTCGAGCGTAACCACGAGCATATCGCCTGGCTCGGCGCCTTCGATATAGAACGGTCCGGTCTCCGGATTCGGTCCGACGCCAACCATCTTGCCGTTCCAGTCCACGCCGCCGGCGTCAATCGTCTTTGTGACGACCCGATCGCCGGGCTTGATACGCAACGCCGGGGGATGCGCCGCGGACCACGTGTTGTAGAACTTAGTCGGCGTGAATCGGTGTGTTTCGGCGCGAAGCGGCGCAACCCCCGCCACAACGCAGAATGCGATCAACAATGTTGATGTTTTCATAGCTATACGTCAGGATCCGAGGACTGGCCTACAAACCGCCCGCCTGCCGCATCGCCTTTTTGCGTTTCGCCTTAATGCGGCTCGCCACTTCGAACGGATCGCCCTGCTGAAGCTCCATGAGGAACAGCTCCACGGAAACTGTAGGTAATATAAGACGCTCTCCGTGTGGTTGACAATGTCGTGTAAGGATTTAAGGATTCTTGCCGCGCGAGTTTTTCAGCCACGGCAAAATCCGTGCTTGAACAGGGGTATTATGTCAACCTGCCAGTGGCGACGGGCCGGCGCACGGAGGATTTGGGGCCGGCGCACGGGACGTCATCGACGATGGAACCGACATGGTTGACCACCGAACCCTGGCTGCCGCCCTCTCCTTTCTCATTCCCGAGGTTCAAATTGATATAGAGGCCCGGGAACGTCATCAGTGGATTTCCGCTGGGCATGGAATAATTTGCCGCCCATGGCGAGAAACAGTTTTTTTTGGCTTCCACGTCCTTCGAGACAAAGTGCCAGTGACCCATGGTCACGCCGACCTCGTTGAACGGGGCCGATTGCGCGGCCGCATGCGGTCAGGGTCAAAGCCATCAACAAAGCCACGAATACACTTGTCTTCGTCGCAGATCCTCGCTGTTGTGCCGGATTTCCCGTTAATTGCTGTGTGAATACTATGAGATTCGCCGCCCCGGCGGCCGTCGTTGCTGGGGCGTACAAAACGCACGCCCCGCTTATCTGGCTATGGCTGTACCGGCTGGCCTAAGGGTGCCCGTTGGACAATCTCGATGCGGGTGCCCCAGGGATCGGTGATGTAGGTAATGGTGCTGCCGGTGGGAGACTTGCGAGGCGGCTCGTCGAGCTTGATGCCTTCCGACTGGATCTTCTTCACGAAAGCTGCGTGGTCTTTCACGTCAAAACCGATGTGGTCCAGCACGCGCCCGCGCGTGGGTGCCTGCTTCGCGTCGGCCCTGGCGAACCGGATCTGTACGCCCGGGATATCCACGACGGGGGCGTTATTGCGGGTACCGGGTTTCCCGCCGAAGGTCTTCGCATACCAGGCTTGCGCTTTGGCGATTTCAGTCTCCGGCAGGGATAAATGAACATGTTCATTGCGGATCGGCATCGACTGGGTCTTGTCTTCCAGGATTTCGATGCGAACGCCGTCCGGCGTCTCGACAAAGGCTTGGTCCAGTCGGTTGTTGCCGCCCGGGAGCACGTTCACGCCCGCGGCCTTCCACTGCGCGGCCCGCTTCTGGACGTTGTCGACGATGAAACCGACATGGTTCACCACCGAACCCTGAGTGGCGCCATCTCCTTTCTCGGTCCCGAGTACCAGATTGATCAAGACCCCGGGGAACATGATCTGTGGGTTTGCGCCGGGCATCAATTTGCCGCCCATGGCAAGAAAGAGTTTTTTGTTCGCTTCCACATCCTTCGACGCGATGTGCCAGTGACCCATCGTCACCCCGACCTCGTTGAACGGGGCCTGTTGCGCCGCCGCGGTGCTCGCGGTCAGCGTCAAAGCGACCAACAATACGAACAACACACTTATCTTTTTCACTGATGCCTCCCTGTAGACATGGATTTACCGTCGATTGCTGCGTGCATACTATCAGATTCGCCGCTTCCGGAAAGAATGGCAGCAAGCGTCATTGCGCCTGAGGTTTGCGGTGGTTCGAAACATGTCAGGTATTGTATCCACGGCGGATCCGCATGTTCAAATGTTTGGCGTGTGTCACCGGTTCATGTCGGCGCGCTTTTAATTCGAAGCCGGTCTCGAAGTCAAAACAAACACTTCAGAGCGAGCTGAAGCTCGCGCATGTTGGTACGCGTGGTACTAATCTGACCAAACGTGGGCGAAACCAGAATTCTGGCGGGAGTGCCCAAGTTCGGGTGGTTCGGGAAGTTGAACGCTTCGAACCGGAACTGGACCGCATGTTTCTCCACAAACCGGAACTCCTTATGCACCGAGAAATCCCACTGAACGAGACCCGGCATGATGGCCGTGTTTCGGCCCACGTTGGCGTGAGTACCGAAGGGCCACGGCGAATTTGTTCTCATGCGGAAGCCGTAGGGGAAGAGTTGCGAGTCAGGCGTAAATAGTCGAAGACCAGACGGGTGTTGAAAGCGAGGTTCCGCATCATCGTGGCGAGGGACTGATTGGGCCTTTGAAAAGACTTGGGGATGCCGACGGCGAAACGGCGGAGGCGGGTGATGTTTTCCGGGCCGAAGCCGGTTCGGATTCGGCTGCGGTCCTCATCGTAATTCCAAGTTTTCGAGAGCGGCAACGTCTGTTCGATACGCTCGTGCGTTGATCAGTGCGTGGTACGACGGGCGGACGGCGGCGTGAACGCGGTCGATAGATATCAAGCTTCAGGCCAAGTCGATCCAGGTAGACAAGAAGCTGCGTTTATTCTTATGCGCAGCGTGATTCTTCAACCGGGAGTTTCTTCACACCAGAGTTTAAGACAGCACTGAATACATGTGGTAAATCCACAGATTCAATTGCACGACGTTGTGCGTACCCAACCATCCGGAACATCGCAGGGCGTGGGGAATACGCGGCATTCGTTCGTTAACGGATTACGGGCAGGGGCGAGCACCTGAATGCAGGCCACGGCTGGCGACGCAGCGACGCTGATTCCGGTGAATTCCCCCTCCGGGAACAGAACGTTGACCCCACCCAGGACAACGGGAATCGTGCTGGTGATTCGCAGCGTGCCCATGAAGTCCGAGGGTGCGTTCGGCAGGAATTCCTGGACGAAACGGCTGATGCGGACCTGAGGCGCAACTTCTGCGGTGCTGCTGGCAACGAGTCGTCCGGCAAAGTCCATCAATGAAAGAAAGACGGTTGCGCTTTGCGTTGTAGATGGATTCACGATCGCATAGCCGCTCTTACGAAATGGCCGGATCACGGCGAATCCGCTGAATTTCTTAGCCGACCCCAAAGCCGGCAGTTGAACGCTGGTGAGGATTTCGGTCGACGGCCGGGTGCATATCGGTTTGGGGCCGATGAGACCATTGATCAGTGTCACCTCGGCGCTGGCTTGAATGGTGATGGAGGAATCGAACGTCAACCGGATCCACCCATTCAACGGCGGCACGTCTTCAGCCGTGTATGCTTCGACCGAACCTCCGCTCTCGATTTGAAAGACCGTTTTCGTTCCAGTGTGCGCGATTGGGAACAACTCCAGGATGCGGATTGCAGTCCCATCGTTCTGATACGCCTCGAGTGTCACCTCCGCCGCAGACGGTGACATGTTTGCGATGCGGATCGTGGTCTGGTAGTGAATCGGCTGAGCGGTATAGCCATTGAGCGCGACGGGCAGAATCAGTTCCTGGGTTTGCGCACCAGCGAGTGTTGAGAAACAAATAACAAGAAAGGCAATCAAGCAAATCCGGCGCATACGTCCTCCGAATGGATGAACTACTTTTTCAGCAGCGGCTCAACGGTCTTCAACACATTATCCGTCACAATCACGTAGCCGTCGGCATTGGGATGGAGATAGTCGTCGAGGGTGAGTTTGGGATTGCCGGCGACGCCTTCGAGAAAGAAAGGAATAAGCGGAAGGTTGAGCTTGCGGGCCAGATCACGGAACACGTCTTCGAAGGAGCGTACATACGCCGCGCCGTAGTTCCGTGGAAGCGTCATGCCGGCGAGAACGACGGTGGCGCCGCTCTTTTGGAATGCCGTGATCATTTCTTCCAGGTTTGCCAGCGTCTGTTTCAAAGGTAATCCGCGCAGGCCGTCGTTTGCTCCAAGCTCGAGAATCACGATGGATGGCGTCAGATCGAGGCCGGCTTTGATCCGGGCGCGGCCGCCGCTGGTGGTGTCGCCACTGATCCCCATGTTCACGACACGGTATCTGTAACCGCGCTGGTCCAGCTTCCGCTGGAGCTGTTCGGGGTAGCCGAATCCCCGGGGCAGGCCGTAACCAGCCGTCAGGCTGTCGCCGAATGCGAGAATAATGGGGCGCGAATCGGTGGGCGAGGGACGCTGAGCCCAGGTCATAAATACCATCGTCGAAATAATGAATGCTGTTTTCATCTAGAATCAAATCATGATAGCGGTGCGAGATTTGGTCAAGACGATCCGAAATGGGGCACACCAGGTCGAGATCATCCGGAACATAAGCTTTGACGTACCATCGCGGCAGTTTGTCGCAGTGATGGGGCCGTCGGGCAGCGGAAAAAGCACGCTGCTCGGTTTGATCGCTGGGCTGGACTGGCCGACCTCTGGAAGCATTCTGATCGATGGACAGGACATCACCGAACTCCGCGAAGACGAGATGGCCCAGTTGCGCGGGAAAAAGCTCGGGTTCGTGTTTCAGTCGTATCACCTGATTCCCACACTTACCGCTTTGGAAAACGTGATACTGCCGATGGAGTTTTCCCGGGGAACCAACGGGGCCATGGCGCGCGCCCAATACCTGCTCGAGAGCGTGGGCTTGATCGAGCGCCGCGACCATTATCCCGCCCAGCTTTCGGGCGGCGAGCAGCAGCGGGTCGCCTTGGCCAGGGCATTCATGATGAGGCCGGCAGTTCTGCTTGCAGACGAACCCACGGGGAACCTTGACAGTGCCAATGGGAAACATGTGCTGGAACTCCTGATTCGGCTGAATGAAGAGGAGGGGACAACCCTCATCCTGGTTACTCACGACGAGTTGCTCGCCTCGCATGCGGAACGGAGGATTGTGCTGAGAGACGGACGGATCGTGGAGGACAGCCGCGAAGCGGGGCAGCCAGGTCCCTCTCCCTCTGGGAGAGGGTGCCGCGAAGCGGCGGGTGAGGGTTAACAGAGTGCCACCCTCTCCCAGAGCACTGGTGTCCAAATTAGCCGAAACGGAGGCTCGTGTCCTTCTCCCTCTGGGAGAAGGTGGCCCGAAGGGCCGGATGAGGGTGCATTTCCTGCCCTCACCCGGCGCTTCGCGCCACCCTCTCCCAAAGGGAGAGGGACATCCCCGAAACGGGTTTCCAAATAGAGAATCCCATGAAACTCGCAATTTGGACAAGAGTGCTCCCAGAGGGAGAGGGACGCGCCCTCGGCATAGTTGAGCCCGTGTCAGTCGCACAAATCTCGTTGGTCCGTTGGTAATTGGGTTATTGGACAGCTACATTTGATATCGTTCATGGGACATTCCAACATTTGACAATTTCGGAGCCAACCCACAACCTCCCGTTCCCCCTCCGGATGGCATGGCGTGAAACGCGGGCCGCAACGGGGAAGTTTGTCTTCGTGGTCCTCTCCGTAGCGCTGGGCGCGGCGGCCTTAACGGCGGTGGCCGGCTTCAACGAATCCGTGCGCTTCACGCTACTGCGCGAAGCCCGGACGCTGATGGCTGCGGACATCTCGGTCCGGATGCCGATCGAGCCGTCGCCGGCAGAGCTGAAATTCCTCTCTCAGCTTGAGTCGGAAGGCGTTGAATCGACCCGAGTGACGGAAACGGTCTCCATGGCCTCCACCGGCCGTGGCGCGCCGGTCCTGGTTTCGGTCAAGGCTGCGGATTTCGCAAAGTACCCCTTTTACGGCCAGCTCGAGCTGGACCCGGCTGAAACTCATCTGGATGAGAACTCGGTTGCCGTATCCGACGATCTGTTGCTCCGTCTCGGGATTCATGTAGGCGATCCCATTGAAATCGGCGAACGACGATTCCGCATCGTCGCACGCATTACCCGCGAGCCCGATCGTATGACCACGGGCTTTACGCTCGGCTCGCGCGTGATGTTCACTCGCCCAGGGCTTGCGAGCACGGGAATCATTGTTCCAGGCAGCCGGATCACCGAGCGCGTTCTTTTGAAGCTGCCGCCGGACTACGAACTCGATCGGATGCGGCAATTACTATCGGAAACGTTCGGCCGCCGCGCGCGCATTACCGATTACAAGGAAACCAACCCACAGCTCACACGCGCCCTCGACCGCGCGACAAGATTTCTCGCCCTGGTGAGTCTGACGGCCCTTATCGTTGGTGGCCTTGGCGTGGGCGCCACGATGCAGAGTCACCTGCGCCAGAAAATGTCGAACATCGCCTTCATGAAATGTATCGGAGCACGGTCGGAACAGATCGTCCGCATTTATTTGATGCAGGCGTTACTGATCGGTTTGACCGGCAGCCTGCTTGGCGTGGTTGCAGGCTCGTTTGCTCAAGCGGCGTTTGCCAGGCTGATTGCAAGCTACTTCGACATTGGAGTCATTCTGATCTGGCCGGTGATGGCGATGCTCAAAGGCATCGCTGTCGGTGTGGCGACGGCCGTCTTGTTTGCGCTGCCGTCGTTGCTTTCAATTGCTGACGTGAAGCCTGGATGGATGTTGCGTAAGGAAGTATCGGACGAGTCCAGGCCGCCCCGGGATCGCCGAAGCGTTATGGCGGCAGCCGCCATCCTGATGGGGCTCTGGGCGATTGCGATCTGGGTGGGTTCGTCGGTCTACTATGCGAGCGTGTTTGCCGGCGTTCTCATCGCCAGCCTTCTCGTCATCGGCGCCCTCGGCGCGCTTTTGCTCTGGCTCGTTCGAAAGCTTTCCGCTCACCCGATCGTCCGGCGGTCTGCAGCCATGCGGCATGGCATTGCGAATCTTTATCGCCCAGGTGCGCACGCAACGGCAATTTTGGCGAGTCTTGGCATTGGCGTTATGTTCACGCTGAGCGTCTATTTTCTCCAACACTCGTTGCTGGAAGAGATCCGCATGACCGCGCCCCCCGGCTCGCCGAATCTATTTTTGATCAACATTACGGATCGTGAGCGCGACGGAATTCTCCGCTTGCTGGAAAATGAGCCTGGGATTATGGATCGACAGCCGCTATCACCGTCCATTTCGGCGCAGCTCATGACCATCGACGGCGCACCGCTCGAACAAGTTCCCCTCGAGGAAGGCGCCCGCCGCTACTTGAACGCGCAGTTTGTGCTCACGTGGTCGCGCGACATTCCACCGGCTACGGAAATCCTCGAGGGCTCGTGGTGGAAGCCTGTACCGCCCGAGCCCATGGTTTCCGTCCAGGAGTTTGCGGCCCAGGCCCTCGGCCTGAAGGTGGGAAGTATCCTGGAGTGGAACGCCATCGGAGGAACGATCCGCGCGCGCGTCGCGAATATTCGTCGAACAGACGCCATCCGAATCGGCGCAAATAATCAATTCATCCTTTCGCCAGGCACGCTGGATTCTTTTTCAGTCGTGTACTACGGAGCGATGCGCGTCAGGCCCGAAGCCATCGCAGCCATTCAAGCCAGAATCTTCGAACAGTTTCCGACCGTTACGGTCATCAATGCAGCGGACATACTCGAAATCATCCAGGGAGTGATGGATCGAGTCAGCCTGGCCATCCGGTTCGTCTCAGGATTCGCTATATTCGGCGGCCTCGTCGTGCTCGCTTCCAGCATTGCCGGAACCCGTTACCGGCGCATGAGGGAAGTCGCCATACTCAAGACCGTTGGCGCCACTCGCGGAACTCTCATCCGGATGTTTTGCGCGGAGTTCGCGGTCATCGGTTCGGCCGCAGGCCTGGTCGGTAGCGGGCTCGGCGTGATTCTTTCGGCAGTTCTAGTTGGCCAGATTCTCGACACGCCGTATAAATTCACCTGGACCCCTGTACTTGTAGCCAGTGTCGCGACAGCCGTCCTCACCATTCTTGCGGGTTGGCTTGCCAGCTACGGTATTCTCAACCGCAAGCCGCTGGACATCCTTCGCCAGATCGAGGCATAGTTTTTAGATACCATCCGAGGTGATTCTTATGAGAATGCGGCGCTCCTCGTTTCCCGTCCTGTTGCTTCTGATTGTGTTTGCCAGCTCGACGCCCAGCGTAGCGGATGAGGGGATGTGGACATTCGACAATCCCCCGCTGAAGCAACTGAAGGACCGGTACGGGTTCACGCCGGCTCAGCAGTGGCTGGATCATATTCGACTCTCGAGCGTCCGCTTCAATGATGGCGGTTCGGGTTCGTTTGTCAGTCCAAATGGTCTTGCGATTACGAATCACCATGTGGCGTTCGGGCAGCTTCAAAAACTTTCCAATGCACAAAAAGACTATGTCCGCGACGGCTTCTATGCGCGAACCCAGGCGGAGGAGCTGAAGTGTACGGATCTCGAACTCGACGTGCTGATGTCGATGGAGAACGTTACCGCCCGCGTTCAGGGCGTGGTGAAGCCGGGCATGACCGAAAAGCAGGCGCTTGATGCGCGTAAGGGGGAACGGGCCAGGATCGAGAAGGAGAGTCTTGACTCTACCCACCTTCGATCGGATGTAGTGTCGCTTTACGCCGGTGGTGAGTATTGGTTGTACCGATATAAGAAATATACCGATGTGCGACTCGTGTTCGCGCCCGAACAGCAAACCGCATTTTTCGGCGGCGATCCTGATAATTTCACCTATCCGCGATACGACCTGGATTTCGCCCTTTTGCGCGCGTATGAAAATGGGCGCCCGGCTGCAACCAAAGACTATTTACGGTGGAATGCGAAAGGTGCAGCGGACGGCGAGCTCGTGTTCGTGTCGGGCCACCCGGGAGGAACAGAACGCGGACTAACTCTTGCCCAGCTCGAAACCCAACGGGATCTCATTTACCCCGAGCGCCTGGCCAGATACAAGCGGCAGCTTCAAGCCGTCCGCGCGTACGCTGCGCGCGGGCCAGAGCAGGCGAGGCAGGCGGCCGACATGATTTTTGGACTTGAAAACACGATCAAGGCATTCACCGGCGAGTACAAGGGGATGGACAAGAATCTGTTCGACAAGAAAAGGACGGAAGAAGCGGACCTGCGGGCGAAGGTCGCAGGCAATCCAGGGTGGCGCCGCGACTACGGTGACGCCTGGGATGCCATTGCTGCCGCGACGAAAAGGCGGCGTGAGCTATTCAAGCTCCAGCAGTACCGCTCGATTAGTTCCGGATCGGAATTGGCCGGCCTCGCCCGGCAGATCGTGGTCTACGTCGCGGAAATCAAGAAGCCGGATTCCGAACGCCTCGATGGCTACCACGATTCTCAGCTTGACGAATTGAAGTTTTATCTCTTCTCGCCCGCTCCAATTTATCCCGAGTTTGAAGAGGCGTTGCTGACGCAATCGCTGCAGGATTCGTTAGACCAGCTCGGCCCTAACGATCCCTTTGTCATGGCCGTACTCGATGGTCGTCAGCCGGCCGAGGTCGCTGCCCAAACTGTCCGAGGAACGAAACTGAAAGATCCTGCGTTTCGCAAGTCTCTCGTCGAGGGAGGCGCCGCCGCCCTCGCGGCTTCGACAGATCCGATGATTGTTTTGGCCCGCAAGGCCGACCCTTACTTTCGTGACCTTCGGAAAGACTATGAGGAGTCGGTCGAGTCTGTTTTGACTTCGGCTGGAGAAAAGATCGCCAAGGCGCGTTTTGCAATCTTTGGCAAATCGATTTATCCCGATGCCACGTTTACGCTCCGGTTGACGTACGGAACCGTGCAGGGTTATCCGATGAACGGAACGAAGGCCCCGTCAAAGACGACCTTTTATGGTTTATACGACCGCGCCGCCAGCTTCGACTTCAAACCACCGTTCAACCTCATGCCGCGTTTCATCGAGCGGAAGGACAAGATCGATCTCCCGACACCTCTTAATTTCGTTGCGAGTCTGGACATCATCGGCGGCAACTCGGGCTCTCCTGTGATCAACCAAAATGGCGAGTTCGTCGGCATCATCTTCGATGGAAATATTGAAAGCCTCACTGGTAATTTCGAGTACATCGAGGAAACGAATCGCGCCGTCGCTGTTCATAGCGCCGCCATTATCGAAGCGTTGCGAAAGGTTTACGACGCCTCTCCGCTGGCGGACGAACTCATAGGCCATTGAAGGATTTGGGATAGCGGGAGTCGAACTGCATCGCCTTGCCGGTCCGCGGATGCCGAAACGCCAGATGCGCGGCGTGAAGAGCCATGCGCTGGATTGGATTGGAACGGCTGCCATAGGTTTTGTCGCCGGCGATGGGATAGCCGCGTTCGGCGAGATGGACGCGGATCTGGTGTTTGCGTCCGGTTTCAAGCCGCACTTCGATGAGCGTGGTTCTTGGATTTCGCTTCATGACGCGAACGTGCGTGATCGCCAGTTTTCCAGCTCCGGATTTTCGGGTGGAATAAACACGATATGCGGTATTCTCGGCCAGATGCGATCGGATCGTGAAGTCGTCCGGCATCACCCGGCCTTCCACGACGGCGATGTATCGACGGCCGGCGCTGTGGTCTTTGAATTGGTTCTGCAAGTGCTCCTTGGCTTCGATCGTCTTCGCGAACACCAGTAGACCTGATGCTTCCCGATCCAGCCGATGCACGATGAAGATTTTTTCCGGCGGCCTTTTGCGGTTCACGTATTCGCGCAGTGCGGCATAGACCGTCCTCGCACGTTCTGTCTCCGTTCCCATCGTGAGCAGTCCTGGTGGCTTATCCACGACGATCACACTAGCGTCTTCGAATATGAGGTCCATTCGATCGAGTAACGGCATCAGAGGGATGTTGAGCGACGCAGCAAGAAAATCAAACACTTTTGATACAATCCGTCAACCAAGGGGAAATCTAGGTAGTGGGTCAGTTTGAATTTCAGGACGCAGGAAAAATGGAGCGAAAAAATGGGGACGTAGCCCTGTGTCCCCATTTTTCTGAAGTTCCAAAACGAAAAATAGGGACACAGGGCTACCTCCCCATTTTTCTTCCGGCCCGAAATTCAAAATGACCCACTACCGAAATCTAACCCGGATTTCTCACCGGTTTGTGACTATCCACAACCAAGTCCCTCTCCCTTTGGGAGAGGGAGCCGCGAAGCGGCGGGTGAGGGTCAACGGAGTGCATTCTTATCGACCCTCACCCGGCCTTCGGCCACCCTCTCCCAGAGGGAGAGGGACGCGCCCTCGGCATAGTTGCCCAAGATTCCGGTGAGAAATGCGGGCTAAAGATTTGGCCGCGCGCAACTCAAATGGACACCTTTCAAACAATCGGTAAAAGCCTCCAACGCAAAGAAGGCATCGCGAAAGTCAACGGGCAAGCTGTGTATGCTGACGACATCAGGCTTGAGAATTGTCTCCACGGCAAGACGGTACGTTCCACCGTGCCGCACGGCCGAATTAAACAGATCCGCTTTGGCGGAGACATACATTGGAATGAATTCACGATCGTTCTTCCGTCCGACATTCCCGGCAAGAATGCCGTAACTCTGATCGATACCGAACAGCCGTTTCTTGCGGAGCGGGAGATCCGGCACGTGGCAGAACCGATTGCGCTGATAGCTCATCCCGACAAAGAGCTCGTCAAAACAGCGCATCATTACATACACGTCGATGTAGAGCCACTGCCCGCTGTTTTCACTATGGACGAGGCTCTCCAGCTCAACCATGTTTTTAAATCCTATCTGGTTCAAAATGGCGACCCCTCCGAAAGATGGAGCGGCGCGGATTTAATTGTGGAAGAGACGTATCGTACCGGCGCGCAGGAGCATCTCTACATTGAGCCTCAAGCCATGATCGCGACAGCTATTCAGGGGGAGCAAGTAACCGTGTGGGGCTCTATGCAGTGTCCATATTACGTGCAGAAGGCGCTCGCGCCTCTGTTTGGATTGGATCCCGAGCGGGTGCGAGTCGTCCAGACGGAAACCGGCGGAGGTTTTGGCGGCAAGGAAGAATATCCCAACATGATTGCCGGGCATGCGGCCTTGCTTTCATGGAAGGCGGGTGGCCGTCCGGTGAAGATGATTTACGACCGGCGCGAGGACATGTGGGCGACGACCAAGCGTCATCCGTCAAAGACCCACATCAAGGCGGGATTCAAGCACGACGGCACGCTGGCCGTGTTGGATATCGATTTTCTGCTCGATGGTGGCGCCTATCCGACGCTGTCTTCAGTCGTGCTGTCGCGGGGCATACTTCACGCGGCGGGCCCTTACAAGTGCGACTGTACGCGCGTGCGCGGCCGTGTTGTGATGACGAACTCGGTACCGTACGGCGCCTTCCGGGGATTTGGCGCTCCGCAATCCATTTACGCGATAGAGATGCACATGAACCGCTCGGCACAGGAACTTGGCATCGACCCGGCAGAACTCCGCCGCAGAAATTTCCTTCATCAAGGTGACCAGATGCCGACGGGTCAGGTCATCCAAGAAGAAATTGATCTGGAAATGATGATGGATCGGGCGCTTGAATTGTCCTCCTACCGCCGGAAACGCACCGAATTCGAGGAATTCAACAAGCGGGGAGAGACTCACCGCAGGGGCATCGGCCTCTCGGTCTTCTTCCATGGCAGCGGTTTTACCGGCAGCGGCGAAAGCCATATCGGCTCCGAGGTAGCGATGCATCTCACCGGCCAGGGTGGGGTCGAGGTGCTGGCGGCCAATGTGGAATACGGCCAGGGCACCAACACCGTACTTGCCCAGATCGCCGCAGAGGCCTGCAGAATTCCGCCAGACCTGGTCGAGATCCATCAGCCGGATACGGCAGCTGTGCCGAATAGCGGTCCGACGGTGGCTTCACGCACAACGATGATCACCGGGAAACTTGTCGAGCGGGCTTCGCTGGAATTGCGGAAGCGCCTCCTGGAGCCGGACGACTTCACTACCGCTGCCAGACAATACCTGGCGAAGCACGGGGAACTCAAGGTCCTTGTTCGATACGAACCTCCTGCCGAAATCCATTGGGACGACGAGACATACCGAGGCGAGGCTTACGCGGCCTACGCCTGGAGCTGTGATGTGGCGGAAGTCGAACTCGATCTCATCGACTGCACAGCTCGGGCCACAAAGTTCGTCTCGGTTGTAGAGTGTGGCCGGGTGATCAACCCACTGCTGGCGGCGTGCCAGATCGAAGGCGGCATTGCCCAGGGCATCGGCCTGGCGCTCTACGAAAATGTCGTTCTGGAACAGGGAGCGATGAAGAATAATCAATTCACGAACTACATCATTCCCACTGCGGCCGATGTGCCGGAGATTCAAGTCGAGTTCGTCGAGTTTCCTCACTCGAATCCCGGTCCCTATCAGGCCAAAGGTATCGGTGAGATGCCCATTGATGGGCCGGCGCCCGCTATCGCATCGGCTGTGGCTCAGACGCTTGGCGGACGATTCATCAATGAGATCCCCGTACTTCCGGAGCGGATCCTGAGCGAGGTGGAATCGTCGTGATGCAGATTTCTCTCACGGTCAATGGAAAGAACTATCAGGTGACCCCTCCTCCCATGAAGCGGCTGCTCGATGTGCTTCGCGAAGATCTCGCCTTGACTGGGACGAAGGAGGGATGCGGCGAGGGAGAGTGCGGCGCCTGCACGGCAATCATGGATGGAGTGTTGGTTTTGACATGCATGGTTCCGATTTGTCAGGCTGCCGGAAAGCACGTGACGACGATCGAGGGCCTCGCTGCCGATGGCAAGCTCCACCCTCTTCAGCAGGCTTTCCTCGAAAAAGGTGGCGCGCAATGCGGCATCTGCACGCCCGGCATGATCATCGCGGCCGCGTACTATCTGGAACACCCGGATGAAGCCGAAGACATAGGTGAGGCGCTTGCCGGCAACCAATGCCGTTGCACCGGCTACACCCGGATTTTCGAATCCGTGAAGGCCGCGGGGGTGTAGGACGAATGTTGAACAAGAACACGTCTGGGACAACCGGCGGGAAAGGCGAAGTCCCCTCTCAAGGAACTGGGCCGATAAGTCCTTTGTTTTCGAGGGCACAGTTTCTCGTGTGTTTTGGCGCTGGCCAGCAGGACAGCTCTGGATACTCCTTGGCAAAGGAGGGGAGGTCGCGCCATCAAGTCAATGGTCCCGTTCCTTTGGAGGCGCGGCCGGGCATGAGCGGAGCGAATGTGAGCCCGATAGGGCGAAACAAGGAAGAGTGGTTCGTTCAACTTCCGATAATCGGTGGCTTGAACCAACCACCCCGTCTGCGCCCGCTAA
>WNGK01004047.1_pt1 | contig 29574 bp, 29 predicted proteins | sample 5400601 | NCBI WGS metagenome assembly WNGK01 (sample SAMN13153376, study PRJNA577476) | soil metagenome | isolation source: 60 cm soil or saprolite under Garry oak tree replicate 1 | place: USA:California | collected 2016-06-15 | reverse complement strand
AGCATCTCCAAGCCCTGGCGCTCCACCACCGGCTTCCAGCGGTAGTACCAGGAGCGGTGGTAACCGAGCTCCCGACAGGCTCGACTGACACCGATTTGGCCTGCCCGGGCGAACAGCTGCAAACGGTGGCGGTAGAGCAAGCAGATCATCATTAGTCACGGCGGCACCTCCTCATGGGCGTGAAGCACCCACAGGATGGGCCGCCGCTTCTACATCTGGGAAGGGCCCAGGTGTCTACAGATCTTGTGAGCCGTTCACTCTAGAGCTTGCTACTCGTCCTCGATCTGGTTGTACACCACATTGACTGCGAGGTCACTAATGCGATCGCGATTCATATTGGCATCCTCCATCTGATTGCTCGAAGGACCACCATTGCACGACTTGAGGACGCGAGTGAAAGTTCGTCGAAGCACTGGCTAGGAGATCAGCCGACGAGGCGCTCACCCACCGAAGCAGGCGTCGACGATGAGACCTCCGGTGATGGACGCCGCGGTCGCCGAGTCGTGCGAAGCAGCGCCACCCGTGCCAGTCCCCGGATTCGAGAGGACCGAGTTGCAGGCGTTGGCAACGTTGGTGCCGGGCTGCTCTGGGAAGGTGCTACCGGGCGAACCGGAATCGGCATACGCCGGCGCCATCGAGACCAGCATCAAGCCGAACGCTGCCAGTGCCGATATGGTTAAGCGCTTCATTCTCGTATCCCCCAAATAAGTAGTTGTTGAAGGCGAGGCGATTCGGAACTACGGCCTATGTAAACAACGGACGACGTGCCGGTCAACGCGCGAATGCCAGGCGTGGCCGTGTCACGACCGGCAAGGAGGGGCTGTCTGGCCGTCGGCAACCAGCCGAGCAGTGACGTTGGGAACAGGCGCCCCGGCGTGGCGTATCGCGTCAACACACGTCTCCTTCTTTCACTCGATTCCTCATGGCGAGGGAACCAATAGCGGCCAGTGCCATCGCTGCGATGCCGACCGCCAACGTGGGCGCCATGGCCTGAACGTACGCGTGAGTCAGGACGTCATGGGCAAGGCGGCGCATCAGGTCGTTCGGGCCGGCGGCGCCTGCCACGCCGAGCTGCCGGGCGCCTCCCCTCACTGCCCCGCTCAACACGTCCACGAAGGGGGTTCGGGCCGCGACCGGCAGCTGACTGGAGTAGATGACGGCCTGGTCGTGCATCGTCGTCGCCAGCTGGTTCTGCAGCAGACCGCCGATCACCGCTACGCCCAGGACCTGGCCCACCTGGCGTGAGGCGGTTACGAAGCCCGACGCGGCACCGACCATCCCTTCGTGAATGCCGGACATGACCATGCTGAAGAGGGGCGCCATGATCAGACCCGAGCCGAGCCCCACCACCGCCAGCGGCAGGATCAAGTCGTGGACGGACGCGCTCACTGAATCGGCGTTTAGGACCAGCCAGAACCCAACTCCGCAGACGGCCGTACCCGCTAGCAGCACGTACTTGCCGCCCACGGCGTCGGCAAGACGCCCGCCGACTGGAGCCGCGAACAGAAGGGCCAGGAAGGTGGGCATCAGCGCGTAGGCGGTACCCAGTGGGGTCAGCCCGAGAACGACCTGGCAGAACAAAACGACCGGAAGCAGCAGGCCGAGCATGGAAAAGGCGGCAAGGGCGGCGATGGCGTTGCCGACCGCGTAGTTGCGGTGGCGGAAAAGCGTTAGCGGAAGCAGGGCCCCCCGATGGCGCAGCTCCCAGACGACGAATGCTCCGAGGAGGATCAAGCCGCCGCCGATGACATCGGGGATGCCGACCGGACCCGAGATCGCACCCCAGCTGTACCGCTCGCCCTCGAGCAGGCCGTAGACAACACCGAGCAGGCCCGTGCCTACGAGCACGATGCCGATAGGGTCGATACCGCGCCGAATGCCGACGCGCACGGCCGGGAGTACGAAGAAACTGCCGGCCAGGGCGACGATGCCCAGTGGCACGTTGATGCCGAAGATCCAGCGCCAGCTCCAGGCGGTGATGACGTAGCCGCCAAGGACCGGACCCGCAATCGCGGCCAGCGCGTTCAGGCCTCCGAACAGGCCTAGCGCAAGCCCTCGCCGTTCCGGGGCGAAGGCATTGGTGACGAGGGCCAAAGCCTGCGGCGTCAGCAAGCCGCCGCCGGCGCCCTGTAAGACGCGCGCGATGATCAGCTGGGTGGAGTCCTGAGCCAGCCCGCAGGCAACCGACGAGCCGGTGAACAGGACGAGCCCGATCGCGAACAGGTTGCGCTGGCCGTAGAGGTCGCCGAGGCGCCCGGCGGGAACGAGGAGAACGGCGTAGACGAGCAGGTAAGCATTGATCGCCCACAGCACCTCGTCGAGCGACGCATGCAGGCCCGAGATGATGCTGGGCACTGCAATGTTCACGATCGTGGTGTCGACCAGGATCATGACCAGCCCGGCGGAGACGACCGCTAGCACCAGCCACGGGCTGCGCTTGCGCATCGCCGGCCTGGCGACCAGCCTCGAGGCGGCATCCTCTTCCGGGTTTGCAATCGGCCGCGTTGCGAGCGCTTCCAACAACGGCCCGCTAGCCGTGGCCCATGGCCACGCCAACGCCGGCCACGACGCAGCCTCCGAGGGTGACTTGGATGAGTGAGCGATGGAGAGGCACTTTCAGGAAGCGTCGGCGCACCCACGCAATCGTGAGCAGCTCTACCGCCACGACGAGGTAGGCAAGCTTCAGCGCCGATTGCGTATCGCTGATAAGGAAGGGGAGAGTATGGAATGTGCCGCCGATGAAGGTCGCAACCCCAGTCAGGAGAGCGCGTACGTAGGAGCTTCCACGACCACTCAACTCGCCATCATCGGAGAGCGCTTCCGAGAGGCCCATGCTGATTGCCGCTCCCAACGAGGCCGCCAGGCCAACCAATAGCGCCGCATGCGATCCGACAAGGAAAGCGGCGGCAAATATCGGTGCGAGCGTTGAGATGGTCCCATCGATGAGACCGATCAAGGAGGGCTGGATGAAGCGCAGGATCCGGTCGCGTTCCCTCTGCCCTTGCCACTTCATAAGGAGGAGGGTGATCTGCCGGTTGAGGAGTTCAGCGCCGGTGAGTCGGGCGGGCGACGCTTGCATGCGCCGAGCATCGGTCAGGCGAGATTCGACAACATCCACCACCTGGTTGATGTTCTGGCGTCGCGGGTGGTTGAACCTGTGCCCATGGACACGAAGAACGTGAGAGACTCAATCGGCGGCGCGGGTCGCCGGCTTCGAGTACTGAAGGAAGGTGAACGCCCGTTGAGCGAGCCGGATCAGGCGCGGCGGTCGCTGGGCGCAGCACCCACAAACCTCCCGTCTCCGCTGACCCGTTTCGTCGGCCGGGAGGCCGAGCTGGCTCAGGCCGCCGGCCTTCTCGCGGCGGCGAGGCTCCTGACTCTTACGGGGCCGGGTGGCTGTGGAAAGACACGCTTGGCTTTGCGTTTGGCCACCGCAGAAGCGGAGCGCTTTCCCGACGGATTGTGGTTCGTCGACCTCGCTGCCCTGACCGACGCCGATTACGTGCTCGGCGAAGTGGCGATGACCATCGGGGTCGAAGAGCCTGAGCGGCGAATCACCCTGCAGGAGGCTCTCAGCCGATATCTGGCCCGTCGTCAGGCGCTGGTCGTGCTCGACAACTGCGAGCACGTCGTTGCAGCGGCTGCTGCGGTCGCGGCCAGGCTCCTCGACGCTGCTCCGGAGCTGACGGTCCTGGCAACGAGCCGCGAGCCACTCGGCGTAGGAGGCGAAGTAACATGGGCGGTGCCCGCCCTGGGTGATGCCGACGGTGTCGCGCTGTTCACGGATCGGGCCCGCCTGGCGCGACCGGAATTCACCCTCCGCAAAGCTGATGCTGCCCACGTGCAGACGATTTGCCGGCGGCTTGACGGACTACCCCTTGCGATCGAGCTGGCTGCCGCGCGGACCCGATCGCTGGCACCGGCCCGCATCGCATCCCACCTTGACGACCACTTCAACATCTTGGCCGCGGGGCCGCGTACGGCTCCCCGCCGACACGCCACCCTTCTGGCGTCATTCGAGTGGAGCTTCGAGTTGCTCTCAGATCGTGAGCGCGCCCTGCTCCGACAGTTGGCCGCGTTCGCAGGGAGCTTCGACGTCGACGCCGCGCTGGCCGTCTGCCCAGCCGCCGCCATCGCCGTGATGGCGACACTGGTCGACCGGTCACTGCTCATGGTCGACGACAACGAGGACCTGGGCGGGTCGCGCTATCGAATGCTGGAGACGATCCGTCAGTTCGCTGCTGAACGGTTGGCCGAAGATGGTGCGGAGGCGGCCGGCGTCCACGCCCGCCACTGCGCCCACTACCTAGCTCTGGCCGAGACTGCAGAGCCGATGCTGGCGTTCTACGCCAAGGCCGATCTCGAAAGCATCAGCGCCGACCAGCCGCTATGGCTAGCTCGGCTTGCAGTCGAGCAGGACAACCTGCGCGGCGCGCTTGCGTGGGCCCGGGATCAGCGCGAGGTAGCGTTGCTGGCCAGGCTGGCAACCGCGCTTACCAATTTCTGGCTGGAACGAAGCCAGTGGACCGAGTGCCGGACCTGGCTGGAGGCAGCCTCGGCTAATGCTGACGACCTCTCGCCGCTACTCCGGGCGCGCCTACTGAACCGTCGCTCCACACTTGAAACCTGGGCGGGCTCTCTTGAGATCGTCCCCGGTCTTGCCAACGAGGCGCTCGCGCAGGCGCGGGAGGCCGGGGACAGCCGCGAGGAGGCGTATGCGCTCGCCGTCCTCGGTGTGATCTCGGGGATGGTGGTGGGTGCCGACGCAGCCCGGCCGTACATCGAAGAAGCCATCGCATTAGGGCGATCGGTCGGGTTGGCTATAGCTTTGGCCCAGGTCTACTTCTGTCTATTCAGGTGGCTCCAGGCGGATCCGGAAGAACCCCGACTCATGCTCGAGGAGGCGATCGCAGAGGCCCGAGCGGTCGGCGACCGTCGTGCGCTGCGCATGGCGAACTTCGTGGCCGGGCTGACGGACGTCGCTCAAGGTCGGCTAGCCGACGCGAACCCCCGCCTCAACGAGGCGTTGACGGCAGGTCGCGAGGCCGAGCATCCCTTCGTTGTGATCGGGGCGCTGGTAGGCCTGGCCTGGTTGCGGCTACTCGAGGGTGATCTCGCCGGCGCAAGCACCGCCGCCAGCGAGGGCGCGGCGGTCGCGAAGGAAACCGAGGAGAGCCGTTCATTCCAAGCCCTGGCCTTTTGGATCCTTAGCTGGGCGCAACAGGCGGCCGGGGATGCGGCTCAATGCATAGCGACCCTGGAGGCGGCGCTCGAAATGATGAGATCATCTGAGGTGCCTCGCTTTGAGGCCTTGCTACTGGTCACTATGGCCCAAGCCCAGCTGTTGATTGGCCGTCATGACGAGGCACAGGCCAGCCTCGATAGGGCAACCTCGATCGCCCGCTCGGCCGCGTACACATGGATACTCGGTCGCGCCGGTCTTGTCCAGGCGGAGTTGTCGGCCAGTCAGGGCGAGCTCCAACAGGCGGAGTCTTCCATACACGATGCGCTGGCCCTGCAGCGAGATGCCGGAGACCAAGTGGGACTGGTCGATGCGCTAGAGATGTTGGCGAGGCTGGCGTCGATGCAGGACAGCCCACGGGAAGCAGTCCGCCTATGGGCAGCGGCGGAGTCGCTGCGGGTCGATCTCGGCTACATCCGCTTTCCAGCCGACTGCGCTGCGCATGACGCCGCCATCGCCGGCGCAAAAGATGTTCTCGGCCCTAATAACTTCGCTGGCGCCTGGGTCGAAGGTATTCAACTCTCGCCAGGCGCGGCAGTCGCATATGCCGCGCGGGGCCGCGGAGAGCGCGGCCGCCCGGCCGTGGGATGGCAGAGCCTTACGCCTAGCGAACTTGAGGTGGTGCGGCTGGTCGGGCAGCACCTCACGAATCCCGAGATCGCCGCACGCCTCTTCGTCTCCCGTGCCACCGTCAAGACACACCTCATCCACGCGTTCGCCAAGCTGGGGGTCACCTCGCGGTCACAGCTCGCCGCCGAGACGATCAAGCGCGGAATGGCTGAACCACGTGCGCATCTCCCCGGTGCAATGCGACCCGGCGGCTCCAGCGCGAAATCTTCTAATCGCAGCACCTGAGCTGTCTTGAGCAGCTGACCTATTTGGTTGTCGAGAGAACGGTCACAGACCGATCTGGTCGCACGCGGGCATCCGAATCGGGTCGGGGCCAAAAAATGAGGCCGGAATCGTATTCGAAACCGGCCTCGGAGACTTCCTTAGGGCTCTTACTCGTCCTCGATCTGGTTGTACATCAGGCTGTCCTGGATCTCGTACAGGGCGTCCATCGCCTCCATCACGGAAGCGGGCTTGGCCTGCGCCAGGACGGTCACCTCGGGCGATTCCTCGATGACCTTGTTGATGGCGACCGAGAGCACCGGCGGCATCTGCCGCTGGTCGGCGAGGTTGAGCATCTCGAGCTCGTTCAAGAGCTTGTCGATGAGGTGCATCTTGTTCCGGCGCGCGTACTTGGCGCGCTGGATCCGACGCTCCTTCGCGGTCATGTGCTCGATGGCGCGGCTGGCTTGCTTGATCATTGTCATGCCTCTTCAAAGTCCAGTTTACGGACCGTCCCGATTTTGTCAAGAACCACCTGTAATAAATAGCCTTGGGCTGTGTTAACATCGCTGGCCAGCGTCCGGATATGCCCACCACCATCGCCGGCCGTTCGACCCGTATGGAAGTCCTGGAGTTGCTCCGGCGTAAGGGCCACGCCAGCGCCGAAACCATGGCCTCGGACCTGGGCGTGACCCCGAACGCGGTCCGCCAGCACCTCACCAACCTCGAGCGGGATGGTTTTGTGGTCAGCCACCCCGAACGCCGGCGCCGTGGCCGGCCGTCGCTTCTGTTTTCGCTCACGGAACGAGCCGACTCCGTTTTTCCGAAGCGCTATGGCCAGCTCGCCTCGATGGTCCTGCAGGAGGTGCAGGAGATGGGCGGCCCGGAGGCACTGGACGAGGTCTTCGCGCGCGTGGCCACCCGCCACGCGAGCGCCATCGCGCCCACCCTCGAGGGCCTCGGCTTCGACGAAAGGCTCGAGCATGTGGTGGCGTGGATAGGGCGGGCGGGAACGCTCGCCGAGCAAACCGAGACGTCAGAAGGCGTGAAGGTGACCATCCACAACTGCCCCTTCCGCAACACCGCGCTCAAGTACCCGCAGGTCTGCACCATCACCCCGCACCTGTTCTCGCAGCTTCTCGGCACAGCCGTCTCGCAGTCGGACTCCATCCACCGGCGCGACCCCTACTGCTCCTTTGTCGTCCAGCGCCCCACCGACACTTAGCAGCGCCCAGGTCAAAGCAGCCGACGCTCTAGCGCACGAGCGGTTCGGCATCTCGGCCGACTGGCTGATGGAGGCCGCGGGCTGGCAGGTCGCCCGGTTCTGTAAGGGCCGCACGGTCGTCGCGTGCGGCGTGGGCAACAACGCCGGCGATGGGCTCGCGGCGGCCCGGCACCTCCACCGATGGGGACGCCTCGCGTCCGTGGCTTGCATCGATGCCGGCCGGCTCCGCGGTCCCGCCGAGCGAGAGCTCGACGCGCTCCGCAAGCTTGGCGTCGATGTCACCGGCACGTTGTTGTTCGAGGGCGCCGAAGTGGTGCTCGATGCCATCTTCGGCACAGGTATCTCGAGATCTCCGCAAGGCAACTTCTCAGCGTGGATCGACGCCATCAACGCGTCGGGCGCACAGGTCGTGTCGATAGATGTGCCCTCAGGCCTCGACTCCGACACCGGCGTCGCCTACGCTCCCAGTGTGCAGGCACACACAACGGTCACCCTGGGCCTGCCCAAGGCCGGCCTCACGAAGGAGGACGGCCCGCGCCTTGCGGGCGAAGTGTGGGTGGCGGACATCGGCATGCCTTTCGAGGTGTACGCGGCTCTTGGCATCGAAATGCCTGCGGCGCTGTTCTCAGCGGATGACCGGTTCCGCCTCGAGGCGAAGCGATCATGACCCGCGATGTCGTCTGGGACCACGGGGTGTCGCTGCCCGAGCACAGCCTCTGGCTCGATCCCTTGGTCGTGCGCAGCTTCGCCTTCATCTCGCATGCGCACACCGACCACGCGAGGCGCCACAAAGAGGCGCTCCTCACGCCGCAGACGCTGGCGCTCATCCCGGAGGCGAGGCGGCCGCGAGGCTGGCGGATGCTCGGATACGACGAGCCCATGCGTCGGGGACCGGCCACCGTGACCCTGCACCCGGCAGGTCACATGCTCGGCTCCGCGCAGCTGCACTTCGAGCACGATGGCACCAGCCTCCTGTACACGGGCGACATCAAGCTGCGCCAGCCCGGCGGGCGGGCCGCAACGCACGTCCCGCGCGCAAACGTGCTCGTGATGGAGAGCACATACGGCCGGCCGCACTTCAGGTTTGGAGACCCGGACTCGATGGGCCCTGGCTCCGTATGGATTCGAGTTCGCTCTCGAAAGCCGGTGCGTGCCCAGCGCGCGGGCGTACGAGAGTGCCGGCAGCAGGCTGCCTGAGTGGATCGAGCTCGACGGCGACATGCACCCGGCTCGGGTCGTGATCGCGCCGCCGGCGGGCAAGGACGAGGTCCGGAGGCTGGGGCGCTACCGAACCGCGCTCGTCTCGGGCTGGGCCAAGGACGCGGAGTTCGCGAGGCTGTTCGGCGCCGACGCGACCTTCGACCTTTCCGACCACTGCGACTTCGACGAGCTCATGGAGGTCGTTGCGCTATCGGGCGCCGACCAGGTGTACACGGTCCACGGCTACACCGAGGACTTCGCCCGCCACCTGCGCAAGCGAGGCGTGCGCGCGTCGGCGCTAGAGGCCACCGAACAACTCGCCCTAGCGTTATAGCTAGGGGGGCAAGGAGGCCGGATTTACTCCGGCCGTCACCAGCCTTTTGTTTTTGCGCTCCCCAAACGTGGCCGGGAGTGACTTCTAGAAAAGCTTCCACCCGGGAAAAGGAGCAGCAGGTCGGCCTGCCGACCTGCGATGAGGGAAAACGGGACGTTTTCCCTCATATCTCTAGCGGGGGGGCAAGGAGGCCGGATTTACTCCGGCCGTCACCAGCCTTTTGTTTTTGCGCTCCCCAAACGTGGCCGCGAGTGACTTCTAGAAAAGCTTCCACCCGGGAAAAGGAGCAGCAGGTCGGCCTGCCGACCTGCGATGAGGGAAAACGGGACGTTTTCCCTCATATCTCTAGCGGAGCGCCCAGCCCGAGCGTAAGACTGCGCGGCGCAGGTCGGCGTCGCCGGCGGCGGCGTCGCTGAGCCGGCTCAGCAGAAGGTCCAGCCATGCCGTCAGGCGAACCGGCGGTTGGAACTCGAGCTCCTCTTTGTTCCACCGCGCGCGGAAAGTCCGGCCGCCCACCTCGACCACCAGCTCGGCGATCGGACCGCGATTGAGGTGGCCGCGCTTGGCCCTGGCGATGGGGATGCGCTCGACGAGATAGTCGAGCAGCTCGAGCGGCTCGTCCTCCTTTTCGAGGGGTGCATGGCAGAAGACGCACATCCCGTCGAGCGGCAGAGCGGGCGCGGCACAGACCGGGCAGCTCAACCCGGTGCCGCGCTGATGGGCGTCCAGCGCGCTCAATCCGTGTACCTCGTGATCGTCTGGTCCTCGCGCCGTTTCTCCGACTGGTAGAGGGGGCAGTCCTCGAAGTTGCGAACGCAGATCGGCGGGCTGTCCGTCAGCGCGACCTTGCGCTTGGACTGGTGGTCGACGTGGCAGTCGAAGCGGTAGACGCGGAGCAGCATCCGGCGGTCCTTGACGAGCTCCTCGAGGTAAGGGCAGCGACGCACGCGACTTACGATAGGCCACCGTGCTCAATTTCGCGCTGGCCGGGTCAGCAGTTGCTGCGACGCCGGCGACGTCCGAGAAGACACACGTCCTGGCTGCCTACCTGCGCACGCTGGATGACGACGACCTGCGCCGGGCGGCCGTCTTCATGACCGGGAGGGCGCTCGCGCCGTCCCAGCGCAGGACGCTCGGCCTCGGCTGGACGGCGCTCAGCAAGGCGGTCGGCTCGATCTCCGGCCGCGGCGAGGACGAGCTTCAGCGCCTGTTTCGAAAGCATTCGGACTTTGGCGACTGGGCCGGCGAGGCGCTCAAGGGCCGCACCGAAAACGAGGACATTCCGCTGGCGGAGGTCGAGAAGACAATCGAGGCGATCCGGACCGCGCGGGGAGCTGCCAAGGCCGCCCCCCTCGAGGAGCTCTTGCGGCGGCTGCACCCGGAGGCCGCGCGCTTCGTCGTCAAGGTCATCTCAGGCGAGATGCGGATCGGCCTCAGCGAGGGATTGGTCGAGGCCGCCATCGCCGAGGCCTTCGGGCTGCCCGTGGCGCAGGTGAAGCGCGTCCACCTCATCACCGGCGACATCGGCGAGACCGCTGTGCGCGTCAAGCGCGGGCAGATCGAAACGAGCACTGTGACCCTGTTTCAGCCTGTCCGATTCATGCTCGCCAGCCCGGTTGAAACCGCCGCCGAGGGCTTCGAACGCATGGGCGCGGGCACGGTGTGGACTGAGGAGAAGTACGACGGCGTCCGCTGTCAGCTCCACCATGCCGGCGGCCGCGTGGAGCTTTTCTCACGCGACCTGAAGGAGACGACCAGCGCGTTTCCCGAGCTGGCCGAGGGCGCTTCGCGGCTCGGCCATGCGGTCCTGTTCGATGGCGAGGTCCTGGCCCATCGGGACGGACGCGTGCTGCGTTTCTTCGAGCTCCAGCACCGTCTGGGGCGCAAGCAGGTGGCGGCCGCGCTTCGCCGCGAAGTGCCGGTCGTGCTCGTGATCTTCGACCTGCTGCACCTTGACGGCCGCTCGCTCCTCGACGAGCCGCTGGAGGAGCGCCGCCGGCTGCTCGAGGGCCTGGGCGTCGAGCATCCTTTCCTGCTCGCGCGGCTGGAAGAGGCAGCGAGCCCCGCCGACCTGGACCGCATCTTCGCGGACACGCGCGAGCGAGGCCACGAGGGGCTCATGGTCAAAGACCCCGCGAGTCCGTATACACCTGGACGCCGGGGCCTGGCGTGGTTGAAGCTCAAACGGCCGCTGGCCACGCTCGACGTCGTCGTCACCGCTGTCGAGTGGGGGCACGGCAAGCGGAAGGGCGTGCTGTCCGACTACACGTTCGCGGTCAAGGACACCGCCACTGGGCGACTCGTCAACGTGGGCAAGGCGTACACCGGGCTCACGGATGCGGAGATCGCGAAGATGACCAGGAGATTCCTCAGCATCACGATCGACGATCGTGGTTGGGCGCGCATCGTGAAGACGGAGGTCGTGCTGGAGGTCGCGTTCGACTCCATCCAGCATTCCAGCCGGCACGCGAGCGGGTACGCCTTGCGGTTTCCGCGCATCGTCCGCATCCGCGACGACAAGCTCGTGGAGGAGATAGACACCCTCGAACGCGTCACCGAGCTGTACGAGCGCTACTTCGGCATGAAGACCGAAACATCTCTGACCGAAGTTGCCGACGTGAAACCCCCCTCCCGGCAGGGCCCGCGGAGCGGGCCGCGCCGACCTCCCCACGGGGTGGGGAGGTGAAGGTCACTTTCATGGGCACGGCCGGCGCACGGTTCATGGTCGCCAAACAGCTCGCGGCATCGGGCGGCCTGTACGTAGAGGAAGGCCGCGCGCGCCTGAGCCTCGATCCCGGACCGGGCGCGATAGTCCAGTACGCCAAGCGCAAGGTCGACCTCACCAAGCTGGACGCGATCATCGTCAGCCACCGCCACCTCGACCACTGCGGTGACGTCAACGTGATGGTCGAGGCGATGACCGAGGGCGGCTTTCGCCGGCGTGGGCGGCTTTTCTGTCCTTCCGACGCCCTCGACGACGATCCCGTGGTGCTGCGTTACCTGCGCCACTTCCCCGAGGAGGTGGTGCGCCTGCAGCCCGAGACGACCTACACGGTCAACGACCTCTCCTTCACCACCAGCCCGCGGCACGTGCACCAGGTCGAGACTTTCGGGTTCCGATTCGGCGACAGGCTCGGGTGGGTCACGGACTCCCAGTACTACGAGGGCATCGCCGAGCAGCACAGGGCTGAGGTGATGATCATCCACCTGGTGCTCATGGAGTGCCGCACGGGCCTCCCACACCTATGCCTCCACGACGCCGAACGCATCATCCGCGACGCCAAACCGAGGCTCGCCATCGTCACGCATTTCGGAATGACCGTGTGGCGAGCGCACCCGTGGGAGGTGGCCGCCGACCTCACCCAGCGCGTGGGCACCGAGGTCAAGGCGGCGCGAGACGGCATGGTCCTGGAGGTCTAGTTGTCTCCGCAGCAGCGCCTCCTCCTGCTGCTGATCCTGGTCGGCGCGCTCGCGACGGTGCTCGGCCTCGTCTCCAGGCGCGCCCGCGTGCTGCCCTATCCGGTGGTGCTCGCCGGCGCCGGCATCGTGGTCGGGCTGCTGCCCGGCGAGCAGCTCCCGCACATCGGCGCCGACGTCATCCTGCTCGCGTTCGTGCCCGGGCTCGTCTTCGAGGCTGCATTGACGCTGGACCTGGTCGAGCTGCGGCGGCGCCTCGTGCCGGTCGGCCTGCTGGCCACGGTGGGGGTCGTGCTGACCGTGCTGCTGATCGGCACCCTGACGCATTTCGCCCTGGGTTTCAGCTGGGCGGCAGGCATGCTGCTCGGCTCGATCCTCGCGCCGACCGATCCGATCGCGGTGGTCACGCTGCTGCGTCAGCTCCGGGCCCCGGCGGGGCTGGCCGCGATCCTCGAGGGCGAGAGCCTGTTCAATGACGGCACCGGGGTCGCGGTCTTCAGCGCCGTGCTGGCCACGATCCTTGCCGGGCAGCCGTCGTTTGGCGACGCAGCGATCCGTTTCGTCGAGATCGCCGCGGGCGGCGCGGTGATCGGTGTCGGAGTCGGCTTCCTCGGGGTGGCCCTCATGCGCGCGGCGGACGATGCGCCGCTCGAGATCCTCGCGACGCTGGTGATCGCCTATGGCAGCTACCTGGCCGCCGACATCATCCATGCCTCGGGCATCGTCGCCGTGGTCGCTGCCGGGGTCGTGATCGCCCGCTACGGGTCGGCGACCGACAAGCTCCATGGAACGCAGCTGCTCGGCTTCTGGAACCTGCTCGCCTTCGTGCTCAATGCGATCCTTTTCATCCTGGTCGGCGCCGCGCTGCCGGCATCGAAGCTGGTCCCGGTGGCGGGACTGGTCGCGGCCGCCTTCGTGATCATGCTGATCACCCGCGCCATACCCGTTTACGGGCTGATCGGCGCCATCGACTGGCGAGCGCGCTCGATTCCGTGGCGGTGGCGTCACCTGACGTTCTGGGCAGGGCTGCGTGGCGCGCTGTCGGTGGCGCTTGCGCTGTCGGTGGCCGATCTCGCCCAGGTCGACAAGCGCGTTTCGATCGTCGCCTATGGGGTCGTGTTGCTGTCCCTGCTCGTGCAGGGTGGGCTGATGACACCGGTGGCCAGGACGCTGAGCCTGAAAGGGACGGCTTGAGCCCACGCTGGAAATGGCGAGGATCGGTCGCCTTGCTGGCGGTCGCTCTCGCCTTCGTCATCTACCCCCTGACGGAGAGCCGAGACAACGTCATCAACTCCGATTGGCCTGCCTTCGCGACCGGGGCGCGCCTCATCCTCGACGACCCGGGACATCTCTACGACCTCGAGAGGCAGAAGCGCGTCGAGTCCGATGTCACGGGGGGCAAAACTCTCGTCACCCTCGGCATCGAAGGGATCCTCCCTTTCCTGGCCCCGGCCTGGGTCGGGCTGTTCGCGGTTCCGTTCGAGCTTCTTGGCACCGACCTCGGCGGCCGGCTGTGGATCCTGTTCGGGCTCGCCTGCCTCGCCCTCGGCACCTACCTCGCGACGCGGCCTCGCGCGCCATCGGCGATTCTCCCTGCCTTTGCCTCGGTTCCAATCGCGCTGATGCTGCTGAACGCTCAGGTCGACGGGCTGGTCGCGCTGGGCATAGGTGCGGCCATGGCGCTGTGGTCGCGCCCCTACCTGGCCGGACTGGCCCTCGGGCTCACGCTGATGAAGCCGCAGCTGGTCCTGCCGCTGGGCGTCGCCCTGCTGCTCGCAAAGAAGTGGCGCGTGATCGCCGGTTGGGCCGCCGCCGGCGTGCTCCTGTGGGCGTCCGTCGCGGTGCTCAACCCGCGCTGGGTCCTGGAGTGGCTGGCGCCGACGGCGACCACCATCACACCGGGCAGTCGCGAGGTCGATCTACCTCACCTGGGCACGTTGTTCGGGGCTGGGCTCCAGACCGTGGCCGTTCCCTGCCTGGCGCTGGCGGCGATCTTCGGGGTGGTGCTGCTCGCGCGCCGGCAGCGCGCCGATTTCCAATCCGCCGCGGCCGTGTTGGTGGCGGGCGGTGTCCTGGCGGCGCCGCATGCGCTGCCCACCGACCTGGTGCTCGTGGGCCTGGCCCTGGCGATCTGGGGCAAAGCGCAATGGCATGACTGGCTCCTGCTGTCCGTGAGCGCCCTCGTCGCGGCGTTGGTGCCCGCGCCCTTCCCGGCAGTCGTCGGCGTTGCCCTGATCGGCTGGCTGGTGGCTCGCTTCAGCGGGTGGCGGCCAGCACCGGCACGGGCGTCTGCTGGATGATCCCGTCGATCAGCCCATAATCGACCGCCTCCTCCGGGGTGAGGAAGAAGTCGCGGTCGGTGTCGCGCTCGACTCGCTCGAGCGGCTGGCCGGTGTGCTTGGCGATGAGCTCGTTGAGGACGCCGCGAATGCGCACGATCTCCCGTGCGTGGATGTCGAGGTCGCTGGCCTGGCCCTGCAGGCCTTTGCCGCCGATCAGCGGTTGATGCATGTGGATGGTCGCGCTGGGCAGCGAGAGCCGCCGGCCCTTGGCGCCGGCCATGAGGACGACGGTGCCGAAGCTCGCCGCGCGCCCGATGCACACGGTTGATATCGGCGCCTGGACGTACTGCATGGTGTCGTAGATCGCGAACCCCGAGCTGACGGCGCCGCCCGGAGAGTTGACGTAGATCTGGATCTCCTTCTCAGGGTCGTCGGCAGCGAGGTAGATGAGCTGCGCCACGACCAGGTTCGCGACGATGTCGTCGATGGGCCGGCCGATGAGGATGATGCGGTCCTTGAGCAGCCGCGAGTAGATGTCGAACGACCGCTCGCGGTTGCCGCCTTCATTTTCGGTGACGGTCGGTACGTAAGCCACTGCTGGGAGCTTACGACTTATATTCCAGCCGTTGGCACGAGCGGCGGCGATGGCGCCGGCGGATTTCTTCGGTGGGCTGCGCAAGGGCGTCAAGTCGAAGCTGCCGCAGGAGCTGAAGGCCTTCGAGACCAGTCGCGGCCACTCGCGGCTGCTCAAGCTCCATTACGGACACCCCGAATTCCACTTCGAGGCCTGGCATCACACCGGCGACGGCAGACTCGAGATCGGCCTGCATCTCGAAGGCGCCGCCGACGCCAACCAGCGCGCGTTCGACTACTTTCGGGAGCGCATGGTCGAGGTCAAAGCGCGCCTGCCGCGGGCTGAGCTGGAGCCATGGGACCGCGGGTGGTCGCGGCTCTACGAAACGCTGCCGGCGCCGCAGCTGGACGAGCTGGTGCTCCCAGGCGCGATCGATCGCCTGGACGCATATATCACCACGCTCCAGCCGATGCTGGCCGCGTATTTCGAGCGACGATAGAGCGGCATGGATCCGCTCGAAGCCCGTAGCCTCATCCCGCTCAGCTCGCATCACATCCACATGAACCACGCCGGCGTGGCGCCGATGTCCCGGCGGGCGGCGGCCGCCGTCGAGCAAGTCGTCGAGGCGTCGTTGAACCGCCCCTATCGCGATCACTGGGCGCAGGAGGAGGCGGATCGGGTGCGCGGCCTGGTCGCGCGGCTCATCAACTGCTCGTCCGATTCGGTGGCGCTGACGCGCAGCACCCCACGGGATATCCCTGCTGGCGCAGGGCCTCGACTGGCGGCAGGGCGACAACGTGGTCGGAGCGCACGGCGAGTATCCCGCCAACGTCTATCCGTGGATGGCTCTGGCGTCCAGGGGTGTGGAGCTTCGACAGGCCAGGCCCGTCGAGGGTCGCATCTGGCCAGAGCGTGTGCTGTCGCTCGTCGACGAGCGTACGCGCGTGATCGCGCTCTCCCACGTGCAGTTCTGGAACGGGTTTCGCCTCGACACCGAGACGATCGGCGCCGAGTGCCGCAAGCGCGGCATCGTCTTCGCCGTCGACGTCATGCAGAGCGCCGGCGCACTGTGCATCGACATGGGCCGCATGCCCATCGACTTCTGCGCGGCGGGCGCCGGCAAGTGGCTCATGGGCCCGCCCGGCACCGGCTTCTGCTTCTGCGTCCCCGAGCTCCTCGAGCGGCTGCAGCCGGCGATCGTCGGCGTGTGCTCGGTGGTCGGATTCGACCGCTACTTCGACTATGACCTGACGCTGGCGCCCAGCGCGAGGCGATTCGAGGAGTCCGTGGTCTCGCTGCTCGACACCGCCGCGTTCGGCGCCGCGCTGGAGCTGCTGCTCGAGGTGGGCGCGGAGGCGATCGAGCGCCGCGTGCTCGACCTGTCGGCACGGCTTGCCGAAGGGCTGGCCGGACGCGGCTATGAGATCGTCGAGCCCTGGCCGCGCTCACGCGCCGAGTCGTCAGGCATAGTCTCGTTTCGAAAGCGTGGTGCGGGGCCTCAAGAGGTGCTGCGCGACCTCACCGCGGCCCACGTCATCGCCCGGACGCATCGCGACTTCGTACGGCTGTCGCCGCATTTCTACAACACGGAAGAGGAGATTGATCGCGTGCTCGAAGTACTTGCCCCCGAGAACGTGACGACATGAATACGGTCCACGTCACGGACGAGCTGCAGGACTACCTCGACGGCCTCGTGCCTCCCCGCGATCCCGTCCTCGCGCGGATCGAGGAGGAGGCGCATCGCGAGGACATCCCCATCATCGACCCACACGAAGGCGCCTTCCTCAGCCTGCTCGTGCGGCTCGCGGGCGCCAGGCGGGTGCTCGAGCTCGGGACCGCCATCGGATACAGCGGGATCTGGCTGCTGCGGGCGACGTCCGGAGGAACCCTGACCACGTTCGAGATAGATCACGAGCGCGCGTTGAGAGCACGCGCCAACTTCGCGGCCGCCGGCCTGGCGCAGCAGGCTCTGGTGCTGGAGGAGAACGCCGTGAGCGGCCTCGAGAAGCTTGACGCACGCTTCGACGCATGCTTCATCGACCTGCTCAACGGGTTCGCCTCGGAGGAGGTCACGCACAGAGCTTTCGACCTCTGCATGCAGCACCTCGATGCGGGCGGGCTGCTGATCGCCGACAACGCCCTGCGCCAGGGCGAGGTCCTCAAACCAGCGAACAAGCAGGCGCGCAACGTCGCCTATTACAACCAGCTGGTGGCGAAGGACGCGCGCCTCGAGAGCGTGGTCGTCCCGCTCAGGGACGGCGTGTCGGTCGCTCGCGTGAAGGACTAGGGAGGCGAACCGGCGGGCTTCGACTCGTCGCCCTCGATCCAGAAGGTGCCGTCGGCGGCGTGCTCTTTCTTCCAGATCGGCACCGACTCCTTGAGGCGGTTGATGCCCCAGCGGCAGGCGTCGATGGCCTCGGCGCGATGTGGGCATGAGACGGAGACCACGACCGAGGCTTCGCCGATCTCCAGCCGTCCGATGCGGTGGGACATGGCCACCCGAGCCTCGGGCCAGCGCTCGGCTATCTCGCCGGCGATCTTGCGCATCTCGGCGGTGGCCATCTCAGGGTAGGCCTCGTAGTCGAGGTGCGTCACCGATCGCCCGCGCGAGGTGTCGCGGACGATGCCCGTGAACGTGCAGATGGCGCCCGCGCCCTTGTGCGCGACGGCGGCCTCTATTCGGCGCGCATCCAGGGGGTCGGCCGTGAGCTCGAAGAGGACGCCGACCGCGTGCGCGCCGCCACTGACTGGCGGGATGAATGCGATCTCGTCTCCATTGGCGACGATCTCACCCCAATCCGCGAACTCCTGGTTGACGGCGGCGCGCACCGATTCGCGATTCGGATCCAGCGCCGGGTGTGATCGGCGAAGCGAGTCGTAGACGTCAGCCACCGTCGAGCCGCGCTCGACCTCGACGCTTTCCGATTCGGTGCCGGCCTGCTCGCGCAGACGTGCGAACAGCCGTGCCCTCACAGCGATCGCGACGGTCATCACATTCAGAGTAAAGCTCTACAGCGGGAAGGAGAGCAACGCCGCTTGCCCGACCGTCAGGCCGGGTCGGCTTCGCCGACGGCGCGATGAGAGGGAACCGGCAGGTTCCCTCTCATTTGTGTACGAAGACGTGGACTTCCTTGCCCGAGTCCAGGGCGCGGTCGACCGTGGCCCGTGTGCCCTTGGAGGCGCCGTCCCAGAACGCGACCAGCACGTCGCACGCGTCAACCAGCCTCTGGTTGCGCGCCGCCGATTTGCTCGCGTCGGCCAGCTCCTCGAACGACGCGGGCAGCACCTGCACCGGGATTCCCTTCGCACGAGCCGCCTTCGTCGCCGCCGCATCTACGCCGCTTGCGCTCCCCGTGATGACCGAGGCGCGCGGCGGCAGTGATTTGACGTACTCGGCGACCCGCTCCGGCGCGGAGAAACGCCGGCTCCCGACGATGGCAACTCGCACCGCGGTCAGCGGCCCTAGCCGGCGGTCGAGGCGTTCATGCCGATGGCGTGAATGTTCTCCTCGAAGAGCTTGCGCAGCTTGAGGGCCTGGCGATCATAGGCCTCGGGATCGGCCCAGGTCCCGCGCGGGTCGAGCACGTCCGAAGGCACCGCCGGGACGTGATCCGGGATGTGGAGCCCGAATATGGGATCGACGTGGGTGGGCACATCGCGGAGCCTGCCTTCCACCACGGCGCTCACGATCGCGCGGGTGTGTGCGATCGACATCCGCTTGCCGACCCCGTAAGGGCCGCCGACCCAGCCGGTATTGAGCATCCACACCTGCGCCTGGTGGCGATTGACGCGGTCGATCAGCATGTCGGCGTATGTCTCCGGCGGCAGCACCAGGAACGGCGCGGCGAAGCAGGTGCTGAAGATCGGCTCCGGCTCGGTCACACCTCTTTCGGTGCCGGCGACCTTGGCGGTATAGCCCGAGAGGAAGTAGTGGCGTATCTGCCCGTCATCCAGGCGGGCGACAGGCGGCAGCACGCCATACGCGTCGGCGGAGAGGAAGATGACGTTGCGCGGATGGCCACCCACGCCTGAGAGCACGGCGTTAGGGATCAGGTCCACCGGGTAAGCCGCGCGCGTGTTCTCGGTCTTCTCGTCGGAGTCGTAGTCCGGCACCCGGGTGCGCGGGTCGTACACGACGTTCTCGAGGATCGTCCCGAAGCTCTCGACCGCCGCGTAGATCTCCGGCTCGGATTCCTTGTGGATGCGAATCGTCTTCGCGTAGCAGCCGCCCTCGAAATTGAACACCCCGGCATCGCTCCAGCCGTGCTCGTCGTCTCCGATGAGGCGGCGGCTGGGATCCGCGGAAAGAGTGGTCTTGCCGGTGCCGCTGAGGCCGAAGAAAAGGGCCACGTCGCGTCCGTCCTCGTCCACGTTGGCCGAGCAGTGCATCGGGAAGACGCCCTTTGCCGGCAGCAGGTAGTTGAGCGCGGTGAAGATCGACTTCTTGATCTCGCCGGCGTATTCGCTGCCGCCGATGAGCACGATCCGGCGACCGAGGTTGACCAGTATGAAGGTCTCGCTGTGGGTGCCGTCGCGGGCCGGGTCGGCGGTGACGGTTGGGAGAGCCATGACCGTGAATTCGGGCTCGAAGCCAGGCAGCTGGTCGGCACTCGGGCGGATGAACAGGTTGCGGGCGAACAGGCTGTGCCATGCGAGCTCGCTGACGACCCGCACCCGGAGGCGGTGCCGCAGGTCGGCGCACGCAAATACGTCCTGCGTGTACACATCGTGCGTCTGGATGAACTCCTCCATGCGCGCCAGCAGCCCGTCGAAATTCGCCGACGAGATCGGCTGGTTGCCCGGGTGCCACCAGATGGCGTCGCGGCTGGTGGGCTCCTTGACGAAGAACTTGTCCTTGGGCGACCGGCCTGTGTGCTTGCCGGTTTCGGCCGTCAGCGCCCCCGTCGACACGATCACCGCCTCGTCGCGGCGGATCGCGTGCTCGTAGAGGGCGGCCGGGGTCAGGTTGCGGCGGTCAGGTGACCCTCCCGGAGCATCTCCAAGGTTGGGGCGCTTCGGCGCGGCCTTCACTGGGTCCTCGATGGCCTGGCAGGCACGCTCCGATCATAAGCATCCGGCGCGGAGGACCGCCTCATCACAGGCGGCGACTTTCTAGGCGATCCGGGACGGCCGGCGGCTGCTGGCCCGCCGGCGCTGCCTGCCGCTGACGTAGTCGATCAGGATGTACTCGCCCAACCTGTCGGGCGAGACGAAGAACGCGCGGCCCTTGTTGATGCGGGTCATCTGGTTGATGAACTCGGTGAGGTACGGGCCGCGCTCGAGCATGAAGGTGTTGATCACGATGCGGTCGCGTGTGCAGCGCCGAACCTCGCGAAGCGTCTGCTGGATGGTCTTGAACGTGGGCGGGTACGCGAAGTACGCGCGCCCGTTGTCCTCGTCGATGTGGGCGGTCGGCTCGCCGTCGGTGATCATGATGATCTGGCGGTTGCCCCGGTGCTTGGCCAGCAGCGATCGCGCGAGCTGGAACCCGTGCTGCATGTTCGTTCCGTAGACGTAGTCGTTGAGGGCGAGCTGGGGCAGCGTATGCGGCTTGAGCTCCACCGCGTAGTTGGAGAAGCCGACCACGTACAGCGAGTCGCGCGGGTATTGGCTGCGGATGAGCGAGTCGAGGGCGATGGCCACCTTCTTGGCCGCGAGAAAGCACCCGCGCAGGAACATCGAGCGGCTCATGTCGATCATGAGCACGGTCGACGCCTGGGTCACATGCTCCGTGCGGTGCACGACGAAGTCCTTGGCGTCGAGTCGCACCGGCACCTTGGGGCCTTCTCGGACCAGCGAGTTGAACAGCGTCTCCTTGAGGTCGAGCAGGAAGGGGTCGCCGTACTCGTAGTCCTTCAGCTCGTCCGAAGCGTCGTTGCCGATGCCTCCGCGGAAGAGCTGGTGCTGGCCCATGCGGGTCTTCTTGAGCTGGTCGAAGATGTCGCGCAGCGCCGACTGGCCGATGCGCCGCATGCCACGCGGCGTCAGCTCCATTCGCCGGCCCTTGCGTTCGACGTACCCCGCCTTCTCGAGCACCTCGGTGAGCTTGCGCAGCTGGTCGAGGGCCTGCCTCGCTTCGTCGCCGAGCAGCTGCTGCGCAAGCGACCTGTCGACGTCGTCCGGGCGGAAGCTGCCGCGCTCCAGCTGCGACTCGAGCCGGTCCATCTGCTGCAGGCGCTCCATCAGACCCATCGCCTCGCCCATCGAGAGGGGGTCCTCGCCGAAGAACGGATAGCGCTCCGCCATCTCGGACGGCGGCATCATCGCCTGCATGAAGCCGGAAAGGCGCGCCAGCTCCAGGCGAAGCGAATCGTCCTGCAGCAGAGCGTCCATCATCTGGCGCAGCTCCTCGCGCGCCTCGGGGCTGAGGCTCTGGAGCAAGGACTGCATCTGCGCCATCTGGCGCTGCAGATGCTCCAGCAGCTCGTCGAGGCTGTTGATGCCGGGCGGGAACATGTCGCCGTAGCGCTCCATGAAGCCGTTGAAGTCCGGCGTCCGGCCCTCCATGCGGTCCTCGAGCATCTTGTTGAGCTCGCGGACCATGTCGCGGACTCGTGACAGGTCCTGGCCCTGCATCTGCTGGATCGACCCCTTCAAGCCCTGGAACATCTGGTCGACCATCTGCTTCTGCAGCTTCTGCATGAGCTCTTCGAACTTCTGGCGGGCGGCGTCGTCGACGAACTCGTAGTCGCGCAGCGACTTCACGCGGCCGCCGAGATCGTCCGGAAGCCGGTCCAGCTGCTCTCGGCGCTGGCGTGCGATGCGCTCCAGCAGCTTGCGGGCCTCGGGAGTCGCGGCCTCGGCGACGCGCCTGTCGATGCCGCCGCGCTCGGTGTCGATAACGTCCTGCACCTCCTGACGAAGCTGCTCGACCGTGGAGTCGAGGTTGTAGCGACCCAGCTCCCGCTCACGCGCCTCGCGCAATTGCTTGAGCAGCTGCTCAAGGCCGGGCATGTTCGGCGCGCCCCACCGCAGCAGGCGCTGCAGGGCGGCATTGAGGTCGCCGTAGTTCATCAGGTCATCGGACAGGGCGTCGAGAACATCGCCCGCGTCGAGGTCGTCGAGACGCTGCGTGCCGTCCCACCGGGAGTACCGGAACTTCACCGGGACCACGCTAGCAGGCCCGCGACCCCGCGGCCGGCGTTAGACGGTGTCCCCGGGCTTGATGTCGAGCACCTCGACGCCGGAGCCGACCAGCTCCTGCAGCGCCGAAGGTCGCCCGATCAGCGGCGGGAAGGTGCCGAAGTGCATGGGCACCACTGTCTTGACGCCCAGCAGAGACACCGCCTTGGCCGCACGCTCAGGACCCATTGTGTAGAAGTCGCCGATGGGGAGAAACGCCACGTCGAAGTGGCTCAGCTCCGCGATGAGCGCCATATCGCCGAACACGTCCGTGTCCCCCGCAAAGTAGATCGTGAAGCCGTTCTCGAACTCGATGACCATCCCGCATGCCTCGCCGCCGTAGACGATCTCCGTGCCGTCCGAGATGCCGCACGAGTGCTCGGCATGCACGAGCGTGATCTTGACGCCGCCCACGTCGATCGTGCCGCCCTGGTTGCCACCGATGAGCGTCTCGCCTTCGATGCCCTTCGATCCCAACCAGCTCGTGATCTCGAAGTTGCTGACGATCTTGGGTTTGGTCGCGCGCGCGATCTCGAGCGCGTCGTGGATGTGGTCGAAGTGGCCGTGCGTGATGAGCATGAGGTCGCACCGGTCGATCTTCTTCAACGCCTCCGGCGCCACCGGGTTGCCCATCACCCACGGATCGATGAGGATCTCCTTGCCCTTGGCGCTGCGGACCTTCCACGTGCCGTGCCCGACCCAGGTGAAGCTGACGTCAGCGTTCAGCGGCATCGCGATCCTCCCGATCAATCAAGAAGCCCGGAAAAGCCGATTCTCCCACAGCCCCAAAACGAAGACGGCGATCGCGGCCAGCGTCCAGAGGTTGGGGAAGAAGAGATAGCACGGCTGTCTGAGGAAGCCGAGCAGGAACACCCCCAGCAGCGCGAGCGTCATCGCGCTGCGCCGCTCCAGGGCGCGAACCACAAGCAGGAGGATCAGCGGCAGCAAAGGCAGCCACTGGTATGGCCACACCTCGTTGGGGATGAGCGCTCCCAACGCGAAACCGAGCGCCATGCCGTACGGGGGATTCCAGCCGCTCCGCCAGGCAGCCCACACCGCCCCGGCGGCGAAGAGGACCGCGCTCAGATATGAGAGGAAGATCGCGACCTCGGGCAGGTGTATCGGCGAGGTCACGGCGATGTAGCCGCTGCCTGAAGGCTGCTCGTACGGCTCGCCTCCGATCGTGCGCGTGAACAGCGTGCGCACCGAGTCGTAGGCGCAGTCGGAGTTGTGCGACGCGAGCGATGGGATGAGCACCTGCTGGTAGTAGTGGAGGGCGCCACCCAGCCCGAGCGGTATGAAGCTCACGACGGTCGCGGCCGCGAGGACGATCGCCAGGCTCAGCGCATACCGCACGCGGTGCGCTGGACGGGGACCGATCACCATGGCCGCCGGGTAGTACTTCAGCGCGGAAGCAAGCCCGCCCACAGCTCCGGCGAGCGATGGCCGGTACCCCTCGAGCCAGATCGACGCCGACGCTCCCAGCAGCAGGATCCCGCCCCGCTGCCCGGCCGAGACGTCGGCGAACAGGGGAGGGAAGTAGGCCGCCGCGAGCCAGAAGACTGGCGCCGCCAGCTTGTGCCGCGGTGCGGCCACCAGGTAGAGCAAGACGAGGCCAGCGACAAGGGCGGCGCCATCCACGGCCGTCCACACCTGCACACCCACGTTCTTGGGCAGAAGGGCTATCGGGATGGCGAGGACGGCCACGGGTGGCGGGCTCACGAACGCTGCCAGGCCGCCGGGCGGCGCGATGACGTGGGTGCGCGCGAGATACGCGGCGGCTGCGTCGTACATCTGGCCGGGGCCGGTCAGGTAGGCGTGCGCGAGCACGTCGACCGCGGCTCTACGCAGTCGCTTCACCTAGTCGGTCGGCGGCAGGGCGCGGCCGCGCCTTCCGTCGCGGGCGAGCCACGCCGGATCCTTCAAGAAGGCGATGAAAGCCAGCACGGAGGCCGGCAGCCGCCGGCGACGGAGGTGGACGATATGCCAGTCCCGGCGGATGGGAAAGCCGCGCACGTCCAGCTCGACCAGGCGGCCGCTGGACAGTTCCAGCGCGCACGCGTAGCGCGACAGCACGGCGAGCCCCAGCCCCGATTCGACGGCGTGTTTGATGGCGCCGTTGGAGCCCAGCTCCATGGCGACCTGCAGCTTCGCCCCCGCCTTCCGCGCCGCTTTCTCCAGCGACCACCTGCTGCCGGACGCCGGTTCGCGCATCACAAACGGCTGGGCGGACAGGTCCTTGAGCCCGAGCCCGCGCTGCTCCGCCAGACGATGGCCGGCAGGAGCGACGACCACGAGCTCGTCGCTCAAGAACGGAAGGATTGACAGCTCCGAGTCCTTGAGGGCCGGACCGACGACGGCGAGGTCCAGCTCATTGCGGAGGACCTGCTCCTGCACCCGCGCTCGAGTGCCGATCTCGAGCGAGATCACAAGCCCCGGGTGAAGCTTCTTGAACGCTCCGAGCGCTGCGGGCAGGATGTAGATGCCCACTGTCGTGCTCGCCCCGACGCGAAGGTTGCCGCGCTTGATCCCGCGCAGCTCCTCGAGCGCCAGCGCCGCCTCGTCGAGGACGTCGAGCGTGCGCCGCGCGTAGGCGTAGAGCACTGTCCCCGCCTCGGTGAGCTGGACGCGCTTGCCGAGCCGGTCCAGGAGCGGCACGCCGAGCGCCTCCTCCAGCTCCTTGACCTGGTAGGAGACCGACGGCTGGCTGAGGCGCAAGTGGTGCGCGGCGAGGCTGAAGCTGCTGAGGTCGGCCACCGCTTTGAAGGTGCGCAATTGACGCAGCGTCATCGCGCGATCGAGGTCGAGCGGAGGGCCGTACTCGGGCACGCGCCTACGATATGCGGTATGGCCGCCCGCAGGCCGAAGAGCCTGTCACCCGTTCGGCGCACGACACCGACGCTCGAAAGCGTCGCCGCGCCAGAACGTGCCGAGGTCTCGGTCTCGGAGCAGAAGATCAACCAGTACCGCAAGCGCAGGTACCAGGCGCTGCACTCGGAGAACGAGGCCGCGAACAAGCGTCGCGCTAAGGGCCTGTCGACCGCGCGCGAGCGCATCGAGACGCTTCTCGACGAGGGCACCTTCGTCGAGCTCGACCTCTTCGCCACGCACCGCGCGCACGGCTTCGGCATGGAGGAACGCAAGATCGCCGGCGACGGCGTGGTCGCCGGCTTCGGCGAGGTCGACCGCCGCCCCGTCGCCGTCTACGCCTACGACGCCACGGTTTTCGGCGGCTCGCTCGGTGAGGTCACCGCGGAGAAGATCGTCAAGGTCCAGGAGCTGGCGCTGCGCAACCGCGTGCCGATCATCGGCATCAATGATTCGGGCGGAGCGCGCATCCAGGAAGGCGTCGTCGCGCTCGCGGGTTACGCGGACATCTTCTTCCGCAACGTGCGGTCCTCCGGCGTGATCCCGCAGATAAGCGTCATCGCCGGCCCGTGCACGGGCGGCGCGGTCTACTCGCCTGCCATCACCGACTTCATCTTCATCGTGGCCGGGCAGGGGTACATGTTCATCACGGGCCCTGAGGTGATCCGCGTGGTCACGGGCGAGCACGTCAACTTCGAGGAGCTCGGAGGCGGCGATGTGCACAACGTGACCTCAGGCGTCGCCCACTTCCTGCCCAAGACCGAGGAGGAATGTGCCGCGGGCGTGCGCAGGCTGCTCTCGTACCTTCCCTCCAGCAACGGCGAGCGGCCGCCCTACCTGCCGACCACCGACGATCCCGAGCGCGCGGACCCCGAGCTGCAGACGATCGTGCCCGAGGCGCCCAACAAGCCGTACGACATGCGAGAGGTCGTCGCCCGCGTCCTCGACGACCGCGAGTTCTTCGAGGTGCAGCCCTTCTTCGCGCCCAACATCATCGTCGGCTTCGGCCGGCTGGGCGGCCACGTCGTGGGCATCGTCGGCAACCAGCCGAAAGTCCTGGCCGGCGCGATCGACATCAACGCCTCCGTGAAGGCGGCCCGGTTCATCCGCTTTTGCGACGCCTTCGGGATCGCGATCGTCTCCTTCGTCGACGTGCCCGGATACCTGCCCGGGCGCGACCAGGAGCACGGGGGCATCATCCGGCACGGCGCCAAGCTGCTGTACGCGTACGCGGAGGCGACGGTGCCCAAGCTGACGGTGATCACGCGCAAGGACTACGGCGGCGCCTACTGCGTCATGTCGCCCAAGCAGATGGGCGCGGACCTCAACCTGGCATGGCCGACGGCGGAGATCGCGGTCATGGGGCCGGATGCGGCGGTCAACATCATCTACAAGCGCGACCTGGCGTCGGCACCCGATCCGGCCGCCCGCAGAAAGGAGCTCGTCGCCGAGTACACGACGCGGTTCGCCAACCCTTACGTCGCCGCCGAGCGCGGCTACATCGACGACGTCATCGAGCCCAGCGAGACGCGCCGCGCGCTCATCCGTGGCCTGGACATTGGGTTGCGCAAAACGGTCGAGCGCCCGCCGCGTAAGCACGGAAATATTCCTCTATAGAAGAGCTGAGTCCCGCCAACCCCTGACCCTCCCCGCAAGCGGGTAGGGCGAACCCGTTGTGCTTCTAACGGCCGGGCGGTTTTGGCGGGACTGTCGACAGGGAGGAGCGGCGGACACGTTCCGATTTGCGGCAGAACTCGTCGACCGTCGCGATGAACTCCGCGTGAGACCATGTCAAAGGTGACACCGAAAGCGGCGCCCCGGTGTTCGGGTCGAGCTGCTCGGACAGCAGGCCGCCCGGGATCTGGTGGGCCACCACCCAGTTGATGATGTCCCGCGCCGGTTTCAGGTCGTGGGTGGTCTTGGCGACGCCGATGTACCACTGTGCCATCCACAGCGTGCAGATGAACCATGGGTTGCCCGGCACCTTCTTCGTGTCCGGCTCGACCTTGAAGTAGTAGTCGTCCGTGTACCGCCCGATCCCGCCCGCGGCGGAGTTGTTGGTGAGCTGGTCGCGGATCGCCACCATCGTCTCGGCTATGCGAGCCTCGTCCGGCGAGTACATGCCGAATCGCCAGAGGCCAGAGATGGCGCTGTCGATGATCATGTCCACGGTCATGGTGCCGTCCTCCTCGACCGCGATGCGACGCGCGAAGCGACCCATCTCCGGCGTGTAGAGATGGGTGTCGGACGCTTCTTTCAGGCGCTCGGCGGCGTCGCGGTAACGCGCCGCCGACGGCGCATCGCCGAAGAGCTTGGCAAACCTGCAAGCCGCGTCCAGCCCGCCCCACACCGAGCCGACTGTGAAGGCATGCACCCCCCAGCGCTCCTCCCACAGGTCCCACGAAGGCTGGATCAGCCCATTCCTCGAGTCCGTGTACGAGACCATCCAATCGGCGGCCGGCACGACGAGCGAGGTGTACAGCCCGACCACGAAGTCGAGGTTGCCGTGGATCTTGTAGTGCTGCCACAGGGCCCAGAGCACGAGCCCGGTCTCGTCCTCCTGGATCGGCAGCGTGCGCGCCCCCCGAGCGTCCACCCACGGGAGCCAGGAGCTGCCAGGGTTGCCATACGGCGTGTATTTGTGCAGAAAGAACCCCTCTTCCACCAGCGATTCCTGGCAGAACGTGAAGAACTGCCTGGTGATGTCCTCGTGCCCTGATCGGTCGAGCGCGTTGGCCACCACGGCGCCGTCACGAGGCCATGCGTAGGCGTAGGTGTCGCGCGCGAACTTCGTGATGTCGAAGTCGGTCGCAGCGATGATCGCGCCGTGGTTGTCCGCGTGGATGCGCGCGGTGAGGATGCTGCGCCGGTAGAGCTGAGTGACGCCGGCGCCGAGCTCTTCGTCGATGTGGCGATGATCTTTCTCGGACCACACCTGCCAGTACGTGCGCGTGCGCCCGTGGTAGACCTTCGGCCCACGACCTATGATCAGATCCTGCCCGTACGCGGAGACATCGCTGAGGCGTGCGCCCATGCATACCCAGTGCGTCACCGAGCGTGTCTCGCCGGCGGCCGAAGGTCCGAAGTCGAAGCCGACCGTGCAATCGACCGAGCCCTGCTCGATCGCGTTGCGTCCGAGCACGCCGTCCTCGGCGTCGACCCACGTGCCGGCGAGCCCATTGCCCTTCTTCCCGTTGGCCCAGGTGTCGATCCCGAACTCCGGGCCCGAGTCACCACCGATGAGGAAGTAGCGATTGCCCTTGTAGGCGATGACGCCGCGATGTCGAGGGTCGTAGGCGACGGTGTTGCCGATGTCCGAGCCTTCGATGTACCAGTCGTAATGGAAGAAGACGCGTCCGACGTTGAACCCCGCCGGGCTCGTGACCTCCACGTTGCGTATGAACCAGTTGCGGGCGAGGTCGACGTAATCCGCAAACTTGACTGTGATCCCGAGGCCGGGATGCTTGAGCGTGACGTCTGTGACCAGCGAGTCCTCCACGTAGCCGAGCCGCCGCTCCCACGCGGCGTCGTCGAGCCAGGCGAACCTGCCGTCGATGAAGAATCCCGCTCGGCACACGTTGCCCATCGTCTGGTTCGCATCGCCCACCCTGGGGAAATAGATGTCGCGAACCGAATAGGTCGCATCGAAGCCCACCAGCACGTTGCCGTTTCCGATGACAAGGCTTCTAGGCACGTTCGGTGGCAATCCTAGTTGGCTGATTGTGGAAACGCGCCTTAACAGCCAGGGTTTCGCGGCCGGACCATGTCCCGTAAGATCCCGACAATCCGTCCCCGCAACATCGGAGCACAACGCCGCTGAACAATCCCTCCAGCTCATCACCGCCCATCCGCATCGTCGCCACCCAGAGGCGCCGCCGCACCGTGGCCGCCCGGCTGCGTGCCGGCGTTCTCGAGCTCCTGGTGCCCGCCTGGATGCCGCACGCTGAACGCCAGCGGTGGGCCGAGATCATGAGCCGGCGGCTGCAGCGGCGGGCGGAGCGATCGCGGCCGTCCGACGCACGGCTGGCGGCTCGTGCGAAGGTGCTCAACGAGCGGCACTTCGAAGGCCGCCTGAGGTGGACGTCGATCGCCTTCGCGGAGATGGCGCACCTCTGGGGCAGCTGCACGTTCACGTCGGGCGCCATCCGCATCGCGCGACGCGCCGCCACGCTCCCCGACTGGGTGCTCGACTACCTGCTCGTGCACGAGATGGCGCACCTGGAACAGAGCGACCACGGCCCGGCGTTCCGCGAAATGGAGAGGCGCTACCCGCTCAGCGAGCGAGCCCGGGGCTACCTGATGGCGCTCGACCACTCGAGCGTCGCGGACTTCGCCGAGGCCTAGAGTGTCCTCTCTCCGAGTAGACGCGACACCTGGAGACTCTTCCAGGTAGGACGCGGCGGCGCCATTCTGTGGGTATCTCACCACCCCCAGAGGAGGCGCCACCTGTGACCAATGATGACGTGATCTACCGCAGTC
>WNGK01002950.1_pt1 | contig 29594 bp, 27 predicted proteins | sample 5400601 | NCBI WGS metagenome assembly WNGK01 (sample SAMN13153376, study PRJNA577476) | soil metagenome | isolation source: 60 cm soil or saprolite under Garry oak tree replicate 1 | place: USA:California | collected 2016-06-15 | reverse complement strand
TCGTGTGGCTTCCGGCCTATCGACCTGCCCTCGGTACCGGGGAACGGTACGGGGTCGACGTGTCCAATCATCAGGGTCGGATCGAATGGACGAGGGTGGCACGCGACGGTGTGTCGTTCGCCTACATCAAGGCGACGGAGGGCGGGGACTTCGTAGATCACCAGTTCGCTCCGAACTGGGCGGCGGCCGGCGGATCGGGCCTGGGCCGGGGCGCTTACCACTTCTTCACCCTGTGTGCGCCCGGCCCGGCTCAGGCCGAGAACTTCATGCGAGTGCTACCCGATGACCCCCGGATGCTCCCACCGGCCGTGGACCTGGAGCTGCGAGGCAATTGCGACGCCCGCCCGGGCACGGGTGCAGTCCTCCGCGAGTTGGGGGCCTTCCTTCACCTGGTCGAGTCGGCGACCGGCCGGGAGGCCGTGCTGTACATCGGGGATGACTTCGAGAGCCTGTATCACGTTCGCTCTCGGTTCCGCCGGCCGATCTGGGCGCGCCGCTTTCTGATCAGGCCTGGCCAGAACTGGTTGATCTGGCAGGTGGACGGCTTCGCAAGGGTGGATGGGGTCGCGGGACCGGTCGATCTCGACGTCATGAGGTGAGGTGGCCAGAGCGTGCCCGACGACCTCAGGCGGCAGTGGCCGCCTGCCAGGCCTCCTCGAGGCGGTCGGGGCCGAACTCCGACTTCGGGATGTAGGCGGCGGCGCCGCATTCGGCCGCCCGGGGAGCGTACTCGGCAGCCTCGTACGTCGACAGCAGCAGGATCACCACCCGCTGCACGCCGTTCAGGATCTGCCGGGTCGCCTCCAGGCCGTTGATGCCGGGCAGGTTCACGTCCATGAGGACCAGGTCGGGGTTCAGCTCCTGGGCCATGCGGACCGAGTCCTCGCCCGTCTCGGCCTCCCCCACCACATCGAACCCGTCGGTGGCCTCCACCACCATCCGGGCGGCCATCCGGAAGGGCTCCTGGTCGTCGACGATCAGCACACGAACCGGCACGTCACCCATCCTCCCCAGGGTCCCATCACGCTCGGCCAGCGAAAAGGATGCTCTCACGAGGATCGGGGGGAAGCCAGCCTCCCCCCTCACCCCAGGGGCGGCCTGCCTCCCCCAGAGGTGGGTCTCCTCGATCCACGCTCGATCTCGAAGAGGAAGGGCATGCCACCTCGCCCGGAGGTGAGGGGTTCACCGGATGGTGCCGGCCGTCCATTGCTGCCACCATGGCGCTCAGGACAGGAAGGGGGGACCATGCCGATCCAGGTCAAGCACCGCTCCCCGAACGGGGAGACCCGGCCGTGGACGTTCCGGGAGATCCTCCGGGGCGATCCCATCGACCGGCCCACCCACCCGATGGTCGTGCACTTCCCCGTCGCCGGCTACATCGGGGCGCTGGCGCTGGACGTCCTGTCGCGGGCCGGAGGATTCGCCGGGGCGCCCCTGGCCGCGACGTGGGTCATCGTGGGGGCCCTGGTGGGATTCGCCGGCGCGGCCGTGTTCGGTCTCGCGGACCGTTCGTTCATGAAGCCGGGCTCGCGGATCCGAACGGTGGCCACCCGCCACATGCTCCTGCAGTACGTGGCGGCTGCCATCGTGGCGCTGGACCTCATCGTGCGGTGGACCCACCGGCACGTCGCGCACGCCCGGCTGCTGTGGATCGCCCTCGATGTCGTGGCCGTGGTGGTCATGACGATCGGCGCCGACCTCGGCGGGCAGATGGTCTTCAAGATGGGCTACCGGGTGGGCGGCGACTAGGCGGCTGCGGGCGGGCCGTCCGCGTCCAGCCTGAGGAGGAACTCCTCGACCTCCTCGCCCGGCCCGCCGAAGGGCACCCTGGCCTCGCCCACGATGGCGAACCCGCACTTCTGCAGCACCCGGATCGAGCCGACGTTGTGCTTGGCCACGTGGGCGTGGAGGGGGCGCACCCGAACCTGTCCCAGGAACGCCGCCAGGGCCCTGGTGGCGATGCCCCTGCCCCAGTGGTCCCGTCCGATCCAGTAGCCGACCTCCCGTTCGCCGTCCTGTTCCCAGCTCACCACGTTCCCGGCCACGTGTCCGTCGACCACGACGGTCCGGGCCACGGCGCTCGGGTCGCCCAGGACCCGGGCCCTCCAGTGGGCCATGAAGGCCTCCCGGTCCCGGGGCGGGAAGGCGGCCATCCGATTCGCCTCGGGCTCGCGCTGGTGTTCGAACAGGATCGGTAGATCGTCCTCGGTCACGTCCCGCAGGACGACCTCGTCCGTCGATGCGCCCATCGTGTCGATAGTCTGCACCTCATGGAGCGAGCGATCCTGGTTCGGCACGCCGAGAGCGCCGCCAGCGTGAAGGGCCTGCTGAACGGCGATCCCTACCGGTACGTCCCGCTCACCAGGAAGGGCCGGCAGCAGGCCGGGCGCCTGGGCGAGGTGCTGAAGGACGAACCCATCGACCTCTGCGTCACCTCGCGGTTCCCCCGCACCCGGGAGACCGCCGACATCGCCCTGGAGGGCCGGCCCATCCCCCGCCGGGTCATCCCCGAGCTCGACGACGTGAAGGTCGGGGAGTTCGAGGGCAAGCCCGTCGAGGACATGCGCCGGTGGCAGCGGGCCGACCCTCCCACGGCCCGGCCCCCCGGTGGCGGCGAGAGCCGGGTGGACTCGATCCTCCGGTACTGCCAGGCCTACCGCATGCTCCTGGCCCACGAGGAGCCGAACCTCCTGGTGGTGGCGCACGGTCTCCCGGTCACGGCCGTGCTCCTCGCCATTCGCGGGGAGGACGTCCCGATCACCCTGGAAGGCGTCCAGGTCGAACCGGCCGCACCCCACCCGGTGACGGCTGACGAGCTCCAGAGGGCCGTTCGCCACCTCCGGGACTGGGCCCGCCGGGTCTCCTCCGAGCCGGAAGCCGAACCCGCCCCTCAGTGAACTTGCTCTCCTCCGCCCACTAGCCTAATATGACTAGTCAGTCCGAGTTAGTCCGGGCCCGCGGAGGAGGGAACGCACGTGCGCAGGAGGTCCAGGTTCGTCGTTGCCTGCGCGGGCATCGCCTCGCTGGCGGTGGTCGTGCAGCTCGGCTCCGGGGCGTTCGCCTCGGCGCCGCACTTTGCCTACACCATCAACACCATCGGATCGAAGGACGGGGGCGGCGAGCCCTCCATCGCCATCGCGCGCGACCACACGATCTACGTGTCGGGCAACGGTGACGAGATGAACTTCTGGCGGTCCGCCGACAACGGGGTGACCTTCGTGAGGGGCGGCGTGGCCGAGTCCCCCAGCGGCGACACCTCGCTCGCCTACGACCAGTCGGGCGCCGTGTACCAGAGCAACCTGGTGAACGACCTCAGCAGCCAGGACGTGCTGCAGGTGAACGTGTACAAGTCGTTCGATAAGGGCGACACCTGGCCGCAGAAGGGGACGTCCACCATCGAGGACAACTCCACGCAGCAGCCGTTCTTCGTCGACCGGCAGTGGACCGACGCCCAGATCCCCGCGGGCGGGACCACCGACAGCGCGCTCGTCTACGTGAGCTACCACGACTGGGCCCCCAGCGAGGTGTGGGTGGGCAAGTCCACGGACGGCGGGAAGACCTTCGCCGAAGGGGTTCCCGTCATCAACGACCCCGTGGCCGTGGCCGATTCGTACTGCAACACCATCCCGGGCGGGCTGAAGATCGTCCGGGGCGGACCGAACGCCGGGCGCGTCTACGTGGCCTGGCTGGCCGGGGACCCCGCCAACGCCGTCACCGGCTGCAACGAGACCCAGCTCCAGGCGTTCCACGACGTCTGGATCGCCTACTCGGACGACCAGGGCGCCACCTGGACCGACAAGCTGGTCTACGACGCCGGACCGCTCCACGACGGGTCGGAGATCTTCGCCGACCTCTCGCTGGACAACAAGGGCAATCCCTACGTCGCGTTCACCATGAACATCACCGACGAGTTCGACTCGTACGTGATGGCCTCGTTCGACGGCGGCGCCACATGGAACGCCGGGCTCGGCGGAGCTCCGTACAAGCTGAACACCGACACCGGGACGCACTACTTCCCCACCGTCATCGCGGGGAAGCCGGGCCAGGTCGACGTGGCGTGGCTGGGAACCTCCACCGTGGTCACCTCGACGGCGTGGGGCAAGCCGAACCCCGGCGACGATGCCGACGCGGACTGGTACCTGTACGCGGGGACGGTTCGAGGCCTGAACACGGCGGCGCCCGTGTCCTTCGCCCAGCAGCTCACCCTGACCCCCATGCACCATGGAGACATCTGCACGCTGGGCATCTTCTGCGCCGCGGTGCCGGGGGCGAACCGCGACATCCTGGACTTCATCGACATCGCCACCGACTCGGCCGGCCGGTTCCACGTGTCGTACACGGACGACTACTCGGGGGCAGACCTGGTTGCGGCGAACCAGACGGGCGGCCCAACCATTGGAGCCGGAGGGCACTAGAGAGGCGCTCCCGCGACCTGCCCGCGAACCCGAAGGGGCCGGCTTCCCGCGAGCCGGCCCCTTCGCTACCCCCGGCGGATCACGCGCCGCGAGGCCGCTTGCTAGACTCCGGCCGCCTCGGCTCGGAGGCGCGGGTCGCCCTTCGGGCGCCATGATCGGAGACGGATCTGATGGCACAGCGACGCATGGCGCGGCAGAAGTCCGAGTTCGGCAGCCTCTACAGGGGCCGCGGCCAGTGGTCCTGGGTGGCCCACAGGGTCACCGGCGTGGCCATCATCCTGTTCCTGTTCGCCCACGTGGTGGACACCGCGCTGGTCGGGTGGGGACCCACCGCCTACAACCGGGTCATCCACGTGTACCAGAACCCCATCGTCGGGCTGCTCGAGCTGGGCCTCGTGGCGGCGGTGATCTACCACGCGCTGAACGGCATCCGGATCATGATCATCGACTTCTGGCCGAAGGCCTCGGACTGGCACCGTCAACTGAACCGGGCCACCTTCACCCTGTTCGTCGCCTCGATGGTCCCCATCGCCGTGGTGATGATCCGCCACATCCTGAAGGAACACTTCTGATGGCGGTGGGAACCGAACGCCCCGAGCACCCGGTCCACCTTGGCTCGGGAAGGGGCCTCCCCTATCGAGCCGGGCGCGAGCCTCCCCGGAGGGGCACCGAGTTCTGGTGGTGGATCTTCATGCGCGTCTCCGGGATCGTCCTTCTGGTGCTGGCCGTGGGGCACGTCCTGATCATGCACGTGTTCGGGGGCGGCATCGAACGGGTGAACTTCGGCTTCGTGGCCCTTCGGTGGCAGAGCCCGTTCTGGCGAACGTGGGACTGGCTGATGCTGTCCCTGGCCCTGGTCCACGGGATCAACGGGCTCCGCATGATCACGCTCGACTATGTTCGGAGCCCCGGCGTCCGCACCGCGGTCAACGGCCTGTGGCTCCTGACCGGGACGGTGCTGTTCGCCCTCGGCACGGTCGTCGTGTTCACGTTCAGCGCCTGCCGGTGGCCCGGGGTGAGCGCGGCTCTCAGGGCGACCCTCCACTGCTGACGTGACCGGATGACCACGTACCACACCTACGACGCGGTGGTGGTGGGGGCCGGGGGGGCGGGCCTTCGAGCCGCCCTCGAGGCCTCGAGGAACGTCAGGACCTGCGTCATCTCGAAGCTGTACCCGACCAGGTCGCACACGGGGACGGCCCAGGGCGGGATGTGCGCGGCGCTCGGGAACGTCGAGGAGGACTACCCGGAATGGCACGCCTTCGACACGGTCAAGGGCGGTGACTACCTGGTGGACCAGCCGGCGGCGATCCTGATGGCCGAGGAAGCCGTCGACGCGGTGATCGAGCTCGAGCACTGGGGGTTGCCGTTCAACCGGACCCCGGATGGCAAGATCGACCAGCGCCGGTTCGGGGGGCACACCCGCAACCACGGCGAGGCGCCGGTGAGGCGGGCCTGCTTCGCGGCCGACCGGACCGGCCACATGATCCTGCAGACCCTGTACCAGCAGTGCATCAAGCAGGACATCCGCTTCTTCAACGAGTTCTACGTGCTCGACCTGATCCTCTCTCCGGAGGGAGCGGTGGCGGGGGTGGTCGCCTACGAGCTGGCCAACGCCGAGATCCACGTGTTCCGGGCGAAGGCCGTCCTGTTCGCCACCGGTGGGTTCGGCAAGATCTTCAAGGTGACCTCGAACGGCCACACCCTGACCGGCGACGGCCCGGCGATCTGCTACCGGCGAGGCATCCCCCTGGAGGACATGGAGATGTTCCAGTTCCACCCCACCGGGATCTACAAGATGGGCATCCTGATCTCGGAGGCCGTGCGGGGAGAGGGCGGGATCCTCCTGAACGGCGAGGGCGAACGGTTCATGGAGCGCTATGCCCCCACCATCAAGGACCTGGCCCCCCGCGACATGATCGCCCGGGCCATCCACCAGGAGATCCACGAGGGCCGGGGCATCGGCGGCAAGGACTACGTGTATCTGGACGTTCGCCACCTCGACCCGGCGATCATCGAGGAGAAGATCCCCGACGTCACCGAGATGGCACGGATCTACCTGGGAGTCGAACCGCTCCGAGAGCCGATCCCCATCCAGCCCACCGCCCACTACGCCATGGGGGGCCTTCCGACGAACGTGGACGGCCACGTCCGGGTCGGCGCGGCGGAGACCTCGGTCCCAGGCCTGCACGCGGCGGGTGAGTGCGCCTGCGTCTCGGTGCACGGGGCCAACCGCCTGGGGACGAACTCGCTGCTGGACATCCTGGTGTTCGGCCGCCGGGGCGGCCACCACATGGCCCACCACGCGGCCGAGGGAGAGATCCCGGAGCTCCCGAAGGACGCCGAGGCAGACGCCGTGCGCATGCTCCGCACGCTCCTGGAGAGCACGGGCAGCGACAGCGTCGCGTCGATCAGGTCCGAGCTGCAGGAGCGGATGATGGCCTTGGCCAGCGTGGTCCGGAGCCGGCAGGGCCTCCTCGACATGCAGGAGATCCTGCACGGCCTCAAGGAGCGCTACGGAGGCGTCGTGGTCCAGGACAAGGGGAAGGTGTACAACACGGACCTCATGGAGGCCGTGGAGCTGGGATTCCTGCTCGACATCTCCGACACGTTGGTGGCAAGCGCTCTGGCCCGGGAGGAGAGCCGGGGGGGGCACTACCGGGAGGACCATCCGCTGCGGGACGACGAACACTGGCTGAAGCACACCCTGGCATACCGTGAGCCGGACGGCAGCGTGAGGCTCGAGTACAAGGACGTGAAGATGGGACCCTACGTGCCCATGGAGCGAAAGTACTGATGGGAGTCCAGGCCTGATGGGGGACGACCGGGACTCGATGCTGCCGGACGCCCTGCGGCGACGCCGGCCGCCCGATGCGCAGCCCGTCGACGAGGCCGGCCCCGACCCCGCCGGCGGAACGGCTCCGTTCGACGAAGCGCTCGAGGACCGAATGCACCGAGACGAGCCCGCTTCCCAGCCCGAGGTAGCCCTCGAGCCCCAGGCAGCCCCAGGGCCCGAGCCGGTCGAGGAACCCGTCTCCCCCGCCCCGCCCCCGCAGGTGCCCGGGCCCGAGGGCGCTCCACTGGCCGAGGCCATGGTCAAGCTCACCCTGAAGATCCGCCGGTTCAATCCGGAGGTTCGGCCCGAGCCGTGGTGGGACGAGTTCACCGTGGAGGTCGAACCCTACGACCGCCTACTGGACGCCCTCCACCAGGTGAAGTGGTACCACGACGGGACCCTGGCCCTCCGGCGGTCCTGCGCCCACGGGATCTGCGGCTCCGACGCGATGGTCATCAACGGACGGAACGCCCTGGCATGCAAGGTCCTGGTGCGGGAGGTCGCCCCCAAGGTCACGGTCGAACCCATCCGGGGACTCCCCGTGGTCAAGGACCTCATCGTGGACATGGAGCCGTTCTTCGAGGGCTACCGGCGCGTCCTCCCCTTCCTCATCGACGACGAGTCCCCCCCGGATCGAGAGCGGCTGCAGACCCCCCAGGAACGGGAGCGCTACGACGACACGACGAAGTGCATCCTGTGCGCCGCCTGCACCACCTCCTGCCCGATCTACTGGGGGGACGGCGAATACATCGGCCCGGCGGCCATCGTCAACGCCCACCGATTCATCTTCGACTCGCGCGACCGGGGGGCCCGGGAGCGATTGGAGATCCTGGCGGACCGAAGCGGGGTGTTCCGGTGCCGAACCACATTCAACTGCACCGAAGCCTGCCCCCGTGGCATCAAGGTCACCAAGGCCATCCAGGAGGTCAAGCGGGCGATCATGTTCGACCGCCTCTGAGGAATGATCAGGGCCCGGCGAACGACGCAAGCTGAGGGACCGACTCCGTTGGGTCCCACGCATGGTCGGAGTAGCAATAGGTCCGGTCAGACGCGGGCTCAGCATGGGACACCAATCGTCGTCAATCGCGACCGCCGCGGCGAACACCACCCGCCTCCTTCAGGGGACCGCTCCGGGGGCAAGGCCTGGAGGGCGCATGGGATCCAGAACGATGGGCATATTGACAACCGGGCGCGAAGAACCTAGAAGTTATGCGCTCGCAAGCTGGCTTCAGGGGCAGATGGATCTTGGGCGAGTTCGAACAGGCATGCGCAGACACTGAGCGCGCAGCGGCGGCTGCCGCCAAGGCGGCAGCTGGGCTTGCCGCCGCCGCCAAGCAGCTCGTCAAGGCAGCGCAGAGCGGCGACATCGCCAAGATTCGAAAGACCTCGGAGAGCCTGAAGCTTGCCGAGCAGGCAGCGCGGCAGGAATCGCGCAACGCGGAGCAGGCCTGGCCCCTCACGCCAGCGGAGGAGGAAGAACTCCTTAACGAGCGCTACGAGGACGAGCTGATCGAGGCAGCGAGGAGCCGCGGCCTCAAGATTCACCGGCAAGATGACCGGCTGGTGTCGTTTCCGTCCTTGCTGAAGGTGCTGCCTGAGATCAGGGCTGTGCAGGTCGACCGGGACAAGGTGACAGCGCTGCGGCCGAAGCACCTCGTTGCCGTCTTGGAGAAGAACCAGTTGAAGAAACCACACTCTAGACCGGAACAGTTCCTCGAGACACTGTACAGTGCGTACAAGCTTGTGGTTGGTTCCGCTGGAGTCCGGGGAACGACTCTAGCTAATGTGTATCGGGCATTGACGCTCCTGCCTGGGTCAGCGAAGGATTACGACAAGACCGATTTCGCACGAGACGTCTTCTCTCTCGACCAAAGCCACGTGACGACTACGAAGTCTGGGGCGCGCGTCTCTTTTCATGCGAGTACCGGTAGCAAAGGGTCGGCACATTATACGTTCGTGGCGCCCGACGGCACACCTTTCGTGTACTACGGCGTCAAGTTCACGGAGCCCGGGACATGACCGCCGAGATGCGGCCAGATAGGTGGCTCAGCTTCATCGGTCGTGAGTACCTGCACGAGTTCTTGAAGGCTGGCGGCGCCTCCATCAAGTTCGTAGCGCCGCACGACAGCACGGCTACCGCGGCCATCCTGGGGGGCGTCGAGGGAGCTGCTAAAGCGCAAGGATACCTCGTCGCTGGTGTTAGCGCCGCGGAGACCCGGGTTCACATGATGGATCAGCTGTTTTTCCGCATCGCTGAGCAAATCCCTTGGGAGCCGTTGGCCGTCCTTGTCCTCAGCAACCTTGTTCGGTCGCAGGGTTACGCGGTACCTCCGCTGGATGAGGCGTCATTCGTGGATGCGCTCGCCTCTGCCAACAATCTCGACACCCAGTTCTTGCGCCTGCAACTCTATCGGAAGGTGCAGAACATGGTTTCCAAACGCCGTTCCCTAGCCAAGGACTTTCGGGTTGCAATGACACATCTCTGCCTAGCGCAGCTCTCCGGCGGATCCGACGGGGCGACGACAACCGAGGCCATCACGGACTGGCTCACTGGCAAGGTGAAGACCGTTGGAGCCGTCAAGCCTTACCAGATCTTCACCCGAATCCACCGAACCAATGCGCGCTTCGTCTTCGAATCCATGCTCGATTGGATCCGCTTCGCCGGCTTCCCGGGTCTGGTGGTGACGCTCGATCTTGCCCGGATCACCCTGGCGAAGAACCCACGGGATGGCTTCATCTACTACACGAAGACGTCGCGTCTGGACGGCTACGAGCTCCTCAGGCAGTTCGTTGACGCGACCGATCGACTCGCCGGTTTTCTCCTAGTCGTGGTCCCAGACTTCGAGTTCCTCGATGAGAGCGCAGGTGGGAGAGGCGTCGGTGAGTACCAGGCCCTCAAGTTCCGCGTCTACGACGAGATTCGCGACTCGAAGCTCGTCAACCCGATGTCCGCGCTGGTTCGGGTCTCCTCCGATGCTCCAGAGGTGGCCCTAGCATGACCACGGAGCCCGAAGCGCGCGTCCAAGGCACCACCGAGTACCGGCGGGCGGTGGAAGCACTGCGAAGCGGCGTCCCCAACCGCGACGCGGTGCGAGTCCTCGGGTGTGGTCAAGCGGAGGTCGAGAGGCGTTTCCTCCAGCAGCTCGACGCCCTCCGCCCATCGGTCGAGCGGGGTGAGCCAGTTCAAGGTCTCTTGGTATCCGGAGACTTCGGCACAGGAAAGTCACACGTGCTCGAGTATCTGCAAGATCTCGCCTTGTCTCGAGGCTTCGTCTGTAGCCGCGTCGTCATTAGCAAGGAGACTCCCCTTTACGACCTAGGCAAGCTGTTCAAGGCCGCAGTCGATACGGCGGAGGTACCTGATCGATTCGGTCCAGCGGTAAGTGAGATCGCGCTGAAGATCCGTCCGGACTCTCCGTCCTATGTCGACTTCTACCGGTGGTCTCACGCCGACGACAGTGGCCTGAGCACGCTGTTCCCGGCAACGCTGCTCCTCTATGAGCGACTGAAGAGCGATCCCGAGTTGACAGAGAGGATCACCAATTTCTGGTCTGGTGAGCCCATGCCGATCGCCAGAGTTCGAGATGGGCTACGTCAGATCGGGGAGCTCAGCACCTACCCGGTGAAAGCCGTTAGGCTTGCCCAACTGGCGTGGGAACGGTTCACCTTCGTGAGCCGACTCATTCTGGGCGCGGGCTACTCGGGCTGGGTGCTGCTTATTGACGAAGTGGAACTCGTGGGTCGCTACAGCATACTCCAGCGCGGGAAGTCCTACGCGGAACTCGCGAGGCTCATGGGCAAGATCGAAGATGACGCCTTCGTCGGTATCACGACTGTAGCAACGATCACAACCGACTTCGACATTGCGGTACTCCAACAGAAGGGTGATCGCGACAGCGTGGGTCCAAAGCTGCGGAGCAAGGGAATGGATGAGTGGGCAGTGCTTGCCGCACGCGCCGAGTCGGGCATGCGAATGATCGAGCGGGACGATCTCAAGCTGGTGCCCCCTGATGAGGCCGAGTTGCGGATAACCTACGATCAACTCCGCAACGTTCATGGTCAGGCATACGGATGGCTGCCTCCCGACGTCTGGGCGAACGAGTACGGGACCCCTCGTCGCATGCGGTCACACGTGCGACGCTGGATCGCGGAGTGGGATCTGCGTCGGCTTTATCCCGGGAGCCGGGTTGACCTCGAGGAAGAGGAACTCCACGTGGAGTACGGCGAAGATACAACCCTTGAACGACCACCCGAAGAACCCAATCGCGGGGACGTGGAGTTGGCGGAGTAGCGCGTGCCGATCCCCTTTCGCGATCACAGCGACGTCGCCGACCTCGGGTTCGCTGGTTACCTCCGGTTCGTCGATGAGGGGAATCAGGGACTTCGTGGTGCGCTCTTCATCGTGAACGGCCGCGGCGAGCCGGTCGACTTCTGCTTCAGCAGAGTCGAGGTCCCGGCGTCGTTTCTGTGGCGAGCCGGAGAGGCTAAGCGGCAGGCCGTGCGGTCGTTGTGCATCGCGCTGTTCACCGCGAGCCCTCGGGAACCCGAGCTCCTGCTCGCCCGTGCGGAGGAAGTATCACCGCTGGTGTTCACGGAGGATCTTGAAGTGCTCGTCCCCCTCTGCCGAGTGGCAGACGGCCCCTCAGTGGTACATGCAGCGTCGGAATCGGCCGAGGAGCTGAGCGATGCGCTGCACGTGTTCTGGGTGGCCTCATCGCCTGCACCGGACTCGTCTGCCCGTGCCCTCCTTGACGCCCTCGGCAGCCGGGGACTCGTACTCGAGCCTTTCGAACGCGCAGCCAAGGGGATCGACGAGGCCTTCGCGTCAACATGAGCCGATCCACCTGGTGGATGGAGCGATACTCGGGCGTCCGGCCGCGCCGCCGATGGTTTCGGCGACGAGCGAAACCGCTTCGTACCCCTGTCCCCCTCCGGATCCAAGTGGGAGCGGCCCGGCCCGCACAAACCCCGTCGATCCCAGCGGGTATGACGCCGCCCACGGAGGTCGAATGGCTCCTACGGGCGGCGCGCGTCACTGCTACAGATGCTGCCGTCGTCAACCTCGGAGAACGACCCGAGAAGCGGCCTGCAACGTCGCTCGAACCGACCGGGCGGGGTGCAGGCTTCGGAGTCCACATCCCGAAGCCCGTTAGGGAGCAGGAGGGACCGTCTCTTGCCGATAGACTGCGCACTCTTCTCGTTGCGCCCCTGGACTCCTTGCTCCCCGGGCCAGACACGATCCTCGATTGGCCGGGACAGTTTCTGCCTTTCCAGCTCGATGGCGTGCGGGCACTCCTCGGGCAGGACCGGATCCTTCTCGCGGACGACATGGGCCTCGGAAAGACCGTCCAAGCCGCAGCGGCCATCCGCATCCTCTGCTACCGCCGCGAGATCGAACGGGTGCTGCTTGTCGTACCGGCCAGCTTGCGCGAGCAGTGGAAGCGCGAACTGGCGCGCTGGGCGCCGGAGCTGCGCCTGATGATCGTTCACGGATCGCCGAGGGACCGGGCCTGGCAGTGGGCTGCCGAAGCCCACGTGATCATCGTTGGCTATGAGACTCTGCGATCGGACTTCACCGAGAACCCGCAATCGCCGCCCCGCCGCCGAATGTGGGACATCGTCGTGCTCGACGAGGCGCAGAAGATCAAGAACCGGGAAGTCGAACTCAGTAGAGTCTGCAAGCGGCTCAACCGCCGACGATCCTGGGCCATGACAGGCACGCCGCTCGAAAACCGGCTCGAAGATCTCTCCTCGATCATGGAGTTCGTCGATCAAGATCCCGACGGATCACCCAAGCGCTATGCGTCAACAAGCCTGATGCTCGAACGGCATCGCCAGCTCCAACTCCGGCGACGCAAGGCCGACGTGCTTCACGATCTTCCGCCCAAGCAGGTCATCACGTTGTCCTTGCCGCTCCTCGAGGAGCAACAGCTCACCTATGAGCGGGCCGAGCGCGAGGGCGTGCTCCAACTCGAGGAGCGCGGTGCCGAGATTCGCGTCGAACACATTCTCGAACTGATTCTGCGGTTGAAGCAGATTTGCAATTTCTGTCCGCGGACTCGGCAGTCGGCCAAGCTCGCCGACATTCGAAGTCGGATGGAGGTGCTGACCGACGAAGGTCACCGCGCACTCGTGTTCTCGCAGTTCATCGACGAGAGATTCGGCGTGGCCGCAGTGCGACGGGCCCTGGATGAATTCGACCCCTTGACGTACACGGGGGGCATGACAAGCGCCGAGCGTGACCGAGTGATTCAACAGTTCAAGGGCAGCGCGCGCCATCGTGCGCTGGTGCTCTCGCTCCGTGCAGGGGGCGTCGGCTTGAACCTGCAGGAGGCGTCGTATGTGTTTCACGTCGACCGATGGTGGAACCCAGCGACCGAGCGCCAAGCTGAGGATCGAACCCACAGAATGGGACAGGCCTTCCCGGTGACGGTGTTCAAGTACTCCATGATCGGCACAATTGAGGAACGGATCGACGAGATCATCTCAGCGAAACAGCAACTCTTTGACCAGGTGGTGGACGATGTCTCGCTCGATCTCGGTACTGGGCTCACTCGCGAGGAGCTCTTCGGACTCTTCGGGCTTCGCTCTTCCAAGATCCTTGTGCCTTCACAGGACAGGCCATCTCCGGGCGTCGAACTTGAGCAGCGGTGCGCGTCAATCCTGCGGCGCCTGGGCTGGACAGTTGAAGAGACTCCGCAATCGCATGACGGAGGCGTTGACCTGATCGCAACGCGCGTTGACGAGGTTGGGGTCGAGGACTGTCTGTTCGTACAGTGCAAGGATCACGCACGGCCTGTTGGGGTCGAAGTTGTTCGGTCCTTGCTCGGAGTGATGCCCCCGAATCGACCCGCGCGGGCTGTCCTGGTGAGCCCCTCTGGCCTTACGCCCGAGGCAGATCGGCTTGCGGAGGAGCGACGAGTTGTCGTCTGGGATCACGCCCGATTGACTCAGTTTGAGAGTCCCACCTGAAGCTCGTGTCACCGCGATGGCGAGCTTCGACCGGCGTTGACATCCGAATACGGCCCCTGGGCGGCGGGGGCCTCCACGATGCGGCGAGACCTCGAGCAGGCGCCAGCGATCATCTCCGCGGTGGAGGCGGACCCGGGGGGTCCTACGCGATCACTTTGACCCGGCGGTCGATCTTTCGCCAGCTCCTGTCACCGGTGACGATCTCTGCGGCCCCCAGCTCGATACCGGTGGCCAGGACGAGCGCATCCGGCATTCCAAGCCGATGCCGAGCCCGAAGCTGCGCCCCCAGGCGCGCCGTGGCCGGCGTGAGAGGTTCGATCCGCGTTGACCCGTCGAAGAACGCCTGGGCTTGGCGAACCGCTCGGTCGCCCGCGACGAAGGCCCCGACCATCACTTCGGCGTATGCGACGACGGGGACGACAAGGGCGTGAACCGCGGCGATTCCGGCCAGGGCCCGGGTGGCCTGCTGATGCAGAGAGTCATGAGCATCGAGGAAGGCCACCAGCACGCTCGAATCCAGGACGCTCAGTCCCATTCGCGCCTGAGCTTCTCGAGGTATCCCTCGCCGTAGACGCCGGTCAGGACACCGGCGAACTCCTCGAGCGGGTCTCGCTCCCGCGTCAACCGCACCTCACCCGGACCGAGTGCCTCCACTCGCAGCACGTCACCAGGGCGCAGCCCAGCCCGCGCGACGACCTCGACGGGGATGGTCGCCTGGTTCTTTCGGGAGAGGCGAGTGAACCCTCGCCGCCTTCTTTGCTTTACTGATTGGGCCATGGGTAAAGGATAGCATCGCCTCCAAGGGAGGAGCCTCGAGCTGCCCGTCGATGAGCCGCTCCGGCGCGCTCGGCCGCTGCCTTCACGCCAAGAGATGGCTCCAGGCTCGATGCGACCCACGATCCGGTTGTTGGCGCTCGCCAGCCCGACCGGGTAAAAAGGGGCCGGGCACCACGGAGAGGGGTCAAGCTGGAGACGATCGCTCACGACATCGTCATCGTGGGGGGCGGGGCGGCGGGCCTTCGGGCCGCCATCGCCGCCGCGGAGGTATCCCCCACGCTCGATATCGCCCTGGTCTCCAAGGTCTACCCGATGCGGAGCCACACCGTGTCCGCGGAAGGCGGGGCGGGGGCGGCCATCGGCCCCGACGACACACCCGACCTCCACGCGTTCGACACCCTCCGGGGGAGTGACTACCTGGCCGACCAGGACGCGGTGGAGGCCTTCGTGAACGAGGCCCCCGGCGAGGTCGTCCAGGTGGAGCACTGGGGCTGCCCGTGGAGCCGGGAGCCGGACGGGCGACTCGCCGTGCGGGCCTTCGGCGGGATGAGCGTGCACCGAACGGTGTTCGCCGCGGACAAGACCGGTTTCCACCTGCTGCACGCCCTGTTCCAGACCTCCCTCAAGTACCCGCGGATCGTTCGGCACGACGAGCTCTTCGTGACCAAGCTCCTCATGGAGGACGGTCGGTGCGCGGGGGTGGCCGCCGTCGACCTCCAGGACTCCGAGGTCCGGTGCATCACCGCGAGGGCCGTCATCCTGTGCACGGGCGGACTCGGGCGGATCTTCTCCTTCACCACGAACGCCGCCATCAACACCGGCGACGGGATGGCCCTGGCCTACCGGGCCGGCGCGCCGCTCAAGGACATGGAGTTCGTCCAGTACCACCCCACGGGGCTCCCCGGCACGGGCATCCTCATGACCGAGGCCTCGAGGGGAGAGGGCGGCTACCTCATCAACAACGAGGGACGGCGGTTCCTCGAGGACTACATCCCGTCGAAGATGGAGCTGGGCCCCCGGGACATCCTGTCCCGGGCCATCATGCAGGAGATCGAAAAGGGGCACGCCTTCGCCGGGCCCTACGGCCACTACGTCCACCTCGACGTCCGCCACATCGGGGAGAGGACCATCGACGAGAAGCTGCCGTTCGTTCGGGAGCTGGTGCGGAAGTTCGTGGGGATCGACCCCGTGCACGAGCCCATCCCGGTGCGGCCGGTGGTCCACTACATGATGGGCGGGATCGACACCGATCTGGTGGGGCGGACCCGCGTGGACGGCCTGTACGCCGCGGGCGAGGCGGCCTGCGTGAGCATCAACGGGGCCAACCGGCTGGGGTCGAACTCACTGACCGAATGCCTGGTGTTCGGGGCCCGGGTGGGAAAGCAGGCGGCCCAGGACGCCCTGGAGGCGGGTCCTCCCGCCGAGAACCTCCTGGCGACCCAGGCCGAGGCCGAACAGGAGCGGCTGCTCGCCACCTACCTGGAGAGGGAGGGCGGGGGCGAACGGATCGCCCCGATCCGCCGCGACCTCCAGAGCGCCATGGAGCGGGGGGCCGGCATCTACCGCACCGAGGAGTCCCTGAAGCAGGCCGTCGAGGATGTGGCCGCGCTCCGCGAGCGGTACGCGAACGTCGCCATCGACGACCGGGACCGGGCCTTCAACACCGAGCTGGTGGCCGCCCTGGAGCTCGCCAACATGCTGGAGGTGGCGGAGACGATCGTGGGGTCGGCCCTGGAGCGGCGGGAGTCCCGGGGGTCCCACACCCGCCGCGACCATCCCGACCGCGACGACGAGCGCTATCTGAAGCACAGCCTGGCGTTCGCCACGGCCGGGGGGGGGCCCCGGATCGAATACGAGGACGTGAGGATCACCCGGTGGCCCCCCGCGGAGCGAAAATACTGAGCGACCTGGAGAGAGGCGGGAGATGGCCGATCCGACGATGGTGCTGAAGGTGGCCCGGTACCGCCCGGAGCAGCGCCCCGAACCCTATTTCGAGGAGTACGAGGTCCCCTACCGGGAGGACATGGTCGTGCTCGACGCCCTGAACCACATCAAGGACGAGATCGACGGCAGCGTGACCTATCGATGGTCGTGCCGCATGGGTGTCTGCGGGTCCTGCGGGATGATGGTGAACTACAAGCCCCGCCTGACCTGTTCGACGTTCCTCCGGGACTTCTACCCGAAGCCCATCGTGATCGAGCCGCTGGAGAACTTCCCCGTCATCCGCGACCTCGTGGTGGACATCACCGACTTCATGGAGAAGATGCCCCAGGTGAAGCCGTGGATCGTCCGGTCCCGGGAGGCCCCGGTCGAACAGGGCGAGTACCTGCAGACTCCCGAGGAGGTCGAGCGGTACAAGCCCTTCAGCATGTGCATCAACTGCATGATCTGCTACTCGGCCTGCCCCGTGTACGCCAAGGACCCGGAGTTCCTCGGCCCCGCCGTGCTGGCCACGGCCCACCGCTACAACCTCGACTCCCGGGACCAGGGCCTGGACGAGCGCCTGGAGATCATCGCCGTGGACAAGGGGATCTGGGACTGCACGTTCGTCGGGGAGTGCTCGGTGGTGTGCCCGAAGGACGTCGATCCGGCCGCGGCGATCCAGCGGACCAAGGTGACGGCCACCACGAACAACATGCTCTACGCGGTGTGGCCGTTCGGGGTGGAACGTGAGGGCTGAGCAGGGCCGCCGCTATCCCGTCTACGTCCGGAAGGTCCCCCGGACCTGGTGGCTCCGAACCGGCCCGTTCCGGCGATTCGCCGCCAGGGAGATCACCTCGATGTTCGCGGCGATGTTCTCGGTGCTCCTCCTGCTGTTCCTGCTCGCCCTGTCCAGGGGTCCCCGGGCCTACCAGGGGTTCCTGCGGTGGCTGAAGCTCCCCGCGGTGATCGCCCTGTTCGCGGTGATCCTGGCGGCGCTGCTGTACCACACCGCCACGTGGTTCCGGCTGTCCACCCGCATCCTGGTCGTCCGGCTCGGCAGGAGGGTCGTACCGCCGGTGGCCGTGGCAGCGGCCCTGGTGGCCGCCTGGATCGGCGCGTCTGCCCTCGTCCTGTACTTCCACGTCTTCTTCTAGCCATGGCGAGCGAGCCCGGACCGACCCGGCCAAGCGCCGTGACCACCCCGCTCTCGTGGGGGGAGGTCCTGGACGAGTCCGACCGGCGCATGGTCGGGCCCCGGGCCCGGGGCAGGCTGGTCCTGCGGCCCCCCCGGATCGAACCCATGTTCTGGGGGTTGTTCTCGGCGGGAGGGTTCGTGGCGGCGATCCTGCTCCCGGTCCAGGTGGCGATCCTCGGGATCGCCTTCGCCGCGGGATGGCTGCCCAAGGACGCGCTGTCCTACGGACGGGTCCTCCATCTCGTCCGAAACCCGCTGACGAAGCTCTCCACCACCAGTTCGGCATCCACGGGCTGAAGAGGCTCGTCGCCGTGGGGTGCTACGGGACCGCCCTGGTGGGCACGGCGCTCGCCGTGGCGGTTCTCCTCAGGATCTGACCGGCAGCCGCCCGGCATTCCCGCGTCCGGCCCCTCCGGTTGATGCTCGAAATCGCTTGCCCTTCTGCCGCCCGCGCCGTGACAATGGCCGGCAGCCCGCCGAGGCCCCCTTGGTGGGGCTCGACCGGGTAGCCGGAGGAGACCCGCGAATGATGCCCGCCGCACGAACCGCTTCCGGGTCCACCCGCCGAACGTTCGTCTCCCTGCTGCTGGCGGCCACCGCCGGCCTGCTCCTGCTCCCCATGGCCGCACCGGCGTGGGCCCTGGTGGCGGGCGGCACGACGGCGCTCCCCACCGACGCGCCCCTGAGCTGTGACCGGAGCTGGACCGGCGGAGACCCCCTCGATGCCTCGGACTGGTGGGATCCGCTGAACTGGAGCCCCCCGGAGATCCCCGCCGCGACGGACAACGTGTGCATCATCGGCGGCCCGTCCCCGGTCCACCTGTTCGATCTCGGAGGGGTCTCGCAGACGGCCTCGGTGGCCGGCCTGACGCTGGGAGACCCCAGCGGCACCGGCGCTCCCATGGGCATCCTGATGACGGCGGGATGCTCCCACAGGGTCTCGCTCACGCTGGGGGACGGCGGGACCATCGCCGCCAACGCCACCGTGCAGCTCGAGGCGGCCCGGGCCTGCTCGGGTTCGTCCACCCAGCTCTCGGCGGCCGGCGGAGTCCTCACCGTCGCCGGCTCCATCAGCCTCGACGCGCCGGGGCAGGGCGACGTCAACATCCACGACTACCTCGAGGGCGACATCACGAACGCCGGGGGGATCATCAACGCCGTCAACCCGCTGGAGTACGACGGCGGCACGCTGGACAACGCCGGGACCCTCACCGGCAGGGCCGTCTACGTGAACAGCGGGCAGCTCACCGACGACGCGGGCGGGACGATCTCGAGCTCGGGCGTCTACGTGCAGAACGGCAGCACGTTCGACCAGGGGCAGGGCTCCTCGGGATCGACGCCCATCCAGGTGGGGAACGGGACGCTCGTGTACACGGGCTCCGGCGCCAGCACCATCCATGCCTTCGGCTCGGTCGCGATGACCGGCGACGTCAGCGCGGGGCAGACCCTCGACATCGAATCCTCGAGCGACTGTCAGGGAGCGCAGGACGCCGTCGTCACCGCCCCCTCGACGTTCTCCAACGCGGGGACGATCAGGCTCACCAACGTCTCCACCTCGTGCAATCCGGGGAGCTCCACCATGGCGCTGACGAGCGGCACGCTCCTCAACACGGGGCTCATCACGGCCGAGCTCGGTGGCGGGGGCGGACGGGCCCTGAGCGCGACGCTGAACGACACCGGCACCCTGAACGTCCAGAATGGCGTTCGGCTCACACTCGACAAGCTCACCAACTACAACCCGCAGACGAACGCCCTCCTCGGCGGCACCTTCACCATCTCCGGCATCCTGGCCCTCCCGCTGATCGACATCCACACCCTGGGAGCGGCCCTCACCCTCTCCGGAGCCGGGACCGTCGAGAACTCCGACACGTCGGCGAACGCCCTGGCCGGTCTGTCCGCCATCACCTCGAACGGCTCCCTGAGCCTGGTGTCGGACGCGAACCTCACCACGACGGGGGCGCTCAGCAACTCGCACCACCTCACGCTGGGCCCGACGGACACGCTGACCGTGCCCGGGGGGTACGGCCAGACCGCCGCCGCCGCTCTGGTGGTGCAGGTCTCCTCCTCCGGCATGGGGACGATCGACGGAACCGGAGCCCCCGCCGCCCTGGCGGGGAGGCTCACCATCTCTCCCGTGGGCGGCTTCGTCCCCGCCCTCGGCACCGCCTTCACCCTGATCGGCTACCCCTCAGAGTCCGGGCACTTCTCCAGCATCCTCGGAGCGCCCGCGGGAGGGGGGAGCTTCTACGTGATCGAATACGACGCGGCCGGAGCCTTCCTGGTCGTCCGGGCCACCTCCCTGGCGATCGACCCGTCGGCGGGGCAGCCCGGCACGACCTTCACCGTGACCGGGGACGGGTACTCTCCCGGCGAGACGGTCCCGATCAAGTTCGGGTCGGTGCCCCTCGTGGCGGCCGCCGCCGACGGGTCGGGCCACTTCCAGGTGGCCGAGACCGTGCCCGACGTCACCGTCAAGCAGTACAAGGTGGCCGGGCGGGGAACCACCAGCCTGGTCTCGGCCAGCAGGACGTTCACGGTGCGGCAGGCCATCCAGAACAGCGACTTCCGCCTGATCGGGCAGGAGGTCCTCAACACCGATCCGGCAGCCGAGTACTCGACCACCACGAACTCCGATGAGGCCATGGACGTGAACGACACGAGCCACCTCGTGGCCACGTATCAGGAGGGGCAGTACCCGGACCAGGGGGCGCTGGAGGCCGGTTTCGCCACCTCGTTCGACGACGGACACACCTGGACCAGCGGCGACCTTCCGGGTCTCACCACCGCCGTCGGAGGATCCTATCCGCGGGCGGGGAACCCGCGGGTCGCCGTGGGGTTGAACGGGGCCGCCTACATCGTGAGCCAGGTCCTGGATCCGGCGGCCTGCCGGAGCGGCATCGCCCTGAGCGCCTCCGCCGACCAGGGCCTGACGTGGGCCGACCCGACCTTCGTGGTCCAGGACACCACGTGCGGCGGGCAGGACGACATGACCGGGATCTCCGTGGACACGTACAAGGGAAGCCCGTTCTACGGCCGGATCTACGTCGTGTGGGACCGGCTCCAGGGCTCCGCCCAACCGGTCCTGATCTCCTCCTCGTCCGACGGAGGGGTCACCTGGAGCAGTCCCGTCCAGGTGACCCCGGCCGGTATCGGCGGGACCGACCCCACTCCCCTCGTGCAGCCCGGCGGCAGGGTGACCGTCTACTACCCGCAGCCGGGGGCGGCCCTGGAGACCGTCCAGACCTCCTCCGACGGGGGGGCCACGTTCGGATCGCCCGTGATCGTGCACGACGATCAGGGGGCCGACCCGCCCGGCATCCTGGCCGGGAACGCCCAGGGCATCGGGGACGCCGCGGTCGATCCCGTCACGGGCGCGCTGTTCGTGGTCTGGCCCGACCGCCGCTACGACGTGTGGGGCCTGGACGGGATCGTCATGTCGAGGTCCACCGACGGGGGGCAGACGTGGCAGGGGCCCCTGCTGCTGTCGGGATCGACCTCCTCTCCCGTCGACCGGTTCACGCCCTCCATCAACGCCTATGGGGGTTACGTGGCGGCGACCTGGTACCACTGGTCCCAGGACACGAGCGGCGTTCGCCTCAACCGGGGCTTCACCTTCTCCAGCAACGGCGGCCAGGCATGGTCGAAATCCCTCCTCATCGGGTGCGGGAGCAAGCCGTTGGAGATCGATCTCGACTACTCCGCCCTCGTCGACGGCCTCCATTTCTTCGGAAACTACGAGGGCGTGGTCACCACGCCGACCGAGGCCCACCCGGTCTGGACGGTGGCCAACCAGGGTGGGACCGGTTCGTACTACCAGGTCACGTGGTCGGGGAAGCTGACGTACGGGCCCGCGGGGGGCGGACCGGCCACGGATCCCGTCTGCTGAGCCCGGCCCGCCCGAGGGGCCGTCTAGCCCCTCCGGGTGAGATCCAAGATGGTCCCCTTCCCGCCTTTACCTCGTTGTCCTCGGTCGGCCAGAATGGCCGGTCGGTTCGGCGGAGGACGGTTCGGGGCCGAACCCGAGGAGCGAACGCCAGTGAGGGTCGACGCGCCCGCCGCGAAGCACCGCACCACAGCCCTCGCGGCCATCGTCACCCTGTATTCGCTCGCATTGCTCGGCATCGCCCCCCCGCCGGCCGGCGCGATCGCGGCGTCGTTCGGCGCTCGGCAAGCCCACGCGCCGGGGTCGCCCGGGTGGCCCGGGTCGCTCTCATGCGACCGGAGCTGGCTCGGCGGCGCCTCCGTGGGGATGCCCAACGACTGGTGGAACCCCGCCAACTGGAGCCCCCAGGGCGTGCCGACCGCCACCGACAACGTCTGCGTGACCTCGGGTGACTCGCCCATCCAACTGTGGGACAAGCACAACGCTGTGCAGACGGCCACCGTGGCCAGCCTGACGCTCGGTGATCCCAGCGGGGCTGGAGCTCCCATGACCGTGCTCATGACGGCGGACTGCCCCCACCAGCTCACCCTGAGCCTCGGGAACGGCGGGACGGTGGCCGCCAACGCCGAGCTGGCCCTTCGAGGCCAGCGCGACTGCACGGGCTCGGCGGTCACGGTGGCCGTGTCGGGGGGGACGCTCGTCAGCGCGGGCACCATCTCCGCCACCCTGCCGAGCGCCGGAGACCCCAACCCGCACGACTTTCTCCAGGGCAGCATCACGAACGCCGGCGGCGTCATCAAGGCGGTCAACCCGATGGTCTATTCGGGCTCGGCCCTGGACAACGCGGGGAGGCTCGTGGGGTCGACCTTCCTGGTGGACGGGGGCACCTTCACCAACGACGCCGGAGGGACCGTCTCCGCGACGGAGCTCGACGTGGTGGACGGCACCTTCAACCAGGGCGACGGCTCGGGCGCCGGCACGCAGATCTACGTGGAGGGCGGCTCGCTCAACTACACGGGGCAGGGGGCGGGCACCGTCCACGCCCGCGGGTCAGTGGTCATGAGCGGAACCATCGGCTCCGCCCAGAGCCTGGTGATCGAGTCCCTGAGCGACTGCGACGAGCTCGGAGACGCCACGGTGACGGCCGGAGGGTTCACCAACTTCGGCACCATCACGCTCACCAACGCCGCCACCTCCTGCAACCCCGGCAGCACGACCCTGGTGGTCCTGACCACGAAGCTGATCAACCGGGGCGTGTTCACGGCCGACCCGGGGACCGAGGGAGGGGACCGAACCCTGCAAGGATCGGTCCTCAACTCGGGCACGGTGAGCGTGCTGGCCGGCACGCAGCTCACGATCTCGGGCAGCCTGGCCAACTACCACTCCAGCCAGAACCTGCTCGACGGCGGCGGGTTCAGTCTCTCCGGGACGCTCGCCGTCCCCGGCATCGACGTGCACGGCCTTTCCGCGAACGTGAGCGTCTCCGGGAACGGCGTCCTCCTGGACTCCACCACCACCTCGAACGGGTTGAGGAACCTCGCCTCGGTGGACTCCGTGGCCTCCCTCAGCCTCCTGGGAGGAGCGAACCTCACCACCACGGGGCCGCTCGATGTCGAGCACGACCTCACCCTCGGTCCGACCGACACGCTGACGCTGGGCGGCGGGTACACGCAGGGGTCCGCAGGCGCGCTCACCGCCGAGGTCTCCCCTTCCGGCATGGGGCAGGTGAACGCCACGGCCGGGGCCACCGTGCTGGCCGGCAAGCTCGTCATCTCGGCGGTCGGCGGGTTCGTGCCGGCTCCCGGCAGCACGTTCAGCCCGGTGGCTTACGGGTCCGAGACGGGTGAGTTCTCGTCGATCCTCGGCGCGCCGATCGGGGACGGGGACGCCTACGTCATCGAATACGAACCGTCGGCGGCCGTCCTGGTCGTCAGGACGCCCACCCTGGTGCTCCAACCGACCTCTGGACCGGCCGGCTCCCAGTTCACCGCCACCGGAGACGGGTTCTCGCCAGGAGAACCCGTCGGCCTCTCATTGAAGGACGTGCAGTTGCAGGGGGCCACGGCCGATGCCTCGGGCCACTTCGCCGTGACCGAAACCGTCCCCGACCTGACCCAGGCCCAGTACACCGTGACCGCGCGGGGCTTCGTCAGCTACGTCACGGCGACCCGCCTGTTCACCATCAAGCGGGGGATCCTGAACGGGCAGTTCAGGGAGATCGGGATGCAGCTCCTGGACACCGACCCCGCCGCGGAGCACCCGACCACCGCGAACACCGACGAGGCGATGGACTTCAACGACACGAGCCACCTGCTGGCCACGTATCAGGAGGGCCAGTACGCGGATGGAGGAGCCATCGGCACCGGCTACGCGACCTCCTTCGACGACGGGGGCACCTGGAGCAGCGGGAACCTCCCCGGCGTGTCCCCCGCCGTCGGCGGCACCTACCCCCGGGCCGCCAATCCTCGGGGGACGTTCGGGCCCAACGGCCAGGCCTACGTGGTGAGCCAGGTCCTGGATCCCGCGGCGTGCCTGAGCGGCTTGGCCGTCAACGTGTCGGTGGACGGCGGCCTCACGTGGGCCGATCCGACGTTCCCCGTGCAGGACACGGGGTGCGGCACCCAGGACGACATGACGGGGATCGCCGTGGACACCTTCCCCGCGAGTCCCTTCTTCGGCCGCATCTACGTCGTGTGGGATCGGATCGAACCGACCGGCCAGCCGGTCATGGTGGCATCCTCGCCCGACGGCGGGGCCACGTGGAGCCCGCCGGTTCAGGTGACCCCGGCCGGGGTGAGCGGGACCGCCCCGACGCCGCTGGTGCAGCCCAACGGGGACCTGACCGTGTACTACCCACAGCCGGCAGCGCAGGTGGAGACGGTCCAGACCTCGCCGGACGGCGGGGCCACGTTCGGCGCTCCCGTGACGGTGAGCTCGTTCGATGCGGCCGATCCTCCCGGCTTCCTGGCGGGCAACGGGCAGGGCATGGGGGACGCCGCGGTCGATCCGGTCACCGGGGACCTCTACGTGGTGTGGCCGGACCGCCGGTACGACAACTGGGGACTGAACGCCATCGTGATGTCGAAGTCGACCGACGGCGGGGCCACGTGGGTCGGACCGCTCCTGCTGTCGGGGGCGCCGGTGAACCCCATCGACCGGTTCACACCAGGCATCGGAGCCTACGGAGGCTACGTCGCCGTGACCTGGTATCACCTCTTCCACGACTCGTACGGGAACCTCAGCCTGAACCGGGGCTTCACCTACTCCGGCACCAACGGGGCGACCTGGTCGAAGGCCCTCCTGATCGGATGCCACCGCCGGCCACTGGAGTTCGATCTGACCGAGGCCGCCCAGATCGGCGGGCTGTACTTCTTCGGCAACTACCAGAGCGTGGTGACCACGCCCGCCGAGAGCCATCCCGTCTGGACGGTCTCCTCCGCCGCATCCACGGACTACAACCAGGTGGCCTGGACGGCGACCATGCGGTTCGTGCAGTCGAGGGACGGACCCCGGGTCGATTCGATCTGCTGACCGGGCCGGTTCGAACCTCGGGGTCCCGGAGGGGGAGGCACGCACGGCCTCCCCCTCCGATCCCGGATGAGCGTGTGCGGGGGTGCCTACCTACATGACGTGGATCGTGAACGGAGGCGCCCATCCGCTGGTGGCCACGCCGGTCTTGTTCAGCCGCGACCGGAGCTGGTAAGCCCCGGTGGGCTTGCCCGTGGAGTCCCAGGTCGTGCTCATCGTGGTGAACCCGCTGGCGAGCGTCATCCACGCTCCCGAGGTCCCCTTGCGGATCTGGGCGTCGTAGACGAACCCCGCCGGGGCGGTGACGGTGGCCACCTGCACGGTGAAGATCGTCCCCGGCGGCCCGCTGGGAGGTGTGACGATGTCTCGGGCCCCGGCGTTGCCGACCATCCCCAGGGACTGGTGGAAGCTGCAGTGGTAGGGGAAGATTCCGGCCGCCGTGACCGTGAAGGAGAACGTCCCGCCGGGGGCCACCGTTCCTGAATCCCACAGCGCCAGCGGCGAATCCTGGGTCGAGGTGTGGGATGTGCTCGTCGTGGTGTTCGTCCACTTCACGGTGTCTCCGAGGAGGGCTTTCGCCGGATCCGGAGTGAACGAGAAGTTCACCATCGACACGCTGACCGTCGCCGCCTGGGCGCCCGTCTGCATCAACAGGGCGAACAGCGCGGCGACCGGTGCGGCCTTTCGAAGCAATCGAAGCACTGGGCAGCTCCTTTCGAACGGACGGGACCCTCTACGGACTCATTACGCGCCGGTGGGGGGTTCGGATTCAAGTTTGGGACCGGGGTAATCTCCCGGGCGTGGGCCACCTCGTCACGCTCGTTCCCGGCGACGGCATCGGTCCCGAGGTGTCCGAGGCGGCCCGCCAGGTGGTGGAGGCCACCGGGGTGGAGGTCGAATGGGACGTCCAGGACGCCGGGGCCGCGATCGTGGAGCGAGAGGGGACGCCCCTGCCCGACCGCGTGCTGGCCTCGATCCAGCGGAGCCGAACCGCGCTGAAGGGCCCCATCACCACCCCGGTGGGGACGGGGTTCCGGAGCGTGAACGTGGCCCTCCGCCAGGAGCTCGACCTGTTCGCCGCGGTGCGGCCCGCGGTGAGCCTCCCCGGGGTGATCACCCGGTACGAGAGCGTGGATGTCGTGGTGATCCGGGAGAACACCGAGGACCTCTACGCGGCCATCGAGTTCGAACGGGGCTCCGCGGCCCTGGGAAGGCTTCGGCAGGAGCTTCGTTCGCTGGCCGGGTTCGACATCCGGGACGACGCGGGGGTCACGGTGAAGCCGATCAGCGTCTCGGGGACGAGGCGGATCGTGCGGTTCGCCTTCGACTTCGCCCGCAGGAACGGCAGACGAACGGTAACGGTGGGGCACAAGGCGAACATCATGCGGTTCTCCGACGGGGTGTTCCTGTTCACCTCGGCGGCCGAGGCCGGGAGCTACCCGGACGTTCGGTTCGAGGAGGTGCAGGTGGACGAGCTGGCGCTCCGCCTGGCCTCCCACCCGCAGGAGCTGGACGTGCTTCTGCTGCCGAACCTGTACGGGGACATCCTGAGCGACCTGTGCGCGGGGCTGGTGGGAGGCCTGGGCCTGGTTCCCGGGGCGAACCTCGGGTGGGAGTACGCGGTGTTCGAGCCGGTGCACGGCAGCGCCCCCGACATCGCCGGGCGCGGCCTGGCCGATCCGGTGGCGATCGTCCTGTCGGCGGGGATGATGCTGGCGCACCTGGGCGAGTTCGCCGCGGCCGCGGGGGTCCGCTCGGCCGTGGCCGAGGTGCTGGCGGGGGGCGAGGTTCGAACCCGGGACCTCGGCGGCTCGGCCGGCACCGGCGAGGTGGCCGCGGCGATCTCCTCGGCCGTCAGGCGGATCAGGCTGGCCTCCTGAGGGACGGGTGCCTCCGGGCGCCCGTCCTGAGACGTCCCGGACGGTTAGCCCTTGCTCTTGGGGCTCCGACCGGAGCCCGTTCGCTTGACCTGTCAACAGCCGGGTTCGCCGTAGTTGCCGCAGCAGCCGGTGAACGGCGGGCCGACCGTTCGGAAGAAGGCCCGGGTCCGGTTGACGAACGTGAGCCAGACCTTCTCCGCGATTGGGGCGTCGGACTCGGTCCAGTTGGTGAAGAATTCCCGGGCGTAGTCCGTGACGTGGTGGTCGTCTCGGTGCGGCATGTGGGCATCCTCCCGGCGAAGGGTCAGGGGTCGGGGCGATGGTACGCCCTTCCCTCAAGCGGGGGGCTCCCGACCGGGAGCCGTTCGTTCGCCCTGTCAACACCCGGGCAAGCCGGGGCGGCCGCAGCACAACCTGAACGGGTGGGGCAGGCCCCGATGCCTGATCACCAGCCACAGCTTGCGTCCGAACGAGGCGTCGGATCGGCGCCAGTTCGCGACGAACTGGCCGGAGCTGCCCGGGTCGGGGTGATCGTGGTCGTGGCCGTGGTCGTCTTGGCCCTGGTCCGGCATCTAGGGGCCTCCTCCGAGGCCGCGGACGAGCACGGGATCGCCGGCGGCCAGGCCGATGACTTCGTCACCCATGAGGGGAGGCGTCACACGGGTTCGTCCGTCGGAGAGACGTTCGACCGGCACGTTGGCAAGGGTATCGACCCCGGGCGATCCCTGCCGGAGGGGGTTACCGGTGGGCTTGTCAGAGGGGCGAGCCACCCTCGGCGGCTGATCTCGTCGACCTGGACCTCCCGCACGGCCGGCGTCGAACCAGCCCGGCCGCTCAGGCGGCTTCGGACTCCATCTCGTCGGCGTATGTTCCGTCCCGGGCGGCGCCATTGAGCTTGGCCCGGTGAGCCAGGGCCCTCTGGGCGGCTTCGACGTTCTCCTCCTTGCCGGCCCAGGCCTTGAGCGCAGGTGCCTGCAGGGCCCTCCCGTAGGAGAAGGACAGCACCCACGAGAGGGCGCCCCGCCTGTTCATGACGTCCAGGCGCCGGGTGGCCTCCACGTCGCCCTGGCCTCCGGAGAGGAACACGACCCCGGGGATCGCCGGTGGCACCGTTGCCCGGAGGCATCGAAGCGTCATCTCGGCCACCGTGTCGTCGTCGGCCTGCTCGGCGGCCTCCTTGCCCGACAGCACCATGTTCGTCTTGAGCAGCGCGCCGGGCAGGGCGACCCGAGCGTCGAACAGCTCCTCGAAGGTGGCCTGGAGCGTCCGGAGGGTGGCGTGGTGGTGCGCCTCGATCGGGTGCGACCCGTCCATGAGGGTCTCCGGCTCCACGATCGGGGCGATGCCGGCCTCCTGGCACAGGGCGGCGTAGCGGGCCATGGCGTGGGCGTTCGCCCGGATGCACCCGTCGGTGGGAAGGCCGTGCGCCTGGTCGATGGTGATGACCGCCCGCCACTTGGCGAACCGCGCCCCCAGGTCCCGGTACTCGGCCAGGCGGGTGCGCAGTCCGTCGAGGCCCTCGGTGACCTTCTCCCCGGGGAACAGCGCCAGGTCCTTGGCCCCCGCGTCCACCTTGATCCCGGGGATGATCCCGGCCTTCTCCAGGACCTCGGTGAAGGGCGTCCCGTCCCTGGTTCCCTGGCGGATCGTCTCGTCGAACAGGATCACCCCGCTGATGTGCTCGCCCAGTCCGGGCGTGGTGAACAGCATGTCCCGATAGGCCCGGCGGTTCTCCTCGGTGTTCTCGATCCCCATGGTGTCGAACCGCTTGGCGATGGTCGGCATGCTCTCGTCGGCGGCGAGGATTCCCCTGCCCGGCGCGACCAGCTCCTGGGCGGTGGTCTCGAGTTCGTTCGTGCTCATGGCCTCGCTCCTTCCCTCGGCGCTTGTCTTCGGATTGTATTGGGACGGGACCGAGGGCGAATCCGGGGCGGTGGTCACAGGGCTTCGAGGACCTCGCGGGCCGCCCGTTGCCCGGACTCCACCGCGCCGTCCATGTACCCGCACCAATGCGCCGCGGTCTCGGTGCCGGCCCAGTGCAGGCGATCCACCGGCCGTCGCAGCCAGGGGCCGTACTCGGTCCACACCCCCGGGGGCAGGTGTGCCCCGTAGCAGCCTCGGGTCCACGGCTCGGCCGACCAGTCCAGGTCGAAGTACGAGGCCGGCCCCTTCGCCTTCGGCCCGA
>WNGK01001042.1_pt1 | contig 29594 bp, 24 predicted proteins | sample 5400601 | NCBI WGS metagenome assembly WNGK01 (sample SAMN13153376, study PRJNA577476) | soil metagenome | isolation source: 60 cm soil or saprolite under Garry oak tree replicate 1 | place: USA:California | collected 2016-06-15 | reverse complement strand
TGCGCTGCCAATCCCCCACGGCGCTCTTTGGTTTCGATAGTCCAGTCCAGAAGAAATAAGTGCTCGCAGGAATCGCGTCGAGAGCCTTTACAACGAATGGAGGGAGCGGACAATAAACCGCGGTCCCTGTCTTCGCTGTGTACAAGAAAAGTTTATCGTCCTGGATACGATTTCGGCTGAGCGTGATCGCATCGCGGATTCGTAGCCCGCTATAGCGGAGGAGGAAAACCAATGCGCGCAAACGCACCGCGTTTGCCTTATCTGGGTAGATGTCGCAAGCGTTCAGGATGGTTGCAACCTCTTCCCTCGTGAATGGAGCGGTCGGCGGCTCAGTAATCTTTGGCGGCTTTAGGTAACTTGCCGGATTGGTCGGAATCCATCCACTCTCATGCACGAATCGAAAGAAAGCACGGAACGCTTCAAGTTTCTTACGCGCCGAAATATTCTTGTTCTTCCAGGAAGCACGGAATCGGCGCACCCAATCTACATCGAAGTCCGTGAGGCATGGGAGTCCGTGCAGGACTGCGAAATCTTGCAACTGACGAAAGAGCAGGCGATATTTGTAGAGTGTCGGCTCCCTCAAATTCCGAGCCTCCGCATCAGCCACAAATTTCTCGCAGGCTTCTTTGACGGTCAACGGCTTAGGCTTCTCGACTCGCTGGCCCTCTGCCTCCCATTGGCGCACGAGATCCTGTGCCCGCTGCCAGTCCCGGAGGCGAAGCGATTTACGTATCTCAACTCCGTTCAGTGAGCCGTCAAGCCAGATCGGACATAAGCAACGCCGGTATGCGCGACCGTCGAATCGTTGCTTGCATGCCTTGCGGTGACGGCGATAGATGGTCAACATTGCGGATTACTCCTGCCGAGCGCCGGCTTTCGATGATAAACGAAGATGAACGCGTTCGAGCACAGTCTGAGGAATGCGCAGCGTAACATACCGTCTCTTGTGGCGTGGACTCCGTTCTCCGATCACAAGCACGCCAGGCTCATTCTCGAAAAGTCCACGAACCTTATCAGCGCTCAGATTCCACATCTCAGCGATTTCCGTAACGGCGTAGTGCCGTTCGACAGGTGCAGGGGATTGGATTTGTGATAACGAAGCCATGCGTCGTGAATTACGCCTCCTACTGACGAGGGTTACTTGGCCGGTAGCGCATACTCAAAGATTTCTCACCTAACGCCACCGCCGTCGTTCTCAGGCCAAAGGCGCATGCGTTCTTGCACGACAGCCTCCGCAATCAATTTCTGTGCTTCGCCCGTTTCCTCGGCGTCAACCGAGATCATTTCAGCTTGGACCTTATTAAGAATGGGATATGCCACTTCGCGGATAAAGTGCTCTGTGTCCTCGCCCAGGGATTCGAGTTCGAGTTCCCCATAATCATCGAGGGTCAAATGAACCATGAACTGGTTCACGGCGTAGAGCATTCCGGCAGTTGCAGCTCCGACTTCATCGAGCGCCCAGATGGCGCCATCTTTCGACATAGCTGATACGAATGAAATGTCACCGTTCTCCCATCGGCACATGTATATGGGCATTTTTCACTCCTTCATATCCCGTTCAATTGACAAGCCGTTGCGACAGAAACAGCCTTAGGGTGTTGGGGATCGAACCCACAACCCTCGCGAAAATCATCGCCCGCGTGGAATCTGTTTACCCTACTCTGGCCCGACAAACTCGCGTTCAGGCAAGGGTTCGATTGCACGCAATCATCGGTATTGACAGCAGCGTAGAAGGGTTAGAAGTAATATCAGGCCATCCGCTGCTCATTCAGTCGGCTCTCGATGCCCTTCGCAAGTGGCGTTACGGCCCCACAACCTTGAACGGCCAACCGGTTGAGTGGACACCAGCCTCCTCGGGAAGCCGGCGTAAGGAATTGCCACTATTATTGTGTTAAGCGTTTGAGGCGAGTGCGGTGGAGCCGGAGGAAAAAACTAATTCGTTGAGCTCGCCAGCAGGTTGGAAGTGCCAGCTTGTCCGGGATCACCCGTCAGGACAAATCCTGCCCAGTAGAAGGGATTCGGATACTTGTGCCGGATGTCTGTTTGTGCGGCGCGCAGGGCTTCGGCTTTGCCCAGCCGTTCCTTCAGGTGCGTATAGAAGGCGATCATCAGTTGCTGCGTTGTATCGTCGTCCACGCTCCATAGACTTGCTATAACAGAGGGAGATCCCGCGTATATGAAGGCGCGGCTCAACCCAATGATATCATCCCCACGAGTCCGGTTACCGCGCTGGGACTGACAACCACTGAGTACCACCAAGTTCGTCTTTCGAAGATCTAGACCAAATACGTCGGTGAGCTCCAACGGCCCTTCATTTCCTTTGCCCTGGCCCAAAATGATGCGCGAGGACTGGAGGTGTTGGCTGTCTAGGTCAAAGTGAGCTATTAGGTGAACAATGTCGTAATTGCCCGCTTTCGAGCGGAGTACCGAAGTGGTGGCGGCGTCGCCCAGGAGTGGTTGGGCGCCCCAAAGCGAAGCCACTGCTCGCGCTTCACCCTCCGCATAGCTCAAGCGGGGAAGACCCTCTTCCTGGTCGTTTGCCAAAACCAGGGCCTGATTACCACCCGGTTTCACTCTGGCATGTATGTATGGTAGGGCGCTAACACTGGGTAAATAGAAAACCGCATAGCTGTCTCCTAAGAAATGTTGACCATCGGGCGTAAGAGCCGCAAAGGGCAAGCCTTGCAAAACGCCGTATGGAACCACCGCCAACTTTGAAGTCTTGAGCTGCGATTTGACGGGTGCAATCAACCGCTTGTAGAGAGGCTTGAGACTCGGCGGCATGTCACTTGTCCCGGAGAAGTCTAGGAAGGTGGTAACTGCCAGAAACAGCTCCAGCTCACTCACGGAGAGTTTTGAAACATGAAAACTGTCCCGCGTGAGGACAAAAGCAAGCGTCATCTCAGGAGTGGTGTAGTAGGAAAGCACTGTGACATCCGGGGCCAGTTGCTGCTGAGCCTCCCGAAGGGTGAGAGGCGAAATACTCAGAAACGATGCATACTCAGGGTTGGAGACCTTCAGTTGATTTACCAAATCTTCATATTCTTTTCGAACTGCTGACAAGCGAGTTCGGAGCGATAGTGTTCTCTCAGGGTTCACGTCCGGTCCGGGCTTAGCCAATTCCTGTCCTAGCTGGCGCTGGAGCGAAATGTTTTCTGCTCGCAACTTCTCTTCGCGCAAGGAGAAGTCCGTTGGTGGATGCTTTGCAAGATCAATCCGCCGATTCCCTAATTGATCAAGGAATGTACGAGCCCGGGCTCGTTCACTGAGATCGAAGGCCTCCTCCATGTGGTGCAAACTAGCCTCCAACAGGATTGCGCGCTGATAGAGATTGGCAGATTGACCTGCGAGGTCAAGGCGAAACTCCTCGAGACGGGCAGAGGTGCCGAGCTCATCCATTTTTTGGAGGGCCTCCAAGTAATAGGGCAGGGCCTCACGGACTTTGCCCCAAGCATCGTAGACTAGCCCTGTATTCGTTAGGATGCCGATTTCCCCAAGGCGATCTCCCATCTCCCGCATCATAGGAAGAGCGAGGCCATACTCCTTCAGGGCCTCCGTAAAGCGCGATTTCGGATTTACTGTTGGGGAACTGAGTGCGGTCCAATAGTTCAGTTCGCCAATACTGGCGATAATGCCCGCTTCCGCCGCGCGATTCCCAGACTCCTTTATTTTTGCCATCGCTTTCGCAAAATAAAATTCCGCTACCTGATAAGAACCTGCGGACATCTGAGACCGGGCTAGCCCCGCCCAGATGGCCCCCTCCAACGTAGGGTCTTGATCATTTGCAGAACGAATCAAAGAGAGTGCCTTCTTATAACGACTGAGCGCATCCAGGGGCTGGTTCAGCGATTGGTGGATTTCCGCAACGCTCACAAGCATCCTGGCATACTGCTCGTCCGAAGCGCTCGGGGCGGCTCTCATGTACTGCTCTGAAGCCTTATTCCACTCGCCGAGTACTTGGTAAAGCGACCCCATCCCGATCCGAGCCCTAACCTCACCGTCCTTGTTTCCCACTTCCGCAAAGAGAGTGATGGCAGACTCATAGCATCCCAAGGCGCGCGGAATATTGCCAAGCGACTGAAAGGCCCAACCGCTGCTCGCGAAAAGCTCTGCCTGACCGGCTCTATCGTTCAAGGATCTGGAGAGCTTCATGGCCTCACGATATGCGTCGAGCGATTTCTCGAACTCGCCTGAGGACATGTAAGCCGCACCCTTGGTTTGCAGAACGTTTATCTGCAGTCTCGGATCACCAACAGTCTTGGTCATCGTTTCTGCGACGGTTAGGTGCAGGAAGGCTTGATCGAGTTTGCCCTGCTGGACAAGAAGCTGGGCAAGGGCGGCGTGATTCGCGACTTGACCCACTTTGTCCCCTGCAGACTCGCTGAGGGCCAAAGCCCGTTCCCCGCTTTCGATGGCCCGCGTTAGAGCAGCGGGTCGAGAAGCGAGGAGATTGTTCCCGGTGGTGGTCGCTAGAGTCGAGGTCGGGAACGGCCTTAGCTGTGAGTTATTCGGCACAACTCGCGCAGGTGCTTGCTGAGGTGGCTGATAAACAGGTGGCCGATATGTGGGGGTGTAGGAAGTTGGATTATACGGAGTGGTGCCGGAGCTCCACGAGTTAGTGGTGGGGCTGGCGCTCGGGACGAAACCATTCGACTGTACGCTGGTCCAGTTCATTTGGGTTGATGACCAAGTAGCGGGAACATACCAGTTGGGAACTACATGGCCGTTCTGAAAGAACGGGTTCGGTTGCCCATTATTGAGGTACGGTGAACTGAGAATGGGCGATGCCCCGGTTCCCCCGTAAATGAGGGTAAACTTTGTTACTTGGTCTAAGGTTCTCAGAGATGGGTGCTGGTCGATAAACTGCCGCGTCTGGTCCCACGTTGGGCTCATCATGGGATTGGGAGGCATTGCCGGAGGCGGAGGACTGTAACCAGGGCCGACAGAACTCGCCATGTTAACTTGGAGCGCGTTTGTCACTTGAGGCGGTAAAACCGGCTGCGGTGCTGGTATCCAAGGGGTTTGCAATGCTGGAGGCGTCGTCGCTTGTCCGAACGACGGGGCGCCGCTGAGCAGAACGAACACGAAGAATGAAATGAGTGCCGATATGATTCGACAGGTGAAAATGGGTGCGGGTTGAGGGGCCATGGGGTCCTCCTCCACAAACTCAGCACGAGAAGAGGGGCAAGATTGACAGATTTACTGAAATGACTTCGGCTTGCTCAGTTCGGCTTCCAAAGTAAGCAGAACCTTCCGAAGCTCTACGTTCCTGTTTTCTTTAACTCCGTCGACCTCTTTCCGACTTCACCGATTATGTAATCATCCCCTAACTTGTTCGCAAGTGCAAGGCTGGCGTCAAGGTGTTCGCCTGCCAACTTCACGTTACCCAACAGCGGTCCATAAATGCGCGCCAGGGCAAGGTGGACCAGCATCTGGCCTTCCTCATCTTTCCCATCCTTAGAGAGATCTAGCGAATTCAGATAGTTGGTCTCCGCCTGCCGGGGAAGGCCAATGTTCATGTATAGGTCGCCCAGCAGCCGTGCAACTGCGGCCACTTTGAAAGTGTTTGAAATGCCTTCCAATCGTCGAATCGCTTCCGCATTCAGATCGTGAGTAGCGTAGAGATGGGCAATGAGGAATTGAGTCGGTCCTGCCGGTAACCCCAGATTCTCGATCTGCTTCTCCTCCTCCAGGACTGTTTTTCTTTCCTTCGAGCCCAACACCGAGAATCCGAGTCCGAGGCCAGGCTCGTCGGAGGAACTCCGGCTGTTCGGACCGCTCGTTTCGACGATCAATTTGTAATCCACGCCAGCCACGAGCGCCGGTGCTCCATCCGGATAGGTGATCTCTGTTCCCGAAGAGACTCGCGACCAGTAGAAATTGATGCCTCGCCCATCGATGCCTCGCATAATGACCTGGTAATTGGTGGTTCCTTTCAACGGCGTCCATCGAAGTACCGGGCACGGAGAAAGGAGTTTTGTCATTCGCGGTGAAAGGACTACGGGGAAAGATCCATCGCTTGGCCCGCTCCGCGTGGCATTGATCATGCTTCCATCCGGCCTTCGCAATACCGGTTTGGTTCCCTCGCAAGGAACACCAACGATGCCCGGTGATATGTCACGCAGTGTTAGATCGGAACAAACGACTTTGGCGCGCGAAGATTCATCAAGATGCAGCAGATCGCCGATTCGCAGGCTTGTGCCGAATACAACAGGGGCGTAGTTGGTCCAACCCTTCCGTTTGACACTAACTTGTCCTTCTATGAAGACCGCGAGATTTACGGTCTCACCAGAGTATTTTTCCGCGCTGAGGAGCTTGGTCTGGAGCAAAAGCGGCCATTGGCCACATTGTAGGAGAACAAGGAGCATTACCGGCGCGCGCTTCCAGTATTGCTGTCTCATTTTGCTGCCTCCTTACTAAGGCGTTCCTGTATCTCATTGCGCCACTCTGGTTCCACTTCCTCTTGGCTTGAGTATGCGCCGCACGACTCCCATTCTGCCAGGGCGACGGCTGCCCTCTGCTGCGCATCCAGTACTTTTGCAAGAAGGCAGTGCGCTGCCCCACGTTCCGAGTTCAAGGCTACTGCAAACCTCAGGTTCTGTTCCGCCTGTCCCAATTGGTGCAATTCGAAATTAGCCCAGCCGTAGTTCTTGCGGAGAGAGTATTGTACCAACGGTTCTTGCGGCTTGAGATTCATGGCCCGCTCCAGCAACCTGAGAGCGGCTCCATAGTCTCTTCGTCTCAGGATGTATAGGCGTGAAAGATTATTGTACGCCTGATAGAACGCGAAATCAGCGTTTATAGCTTTCTGGTATTCCTCAAGCGCCTTGTCGTAATCCGGTATTTCTTCGTAGGCGTCCGCCAGATTGTAGTGCGCTTCGGCGTAGCCCGGATTCAATCTGATTGCTCGCTGATAGTCTTCGATCGCTGCCTTAATTTTGCCACGCTGCTGAAGCTCGACTCCCCTATTATTGTAAGAGCGCGCAATCGAAGGGAGCGATTTCACCAGCGCGAGCGAAAGCACGAGTCCTGTGACCGCCAAGAGTATGATCCGACGTTTTAGAGATTTCAGGTTTGCTCGGAACCATAGAAGCAGTTTCTCTACCCAGGTCTGTGTGTTTGGAATGGGAACGGGCTTCGGGAAAGGACCATTATCAGTCGCCGAGATCTCTCGTACTACGGCGACAAAGCGATAGCCCCGCCCTGGTACCGTCACGATATAACGGTGTTCTTCGACACTCTCTCCCAAAGCCCTGCGCAAGACATGTATGTTTTGGCTGAGATTGCCCTCCTCAACGAAGGCGTCCGGCCACACTGCTTTCATCAGCTCGTCTTTCGTAACAACCTCACCTCTGTGTTGAATCAACACGACGAGAGCATCCAAAGCCTTGGCAGGAAGTTGAACCAGCTCCTCCCCCCGAAAGAGTAGGCGTCTTTCGGAGTCAACCCGATAGCAATCGAATTCCCACAGTTGCTTCATAGTGCAGGACTTATTTGCCTTTGAGAAAGCCTCAAGAGAATTGAGCTCCTCCTAAAGACTTTTGAGCATTGCATTTTGCATGATCGGCTCATTGATAGTGAGGAGGTTTAGAAACGAATGTCAACTAAAGACAACTATATGGATATGAGGGTGCAGTCGGGGGTGGAACTATCAAGGGAGCGCCTCGATTCCTGGAAGGAAATTGCCGTTTATCTGGACCGGGAAGTGCGTACGGTGCAGCGCTGGGAGAAACGTGAAGGCCTGCCCGTCCATCGACAATTTCACCTGAACGGAGCCACGGTCTGGGCGTTCAAGCATGAGATAGATGCCTGGTTCAAGAATCGCTGCCAAGTGCACAGCAAACCTGCAGCTCAAAGGCAGCCTTCCGACCAAATAGTGGATTGGTCTAGCCCAACGCTGCTTGATGCGAAGCGATCAGGACAGAACTCCTGGGCGTGGTCGACGGTCGCGCTGGACTCATATCGGCTTGACAGCTGCCTGGGTGTAGCAGAGAACGATGGACGGCTAAATGGCCGACAAAATCTTGCGCGAGCTCAAGGCTCGCGTACGGCAACTCGTGACATGGGATTCTTGTCGCGCTTTGTCGCTTGCGATTCCTCGAAGTGCAAGATTACGTTGCTCAGCATCTCGGTAAGTTCTAGGCGAATTCCTGACGTATTCCGAAGTGGCTGCCCAAGAAATGCCGTCGACGCCAGTCTCTCCGGCGAGTAGGCGAGGAGCTACGAACATGGTGGACTTCAAAATGACATCAAAGGGATCCCCAGCACGGGCTATCTGCCCTCGAGCCGTATTAATCGGCTGCGCTCTGACTGTGCTGGCCTTCTTACTGCCTTGTGGGCAAGCGCAGACCGTTACGGCGACCCTAGGGGCCGGTAGTATTCCAGCCGCCCTCGCGGTCAATCCTGTAACCAACAAGATCTACGTTGCGAGTGGTCCGATAACTGTGATCGATGGAGCCACGAATGCGCTCACATCCATCAACAGCGGTGGGTTTCCAGTCGCCCTTGCGGTGAATCCCGTCACCAACAAGATTTACTTTGCCGATAAGGCGAGCAACCCGGGCAGGGTCATAGTGATTGACGGGGCCACAAACGCGATCACTTATGTCACGGATCCAAATGCTAATGAGCCGGTCGCGCTAGCACTTAATCCGGTTACCAACAAGATTTATGTAGCGAACGGCTTGAGCAACAATGTGACCGTAATCGATGGGGCGACGAATACAACCACTACGATTATGGCAGGCAGCATTCCGTTCGCTGTGGGCGCGAATCCGGTCACCAACAGGATCTACGTGGTGAACCAAGCCAGTCCGGTGACCGTAATCGACGGTGCTACAAATGCCACGACAAGCGTCGCCACCGGTGGGACGGACGTGGCTGTGAATCCAGTAACGAACAAGATTTATGTGCCGAACTTCAACAATCCGGGTACCGTCACCGTGATCGACGGTGCAACCAATACGACTACGACCGTCGCCGCAGGCGACTTTCCCCGCTTCGTGGCCGTGAATCCAGTGACCAACAAGATTTACGTGGCTAACCAAGGCGATAACATCGCGGCCGGTACGGTGACCGTAATCGATGGTGCCACAAATGCTATCGCGACCGTCAACGCAGGCGTTGGTCCATCCGCGATTGCGGTGAATTCCGCGACCAACATGGTTTTTGTAGCGAATGCCAACAGCAGCAACGTGACCGTAATCGACGGTGCCACAAATGCGGCCTCAACCGTTACGGATGCCAATGCCAGTTCCCCGGACGGTGTCGGGGTAAATCCCGTCACTAACAAGATCTACATAGCGAATTTGCGCAGTGGCAACATCACGGTGGTCGACGGGGCCACGAACTCCCCGGCAACCGTGTCGGTCGGGACGAATCCCTTCAGCGTGGACGTGAACCCCGTGACCAACAGAATCTATGTGGCCAACCAAAACACCGGCGACGTTACGGTGATCGACGGCACGACCAATACCACCGCCAGCGTCGCTGCCGGCGCCAGCCCCCAGGCTGTGGCCGTTGACTCCATCACCAACAAGATCTACGTAGCAAATCTCGCCAGCGATGTCACCGTGATTGACGGGGCGACTAACGCCACCACGTCGGTAACCGCAGGAACCGGCCCCGAAGCTGTCGCTGTCAATCCGGTCACCAACAAAATCTACGTGGCCAACCTCAATAGCGGCAACGTTACCATCATAGATGGAGCGACCAACGCCACATCAACGGCGTCGGCCGGAGCCGGTCCGGTCGCCCTCGCCGTCAACCCTGTCACTAACACAATTTACGTGGCCAACGAAGGCAGCATTTTGACAGCGGCCAGCGTCACGGTGATTGATGGAGTCACATCCGCAAGCACCTCCATCGACGTCGGCGCTGTCCCCTCCCTTTTGCCTGGACCTTTCGCAGTGGCTGTCAATCCGCTGACCAACAAAATCTACGTGGCGAACAACAGCGGCAACAATGTCATCGTCATGGACGGCGTGACCAACGCGATTACCAAAGTCCCTGTCGGGGTCAATCCCTTTACCCTCGCCGTGAATCCCCTGACGAACAAAGTCTACGTGGCCAACCTCGGCAGCAACGTCACTGTGATTGATGGTGCGACCAACGCCACTACGACCATTGCCGCCGGATCCAGCCCCCGCGCCGTCACGGTCAACCTAGCCACCAACAAGATCTATGTGACGAACCAGACTAGCAACGACGTGACCATCATTGATGGGACAACCAACTCGACGACGACTCTCACCGTAGGAACTCAACCTCTGGCCGTGGCCGTCAACCCATTCACCAACAAAGCTTACGTCGCCAACTACAGCAGCGCCAATGTGACCGTGCTCAACGACGAGCAGGCGCAGCCCAACCCGCTGACCACCACCATCACACCTCTCCCTCAAAACACGACCACCAGTGCGGCCCAGCAGTTCCAGTTCGCCGCCTCCAACATCGCGCCCCCGCCGGCGACGAATTTGTATTTCCGGTTGGATTCGCTCGGCGGGCCGTGGAGCCACGGCACTCCCGCAAACCCAGGAAGTTTCACGGGCGATACTTCGGGACTCTCCCTCGGCACTCACATTCTGTATGCCTTTGCAACGGACGGAGAAGAAGCCACATCGGTTATGCGCGCCAGCAGTCCGGTTACTGGAGGAATCACCGCCTACCTGTTCGACGAAGAGGGTCTCGCGACGAGCACAAGTTTCACTGCCGACGTAAACCCGCTAATCTTTGGAAATACAGTCACGTTTGCGGCGACGGTGACAACCAACCCACCCAGTTCGGCGATTCCCGCAGGTTTTGTCTCTTTCTTCGACGGAGGCGCCCTTCTCGGCAACGTCCCGCTCGACACGACGGGCCACGCTGCCTTTTCAACCAATTTGCTCACGTCTGGATCGCACTTCATCACCACTGTTTACGTCCCCGCTCCTACGGCTGGATTTGCGGCGGGTACAGAGGCCGCGCTCACTGAAACCGTAACTAAGGCGGCAAGCTCTACAGCGCTTAGATCTTCGCCAAATCCGGCGACTCTTGGGCAATCGGTGACATTTACGGCCACTGTTTCGAGTTCAACCACTGGAACGCCAACGGGCATGGTGCAATTCTTCGATGGAAGCTTGCAGATCGGCACGGGCACGCTAAATACGAACGGGCAAGCGACGTTCAGCACCGCGTCTTTATCGGTCGGGATCCATTCGATTACGGCGACCTATTTGGGCGATACGAACTTCACTGTCAGCACTTCATCGACTGCGGTGAGTGAGACCGTCCAAGCGGCAACTTCAACGGCACTAACCTCTTCGGCCGCTACAGTAACCGCAGGGCAACAGCTTACCTTTACCGCCGCGGTCTCAAGCGCCGTCAGCGGAACACCCACGGGTAACGTGACCTTTCTTGACGGTACCAGCCAGATTGGTAGCGGCTCGCTGGGTGCGAACGCGCAAGCAACGTTCAGCACGTCTTCCTTGGCCGTCGGGACACACTCGATCACTGCCAAGTATTCCGGAGATGCCAGCTTTGCTGCCAGCGCGTCAGTGATGCTGCTTGAAACGATAAATGCGCCGCTCGATTTCTCCATCGGAGTGGCAGCGGGAGGTTCGACCTCTGCGACGGTCAAAGCCGGCCAGACGGCCACATACTCTCTGCAACTTTCATTGACTGGCGGCCAGCCCACTGATCAGCTCACGGTGACCGCGACTTGCGCCCAAGCGCCTCGCAAGGCAGTGTGCACCGGACCAGCCTCGCCGGTGACGGTGACACAAACTGCGCCTGCCACCCTGGCGATTAGCGTCAGCACTACTGCCAATGGGTCGGCGATTCCTTTGGGACCCTCTCTCCGATTCCGGCAACCTGCCAATCGCTTCCAGGTTCTCTGGCCTTTCGCACTGCTCCTGGCCTTCTTCTTGATCTTCGTACGCAACAACGCAGGGGCACGCCGTTTGCGCGGGCCTGTGATTTCATCACCATTTGCGGCGATTTTGCTATTCGCCTTGGCTGCAGCGGCAATCACCGGGTGCAACGGTGGCTCCATGTCGTCGCCACCGCCGGTCCCTAATGGAACGCCTGCGGGCACCTATACGCTCACCGTAACCTTCACGGCGGCCCAGCCCGTGGGCGGACCCACTCTGTCGCACACGCAGCAGCTTACGCTCACGGTGCAGTAATCCCATATCGAGAGTAAGGCTTACTTAAGTGGTGGACAAACAAGTCGCTGCAACTCGGGACAAGAAAAGTGAACTAAGTCGAAAGATAAGGTCGAAAGATAAGGAGAAAGAAAGTGAAAAACAATTGCAGTAAGAGACGCTGGCGTACCAGAGCCACTCGGAGCATCATTCGCGGATTGTTGGCACCTCTGGTAATACTGGCCGTCTCCGGAGTCATCTCAGGTCAAAAAAAACCTCAAGACAAAAAGGAGGAAATCACGAGCCTAACTACTCCTGCTGCCATTACTCCCCCGGCGGAGAATTCTGCATTTTTCGTGGGCCACGCAGTGGGTACGCAAGGCTATATTTGTCTCCCCACAAGCACGGGCGCTTCGTGGACCGTCAATGGTGCTCGCCCGGAGGCCACCCTTTTTACGAATATCCTGGGAGAGGCCGTCCAGATCATCACTCACTTCCTAAGCCCCAATGCAAATCCGAACGGGTTCGCGCCAACTCCGATACCCTTCGCAAACGCGACCTGGCAGAGCTCGCTCGATAGCAGCAAGGTGTGGGGCCAACCGATACATGCGATCACGGCGGGCTCCGATCCGAGCTGCCCGAACGCCGGCTCGATTGCTTGCCTGTTGCTGCAGGTCATCGGGTCGGAGCCGGGACCAGCCGGCGGTAAGCTCTTAACCAAAACTACTTTCATCCAACGCCTCAACACCAACGGGGGATCCGCTCCGGCTACCGGATGCCTCGCATCCGGCGACGTCGGCAAGCAAGTCCTGGTGCCTTATTCTGCCGACTACTTCTTCTTCCGAACGCACTAATAAGCATTTCGTTTATCTCCGTGTATTTGGCCGGAGATAACCGGTTCTCGAGGAACGGGTGGCGCGGTTAGAAGGGAGGGTGTTGTGAAATCAGTTCCGTCGGATGTACTAGAAAGACTAAGCAGCGTGGGAATTTGTAGTGTCCAACAAGCCGCGAACTTGCAGGTATTCGGCCTCCGATGGTCAGCAGAAAATGGCCTCGACTATACGACGCTAGACGAGGCGTTGCGCGACAAGGTGTTAGACGTCACAGAGATCAATGACGGCGGCCAGGTGCCTGCCATAAAGGTGGCGAACAGGTCAGAACGGATGGTTTTCCTAATGGCAGGCGAGCTGCTAGTCGGCTGCAAGCAAGACCGTGTGCTCAACTCCAGCATGATGGTCCCGAGCAAGAGTGAAATGGCGATCCCGGTAACCTGCGTTGAGGTGGGGCGCTGGAGCTATCGGTCGCGGAAATTCGGCAGCGCACACACTTTGTCTCACGGCTATTTGCGAATGATGCTTTCCAAGCAAACTTCTGCACGCTACAAGACAACCAGCGCGCCAGGTTCTGACCAGCGGGCCGTGTGGGCGGAGGTCGCAAGGAAGATGAGTAAAATGGGATCCCGTTCTTCCTCTGGCGCACTCCAGGACGTGTTTAGAGATTACGACGACAAGCTAGACCAAGTTGTGCGGAGCGTCTCCTCACCGGTGGGATGCAATGGTGTTGCTTTTGCAATGAACGGCAAGATTTTAGGCGTCGACCTGTTCGACAAGCCCGCCACACTCAGTAAGCTGTGGCCGAAGCTTATCAAGAGCTACGCACTGGATGCTTTAGAAGACGAAACCGTTGACCAGAAACTCCTCCAGCCGGAGTCCGTGATCGAATGGACGAGATCAGCTCAATCGGCCAAGCAAGAATGGTTCGATTCACCAGGTGTTGGTCAGGACGTTCGAATTGAAGGCGAGATGTTAATAGGCGCGGCCCTCGTCGTTGACCAACAATCTGTTCATTTGGAGTTGTTCCGAGAAAGGAGAGGAATAGGAGATGGTCTTCCACGATTTCAGCATAAGTTTCGACCGCAAAAGGAACCGGCCGCTGATCCATTTTTGTGAGAGGCTCTGAGAGCTGCAATCTGGCTTCAATTTCCAATTCCCCGACTGGGCGAGCGCCGCAAGAGACTTGGTCGGTCGTTGCCTTGCAAGGAGGATCAATTGAATGATCTAGAACGGAAAACGTCGATAAGTCGTTCGCAGTGGAGCCTCATTTTTCTGATCCTAGTGGTAAGCGCAGGTAGCGTCATGTACCGCCTCATCGTGCGTGGGAGACTGGAGCAGACAGCGGTGCTATTTGTGGGTATCCCGACGGTGTTGGCGATCTTATTGGCGATGGTGCCGAAAGCTAAAACCGTAAAGGGCGGAATCATGAAAGGTCTCACTCTCGCCTTGCTTCTCTCTTACCCTCTCCTTGGCGAAGGCTTCATTTGTATTTTGATGGCTTCGCCCATCTTCTATCTCGTAGGGCTCTCGGTGGGTGCTATTGTCGACTGGAACCGCGAGAAACGGCAGACGACTCTCTCGTGCCTTTTGCTGATTCTCATTCCAATGAGCATTGAGGGCAGTTCTCCGAGGTTGTCATTCAACCGCGAGGAAACAGTGCAAGCGTCGCAGGTGGTCACTGCCTCAGAGAGGGACGTGCAGGTAGCACTGAGTCACAGCCCGCGAATCGCCATGCCGTTGCCTATTTACCTACGAATGGGATTTCCCCGTCCAACTGAAGCACAGGGGGACGGCCTGCAGGTTGGTGCGAGCCGCACGATTCACTTCGCCGGTGGCGAGGGTCATCCTGGTGACCTGCTGCTCATGGTGAGGGAATCACAGCGCGGATATGTTCGATTTGATGCGGTGTCTGACGGCAGCAAAGTCGCACACTGGTTGGACTGGAAGTCGTCGGAGGTCGATTGGACGGCGCTGGATGCCCAGCACACTCGCGTGAATTGGACCCTGCATTTCGAAAGGCGACTCGACCCGGCGTGGTACTTTCGTCCATGGGAGCGATACGCAACACACTTGGCCGCCGAGTATCTAATCCGGGACAATGCGACTCCGGCGCCACAAAAGCAGGGAGAGTAGAACATGGGACGTGCCGCCGCCGTCCGATTCATGGGACTCTACGTTCCCGTCATCGCTGCTTTCCTCCTTGCGTTTCTGCGACCGAACCGGAAAAGGATATTCCCCGCGGCGCTTCTGGGGTTTGTCTGGACTCTGCCATCATTGCTTGCAGTTCAATTGCTCAACCTGCACTTCGGCTGGTGGAGGTTCAACGCGCTGGGTGGACTGTTTCGTGAAATGCCTGTCGATCTCTACCTCGGATGGGCAGTGCTTTGGGGAATCCTTCCGATCCTAAGTTTCGATGAAACTGGAATAGCTTGGGTATCAGCGGCTTTCTTTGGGATTGACTTGATCCTTATGCCGGCGTGCTCCCCTGTTGTCGCTTTTAGCCATCGGTGGCTGATTGGTGAATTTGTCGCCCTCGGTCTTGTCCTGGTTCCCGCTCAGTTGTTCGCGCGCTGGACTATCAACGATACGCACGTGAAGGCGCGCGCGGTACTTCACGTTTTGGCAGCGGGTGGAGTTTTCCTCTTCTTGGTCCCTGAAGTTGTGTTTGCGGTGCGACCCGGACACAACTGGGACGCGTTGCTCTTCGAACCTGCATGGTTGCGCAACCTGGAATTGCAGGCCATCGCGTTGCTGGGAGTTGTCGGAGTTTCCGCGGTACAGGAGTTCGCGCAACGTGGCAACGGTACGCCGATCCCTTACGATCCGCCAAAACAACTCGTGGTCAGCGGGCTCTATCGTTATATATCGAACCCTATGCAGCTCTCATGCGCACTCGTGATGACTGCGTGGGGCTGCGTGCTTCGAAATCCCTGGTTGGCAGCAGCGGGCATCATGTCCTTTCTTTATAGCTTGGGCCTAGCCGCCTGGGATGAAGGTGAGGACATGAGAGTTCGTTTCGGCAAGCCTTGGGAGGAGTACCGGAACAACGTCAAAGCTTGGAGACCGCGATTTACGCCCTGGCACGCCCCCGATCGTCCGTTACCGCGACTGTATGTTGCCGAGACGTGTGGTCCTTGCTCAGAAGTACGTCGCTGGTTCCAGTCTCACGGCGCCGTCTTGCTACATGTGGTCGCTGCCGAGGATCATCCCACACTGGACCTGCAGCGCATCACTTATGATCCGATGGATGGCACCGATGTCGACGAGGGTGTAGGCGCTTTCGCGCGCGGTCTTGAGCACATCAATCTGGGATGGGCCTTTGCCGGAGCGAGTCTACGTCTTCCTGGAATCAAGCATCTGGTTCAGATACTCCTCGACGGTAGCGGGCTTGGGCCACGTTCCATCCCAGAGTGGTTTCAGTGTCGTACCCGTGTGCCTGACTCTTCGTCGCAGGAGAGGTGACCCATGCGCCGTGCCCCCAGGCTGATACAGATTCCCTTTCTTGTCGCCTTCTTGCTCTCGATTGTTCCAGAACAGCTTGGGCAGGTGTCCGATGCGTGGCAGCCAGTTCCCAAAGAGGATCTGACGCTCAAAGACAACCCGGCCAATCCGGGCTCATCCGCCATGATCCTGGAACGACAGATCTATACGGATGACGAGAAGCGTTTTCAGACGGAATGGGTGCGCATCAAGATCTTTAATGAAGAGGGCAGAGCCTACGCTGATATTGAGATCCCCTATTTTGCCAAGGTCAGTACGGTTGAGAATATCCGTGGGCGCACAGTGCGGTCCGACGGCACCGTGATCATTTTTAACGGAGCCGTTTTCGATAAAGTCGTCGCCAAGTACCGCAGGCTCCGCTACGAAGCCAAGACCTTCACACTGCCGGGCGTGGAGATTGGCTCGGTGATCGAGTACGCGTACACCGTGCGGTGGAAGGAAAGCCTGCCTGATTACGTACGCCATCCCCAAGGTTATCTGTTTCGAGAAGCATGGACGATTCCCACTGCGACCTGGACGATCCAGCAGGCATTATTCACTCGCCACGCCGTCTTTGTTCTTCGCCCCGTTAAAGAGGGGCGCCTCGGGTCTGCCTACGTCCGCCTGCCTGGCGGGGGGCCCTCCTGGCAACCCGACGGAACGAAGCGCATGGAAGTGCATAATGTCGCGGCAATTGAGCAAGAGGACTATATGCCGCCTGAGTCCATGCTGAATAGCAGAGTGCATTTCTATTACATGGTGGGCTACGTCGATGCCAATTGGTGGAATGAGTTCGGTAAGCTTCAGGCGCAGAAGGCTGAAAAATTCACCGAAAAGACGCCTTTTCTGGAACGCGCAGCCAACGAAATTGCTCCGAAGAGCGATCCACCTGAGGTCAGGCTGCGCAAGCTTTACACCCGCGTGCAGCAGATTCGCTATCTCAGCTACGAGCCTTCGAAAACGGAGAAGGAGGTCAAGCGCGAGCACTTGCCGGAGAACAAGAGTGCGGAAGACATCTACCGTCACGGATACGGCTCTGGCAACGAAATCAACTTTCTGTTCACGGCCCTGGCCCGCGCTGCCGGTTTTGAAGCTTCGATTGTCGAGGTCGTCGACCGCTCCTCTGCGACCTTCGAACCCGATGTGTTGGACGCCTCGCAATTGAATGCCATCGTTGTCCTGGTGCGTCTGAAGAACGAGAACCTCTACTTCGATCCCGCCAGCCGCTTTTGTCCCTACGGGCTTCTGCCGTGGTTTGAGTCAGCCACCAAGGGCGTCCTTTGGGACAAGTCTGGTGGTGCGGTCCTGGACGTTCACGCCCCGGCAAACGAATCCTCGGTAATCGAGCGCACCGCCGAACTGAAACTGCAGCCTGATGGAAGTCTTGACGGTGAATTGGACGTTGTCTTTACCGGTCAGGAAGCGCTGGACCGGCGCCTGTCGGCTTCCGACGAAGACGAAACCGGACGTCGCAAGTTACTAGAAGACGAAATCAAAGCGTTGACGCCGCCTGGCGCCAAGATCGACGTCGATTCAGTAGCTGGCTGGCAGGACTTGGAACAACCACTGCGGGTCAGGTGTCGCTTCCACGCCTCGCGCTTTGCTGTCCTCACGCACCAGCGCATGTTGTTCCCCATGGCCGTGTTCCAGGCGAATCGCAGGAGCATGCTAACGCACTCGAAGCGCATGCAACCTGTGTACTTCAGGCACGGTTACAGTGAAGTGGACAAAATCACAATCTCCTTGCCGGCCGGATACCGCGTAGAAGCTTTGTCCCCGGACGTTAATCTCAAGACTACCTTCGCAACTTATCAGGCCAAGCGGACCGGCGAAGCTGGCGTGGTACGGCTCGAGCGTCATGCCGTCATCAGCCAATACTCTTTCCCCCCGGAATCTTACGGCTCGCTGCGGCAATATCTTGATCAAGTGAGGCAAAGTGATGCAGAAAACGTCGTGCTTCATGGCATGGAAGCAGCGCAAGCTCATTAATGGGTTGCCGCTCGCTCTGGCCACGGCCTTTGTTTTCGCAGGCCCTCCAGCATCCGCCAGCACACCTGAGTGGATGAAGCAGGTAGCCAGGGTGCCGCTACCCTCCTATCCTGCCGACACGGATGCCATTATCTTGCTCGACGAAAGGACCACCACCGTATCGTCTTCCGGCGAAGTCCGCGTCACGTATCGAAAAGTCTACAAGGTCTTGCGACCTCAAGGACGCACTCTCGGGACCGTATACGTTTACTTCGATAGTGAAACCCAGCTCAAGTTCCTGAAGGGCTGGAGTATCACATCGCAAAACGAGGAGTACGAAGTCAAAGAGAGCGACGCGGTAGAAACCAGTGCGTTCTCAGAGAGCCTTTACGCGGACACGCGCTACAAATTACTTCAAATCCCGGCTTCTCAGCCGGGCAGCGTTATCGCTTATGAATACCAGCAGCGACAGCGGTCTTCGGTGCTTCAGGCCGTCTGGTCTTTTCAGAACCAGATACCCGTGCGCCAGGCGCGCTTTGTCCTCGAACTACCTCCGAAGTGGAGCTATTCGGCCTACTGGCGCAACTATGCTGCCGTGAACCCCCAACAGGCCGGAGAGAATCGTTGGACGTGGGAGCTATCAGATATCCCCCCTATCCAGCCAGAAGAACAGATGCCCACGTGGCGCTCCGTCGCGGGTCAGCTCGCGATTTCGTTCGCTCCTAACTCCATCGCGGCTTCGGACAGTGGCCGCGGCTCCTGGGCGCAGATTGGCCGATGGTACGCGCAATTAACCAACGATCGCCGTGAGATTTCCCCACAGATCCTGGATAAGACCCGCGAGCTTCTGGCTGGCACCGATGTCCCCCTAGAAAAGATCCGTCGGCTCGCCTCTTATGTGCAACACGGCACCCGCTATGTAGCCATCGAGATTGGTATCGGTGGCTTCCAGCCGCATGCGGCCTCTGAGGTACTGGCTAACGGGTACGGAGACTGCAAGGACAAGGCGACGCTGCTGAGTGCCATGTTGCATGCGGCCGGGATTGATTCTTACTACGTGTTGATCAACGACGAGCGCGAGTATCTCGCGCCGGATTTTCCCAGCCCTGCGGTCTTTAATCACGTCATTTTGGCGATTCGCCTGCCCCAGCTGGCTGCGGGGCAGGGGCTCTTTTCAACGCTATCGCACGCGAAGCTGGGGAAGCTCCTGTTTTTTGATCCTACCGACAGCTTCACGCCCCTTGGCTATCTGCCGCCCACTCTGCAATCGAATTATGGTTTGCTGGTGACGGATTGGGACGGAGAGCTGGTAAGGCTTCCTCTGTCGTCGCCGGCCACCAATCGCCTCCTGCGTATCGCGACACTTACTCTGGACAAGTCGGGCAACCTGAAAGGCACTGTGGAAGAAATGCGTACTGGCCCGGCTGCCACTTCATTGAAAGAGCGTCTACTGCACCTGCCGAATGCAGAACGCCAGAAGGTCTTCGAGAACTTACTGTCCGAACTTCTCGACGGTGCTGTCCTCACCAGCGCGGGCGTCTCCGACCTGAACGATTTGGGGGGTACGCTGTCGATCAAATACGGCCTGATCGCGCGGGCGTATGCCCAGCACGCCGGCGAACTTTTCTTGTTTCGCCCGTGTGTGCTCGGCCGCAAGAGCAGTAACGTCCTCGAGGGCGACCCTCGCAAGCACGCGGTGGTCTTCTCTCATACCGCTTTGGAGACTGAGACCTTCGATATCTCCTTTCCTGCCGAGTACGCTATCGACGAGCTGCCTCCACAAGCCACCTACAAATATCCCTTCGCGGACTACAAGAGTGAATCGCGCGTGGCGGAACACGTGCTGCATTACGCGCGCAGCTACGAGCTCAAGAACATTCGGGTGCCGGTCGAGCAGGTGGGCGATCTCAAGACGCTTTTTCGGCAGATCGCGGACGATGAACGCGCTTACACGATTCTGAAATCTCCAGCTGCTCTATCCTGGTTGGCTCCGCGACTTGCGCTACCGGAGGCTCCCTTCTAGGCAACAGCGAGTCAACACCCACCGTCGCCCGATAGGCCCAGACGACTTTTATGCCAATGGGGACATTGGAACGGAGAAGCCATGTTTTTTAAGAAATGCCAATTCTTGTGTGATGGGACGGGTTGGCTCAGAGAGCGACCGGAAGATGGAGGATACACTTGATTGAGGTCGAGACAAAAACTGAAGACGGAGAACTCAAGATCAAAGATCCGGAGACCGGAAAATGGGAAACCGTGGAATAACCGAGCCACAGTGAGGGTGTTCATGCTTCATCGGTCTGTGATTCCCTGGGAGACGAGTACGCCGCGAATTCTCAAATGATGGTATAGATGACGCCCGCATGACTGCGTTGCAAAAACAAAGTCGCAGAGACCGTTTACCTCGTGCTTATGAGTCGCTAGAGGGATTGTGCTGTGGCGATGCCTTTGGCGAGCGTTTTTTCGTTGGGGAGGAAATGGCTCTCTCGTTGATCAACGCGAAAGCGATCCCCGCTCCACCCTGGAAATTCACTGACGACACGATGATGGCGATCTCCATTGTTTCCACACTGGAGGAGCACGGGGAGATCGATCAAGACCACCTGGCCATGAGTTTTGCAAGGAATTACGATTCGACTCGCGGATATGGACCGGCGATGCATGGGCTGCTAGCCAGCATCAGACAGCGGAGAGGGCACTGGCGAGAGGAAGCGCAGGCGTTGTTTGAAGGCCAAGGCTCCTTTGGGAATGGTTCCGCCATGAGAGTTGCCCCGTTGGGTGCCTATTTCGCCGACGATCTTGACATGGTCGTTGAGCAGGCCGAAAGGTCTGCTGTTACGACTCACTGTCATGCGGAAGCTGTCGCTGGCGCAATTGCAGTAGCACTCGCAGCGGCGCTCGCGTGGCAGCATAGAAACACGCCGCAAATAGCCAGCGTCCCAGCGTTTTTGCAACAGATTCACCAAAGAACCCCCGCCAGTCACGTTCGTCGCGGAATCCAGAACGCCGTTGACCTGCCAAAGGGTACTCCTGTTCACGCTGCAGTCTCGGTTCTTGGAAACGGTTCCAGAGTCACAGCGCAGGACACAGTTCCTTTTGCTTTGTGGAGCGCTGCCTGTCATCTGAATGATTACGAGGAAGCGCTATGGGCGACGGTAAGCGGGCTGGGCGACCGCGACACTACGTGCGCGATCGTCGGTGGTGTGGTTGTAATGGACTCGGGGCTGCGGAGCATACCGAAACAATGGTTGGATTGCCGGGAGCCGATTCCTCGACTCATGCTCAAGAATTATGGAATGTCGTTATTCCTTGATAATTCATGAAATTTTGGATTCGGGCAAATGGCCAGAGACTGACACTACCACGTACCGAGTGCAATGCTTAATTGGCTTACTCCATCGGACTTCCTTTCCTTAGTTATGATCCTGGCAGCTGCGGCTGCCTTGTACTTGTGGGAAAAAAGAAGGCTGAAGAAAAAGTCTGAGGAACAATGGAAAACGCTTATTGGGACCTGCAGGACTTGGACTCCTGCTAAGACTAAGAAAAGTGGCGAAGCTGCATGGATAACCGCGCTGAGGGAATCTATTGCCAGAGATCCATGGCAACCTGGTCTGAAGCCATCTGCGACAAAGGCGCGGATACAGTCACGTCCTTCTCATTGCAATGTTGCAGAGCACACGGAATACACCCCGCGCCGAGCAGAAGATGCAGAGACCGTGGCGCAAGCCCAACCCTCCCTTCCCTCTCGTGCTGCACCCGAGCCAGTGGAAAGCACGGTACCCCCGGTGATCGATCCAGAGGTTGTATGGGTACATTGCGAATCGGGGGATCCCAATATCGTTAAGCTGCGAAAGTGGCTCAATGAAGGCAAAACCCTTTTTACAGTCATCGTGTTTCCGCCCGCGGATCACGAATGGGAGAAAATTCATGAGGGCCTGGGACGACTTGAGGAGGTGACCGAACAAGAGGCCAAGTTTCGCTTCGATGACGTCAAACCGTGGACTCTATTTTCGAATTTCTACGTAGGTTACGACCGTAAGCGGAAGCGGCCGGTAATCCAGTTCCGAGAGAGGCTTTGAGCACCGCGATGCAGCAGCAGCGATGCGGCCGATTCTTAGTCTCGTTAAGTTCCGCTGCCGCAGCATAGTCGGGATCCGATAACGTTCCTTCGGACGCTGCTCCCACCAGCCGCGACTGCCGTTGAAGAAAGCAGGCCACACAGCAAGCAGTAGAGTCTTCACTTGATGGGGGACAAATTTGCGTTCGATTCTGAGATAGCCGATCAACACGCGACATTCCATGACTTGCCGCCGATGTCGCATGGTGTCGCTTGCGCGCAGGACCAGTAATGCGAATATGTCCGAAGCACAGGATCGTCATGAAAGCATCGTGGTTCGCGACAAGGGCAGCATCGAGGGACCCGCGGGTCATGACCCTCGCTTGCTCCAGTTGCATGCGGAGAACTTGCCCTCCGCTAATGGGTGGGAACAGAACCCAGCTTCCCATTACAATTCTGCTGTGTGTGGCGTTTGCCCTGCCCGCGGGAGTACTACGCGCCGACGAAAATCACAAGCCAGTACGAAGGTGGAAGGTTAAAGAATCCCAAGATGTACCATCCAACGAAAGGCGCAGCCTTTTGTTGACCCCCAACACTCTCGACGAGGAAACGGCAGATGGCGTGGTCGTATCCATTCCGTTCGTGGACATCATTGGACTCGCCCATAGCGTTCGAGACCGGCGACCAGTCCGGGAAGCCAAGAGGAAGATGCACAAAGACAACTACGATCCTGAAAACATCAAAGAGGCAATCGCAGAGGACCCGAGAGTGATCATAGGGGTTCCGTTCATTCCGGTCATGGACGCTGCGGAGCAGCTCGTGCTAACGCCATTTCAAGGCATCAAGTCACACTGGCATTTTGTCTACATTCATTGGGAGCGGAATGGCGGGGAGCATTTCGAAACCTTCCGCCTGAGCCGGAAGAGCGCCTTTTCTTTGCTTGCGGAACTCCAAAGGGCCACCGGAAAGGATGTGGAGACACTCGATTTCTCCGAGAAGGTTGATCTGCGGCCCACGAACCGAATCCTTCTCAACTTCAACGAATCGGCGTGGGTCGGCAATACACTTCTTTCGCCCGGGCGCTACACGGTGATGCTGATCCAGCGCTCGGAGAAGCTCGGTGTGCTGTATTTTCTGCCCGGCGAAGAGATGGATCCGCAGCAGCTCAGTGCAAAGATTGCGGTTAAGATCTTGCCACTAGCATCCGATCAGCTGAAGGCCCCCGTGGTAGACCGCGACGCGGACTATGTCCTTCATCTTCAAGAGCTGCGACCTCGCGCAATGGAGGTGCGTCTAATCCTAGATTCGCCGAATTGACATACGTTGGAAGCAATCCACGTTCTTTGAAGATTCGAAATCCGAATCCAATAGACAGCTCTCACAGATGGGAAAAGGAAGGAATGGACTTCACGGAGCTACAAGCCAAGGAGGAGGTACTCATGAAAGAGCTTCTCACATTATTTGGAATCGTCGGCATATTCTCATCACTCTGCCCACAGCGTATGTTTCTCATTGCGGGAGACTCTCAAACCAGCAAGCCGCCCTCTGAGTTGAGCGAATCGGAAGCTCGCAAGATGCTTAGCGATTCGCCATGGGCAAAGCGATCCAAGCTCCGTTCGACGACAAAGGCCGCCACATACATCCAACCCGTCGAATCTCCCGGGACCACCCTCGAGGGATTGGGTCGCGGCGGGCCCGGCCATGGAGTCGTGGCCCCTTCAGCGGCTGACATAATCAACCAATCAGCGGGTCCACAAGTGATGCCCTGCCTTGGATGGGGAATTGGCATTGGCTCCTTCAGCCTGCCTTCACCAACCTCGGAGGAATGTAAGGCAGCTTGGCAGAGTGTCGCTGCGGTCAAAAGCGCAGGCTTGTCTAAGGACTCAGTCATCATTTCATGGGAGTCGGCGGCGCCACTACGTGAGGCAAGAATCCGGCTCGCTATCAACGCTCCGCCCAATGCTCAAGCGAGTGACGCCGTAGTCATTCAAATGATCGCGCACCCTTTGTTGCGGCAGATAAACACCACGGCTGTCTCCATGAGACAAATGATAAGAGAATCCGCGGTATTGTTGCGCACCGGGCAAAACAGAGTCCAGGCTTCCGATGTCGCATTCATCGAGACGAACGAAACCATCGTGCGGTTCTTTTTCCCACGCCAACAAACGATTCAGCCTGGGGACAAGCAGGTTATCTTCCGTTTTGAGATGTTGGACAGCTTGGTAGAGGCCAAGTTCAATTTGAAGGAGATGGTATACCACGGGGAACCTGCCTTATAGCTCAAAGCAACCCGGCCAGCAGTTTTGGCAGCCGTCAGATTGGAGGATTCCACGATGCTGAACTGGCTAACAGGCAAGAGAAACCGCAAAGAGCTTCCGGAGTATTCTGCCCTGCGCGCAATCCCCACGAGGGGAGTTCCTCCCGACCTTGCGGCCGCCGAAGGGAGCGAGTCTTTCGCGACTAGTCGCGAAAATCTCGAACGTGAACTTCGCAAACTTCCGCGGCGTCCTCTGGACGACGAGTCGCTCTTCATGGAACTCCTGGAAGCAAACGGAAGCGGTGTGGTGACCATCACCTTGCCCGATCATGGCGGCCGTTGTCTTCCAGTGTTTAGCACGCCTTTCCGGGCATTCGACTACGTGCAGACACTTTTGGCCTCGGGTCCTTCGGTGCGCTACCTTTCTTCGAGTCCTCTCGAACTCGTCCAGATGCTTCACGACATTGAGGCGAGCGGAATTAAAACGCTTGCGCTGGACCGGTGTCCCCGGTGCCCGGTCTTCACCACCGTCGGCACGCCAAAGACTTCAGATGATCTCATCGGTCTGTGGTCTATCTTCAAGGCGACGCAGCTCACGCGAGGGAACCTTTATTTCTCGTATGCTTTGGAGTCGGCTCGTGCCGGGCGGATCGAAATCGCACTCGATGTGGCTCTAGAGACCGTCGGTCACGTGAATCTGGAGGACCCTCGGCCGCACCTGCTTTTGGGGCAGGTTGCTGTAAAACTCAGAGACCGGGAACTGCTTCGCGAGGCCAAGTCATTCCTTCAGTTCTTCAAGCTCGAACGATGGGAACGGAAGCTTGACCAAGTCGTCCAATCCGGATCGCCAGACTTCGAAGACCCAGCTTGGACGGCAAGTAGCTCCTATCCCTGACACACTTTGTGGAAATCCTGGGAGCATATGGAGTGTCGCCGTGTTTAGTTTGTCGCAGTTCTGCTGTAGAACCTTGGCTCGTGGTGTTTTGGGATTGGCAATCTGGTACGGATTCTCGGTATTCCGGAACGGGGATGAATTATCAGCTCAAGTGGCCAGCGCCTATGATTTCCGTGAAATCAAAGATCTGAAGAGTGTAACCATCAGGGTCAGTGCGCGCGGGAGTCTATTCTATGCCTATAATTACGATTATTCATTGAAGGTCCATGGAGACGGAACGGTCGAGTTCTACGGCCATTCCGCTACATTCGTTCCTGGCTTGCATCGCTCACACCTTTCGGAGGATGAAGTCTTGCGGCTGCTCGCCGCCTTTCGGGACACGGATTTTAATTCTCTCCATGACGAGTCAGATCTGAAAGTCATGGACGCACCGCGTATTAGCATCGAGCTGTCCGCGGACAGGCACACCAAGACCGTAACAGACCAATTGGGGGAATCCAAGGCTTTTCGCGCGCTCATGGACAGCATCTTGGAAATTTCTCATGCCCTGCGCTGGCTACAGGGCACCCCAGAGACGCTTCAGACTGTGCTCGCCGACACGGAGAATCTCAATACGGCAGACGATGAAGGCAGAACGGTTTTGATGTGGGCTTGTCAGAGTGCGGACGTAGCGGCTGTTCGCGAGTTAATCCATTCTGGTGCAAACGTCCGGACAAGAGACAGACAGGGTCGGACTGCTATGATGTACGCCGCGGCGAGACAATCACCTGAAATCGTGGACGCGCTCCTTTATTTCGATGCGCCTGTAAATGAGGAAGACTCATCTGGCGAAACGGCGCTTCATTTCGCTGCCAGCCTTGCATCTCCTATTTGGAACCTTCTTAATCCGGTCGCAGATTACCCCGAACCTCCCACCGCAAGTTTCTGGCGTTACATGTTTCTGCCGTTAAAACCGAATCCCGAGGTCGTAGCTCACTTGCTGGCCGCTGGAGCCGATCCCAATGCTGTGGACTTCGAAGGAGCCACGCCTTTGATGTATGCCGCTGAAATTGGAACGATAGAACTTTTGCGCGCCCTGCTAGCCGCAGGGGCCCATCCCGATGCCCAGGATGCTGAGGGACGCTCGGCGCTGATGTATGCCGCCGACCACTGCCAGACGGAGTCCGTCCGCCTATTGGTGCATGCCGACGCTGACGTAACGCTTAAAGACAGCAATGGGTGTACCGCCCTCAAACGGGTTCATCGCAAGCCCTCGAAATTTGGACGGAGATTATGCGGCACCAGCCAGAAGCAAATCATCCACATGCTTCGGGTTGTCCACACCTCCCACTGAAACTCTTAAAGCGACGTGTTAAAGACAATGAACCAGTCGCACGATATCGATGGTCCCCTTCCCAGCTTGGCGGCTGCGGACGCACTCGGCACTTTAGTGGAGTTCGCAATACCCGGCAGCTTCGCACTCAGCGACTCTTTCGAAATCCCATGTACCCGCCGTGAACCTCACTTTGGCGAATTCGCTGGTTTTGTCGTTTTGCGCGCTTATTGAAATCAATAAGTTGCGCCTTATCAATCAGTCTCAGAATTCCGACTCCCCCCGCCTCCACCAACGTTGCGCAGGCAAAAGGCCAAACGGCGGGTACCTAGCAGATATGTTCGGCAGACTCAATCGCCGAACCTCGCGGCCGCGCGAGCCTTCGCTTTTGTGGCTTCCTCTTCTCGATTCTTCGGTGGCGCGCTCGTTTCGAGCGAATGGATGAAGCGACTCGAAGCGGCAGCTATTTCGTCGACTGCCGCCAGGAATGCGGCTTCGTTTGCCGTCGACGGTTTGTTAAAGCCGCTGATTTTTCTCACGAACTGCAGCGAAGCATCTCGGATCTCCTCGGGAGTGACGGGCGGATCAAAATTGAAAAGGGTTTTGATGTTCCTGCACATTCTCTATAACACCTCATTGTAGATGATCGGGGCCGGGCTTTGCGTCACTCATCGGGACAGCGGTTATGTACTGCCGGCCGACTTTGCCGTCTTGGAAGAAGCGAGGCGTTGGCGCGCATAGCTGCCCCAGGTGCCGAACGGGTCTAGTTCAACGTACGCTTGCCAATGCTGCCGCGCTTCGGTAAAAGCTCCCAGCTTCTCGCATACGTAAGCCAGATTGTAGTGCGAATCAGGATAGCTGGGATTAAGACGAACTGCCTGCCGGAGGTGCTGTCGTGCCGCTTCAAGCTCGCCGATTTCTTCCAGGACGCTCCCTAGATTGAAGTGGGCAAGAGCGTTTTCGGCGTCCAGTGCAAGAGCGCGCCGAAAGTACTCGGAGGCCTTTTCGAGATTCCCATCTTCGTAGTGAAGTGTGCCGCAATTGATCAGGGCATCGAGCTTTCGTGGATCGGCGCATAAGGCATGATCATACGCATCGATCGCTTGGGCCCTGTTTTTCCCGTCAGCTTCATACTGTAGTGCGGTGGTAAGCCATTCATCGGCATTGCGACCAGTAATGACACGCACTCTCTCGTCAAGCTCACGTGTCTCGAAATTCAATACAAACTGACCCGACAGCGGTTCCAGCCTTGCTCCATGGCGTTCCACAAGCACGTCCTTTCCGTCGGAAAGAACTCGCAGCTCAGCCAGCGGCGCCTGGACCTGCGAAAGTTGCTCGCGGAGCGCGGAAAGTGCACGCTGCAGTCGGTTGGCGGGCACCCCTTTTTCGATTAATTGCTTAACCGTGCGTAGGCCAATCAAATCGCGGAAGTCATAGGAGCGGATTCCCTGGTCCCTTCGCGGGGAGACGAGACGCAAACGGTCCCAATAGTCCAACTGCTTTCCGGTCAGGCCCAAAATACGCTGGACGTCCTCGGGGCTGAATCTGTCCGTCGCACCCATTGGGAATTATCCGGCTAACTTCTTCCTTACCCTCTTCTGCTCGGCGGGCACCGGCTCCACGGCACGAACTGGAGGTTTCTTGCCCACTGGCGCGGACGCGGTGGCGGACGCCGCAGCCGGCGCTTGCTTCTCCGCGAGGCTCTTCTTGAGGGCTTCCATCAAGTCGATCACCGGAGCCATGTGCGGCTGCGCCACCTCGGTCACTTCCTGACCCTTGAGCTTGGCGGCGATCATGGCGCGCAGGTTCTCTTGATATTCGTCACGATACTTCTGCGGCTCGAAAGGAGCCGCAAGACTTTCAATGAGTTGTTGCGCGAGCTTCTTCTCCTGATCTTTCACTTCGATCTTGTCCGTCGGAACGGCCTCCGCCGCACGAATCTCATTGGAATAGAACATCGTGTGCAGCGTCATGCCTTTGGCGCTGGGACGAATAATCACGATGTGTTCCCGTTGATGCATGGTGAGCTTGGCGATCGCTCCGTACCCAGACTCTTCCATGGCCTTCATAAGCAGTTGATAAGCCTTCACTCCGGCGTCCTCCGGCGCAACGTAGTAGGAGGAGTCGAAGTAGAGCGGATCCATCTCATCCAGCTTCACGAACTCCAGGATTTCCATGACGCGCGCCGAGGGTGGCTCGATCTTGTCCATCTCCTCATCGCTGAAGAGCACGTACTGATCTTTTTCGTACTCGTAACCTTTCACAATTTCGGATCGTTCCACGTTGCGGTTGCAAACCGGGCAAAACAAGGGTTGCTTCAGGCGCGAATGACATTCCTTGTGAAGCTGGTTGAAACTGATCCGTTCACCGCGGGCCGCGGCAAACATGCGGACGGGAATCGAAATCAAGCCAAAAGTGACGTGGCCTTTCCAGACGGTCGTGGCCATTTAAACACTCCTTCAGTAAACAGGCTAGGGGTAGCGCACGAGCCTCTAAGGTTAGCCGCCGGCCAGACAAGAAGCAAGATGCATCCACACCAGGCAATATCGTTTTTACAGAATAAGTCACTACCCGTCGGCAACCCCTAAGCCAAGCCTGCGACCCACACAACGGCATGGGATAGAATCCGTGCATGGCCAAGCTGGAAGAATATCAGCGGAAACGCCGGTTCGA
>WNGK01001809.1_pt1 | contig 29605 bp, 27 predicted proteins | sample 5400601 | NCBI WGS metagenome assembly WNGK01 (sample SAMN13153376, study PRJNA577476) | soil metagenome | isolation source: 60 cm soil or saprolite under Garry oak tree replicate 1 | place: USA:California | collected 2016-06-15 | reverse complement strand
CAGGTAGAGCGCGTCTTTGCTATAGCACACACCCGCTCTAGTAAGATCGGATACGCCTCGATACGTGCGCAGACAACGTGCGAGCGCTAACTTCCGCGCGTATTTCTGCGCTGTCTGCGCATCCTGGTCCGGCCGCTTGAGCAGGCGATACAGGTAAATGAACGCTGCGAAGAAATCGTAGAGCGACAGGAAGGTTTGCGGAGGTGAGAGAACACCACTCGCCAGCCCCGTAGCGAGCGTCCCGAACCAGATGCCTGTCTCGTCGTAGACCTGTCCCGTCAGTTTCGCCGTCCGTATATCGTGATACGTCGCCAACCCCTCTTCCGTCTCCAGGGAATGCCTGGTATGGATACCTAGCAGGCCGAGCAGCGAGCGCTCGCCCGCTATGCAGCGCGCCACATGCCCCGCCAGCTCGTGCGACAGGTTGTGCCTGATCTGCTGAAGCGAGATGGGGCTATCCGGAAGATAGACACGGCGCAGGCCTTGTTCGATGCGCGGGCCGCTGGCGTTGGGATCGATCACGACCTGCCATCCATTGTAGCCGCCCTCCCGCAATACGGCCTCAAAGAAGCGCTGCGCCGTATGGGGCGATACCATGCGCCGTGGTGACGAGGACGACAGGGGCACGTTTTTCAGCAATTCCTCTGCTTCTTGCTCGCTGTAGGACAGGTCGAGCGAGAGACCAGATCTGTCACGCAGGTGCCGGATTACGCTCTGGCTGGCCTCTTGCGTCTCAGGGTGCAGCAAGCCCTGCAGCACGATATGCCTCACACGCGAGAGCGCGTAGTGCATCTCTTCCGCCGTGGGTACGGGGTTCAGGCGCAGGTTGTACTCCCAGAAACGCTCGCTATCTCTCTCGTAAGCGGCCTCGATCAGGCGCAAGAAGTCGACTTCTTCCTCTATCGTCCCCTGGTAGAGGCGGCGCACGATGGCATTTGGCTCCCGCTGGCCTATTTCCGCGCTCAATTGCACGAGATTCTCGATACGGCGGCGCACATCGGCGATCTCGATTGCCGGATAGTACAGATCGGGCTCTCGCTGTTCGGTCAGGGCTGCCTCAAGTTCTCGCTCGCGCGTCTTCGCGATCAGCGTTCCCAGGCGTTCCTTTGCGGACTCGTCTAGATTCGGGCGGAACAGCCGATCCCACTGGCGCTGCTCTTCTTCGCCCAAAGGGCCTGCCGGGGCCAGCCACCAGTACGAGTCGAACGAGGCCAGCGCGCGGTAGCGTTCCACCCAGCGCCAATCCAGTTGATAGGGCCTGGTTGCCGCATTTCGACGCCACTGTTCGATTTCGTTCAGCGCATCGTGCGCAAACATACGATACATGCTCCTTTTCAGTGGAATGTGCGGAAGCGCCTCGCGTAGCAGCGGCTCCGCCTCGTCTACTCTCCCCAGGCGCAGATACAGGCGTCCGCGATTGACCCGATAGATCCAGAGCTCCTCTTTTGAGGCGCCATAGCCCGCATCGGCGAGACGCTGTGTCTCCGCATACGCTTTCTCGTCGAAATGGAGGGCCTCCCGATATCGGCCGAGGCTTGCCAGAATTTGCGACTTCTCACCGTAGGCGTCCGCCAGCGTATCGACTTCCGCGTACCCGCGTTCCTTCAGCTCGATGCTCTGATTGATGAACTGGAGCGCTTCCTCGTATTGACCGGCCCTGTTGAGATAGTATCCGAGATTGTTGAGGGCGCGCGCCAGGCGTTTGCGCAAAAAGTTCTGTTCGAGCGGAGAGCGCTCTTCACCGCCCGAAAGCAGGACCACAATCCGCCTGTTGAGGCCGATGGCCTGCTCTTGCAGTTCGCAAGCGAGCTGTGCCTGCCCCTGCTCTTCAGCATGCTCGCTCCATCTCCCGTAAAGCCTGGCCCGTTTCTCCAGGAGGGACGCCTGCAGGTCTGGATTCGCTGCCCGTCCTTTGCGCAGTCGTTCATCGCAGACCTCAAGCAGTGCCTGAGCCTCTTCAAAGCGCGATTCACTGATGGGTCGTGACATGAGGTGACTCATCAGGGCCACTTCCATGGGCGGCTGCAGGGTTACTCTGCCCGCCACAACCGCATCGTAGATGCGGCGATAATCCGCGTCTTTCCTGGCGGCATCGACCGCCTGACCCAGAAATGGTGAGAGATAGTGCTGTAACAGCAGTCCTCCGCACTCATTCTCCAGCGTCTTCTGCCAGTCGTCTCCCTGGGTTACGGCGAGCGCGAGGCGAGCGATGCGCGAGGCGTATCCAAGGTTAAAACTGAGCCAGCCGTAGCGGAAGAGCAGCTGGGCGGCCTCGAGCAGGCGGCGATGTTTCAGCAGCAGCGAGGCATATTCCGTCACGACGGCCCCGCTTTCGGGGCCGTAAAAGCTCCCCTCGTGCAGCCATGCCGCGTAGGCTTGTAGCAAGGCGCTCTCCCTGTCAGCGAGCAGGTCGGGCGTGAGGGACCTGACCACGGCTGAAGCGACCATGGGAAGCGCCTGCACGCGATCCGCGTATGCGACCAGCAGGGAGGCCCGCCGCAGCTCCCGAATGGGACGCGGGCCAGTTGTGGCCAGCACCTCCAGGGCCGGTCGGGCTAACGGCACGATTGACACCGACAGGACCTCAAGCAGGAAGCGAGCTTCGGCGGAGAGCCGCTGATTGGCAATGATGCGCTGCAATAAAGGAGCGATATCATCGGCAAAGGCTCCGCCGAAGATGTGAGGTTCTGTTAAAAGTTGCTGCACAGCCTGTATCAGCTCCGGGGTCTTTGCCGCAGCCCGCGAGCTGGCAGCGCGTTCGCGCGCAGCGAATTCCTCCCAGTCATCGGCCTGCAGCGGTTGTTTGAGGAGCGCAACGACCCACTCCAGGCACAGCGGAACGCCCCCCACTTTGTTGTAGATGTCCCGAAGCAACGCCACCGGAACTACGTCCAATCCGAGTTGCTGGAGGAGAAGCACTCCTTCGTCGGGCAATAAAGGGGGCAGCGTGTATTCGGCGATAAAGCGCTGTTCGCCACCGTACTATCCGGGCCACTGCCTGGTGGCGAGCACGAGTTTACCGCGGTGCTGGCTGCGTAAAAAGAGCGAGAAGAATCGCTCCCAGCAGGGTGCGAGCGAGCCATCATCGCGCAGAAGGCATTCAGCATGATCGATGAGCACGACAGCTTGCGTCGGAATCCGTTCCAGCTGATCCAGGAGGAAGAGCGTTCGCTCTTCCACGTTCCCGTGCGACTGCTGGGGGTGTGGACAGCGAAGTTCTGTGGAAATGGTTCCCAGCATCGTATCGAGCGCTTCCTCCGGAGAACGCACCTGTTCATCTGAACGGAGGTCGCAGAGGAGAACTCGTTCACGAGAAGACTCCTGGCGAAGGAGGTGGGTTGCCAGCCAGTTGAGTTCGCTCGACTTTCCAATCCCCGCAGGCCCGCGGATCACCAGCAGCTTTTTCTCACGAAGCAGTTCTACTAGTTCCTCGCGCGAGCGCTCTCTCCCGATAAGATGACTCGTGTCGGCAAGCAGCGGCCTGGACGAAAGGGCTGTGCGGTCCGATGGAAGGTCGGGCAAGCCGTCCAGCCTGGCCAGTTCGAAGCGCAATTGCGCCCACTCCGCATTTGTCCGGACATCTTTATAGGTCCGCTGGAGGGCGATACGCCTGCGCGCTAGATCGACGAATTCTAGCCGCGCATGCAGTGAGAATGTGACGCCCGCCTGCCGGAGGGCATGATAGAGCTCGCAAAGCTGGTCATAGCGCGGCGCGGTCTCGCCGTTTTCGAGGCGACTGTACGAGGAGACGGTCCATCCGGGCAAATGAGCGACGATATGTGCCTGTGTGGTCTTCTTTTTGGCACCGATGCGCAGCGTTGTGAGAAGCATCCCGAAGGCTTGTTTGTCGGCAACTTGAAAATCGTTGAGCTGCAGTAGCATATCGTCCCCGTAACTCAGTACCTCAAAACAGTGAAGGTCATCTCTCGTCTCAAGCATGCCATAAAAAGGAAAAGGTTGCAAGTTTTATGCGCACTTTTAGTCAAAGGTTGCAAATTTTCGCTTCTTCTCTGAGGCCTCTTCTGCTACACTCTTTCTGGAGGGGTTCTGGATTAGTGTGAGAAGGTAGAGCAAACGAGCAACCGGGTGACTGTGAAAAAAGCATCTAGGTGTTATTCGAAGGCTTTTTACGTGGCCCCTTTGGTCCCGGCTTTCGATTGGTAGCCAGGAAGCGTTCCAGCGAGTCCGCATAGATCAACCAGTCGCGACCAAGGCGAAACCCCTCCAGGATACCTTTTCGAAGGAGTTGGGTGAGGTAGGTCTTGCTAAAGCCGGTGCGCTGAGCAGCCTGGGGTGTGGTAAGGTAAGCGCGCTTCGTGTCGAGTTCGTCAACCATGTGCTACCTCTAATCAGTTTTCTTTGAGGGAATTATAGCACAGCGATCGGAGAAGAAAAATCCACATGAACTACTTGACAATCAGTTTCTCATAATGTAATATTCACATCATAAGGAACTAATTATTAGAAATAGCTTCCATGTCTGCGATGCGTAGGCATGAAGAAGCGCCTGTAGCAGCAACTACAAGCGCTTGGTTGAACCTGATGCGCACGCGTGCTGGCTGGTCTGGACAACTGCCCAGCGCACATGCATTCTCTCCAGATCTGTCGTGCATTATATTCCACACAGGCCTGGCACGCAATCGACAGTGTCCCGCAAGGAGATTGCAAAGCTGTGGCAAGGCTACTGTACCTGCCTCATTTCGGCCTCGAGTCAGCAGAGCGAGGAACACTTCCCGCTCGTGACCGGGCTGGCGCTTGCATCCTCTCCTTGCCTTTCGATACACGGTTTCCCGACCAGGAGTACCTGAACAACTGAACAGGTCCTAACAAGGCTGGTGCATGTGCTAGTCGCCCCTATGCCTCCTCGCGAGGGATTACTTGACCGGGCCGGACGTGGTCGGTCGAGGACACTGGCTCAGCGTAGGCGATGTTACCGGCTGCGTGAACTGGGGTAGGGCTGCATCTGCAAGGAGAACCGACCAGGGGGCCGCTCCAAACAGCGTTCATTGGAGCTTGAAAGGATGGGTAACGATAGACCACGACCGGTGGCTGATCTCCCTCGCCTGGGAGACCAGCCGCCTTTTTAGTAGAAGGCTGTTGTTTCTGGAAAAAGGAGTGCCTATGAACCAGATGAAGAACACTGTAATTGAAGGACAGGAGGCCTTTTGCGCAACCTGCCCGGCACCAGAGGAGGTCACACACGTACTGGAGGCGCTGGCATTTCGGCTGATGTTTCACATGTCCGCGCTCGCCACTCGCTGGCGGCTCCAGTGGCAGCGCACCGTGCAGGCTGGACGAGACGTCGCCTAAGCAAGTGGGCCGAGCAGCTCGACTCCATCGCCACAGCTATTCGCAGGAGTACCGAAAGGAGGCTACCGCATATGCACCATTCATCCGGCGGGCAAGGCTCGCCAAAGAACTACACGCAGAGGCAGGGAACCGGCGGAAAAACGGCGCCCGGGCAACACCTCCCCGACGATACCGTGTTCGTCCCACCGCTCAGCATGTTTCTGCTGGGTGGTGGGGGCATCCTCGTCGCGCTCGGCGCGAACGTCTGGCAGGTCTTCACCAGCTTCAGCGCCTTTTTCAGCATGTTCACCCAGGGCGACAACTACCAGGCCATGAAGCCGCTGGACCGCATCGGGGCACAGCCGCTCATCTCCATCGTCTGCCTCTTCATCGCCGTCTCGTTCCAGTTCTCTATACTATTCCTCGTATTCAGAATCGAGCATGACTGGAAAAACAGTAAATCACGATCCGCGAGCGGAGTCGACGCCGCACGCTCCACCGCCGTCGAGATCGTCCAGCACGTGCCGCTTGTCCTGTTCTGGGGCGCGCTAGGTTTCATAGCCGATACCGTGGGCGACTACACCTTTCTGAACATCTACACCGACAACTGGTTCCTTCTCTTCATGTATGGATGTGCTTTGTACGCTTCAACCACCGTCATGTTCTCACGCTCCATCGAGTATATCTGGAGTGGTTTCGTTGCGCTCGAAAAGTGGAAGGCGTTCCAGGCGCGCTTGCGTGTGCAGGCCACGCGCAAGGGGAAGGAGCACTAGAATGCATCTCCATAAAAGTGCGATTGGCTTCGGCACATTCTTCCTGATCATGGCGCTGATCGTGCCACCGGCGCAGCGGGCGCACTGGGGCATGGAGGGCATCTTTCTCGCCATGATCGTCGCGACGGCCAGTTCCTTCCTGGCCGCGCTGGCCTTCGGCAAAGTGCGTCAGAAGATGAGCAACAGCCACATCAGCGGGCGAGACCTGGCAGGATTCATGGTCGGCTACACTCCCGAAACGCGGGTGGTAGCGTCCAGCAATGATGTGCGTCTCGCGCAATCGGGCGGCCTGCTCTCCATGATCGTCCTGGATGACGATGAGCAGGCACTGGTTCTGATCGGCGACGAGGATGAAGGAGAGGAGTATCACGGAGAGGGAAGCGAAGACCTGCCGGATGTGCTTATCGAGCCGCATGGCCTCTATCTCTCCGATACGTACCAGTGGACCTGCCGGAGGTGGTAGGCCATCGCTCCAACTACGTCGCCATCGATGTGAACGGCGCCTACCAGTTCGGCCAGACCATCCTGGACGACTGCCTGCAGGTCGTGCTGAACCTCAAATCGTTCGCCTCAGATGAGGAGGCCGCGCTGGTCATGTGCGAGATCATCGCCGGCATGAACGACTGGGAGTCCAGCCGCCCCAACGCCAGCCGTGTGCCATGCATGTTCATGCTGGACGAAGCGAACAAGTGGCTGCCCCAGAACGAGCGGGAGAGCTACGTCTCCAGGGAGGTGCTCACCGAACTGCAGAAGGCGTTTTTCGGCACGATGGTGCGGCGCGGGGGCAAGCGCGGACTGGGTCTGGCGCTCACCACGCAGCGCATCGTGGAGCTGGATAAGCGCGCGCTGCAGAGCACGTGGAAGTTCCTCTTCCGGCAGACCGAGCAGGTCGATATCGAACGCTACAAGGCGCTCGGACTGGATGGTGATGCCGTGCAGGCACTGCGCCCGGGGGAGTGCTTCGTCTTCTCGCCTGGCGTACTCGGCTTTCAACTGGTGATGCGCCCAAGGCATAGCCCGCACCTGGCGCACACGCCGGGACTCGACCAGCTCTGGGCGCATGCCAGGAGGGCCAGGCCATTGGAGCTGGTGGCCACCAGGTTCACCAGCGCAACGATCGCACCGTCAGAGAATCCTGTGAATCCTCCGAATGCAGAGCGCGACCCCCTGGTGACAGCAGCCCACTCCACGATGCACGCGCGTCCGCAGACCAAGTTGGAGCGTGCATTAGAGGCGTGGAAGGCGGGTCACCAGAGCGTGCGCGCCCCGGCAGCGGCGCTCACCACCGAGCAGCAGCGCGTCTCCAATGACGAGGCCTATCGGCTGATCTGCCAGCTCGATGCCAAAGGCCTCATCACCCGACAAAAGCGCACTATTGAGTAGAAACTGTCTGTTTGCCTGTTTGTATCCAGTGCGTTTGCACGATGTGCCCGTGTGAAGCACTGCCAACAGACACACAAACACCTACACCGTCTTAGGAAGCGCAGCAGGTTTGTCCCGGGGATGATGTAGAGACATTGAGAGCACCGGTTCGGCACATCTTCCTCACCTGTTCCATCGTAGCGACCCGCTCGTTGCCGGAGAAGGTACAGGTGCCGAACTGGTGATGCACTTGATCGACCTGCAGGTTGCGTTAACTAGATGGGTGCCTCACTGGTGCCCCACCTTGCAGATGTTTCTTAAGTGAAAGGAAAGAGAACCCATGATCCCAGTGTATGCCTACGGGCATGATCACGGAAACGCCGAAACCGGCGGCGTTTTGTTCGATCGAGCATTAGCGCAGCGCGCACGCACCCTTCCCAGCGCGACCGCGCTCGGCTCACTGCGTGACTTGGCCGAAGTGCGCAGCGCGCTCAGCGAGAGCTACACCGACCGGCCCACAGATGCCCTGTGTCAGGGTGAGTACGTGTTGGAGTACAACGACAGTGAATGGTTTTTAGGTGAGCTGGTCCTGAAGCAGGCCCGCAATGCCAGTGCCGGGCGTGATGATATGGACCGCTACAAAAGCCCCCGATCACTCCATCTACTCCTCGCAATCTCTGCGCTGCTGGTGCCGCCGCCCGTCAAGGAATACCAGCTAAACATTGTGACGGGCCTGCCCATCGCAACCTTCGGGAACGGCGACACGCGCAGGGGAGTCAAGCTGGCCCTGGAGGGCGAGCATCGCTTCGCCCTCAACGGTGTGCAGCGCCTGGCGGTCGTGCGCGTGCTGAAGACGATCATGGAGGGCGCGGGTGCCATCATCGCGCACGGGGGCGAGGGGGATCTGGCCCAGGGCTGCATTGATATCGGTGGCCGCACGACCGACCTGTTTGCGGCCGAGGGCCAGTCGCCGATCCTGCCCCTCTGCAGGGGCAAGAATATCGGCATCGAGGCCGCGGCGGACATGCTGAGCGCGCGTTTCCAGGCACGCTACCAGCGACCGCTCAAGGCCAGTGAACTGCGGGAGATCCTGCGCGCTCACGTGCAGCAGCATACCTATCCGGTCATCTCGGCCAACGGCGTGCAGGTGAACGAATTCGAACTGCGCCGGTGGACCAATCAGGCGCTCTCCAGTATCGGCGGCGACATCGCGAGCTTCGTCGGCTCCGTCTGGAATACCTCGGAATCCGGCGCCGTGGGAGGCGATTTCGGGAGGGTGCTGCTGGTAGGCGGTGGTGCCTACTATGCCGCCGAGCAGCTGCGCGCGCGCATCCCACACCTGCACATTCCCCAGCGCCCCGAGCTGGCCAATGCGGTCGGATACGCGGCATTGGCACACGAGCTCACCCAGCGCGAGCGGGCCAGGGCTAGCGCCTAGGTCGGTGCGGAGGAACGACAGATGGCACGAGATCGGGCAAAGAACGCCTATTACACCGTGGGTATCCCCCTGGATTCGGACACCTTGCGCAGGCTTCGGGCGGACTCCGAGGAGACGGGGGTCTCCATTCCGCAACTCCTCGCCGTCCGCGTCGCCGACTGGTACCGATTCGTCGTGGAGATGAAGTCGGCTTCCCCCGTCCATCCCGGCACAGTTCCTGACAGCGGGATACACGCTGCCGGCGCCCACGATCCTGGCGGTGCGAACGGGAACGGGCTACAAACGCGGGCCTCGGCAGCTGCGCTGGCCTGGGGTGGTGACGGAGATGAGGAGTAAGCAAAAGAACGAGTAGTATGGCCTGAGTAAATCGTTGATTTGAGAAGTGATCGGCCAGGCGAAATCATGTTGCGAAAGGAGACATGCCTGGCCACAGCGGATTGACCCTTCATGCAGGCAGTAGAGCATGTGGGGTCGTTTTTTTGGAAAGGAGCCACCCACATGTCTTCCTGTCGAGCAGTCAGACCGCTAACCACGTTATTCTGCCTGCGCCCACCTCTCCGTTGTATCAGGCCCCGTTCGAAACGAGTAGGTGTACAGATACACACTCGCTGCCTGCGCGGGGTCGAGCTTGTTACGTGCCGCTTCGAGGGCGGACCTCGCTTGCTCCTCGGCGAAGTACCACACCGTGGCATAGGTACTGCTGAGTTCTTCCAGTATGGCCCGTAATATCGAGGGGCTTTTCGGGGTGAGCTCAACCTCTACGATGATGGTTCCGGAGTCGGTGATCAGTTTTGCATCCGGAAGATGCGGCAGAGACGCTCCTTTTTCAGCAGCCCCAGAAGAAAAGCTCGCGCGGATCTGCCGCTCACTGATCCACTGGTAGTTTGGCCAGACGTCTTCGATGGAGAGGCGCACCTCGTTGACGGCGAAGATGTGCACGAGCCGTACAAAGGACGGCTCACAAGCTTTGTACGGCAGCTCGAGTAGCCGCAGCAAGCGGGCGGTCGGCCATAGCCAGGGCGGCTCCTCCCAGAAGACCTTCCTCTGGACGATCCACCCGGCGCGCCTCCAACGCGCAATGACTTGTCGGGCCGCGCTGGCGCTGATCTCCCCCTCCAGCGCGCCTCTGCCCGCATCCTGGCCCAGGAGATACTGGACCTGGTCAAAGCGAGCCGCCTGTTGCTCGCTGATCCAGCGCAGCACTCGGTTGTCGCGATCCGTCAATGTGACCTGTCCCTTGTTGTATCTCGTTTTCCTGTACGTTTGTTGATACATGGCACTTCCTTTCTCAATTTTGCTCCGTGAGGGATTCTCACGTACCGGCTGTTCCGCGTCGTCACATGTAAGGAGGGAATTGAGGGGAGATCGGGAGAGATGCGCTCTGTTCGGTCGTCGCTTCGAGACCCCTGACCCGGCGCCTTTCCTGAGCTTACAAAGTTTCAGGCTGCTGTTAAGGGGTGTTATCTCCCTGCGCGCCGAAGCAGGGAGATAACAGGTCGCGTTCTGAGCGCCTTCCCCTTTGACTTACTCCCAGACCTCCTTCTTGGCAAGGCATTCACCCCTGTGTAGACTCCTGATCCGCGGGTTCAGCCCTGGTGTCACGAGTCGTTACCTGGTCTACAGGGGCATGCTGCCGGCGGAGGTAGTGGCGGCAGACGATGCCAAGGTCGTCGTGTCCAAGCGCCTGCATCACCTCGCGCGCTGCTTCCTCATTGTATTCCCCGACCAGGGGTGGGTCCTGCGATGCCCTGAGCAATTGATAGTAGAGTCTGCTGGCATACTCCCGACGGGCGCGTTGTACGTCGACCCGCTCTGGGAAGCCCGGGAACATACGCACGTTCCGCATGAGCGCCAGGATCGCCTCCTCGTGGCCTGCGAGAACGGGGACGTCGCGCTCTCTTCTACCGGCCTGCCTGGCAACATGTATCCATACCCGTCCTTCGTCGTCCTGGCGAATGTCGCGGACGCGCAATTGCAGCAGCTCTGTGCGGCGTAAACCGCACGCTTCGATCAGGCGGACTTCGGCTTCGTTCGGCAGCGGCGGTGGGTATCCATCTGGATTGGTTCTCCTGCTAGTATGACGTCGTTGAGGCATAGTGTGCTTGCTCCTTTGTTTGATGCATTACTGGCGTGGACAGCACGCCTATTGTCACCATAGCAGATCGTCCCTGAAAGCACTCTGAACTGCTCCTGGACCCATCCTGAAATGGGAGGGCATGTCCGACCGATGGGCGTTTCAGGATGGCGGGCCGAAACGCCACCCTGAAACGCCACCCTGTGGGGGCTATCTTGTTTGTTAGCTGTCTATGCAACTCGTCTGGCTCAGCAGGCCATCCGAACCCAGCAATGCCAGGTCATTTCAGGATCATTTCAGGATCCGTTCAGGGTCCAGGTTGTACCATCCCTCTCATCGACAGCTATTGGAGGAAGGAGGTCCAACGTGATCCGACAACATTTATCGTCTTTGGCTCCGGCAACTCGGTGGGGGGTTGAGTGGCAGGTTGTCAGGTGTGGCGCGAGGTGCTGCCAGGAGCAAATCGGGGGGAGCCCCGATGATGATTACAGGGAGGCGAGCTCAATGCCACACCTGATGCAGGTCTCTCGCTCTTGCTCGCTGGTCTTAGCGCAGGGAGGGCATATCCGAGTTATCCCATTAATGACACCTCCATCGGAGGTAGAAAGGACCGAACATTTATGCTAGCGAGTAGATCGTCCGCTGAGGCAAAGAGTTCACCGCGAGGAATGGCCCAATCTGCGGGGCGGAATCTCACATACGGCTGGCGCACGGTCGATGCTACGCCGCTGGGCTCCGATAACGGGATCGGGAGTACTAATATTAATACTATTACTGATGGTATGACCGATCCCGTTATCGGAGCCCAGGAGGTATGTGCAGGAAGATCTCCAAAAGGATCGATCGCGCGGCAACCGGAGAGCTGGCCTGGGGTAAAAAACCAGGCACGGGCGCTCGCGGACTGTATTGAGGGGCACAGCACCAATCTGGGCGCGTATATCAAGCTCGTCAGGGAGTGCGACGCGCAGACGATCCTGGCGGCGGTCGTCGCCACGTTGATGCGCAAGCACTTTCCCGCTGGCAGAGGCCCCCTCAGGCGACCTGGGGGGTATTTTACACGGCGCTGCCAGGAGTTCAGAGACGGCCGTATCCCCGCTGAGGTCGCCGCCTGGGTAGAGCGGTGCGGCCACTTATCCTACCTGGAGATCGACGGAGTACTGGAAGCCGCGTCCCGCCTGCGTCCGCGGATAGATGACTTCACACCTGGCCAATCCACCATGCCGGATGAGATTCCTACCCCCATTTATCCGCCTGGACAGGGAGGCTGGATGAACAGATCTGAAGCAGAGGAGCTTGTAGAGCGCGTGTCAAGCGAGGATCCCACAGTAGGTATCAAGCAGATACAGCGTGTGTATCTCGATGTTGGTGAGGCCCACGTCGTGGAAGTCGTCATCGATTGCCTGCCCTACGCATTCTCTTCGGTCCGCGATTGGGAGGACTACCGATCCCGTCTGAATTCGATCGAGGAGACGGGCGTGCCTCATCCGAGAAAGGGGTGGTGAGCGTGGAGCACGTAATGGCTATAAAGACGGATGATGCGTGGTGGCTGCAGCAACAAGTGAGCCGAACCCGAATCGAGCTATCATCACCTCATCGACCCTCCATCTCGGCGCCGTCACCTTCCGCGTCCAACAGGGGCGCATGCCCGCTCTGCAAGGGCGCCGGCTACCTGCGCAATGACGTCGCCCCTGGGCATCCCTTCTTCGGCAAGCCGGTCGCCTGCAAGTGCAAGGCCGCCGAACTCGGCCGGAAGAGGAGGCAGCAGCTCTACGATCTCTCGGGACTGCGTGCGTACCGCGAGAAGCGTTTTACAGGCTTCAACCCCCGCATCCCTGGCGTCCAGGAGGCCTATCGCGAGGCCAGGGAGTATGCGTTGCATCCAGATGGCTGGCTGGTCCTGCTCGGCGGCAACGGGTGCGGCAAGACACACCTGGTGGCAGCCATCGCCAACGACTGCTTCGACCAGGGCTGGGCGGTGTACTGCGCGAGCGTTCCTGACATGCTCGATCACCTGCGGTCGGCATTCGCGCCCACGGCGCCCGTTGCGTACGACCAACTCCTCACGATCGTGCGCACGGCAGAGCCGCTGGTACTGGATGACCTGGGCGCAGAGCAGGCCTCCGCCTGGGCAGGTGAGAAACTGTTCCAGCTAATCGACTACCGTTATACCTCTCGCCTGCCGACGGTCGTAACTGCAAACGGGGCGGCTCTACAGGCCATCGATGAGCGTGTACGCTCTCGCTTGCAGGATAGCAGCCTGTCCAAGGTGGTGACTATGGATCGGGCCAGAGACTACCGCCCGTTTAACCGCGGCCCCGGTTAAAACTCTGGAATTGGGCTGCCGTCTGTTTGTGCGGCCTGTGAACTGCCACCCGGCAGTCTACGTACAAGAAAGGAGAGCGGCGCCTCCTCCCCATATAGGAGCGGGTGGGATGGCCGCCGCTGCAATGAAAGCGATGAACTACATTGATGCTCTGCCAGCTACTTTCGTAAGCCCGCAGGCTGCCCCCGCATGCGTGCGGGAGCTACCGCAGGATGATCCGCTCTTTTATATCCTCGCGGCGCTGCACCGGAGCGCCGTGGGCAACCGCCTGGAAAGGACGGTGAGGCAGCATGAGTCCGCGTAAGCCCAAGCAGCGCGACGGGTCTGAGGGATACCCCTTCGTCCTGGACGCCTACCTGCGCGTGTCCCTGCGCGAACAGGCCGAAGAGGGGTACTCGCTCGAAGCCCAGGAGCGGGCCTTCCGCGAGTGGCAGGAGGAGGAGGCCAGGCACGGCCGTCACTGGCAGATCAGGTTCCACGTGGAGCCCGGCGCACTCTGAGGCGCTGGAAAAGCGCCCCGTGTTCAAGGCGCTGCTGGAGGGGATCGAGAACGGTGAGATAGACACCGATGGCTTCGGCGTCCACAAATTGGACCGGGCCTCGCGCTACAGCAGGGTCTCCGTCCGCCTCTTCGATGCCCTGGTGAAGAGCAACACCGGCTTTATCAGCCTGTCCGAGCGCGGGCTGGACCTGACCACGCCGTCCGGTCGGCTGGTGCTGTCCGTGCTCGCGATCGTGGCGCAGTTCTTCTCCGACAACCTGGGCACGGAGGTCGCGAAGGGGAAGAGGGAGCGGGCCCTGGGGGACGGGCTGAGCAACGCCTGCCGGGAGCCCTGGGCGTACGCGCGCGTGGACACGAAGGAGCCGTTTGCGCTGGACGAAAAGGATTCGCAGGGGTATGGCCTGGCCCTCTCCATGTGGCTGTCCGGTCATACCGACCCCGAGGTGGCCGCGCGCCTGAACGCGGAGGGATACCGGATATGGGGGACCTACCAGAAGAGGCTGCGCGGCGGCGAGGATCCGGTCTACGAGCTGAAGCCCTTCAACAGCCGGACGGTCGCCGCTATCAGGACAAACGTCTGGTATCGCCAGTTCGCGCCCGGCAGCCCATACGGCACCGTGAGGTACAAGGACGAGCTGCGCGAGGGGCGGCACCCGTGGCTGTGCCCCTACGATGACTGGTTCCGGATCCAGGAGGTCGCGCAGGAGAAGTTCCGCCGCTCCGGCAATCGCCGCTCCGAGGTGCCCATGGAATTCAAAAAGCGGCTGGTCTGCACGCACTGCCAGAGGGTCATGGCGGTCTACTACAGCAACCGCTTTCGCGACCGCGCGGACGAAAGGCGCCGCCAGGCCCAGACCGGCTACCGCTGCCGCTGCCGCGAGTTGAACGATGACCTCTGCCCCTGCAAGTCGCGCACCCTGCCCTCGTGGAAGATCATCGCCCAGTTCGGCGACTGGTTGGAGCAACACACGCGCCTGCCGGACGCCTGGCGCGAGAAAATCCGCGCCAGGCTGCTGGAGCAGGCGGCCTCGGCCCTGGGCGGGAGCGAGCGGGCCGACATCCTGGGGGCGGTCCGGCGCAGGGAGGCCGAACTGGAGCGCATCAAGGACATGTACCAGCTGGGGGACATCGACCGCGTCGAGTACCTGGCGCGCATGCGGGAAGTGCAGGCGGCGCTGAGCGGCCTGCGCCAGCAGATCCAGCTGGCGAGCGTCGATGCGCGGGTGGGTGAGCTCTCCAGGGCCGCGAAGGAGCTGATGGACCTCGCTTCGGACTGGCGGGACGCGAGCGCGCTGGAGCGGGCGGAAGCCACGCAGGCGCTGGTGGAGACGGTCTTCTACGACCCCCACGAGCAGCGTATCGTGGGGGTCTCTATCCGCCAGAAGTACCGCGACGTGCTCGTCTCGGCCTCGGGCGGCGAGGCTCCCGCGTGAGGGCGCCGTCGGCTCGCCGGGGAAGCCCCAATCCTGTGCTGCTGGAGCAGGCTTCCCCGGCGAGCGTCACGCGCGCAGCCGTTTGGGGTTCGCCAGCCGGACTGCAAAAGGGGCGAACGGCCCGCTGTGGTTGGCCGGGATGGACCCGCGCAGATGGGTGCCGCCCTCCTCGTAGCCTTCGTAGGTGATGGTGCCGACCTGGTGGAGCAGGGCCACCAGGTCGCCCCGGTCGTAAGGGATCAGCACATCGAGCGCGGCGAAGCGCTGGACGAGTTGCTCGCTGATACAGCGCAGCAGCTCATCGATGCCGCTGCCCAGGAGCGCCGAGACCCGCACCGAGGGCAGCGCGGCCGACGCACCCGCAAGCTCCGGCCGGAGGTCGCTCGCCACCTTGTCCGCCTTGTTCAGGGCCACGACCACGGGGAGGCCGCCCGCGCCGATCTCCTCCAGCGTCCGCTCGACCGCCTCCACCTGGCGCAGCATCATCGGGCTGGAAGCGTCAACCACATGGACGAGCAGATCTGCCTCGGTTACCTCTTCCAGCGTCGCGCGAAAGGCGGCCACGAGTGTCGTGGGTAATCGCTGCACGAAACCGACGGTGTCGGTCAGCAGAAACTCCTGCCCTCCTGTCAGCCGGATGCGCCGCGTTGTCGGATCAAGCGTAGCGAAGAGCTTATCTTCGGCCAGTACGCTCGCCCCGGCCAGCGCGTTAAGCAGTGTGGACTTGCCGGCGTTGGTGTAGCCGACCAGCGCGACGACGGGCGCGCCCGTGCTCTTGCGCCGCTCGCGGTGGAGCTGCCGATGCGTTCTCACCTTTTCCAGCTCCTCCTCCAGCGCGCTCTTCTGGCGGCGCAGCAGGCGCCGGTCGACCTCGATCTGTTTCTCGCCCTCGCCGCGCTGCTGCACGCTCCCTTTCTGCCGGGACAGGTGTGACCACTGGCGGGCCAGGCGCGGCAGGTCGTACTCAATCTGCGCCATCTCCACCTGCAGGCGCCCCTCGCGCGTGTGCGCCCGCTGGGCGAAGATGATGAGGATCAGGGCTGTCCTGTCGAGTACCTGGGTCTCGAGCTCCCTCTCAAGGGTGCGGTGCTGCGCGGGAGAGAGTTCCAGGTCGAAAATGACGGCGTCGCAGTTGTGGTAGCGCACCATCTCGGCGATCTCCTGGATCTTGCCGGAACCGAGAAGGGTCCCGGGGTGGGGGCGTGCCAGGACCTGGATGGCGCGGTCTGCGCACGTCACGCCCGCGGTCGCAGCGAGTTGCTCTAGCTCGTCGAGCGATTCTGCAACCGGCCAGTCTGCACCGGCAATGTCCACGCCAACCAGGATGGCGCGCTCAGGGGCCCGGGCTAGCAGGCCGCTCGACTGCCCCACTGCGCCATTGTTAGATCCGCGTTCTGCCATAGCCACCTCCTTCCTCTCCATATCGGTGGGCAGGGCGCATGACCGCCCTGCTCCTCTGGCCGCGCCCGCCGGGGAGGGGCGTACGTGCGGCAGGAGGCGCCATCAAAATTAGCGCCGTCCGGTCAAGCACCTGCATCTCCAGTTCCCGTTCCAGATTGCGATGCTGACGCGGCGACAGCTCAAGATCAAAGATCACCGCGTCACAATTGTGGAAGCGCGCAACCTCCGCGATCTCCTGCACCTTGCCCGACCCCAGCAGCGTCCCGGGATGCGGACGCGCCAGCCTCTGGATCACCCGGTCCATCGTAGTCACCCCCGCCGTACTCGCCAGTTTCGCCAGTTCATCAAGCGACTCTTCAACCGGCCAATCTGTTCCCTGCATCTCCACCCCCACAATAATACCCCGCATAGGAGCACGAGAAAGCAACGTACTCGATGAAGCTTCTTCCTCTGCAACAAAAATGTTTTGTTCCGCCATAATAAACTCCCGTTTCTTTATAGTTATCACTTTGTTTGAAATGTATTCCAGCTTGTAGTGGGAGATAGTATTATTGCAAGGAAGGACATTGCAAAGAAGGACAAGTTTGCAGGAAAACTAGAAGAAACGCCACAGTCAACAACAATGCAAACACCTTCATTTCCCATCTCCCAATGCGTAAAACAACGCGCATACACACGCCATGCTAGCCGCGGGCGCAATCATACAGCGTAATCCGTCACGCACTCTGGACATGAATTAAATGAAGGTTATCACTGTTCTCTCCTGTAAGTTGATTGCCTATAAGGTACACGGCAACAGTCTAAATGTCAAGAGTAAAATGGCCCACCAGATCTGGAAGCCTGGTAGTCAGTAGAAATACCGTAGCGTCTATTTACAATCTGTATTATAGTGTGATTGAATGTTGAGTACTGGTTAAATGTGAATATTCATCTTCAGAGAAAGCAGCAATATCGCGTGCATACAGACAGGTTGCAACGTATAGGGAGCGGCGAACAGGAACAGGAAAATGTAATCCGTATCCTGCTCGTGGACGATCACGCGCTCGTACGCGAAGGTACGCGCCGTCTCATAGAGTTGGAGAGCGATGTAGTAGTCGTGGCGGAAGCATCCAGCGGCGAAGAAGCCATTGAAGCAGCCAGGAGACTGCGGCCCGACATCGCCGTCATGGATATCGCCATGCCGGGTATGGGTGGCATTGAAGCAACCCGAGCTATAAAAAAGGATTGCCCCGAAACGGCGGTCTTGATCTTATCGGCATACGATGATGAACCCTACTTGCTGGCTTTACTTGATGCGGGTGCAGCGGGATTTTTGCTCAAAAACGTGCATGGGCAGGAGTTAATCCAGGCTATTCGCGCGGTCGCGCGAGGGGAATCGGTGTTGCAGCCGTCCATTGCTGAAAAAATGATGCGGCGACTTTCTGCCCGGCCGGATTTGGCACCACGCTTGCCCAATCTGATCAGCGAACGCGAATTCGATGTCCTGCGCCTGGCCGCGCGCGGCTTGCCAAACAAGGAGATTGCCGCTCGCATGGGTTTGAGCATCCGCACAGTGCATAGTCACCTGGCTAATATCTTCATGAAGATGCAGGTTGGCTCGCGCACAGAAGCGATTCTGCTGGCTCTGCGGCAGGGCCTGATTTCTTTGCAGGATACGTATGACACCTGAATCTGCACTCAAGTTCAAAGATACGCCTCAATACATGAAGCTGGTAGCAACCTGTTTCTCACTCAGTATTGCTTTTGTCTTGTTCGTCTGGTCGCTCTACAACTACCAGCCTGCGCCCACCATCTACGGCCCGCGCGCTATATACAGCATCATAGTACTGTCCATCACCCTTGCCCTGCTCGGTCGCTACCTGCTGCTGCGCGTGATCAAACGGGAATCAGGTATAACTCATGTGCTGTATCACCGGTTGCCTCCATCCTGGCATGCCCCGTTTCTCATCGATATCACCGCTCCGATTTACCTGGCCGCCGGTGTGCTGGTGGGTGTTCCCGCCGCAGTGCTGACCGCCCTGATCACACAGGTAGCTCTCCAGATATTCACCTTCAAACATCATTTTGTGTCACTGGCAGAAGCCAGTTATCGTATCGCCAGCACCGCCGTGGTTGTGCTGATTGCGGATGCGATATTTCTTTTGATTGCTGGAACACAACAGCACCAGGCGGCCAATGGCTATAACCCACTTTCTGAATCCAAAGAGCTGCTCGGATGTGTTGTCGCTGCCATCGTTATGATGCTCTTACTAACGCTGGCCTCGTTACCTACCCTGATCTCATCACGCACCCCTGCGATTGGCCAGTTTTCCCTGCCGGATACTTTTCGTACAGCAGTCATCACCAGTTGGAGTGCATACCTGCGTTCCCCGGTGCTGCGTTTCCAGGCGATGGTATTGAGCGTAGGTCCGCTGTTGCCGGTAGTAGATATCTACGATAACATTGTGGCCGAGGTGGCGTGGCTGTTCTTTCTGGTTCCGCTCTTCGCCATTTATTACCTGGCCCTTGTCAGCACGCGCCTGGGTATCCGCACGCATACCCTGCAAGAGACTCTGGCAGATTTGAACAGCGCGCGTCGCCGCCAGGAAGAACTGCGCGGTTATGCCATGTTGATTACGCGTGTGCAGGAAGAAGAACGCCGCCGCCTGGCGCGCGAACTGCACGACGACACGGCTCAGGCCCTGATCGCGCTCGCCCTGGGTCTGGACGGTATGGGGCGGACGATAAGCAAACTCGACCTGCCAGAAAAAGATAGGGAGTGGTTCGCGAGCCTGCAAAACCTTGCCGCTCTGACACTGGATGGGGTGCGCCGCGCCTGTCGTGACCTGCGCCCATCCGTGCTGGACGACCTGGGATTGCGCGCCGCCCTGGAATGGTTAAGTGATAGTTCTTCCTCGCGAGGCGTTCCCTGCACCTTCACCTGTCGAGGAACTCCCGCGCCAACAACATCTGAAGAGGAGATCGCCATCTTCCGTATCGCCCAGGAAGCCTTGTCGAACATCTGGCGGCACTCCGGGGCAACTCAGGCTTCGCTCGAAGTTGAATACCTGCCCGAGAGACTGCAATTATCTATTCACGATAATGGTCGGGGTTTCGCCCTCCAGAGCAATCCTACTACCGTTTATAACCCACGGGGTGGCCTGGGTCTCATTGGCATGCGTGAACGCGCCGCGCTCATCGGGGCTACCCTGACCATTAGCTCGTCCACCGGCAATGGCTGTCACGTTGCACTGTCCCTACCGCTTTCATTATCCTGAACCTATGTTCTGGATTAGAGCACAGAGGCGTTTAGGAGCCGTCAAGCGATAGCTCTCTTCCACCAGGTCCGCGACTCGTCCCAGTCGATCTCCGCGTCGAGCCAGGCGCCGACCCACCCGTGGTGGCCGACGTAGGGGGGCACAAAGAACCGTTGGGGGTTGGAACCTACCAGTATATCCTGAACTCCCGGTGGGGCCTTGCACCACATCGACGGGCGACCGTCTACGCCGTGCTGCATGGCGAAGATCTTGTCCCGCACCTTGAACGACGGGTTTCCCACGCCTCCCGCCTCGATGGCCTCCGGCAGGGCGAGGCAAATGGCTCGTAATCGATCCAGCGGATAATCACTCATGCTTCGGGCTTTCCAGCGATGCCTGCCAATCGCGCCGCAGCTTCTGCGCCTGGCTGAAGACCTCCCCAAGGCTGCTATCGCGGGCGGCGATGCGTTCGCGCAGCGTGTTGAGCGCCGTAATATAGTCTCCCAACCAGCGTGTAATTGCTTCGCTATTGGTGAGACAGATATCGCGGTACATTTCGGGACTTCCGGCAGCCAGGCGCGTCATATCGCGGAAACCGTTACCCGCGAGCTGCGCAGTATCGTCCCATGCCTCGCTCCCCGCGACGCTCTGCATCAGCACGGTCGAGGCGATAAAGGGGAGATGGCTCACGCCCGCCACCATGCCATCGTGTTCCTGGGGTTCCAGGAAGCGCGCGCGCGCGCCAAGCGCATCGATGAGTGTGGACACCTTTTCCAGGGCGGCAGGAGCTGTGCGTCGCGTGGGAGTGAGACAGTACACACACTGCCTGAAGAGTTGAGCATCAGCCGCCTCCACGCCGCTCATCTCTTTTCCGGCGATGGGATGCCCGCCGACGAAAGCAATGGCGGGAGGAAGATACTCTTCGGCCCAGCTGATGACCTGGGCTTTGGTGCTGGCAACATCCGTCACCACGGCCCCAGGCGCAGCCAGCGTCGCCAGTTGTTGTAAAAGTGAGCGCATGGCGCCGACGGGCGTTGCCAGTATGATCAATTCGGCGCCGCGCACCGCATCCCCGAGCGAGGAACATGATTGATCAATCGCCCCGGCTTTACGTGCGCGATCACTCACGCCTTTCCCACCGTCATAGCCCGCCACCTGCTGCGCCGCCTTCGCCTGGCGCAGGGCAAGCCCCATCGATCCACCGATCAATCCGGTGCCAACAATGGCGACACGTTTAAACATACGTACCCTCCCCTGGATAGCATTAGAAATAGACCAGTTCTTCGAGCCACTCTGCACCGCCTTCTCCCAATGTAGCTGCCAGCATGTTTGTCACATCATCGCTTAATAGAACGACGCCCGCCTTGCGATATTGCTCAAGGAACCGCGGGAGTATATCGGCATCATAGCGCGCCAGCAGATCGGCGGCAAATTGTTCGAGCAGCAGTGTATATTCCAGGTAGTCCTGCGGGGTTGTATCCTCGTACCAGTCAAAGCCGCGCACCGTGACAGGCGTTTTACTATCCGGCTCAGGCTCAAATAGCTCCGCGTACTGATCATGCAGGTCCGTCATGGCAATACCCTGCGTATGATAGAGTTGCTGGAATAGCCAGAGCGCGGCAAACTGCAATTGCCATTCGTCCGCCCATAACGGGCTTTCGAGCGGCCAGGGGCGGGCGTCCTGCTCGAGAAATGCGTGAGCCAGTTCGTGAAACACCAGGAAAGCCAGCTTCTCCGGCGAATAACTTCCAATAATGGGGTCGATCTGTGTAGGAACAACCAGCGACGGCGGCTCGGTCGCATCCGTCCAGTAGGGCAGCAGGCTATTGGGTTCTTCCGCTTCCCCCTCCTCCGCTTCATCCTGGGGAGTGGTGTCCCAATCGGGTGGCACGACCAGCAAGATTTCCATCTCAGGTATAGGCACATCGAGCAGTTGCGCCAGCAGCTTGCTGGCTCTATCAACCGACTGAAATAACCAACGAGCCAGGGTATCCTGACCCGTTGGATAATAGACCGTCAATGGCTCTGCCAGCGTCTCGTATCGTTCATAAGGAAAGGACATATATTACGTTCTGGGGCGCAAAGCTGGCCCCTACCTTTCTCATTCAGTAGTCTTTTGCGCAGGCTGCTTCGGCATATCGATTTCCAGGGGCGCATCCACCCCCTCAACTGCGTACTGTCGCCACTCCTCGCTGGTCCTTTGTTTGCGGAAACGGCGGTAAAAGTCGGTGTAGAGCTGGCGCAGGCGGTTCGGGCTGATCCGTTTCCCTCCCTCGTAATACTCAAGCGCAACCTCCCCGATGGCCCAGGTGCCCGCCCCCGCGATAGCGCCTGCAATAAAGTCTCCACCAAACGGTACGGCCTTCGCGGCCTGTTCCGCAAGTAAGCGCAGGCCCGCCCCGCCCGCCACCGTAACCACCAGTTCGCGCGCGTGCTTCATCGCGTCCGCCGTGTCCATCTGTTCGCCATAGAGGGCCGCCAGCCGCAGCACCAGGCGAATCTGGTTTCCAAGCAGGATAGGAATATCAACCAGGGGAATTGGCTCCAGGCCTGCCGCGAGACCGACCAGCGTCGCGTTGCGAATAATGCGCCGCGCAGCTTCACGTCGATAGGCGGGCAGCTCACGCCCAATCACCAGCGCCGCCTCCGGGCTGGCCTCGATCATGGCGGGAATCAGTTCCTCGGCCACGTTTTTGCCGGTTTTGGCCGATATGGGAATGACTCCAGGCACCCCAAGCATCACCGCGATCTCATTTGCCAGCTGATCGCCCCATTCTCCACCTTTCAACGCGTCCACTTTGTTCACGGCCACGATAACGGGTTTCTTGGTCTTCTGAATGGCGGCGAACAGCTCCCGGTCTTTCTCCTGCAGACCCTTCGTTGCATCAATCAGCAGCACGATCACCGTCGCCTCTTCAATGCCGCTCTCCGTGAGGTCCGGCAAGTGACCGGGTGTGTCGATCAGGGTGAACGGGCCAAAATCGGAGCGCACCAGTGAGCGCGTGGTGCCAGCTTCCGGTGATACCGGAGAAAGCTGCTGCCCTTTGAGCGTGTTGAAGAGCGTACTCTTGCCCGTGTTTGGCTGTCCCACAATCACTATGGTGTGGTTCAGCCCCTGGAGTACTTCTCCCTGGGCCTCCTTCCAGTTCACCGCTTTCATAAAACTGCGCACCATCGTGATGTTACTGGGCAGGTTCTTCAGCGCGCTTATACCCAGTTCACGCATGTTTTTTGGCCGCTTACTACTATTCACCACGCTTTGAAGCATTTTTGTGAGGAAATTGCGTTTCTTTTCCGCATCCTCTGGAGATTCTTGTCGCTTATTGCTGGCCACCCTGCGTTTCCTTCCGTATCTGCGGGACCATCCCTAACTGGCCCCTGTATTCTGGACAGTAGAGCGCAACGCCACGCTCCCTAATATGCATCAACCTGACGAAATAGCCTCTCCTGCGTAGGGACAAGGAGTGGAGTGGTGTAGGGTGGGGGCCTTGTGCTTGTCCTCGGTACTCGACTCCCCAAAGAGGACAAGCACAAGGCCCCCACTCCTCCTCTCAACCGCCCCTTGTCCCTACGCCAGGTCTGATAGTTGCTCCTCAATCCGTAAGCTGATGCCTATGGTCGCATTCAATTGCGTCCCCTTAGTGTGAATTTCCTTTCCGTCGGGCATACGCGCCGCACCAGGTTTCTATGGCGCCTGCCTTTGTCTGTACAGATTGTACTACCTGGACGCCTCCACAACAAGTTCCAGCGGCGCATCTAGCCAACAAAAGGTTCTCTACTCACATACACGTATACGGAGCCACTCTTGAGTATGCAAGTGTTTCTACTCTACGCGAATGCGCGGATCAACAATCGCATAGGCAAAATCCGTCATGGCATTAAAGATGACGACCGTAGCAGCAGTAAGAATGACAGTACCCTGGATGACAGGATAGTCGCGTTGGGCAATGGCCGTCAACGTGATAGCGCTGACACCAGGAATATTAAAAAGCTGCTCGGTAATGAACACTCCCGTTACCAGAAAACCCAGCGACGGGCCTATAACAGTAATGAGCGGAATACAGGCATTGCGCAGCGTATGCCGGTAAATAACGATGCGCTCGTACAATCCCTTGGAACGCGCGGTACGCACATAGTCCTGGCTCAGCGCCTCTAGCACAGATGGCACCTCTTGATTTCGTCAGGACTCCCACCTGTGACTGGCCTGCCTACCAGGTGGACCTCGCTAATGTAAACCCCATATTTGTTAATACGTCGCCTCGCTACAATTGCACACAGCACTCTACAATTTGCTACAATTGTAGTAGTTTTTACCGTATTACATCGACATTCGTCAATATCCCTGGCACACGTGCAGAAAGAGAAACAGACAGTGGATACTCTCCAGGAAAGCATAGTTACAGATAAACCACAGCAGAAAGAAAAACGAACATACGCAGGATATCACAGTATTATTACCGGAGTAGATCGCGCCTGGCAATATGGCGGATTCCCCCAGCCTGATGGCACCTTCTGGCGCTATCGCGAACCAGACGCGGCAGTAGTGGTGGAAGGTGAACGTATGCGCGTCTCCGCGAAACTGACCCGCGCCCACAACCAGGTACAGATTCTCGACAACGCGAAAAACATGTTCTTTACCACACAGCGTTTTGAGGTGCCGGAAAAAGGCGAAATCTCTTTTGAATGGGACATGCAGGCGCGATGCGCTAATACTGCCCCTGGAGATCTCTATGATGGATTTATCTCGGTCAACCTGCTCGATTTCACCACCGGTGTCGCGCTCGACTTCTTCGCCTGCAATGACGTGATCGCCAGCGTGTACGCCCTGCTCCCATTCCCAGGCGTACCAGAACCGGTGGACGTGGAAGATGCAGTAAAGCCCAAATACTTTTGCGACTTTAACGAGTTATCCCTGCAAACCACTCCCGGGCAATTGCATCGCTATAGCATCACCTACCATCGGGGCAAAGACGAAGTCCACTTTTTTGTCGATGGCCAGGAAGCCAGTACCTACACCGAAGTCCCAGTCAAGATGAACGGCTTTATTATCGCATTAGGCCTGATGACCGAAAAAACCATCGATCAAGGCAAAAGCATCTCAGTGCACGGCCAGGTATTAACCGGTGTATGGGGCAAATTCACCATCACAACCCGCCCCGAATAACTATGCTCGTCTAAAACCAATTTGTAGGGGCGCAATGATGAACCTTCAAAAATGAAGGTTCATCATTGCGCCCCTACAACAGAATCACCCCAACCCCTCTAAATAGGCCAGCACACGGTCAATTTCATCAGCAGTATTATAATGCACCATACCCAGGCGCAGCGCCCCTCCATGCTCTTCGAGGTGCAGGCGTTCCATAATACCAAGCGCGTAGTAATTGCCATCCCAGACAAAAATAGCCTGTTCAGCCAGGTATTCAGCCAGTTCGCGCGGCGTGTGACCATCAATAGTACAAAGCACGGTAGGCACGCGCCAGTTGAGTTGCTGGGGATTGGTAATACCGTAGATATGTATACCTCGAATTTCACGCAGCCCAGCCAGTAGCTGCGCTGATAAACCTCGCTCATAATCCATCATGGTCTGCATCGCGATTTTCAGGTCTCGTTGCCGGCCAATATACAACGATTCACCGTCGTCGTTGCGAAAGGCACGATGATAACGTTCACCCTGTTCGCGCCCAACCATTGCCAGGTAGTCAATCGTCCCCACCAGCCCGGCCAGTCCCTCATGATTCAGAGTCCCTGTCTCCCAGCGATCCGGCGCGGAATTGCTGGCGGGACGCACCTTATATGCGGGGAATCTCTCTAAGTGCTCGGCCTTGCCATACAAAATGCCGAGATGCGGGCCAAAGAACTTATACGAGGAGCAGACAAGAAAATCAGCATCCAACTGCTGTACATCGATTGGCCCGTGCGGGGCGAACTGCACGGCATCGATCCAGGCCAACGCGCCAACTTCATGTGCCCACCGGATAATGGTGGCCACGTCATTTATCGTGCCCGCCGCGTTTGAAGCATAGCCAACCGCCACGACCTTTGTACGTGTATTGATCTTATTGCGCATGTCCTCCATATCGAGTGTGACATTTTCTGGATGGACATCAACCGTGCGTATGACAACCCCCCGTTCCTCCTGCAAAGCCAGCCACGGTGCGACATTGGCATCGTGATCGAGTACCGTAACCACAATCTCATCGCCGACCTGCAGCGTTTTACCAATAGCGCGGCTGAAAGAGAAAGTGAGCGTCGTCATATTGGGCCCGAACACGATCTCCCCCGGGCTGGCGGCATGCAAAAAATCTGCCATAGCGCTGCGGGCATGCGCAATCATCTCGTCAGTGCGCCTACTGGTGGCGAAGGCCCCCATCGTATTAGCGTTGGCCTCTCGGAAGTACGCCACCATTCCATCAATCACCTGCAATGGTACCTGCGTGCCGCCAGGATTATCAAAATAAATCACCTGCTTCCCATGAATCTCCTGCTTGAGCGAGGGGAAATAGTGACGATAGGAACTCAAATCGAGGGGTTGCATCTTTTACGAATCTTCTTTCTTTTCTCTGGAAGCTTCTCTATTTGGTTTACCCACTATTGTACCCGATGCAACCTGTGTTATGATAGTTTCCTTGACAGCAAGCCACCCCGATGGTAGTATTACTCCAGAAGTTATCAAATCTCTATTAAACACAGTTGGGAATATAAAACAGATGCGAAAAGTATTCGTTATGGTGACAGTCCAAACGATCTCTTCACCCGCGTAGGCGATCACGCCGGGCTTACGCGGTGGGAAGTGGCACTTATTGATGCTCCTGCTCATACCTGTTCGTCCAGGTGAGCAGCGAATGTTTACCCTGTTTGCATCTCCAATGTTCCTCATCCTCCCTCGATAATGATGGTGTAGATCGCCGGGCATCGCTCCTTTTGTAGCTGCCCGCCTCTAGCGCCATCTACGCTGAGTGTTTCCCATCACAGCTAACTGCGAGAACGTATGCCCATCGAAGCGCGCCCTTGTGTGTTCCTGGCGTAATTCCATGTTTTGTAGCGCTGGCTGCCAGGATGCCACAAATTACGAGAATGAAAAGTGCGAATAATGCAAATAAAAGGATATATCAATCATGTTACAGGTCAATCATATACATCTTTCATATGGCCCGCGCCTCGTATTGGATGACGTATCGTTTACCGTAGCGCCCGGAGAAAAGGCCGGGCTAATCGGCGTCAATGGCGCGGGGAAAAGTTCGCTGTTGAAGATTATCGCGGGCCTGCAGGAAGCCGATGGCGGTAAGGTTCTGCTTCCACGTACCTATGGCTACCTCTCGCAAGATGTAGCGCACGAATCAACGGTGACCGAAGGAAGTACTGTGCGCGATTACATCTTTAATAGCATTGGGCTGGATGCAGCGCTTCAAACATTTGAGGAGCTATCGCACAAACTGGCAGAAGCCGCTCAGGATGATGTATCAACGCTCTTGAGACGCTTTGAACAGGCGCAGGAGACGCTTGAACGCCTGGGTTACTATGAGGCGGATGCGCGCGCCGAGCAGCTGATCGCCGGTCTCAAACTGGGCGGCGTCACCCTCGATCGCCTTGTCAGCACATTGAGCGGTGGACAAAAAACGAAGCTCGCCCTGGCGCGATTGCTGTTCCAATCGCCCGACTTACTGCTGCTCGACGAGCCTACCAACTTCCTTGACGTAGAAGCCACAGGTTGGTTGATGGACTACCTTGACCACTACCAGGGCGCGCTGCTCATCATCTCGCATGACCTGGATTTGCTTGACCACAGCATTAACAAAGTGCTGCGTCTCAATGAATTTACGCATAAACTCGAAGAGTATCGCGGCACCTATTCCAACTACCTGACCGTCACAGGTGACGCGCTGGCGCCGATGGAACGCACCAAAGCGCAGCAGGAACGCGAAATTGCGCGCTTGCGTAAAACCTCTGAGAAACTGCGCGGCTACGGCACATCCCGCGTAAGCCAGCGTATCTCGGTGGATAAACGCATCGCAACCCTTGAATCGAGCAAGCCGAGTCTGCCGCAGGCCAGCCGCCGTATCAAGATCGATTTTCCCGTGCGTCAATCCAGCGCGCAGATCGTACTGCGTGCCGATAAACTGACCAAACGTTATGGCACAAAGGAAGTTTTCCGCCATATCAGCTTCCAGGTTGAGCGCGGGCAGCGCCTGGTTGTAATCGGCCTCAACGGTGCGGGCAAAACTACGCTGATGCGCACGCTGCTTGGCATTACCGCCCTCAATACTGGCATAGTCACAATGGGTGACCGGGTGCGCCTGGGGTACTATGCGCAGGAAAATGAGGGACTCGATTATAGCAATACCGTGCTCAACGAGGCCATGGCCGTGCTGCCTACCGATAGCAAACGCGTGCGCGGCATACTCGGACGCTTTCTCTTTAATGGCGATCGCGTTTTCCAGCAGGTAGGCACACTCAGCGGCGGTGAGAAGACGCGCCTGGCCCTGGCAAAAATGGTGCTTGATGGGCCAAACCTTCTCATCCTCGATGAGCCGACAACGCATCTTGACGTCATGTCGCGTAACATCATCGGCGAGGCGTTGGGTAACTACAACGGCACCATCATCGCCGTAACGCACGACATTGAATTTGTGCGCCATCTGCGGCCCGACACGCTCCTGTCAATGCCCGATGGGAGGATGATGCCATACGATGTGAAACACGACGAGTTGTTAAAACGGGCATAGTTTAAGAGGTGCCAGCGCTCGATGGCTTGTTCTCACTGTTCTTGCAGAAGTGGGAGCAAGTCATCGATACTGCGCACGATTTGCTGGCCGTTGCCACAGATGCCCCAGATTATGTTATTCAAAGCGCCGCGCTTGTCATCGGTAATACCAAAGCAAGGCTTGCCTAGCGCGTACATATATCCCAGTTCCGCGCTCGTCCCTGAATCTTGATCAGCACCCGTTAAAAGTGCTACGCACAGATCACAAGCTTTGAGCGCTTCAATATCGGTTTCAAAAATGCGCAAGCGCTCTTCAAATGAACCTAGCCTCACCAGTCCAGCATCACGATGAGGGAGGAATGTGCTATAGCCTGCGCTTTCGAGCGTTTCCGCGATGCGTTCCAGGTACCAGCGTTCATGCGTATTGAAAAGTGGGCCTGCAATATAGATGGATTTCACGCTTTTCCTCCAGATTGTGGACTACACAGATATTGTACCCCGTCCAGATGACAAATGTCCTGTATCGAAAAAAATCACTTGACAGGACTTGAAACGTATGCCATAATGTCAATGTCACGAAAAGTCAATCACCCGAATCACCATGATTGGGTGCGCCTGTCTGTCGTGTAGCGCAGCACTCGTAGGCCACGTTAAAGTGGCTCCCCTCAAGGATCCCATTTCCTGGAGCAAGTAAAACCAACAAGGATTTTTACGCCCATGTATCTACATGGTTGTGCGAAATCCTGGTTGATCTACGTGAGCAGGCTCTTCTGAAAGAGCAAGCAAACGGATTTTCTGACAAGAGCAAAACCGATCAGAAAACCTCTTGACAGACCACTAGAAATGTGACATACTACGTGGGCTGAAGTAAATGAGCGAACTACTCGTTCTACCTCATTTGCGAAGTAATAGCCAGCAGGCTAGAATCAGCACTTTGACAATTGAAGAGTGGAAAGCAGAACAGCAAAGGTGAAGGAACATGAGCAGTTCCTGTCAATGAATCAATGAATGCAATCTGCGAACAAGCCAAGTACGAGACAACACAAGCAAGCACTTGGCCTGGATCGCTCACA
>WNGK01002140.1_pt1 | contig 29635 bp, 28 predicted proteins | sample 5400601 | NCBI WGS metagenome assembly WNGK01 (sample SAMN13153376, study PRJNA577476) | soil metagenome | isolation source: 60 cm soil or saprolite under Garry oak tree replicate 1 | place: USA:California | collected 2016-06-15 | reverse complement strand
CTGTTTTTGTTTTCACTAACGAGCGGCATGGTTGTGTCCGCTCAGGATCCCACAAAGCTCGCGCCGCAGAATTACAAAGTGCTGTTTGAAAATCAGCAGATGCGGGTGATCGAATACCGGCTAAAGCCGGGCGAGAGGGAGCCGATGCATTCGCATCCATATGGCGTGTTTGTTTATTTCTTAAGCGACGCCAAAATCAGAACAACCTTCCCGGACGGCAAGACGAGCGAAGACTCCAAGCGCACAGGCGACACGGTTTGGCGCGATCCAGTGACACACGCTACGGAAAACGTCGGAAATGCAGAGGCTCACGCTCTACTCATTGAGCCAAAATCACATTCACAACAATCAGCGCCCCACCCGTCTCCGCAAGAGCAAAGCGCGTCTCCACAAGGGTATGTGCTAGGTCCCAACGAGGGCGAGCATCTGATTCGGAACGCTGGAAGCATTTTCATCAAGGTTGATCCTAGCAAGGGTTCAAACAATATGACCTTATGGACGCAGCAGGTGCCGAGGCGTACTGGCATCGCAATCCATCAACATCAAGAAGCCGATGAGGTGCTGTTTGTTCTGGAAGGCACCGGTTTTGGCATGTTAGGCGACACACGGGTGCCGATTGCAAAAGGCTCGGCGATTTATATTCCCAAGGGCGTTTGGCACGGAGTTGAAAATCCCGACAGTGAACTACTGTTGCTTTTCGTGGTCGCGCCACCGGGACTAGAGACGTTTTTTCGTGAGGTAGCGAGTGCGCCTGGAGCACCGCCAAAGCAGCTAACTCACGAACAATTGAACAAAATTGCTCGGAAACACGGCATGCAGTTCAAGTAACGAGACGCGCGGCGAAAGCGTGTTGCTCTTCGTGCCCTGGCTTTGAGCACGTTGGGAAATTCGCCAATCTTCGCAGCGATGTGCATCGGCCGACAAAGATTGTTCGCTCGCAAGAATCAAGACGGGGGTCAGTTTCTACTTGTACAAAGCACGCGATCACAAGACATTCATTGGCAATGACTAAATTTGACCTTCGCGGCGAAGATTGCATCAAGGGAATGTCGCGACTGACAAATGAAAGCGTCGATCTCGTGGTGACCTCCCCACCTTACAACCTGGGACTTGACTACAGGCAATATGCCGACCGGCAGAATCGGCGATCGTATCTGAATTGGTGCGCCAAATGGGCAGCACAAATTCGAAGAATTCTACGACCGAACGGATCTTTTTTTCTGAACGTTGGCTCCGCGCCATCGAACCCGATGTTGCCCCACCAAATCGCGATAGAGCTGACGTCCGACTCAGGAGGATTTTTTTTGCAGAACACGATTCACTGGATCAAATCGATCGCCATCAATACGGCTGAGGCAAGGAAGAGCCCGGCCAACCCTCACCTCGATCCTCTCCCTGGCCAGGGAGAGGCGGACGCGAAGCGCCAGGTGAGGGTCGAGCCGAGCACGCAAACTTACGGTCATTTCAAGCCAATCAATTCGAAGCGGTTTCTTAACGATTGTCACGAGCACATCTTTCACTTTACGAAATCGGGACGAGTTGAAATCGATCGGCTTGCTCTTGGCGTTCCGTACCAGGACAAAAGCAATATTGCGCGCTGGTCGCACACTCGTGGGAGCGATCTGCGCTGTCGCGGCAACACGTGGTTCATTCCCTACGAGACAATTCAGAATCGCGCTAAGGAGCGGCCGCATCCCGCGACGTTTCCGGTTCAACTCGCCCAGTGGTGCATCAAATTGCACGGTGTCTCACGAATCCAAACGATGCTCGATCTGTTTCTCGGGATCGGAAATTCCGCTGTCGCTGCGAAGCGCTGCGGCGTAAAAAAATTCATCGGGTTTGAGATCGACGAAGCTTATCTCGCAGAGGCCAAGCGACGCTTGAAAGCACTGCGATGAGTAATCACTCAAGTCGAGCTTGACGACCTCAACTTCCTGCCGATTGCTAACGAAACTGGCCTCATAAAAATTTGCTGACTGGATATTGTGGGTTTGTCACATGTGATACAGGGTAAGAATTTCTTGAATAGGTTAATCTTAATTGGGCAAATTGTCGCTATCCTCAACGTCATAGCAACGTCCGGCGCGGGCGCGGCCCAAGCTTCTCTTAATTTCGCTGGCATCAGCTTTTCTCCAGGTTCAACCGTCCAGGCTAATGTTCCTTTGAGTGCACTCGAAAGATCATACGCCGGGCAAGGCGGCAATCCCGTGCCGCCATACGCAGTGGCTGTGCTGGCAACGCCGGTAAATTTTGATCCAGCGAAGAGCTGGCCTGTTTTGATACCGTGCTCCACAAGCGATTTTAAACGTCAGAACCGAAATGATCTGACTCAGTTTTACCAGAGGGTCGGACTTTCTGAAGGCTGGGTCTTACTCGCGGGGGACGGCCCACAACATGCGAAAAATGACAATGTGGCGTGGCGCGAGTCCATGACACTCGCTGCCATCGACGCGCTTCACCGGAGCTTTCCCGGGTCGGAGAAGTGGCCGATGGCGTGCGCAGGGTTCTCCGGGGGAGGCAAAGGCGTTGGTTATGTTGCCCCTTTTCTTGCGAGAAACGGTTGTCGCATCACCGGAATTTACATGACCGGCGCGAATGAAGACCACCTGAGTGACGGATATGCGAAATTGCAGCCTGGCGCAGATTTTCTTAACACACCAATTTACGTTAGTGCCGGGCACGAGGATAGAATCGCGACCTTGGAACAGCAATACGCCGTCGTTGGTTCGATCAAGCGAACTGGATTTAAGCGGATTCGAATCGGAACTTTTCGTGGCGGCCATGAGGTGAATGACGCTCAGACCTCGATTGCGTTGCATTGGTTCCGCGAATTGGCAAAATAGACGGCAAATTGTAAATGGTCATTCCGAGCGCAGCGAGGAACCTCCCAGTCGAAGCTTGGATTACACGTCTTCTTTCGGTGTGACATTCGCGGCCTGTGGGCGATCCCTCACAGCGTTCGGGATGACATGTCAAATCTTGAATCGAAATCAGTTTGTGGCTGCAAAACGCTGAATTGCATCGACAAGCCCTTGAGTATCGTCGGTACCTAATGCGAATTTTCGACCATTAAGCAACGTGATCGCCACAGCGCCCAAAAGGATGAGATAACCGATTTGTGTGTGTTCGTATCGCCTCACAAAAGTTCGTCTCTTGGGTCTTGCGTAGGTGACTGCTGAAATTTCTCCAGCGATTTGACTAAATTTCCCGGCAGCGGCCGCACACGATCAAAAATGCGCGGTGCCAGCGGTTTTGCCGTTGTGTAACCCGCGGCGAACATTTCCAGACGGGCATCGAGATTATCAATGTAATGGAGAGCCATTGCTTCGGGAGTTTTTGGATCAACCGGCGAACCCAATTGCTTGTCGCCGTGGTGTGAACCGATGAGGTGCAGAAGGTGTATACGGACGTCTTCCGAGGGCGGCTGATACCCTTTCCAGACATCTGCGTTTTCAGCGGCGAGCTTTTGCCACAACGAATTTACAAGCTCAAGCCCGATCGAAATGTGGCCGACCAGTTCACCAAGCTCGTCGTAGCTCATAACGAAGCCGGTTTCGGAAAACTGGTTTTCCCAAAGCTTACCTGAGTCGTGAAAGAGAATGCCCGCGATCAACAGGTCAAGGTTTAACTGCGAATAGAGAGGCGCGATGGACCTGGCGATGCGCATCATTTGCGCGGTATGCTCGACGAGGCCGCCGCGCCGGGCGTGATGATATTTGCGAGCTGCTGCGGCGCGACGAAATCGGTCGCCCCATTTGTTGACGAACATTTCGGACAATGCGCGAAGGCGAGGATCAACGATCGAGCCAATGGATTGCTCCATGAATTCCCAGTCGGATGCTTGCTTTGTGCGCAGGTCCGCCGGTCCTTCCAATAATTCTTTTTTCTCTTGTTCGGAGAGTGGGCGTACCATCCACTTGTCTGCTTCGAGTCCGTATTGCGGGTGCACACGAAAGTCGCCAGTAAGCTCGATGAAACTTTCGGTCGTGAATGCACTGCATGATTTGTAAGCGGGATGATCACTCCATACCCGGAGCGTCATCCGATCGCACGCATCTGCCAGAGCGAGTTCGCAGTACGGTTTTCCTTCACGTTGCGTCTTTGCAGTGGCCGCTTCCACCTGCACATGTACGCGCGCAGGCACAGCGCCGTTCTGGGCGGCTCGGCGAATTTCAGTCAACGTCATCAAATCCATCCCGGCAAAATCTACCACAAGCCGCAAACGTGCTACGCTTTATTGTCCCATGTTTCTGATGCACCTTGAATGCAGCGCGTGCGGTCTTCAGCATCAATCGTCGGGCCTGCAGAATCTCTGTGTTTCCTGCGGCAAACCGCTCCTTGCGGTCGTCGATCTCGACAGGGCGCGGCGCACGCTGGCGCGCGAAACGCTCGGTACCCGGGAGAAATCATTGTGGCGCTATCGCGAAGTGCTGCCGCTGCCTGGCAATGTTGAGCCAGTTTCGTTAGGCGAAGGCGGGACACCACTGTTGCGTGCGCAAAAGTTTGGCGACGACATCGATCTCTGGGTCAAGGACGAATCGATAAATCCGACGCAGAGTTTCAAGGCGCGCGGGATGACTGTCGCCGTGTCCATGGCAAAACACCTCGGAGCAACCAAGCTCGCCGTTCCCAGCGCAGGCAACGCCGGAGGAGCGCTTGCCGCTTACGCGGCCCGGGCCGGCCTGGAAGCGCACATCTTCATGCCGCGCGATACACCGCGCGCGAACATCATCGAGTGTCGTCAGTTAGGTGCCCATGTGACGTTGATCAACGGATTAATCACGGATTGTGGCGCTGAGATCGCGCGGCGCAAAACAAAGGAAGATTGGTTCGATGTGTCCACGCTCAAAGAGCCTTATCGCGTCGAGGGAAAAAAGACGCTCGGTTACGAATTAGCGGAGCAATTTAACTGGGAATTGCCCGATTTAATTCTTTATCCCACCGGCGGCGGGACCGGGCTCATTGGAATGTGGAAAGCGTTCGATGAAATGCAGGCGCTCGGCTGGATTGGGACAAAGCGTCCGCGCATGTTTGCCGTGCAAGCCACTGGTTGCGCGCCAATCGTCCGCGCGTTCGAAGCCGGAGAAAAAAGCGCTGGAGAATTTCCAAACGCGCACACAATTGCTTCTGGTCTGCGTGTTCCCAAAGCGATCGGCGATTTCCTGATCCTGAATATTCTTCGTCAATCTAACGGCGGCGCGATTGCCGTTGCGGATAAAGAAATGATTGGTGTCACGCGTGAAGTGGGATCGAGCGAGGGTCTCTTTATCGCGCCCGAGGCTGCCGCCTGCTTTGCGGCTTCAAAGTCGCTCCGGTCCGCGGGTAAAATTCGGTCTGGCGAACGCGTGGTCATTTTCAACACCGGATCCGGAATCAAGTACCTCGATTGCTACGGACCTTAAGAGTCAACCGTTGATTACGCGGATGAGAGCGGGATTGGGGGCAGCTAGAAACCAATTTAAGTTTTGGGTTCCACGGATTCAGAGAGAATCCGTTATTCGTCGAAATCGCCGTTGTCCGGGGTACGGTCGGGCAGTTATACTCCAACGAGGCTGCTGATATCCTGCTGCAATTTCGCAGCATCGCTAAATAATAAGGCACGCCATCCAACCGCTTTGGCTCCATCCACATTTAGCGGCGAGTCGTCGATGAGGAGGCACTCCGACATTCGAATCTTCAAAGCGTTTGCAATGAATGAAAATGCTGTTTTTTCAGGCTTCGCGCACGCGATCAAGTGCGACGCAAAAACATGGTCAAAATCCCACAGGGACGGGTATTCGCGTCTCGAACTTAACTTCTCCCAATGGAGCGCAATCGTATTAGTGAAGATGCAACACATAAGACCGGCTTGTTTTAACTGCTTCGCTATTTCAAAGACGTTGGTTCGCTCTCGTCCCAACACGGAGAGTCGATTGGCTCTGATCGCTTCTGCGTCCTTGATACCGCATTCCTGCAAGAACGTTCGTAGATAATGGGAGGTGTCCGCTTTCCCGATCATTGCCAATTCGGTGATGCTTTTTGGATTCGACGCAAAGGAAGAACGGGCAAGTCGATCATAATTGTGCGATCGAATTCCATATTTCTCTATCAGCTCGCGCCTCGCTTCGTTTGAGTGCAAATGAATCAATACCCCGCCAAGGTCGAAAATGACTGCCTTAGTGACCGCATGTTGCGGATTAGAAACATCCCTCATCCTGGATGAATAACTCTTTTTGTCTCATGATGAGTGATCAAGTGTATTACGCATAAGCTGATTGATCACACAGGGCACACTTGCATAACGCTTGGTTAATTGTGTGAGGTCCTTCGCTTCGCTCAGGATGACCAGCGTTTAAATCTCGAGCTAGCTTTTGTTTCATATCCGTTTACCGACAAAGATAGAGATGCGCTTGGCGAAGGCTTTTGCAGGCTCGGCATAGAAACGTCGTCCGAGTTCGAGTGCATTCGTGCACAATCGTTTCCCGCGTTTAGGGATTAGCTTCTCCAGGTGTGCGAGCTCATCGCGGAGCGCTTCATCGCCCCTTTCCGTCTCCAGGCGCGCCCAAAGAAAATTCAAATCGTGTTCGCGACCCAGTAATTCCCCCAAAACTTCGGCATCGTGGGCCATCTCTGTTAGCACCATGCGATTAAGCGGCTGCAAAATCCGCAGTTGATACCAGATATCTTTCACCCGCTTTCGCCAGGCATGAAAATTTTCTGGCTCCGGGTCGTCAATTGTTCTTGCGAGCCCGCGTTGACCGCGCTTGTAGATCTTGCCGACTGCATCGCAAACTTGCTTCCAGGTCAAACCCTCCAGCGGCCATTTCAAAAGACGCGCCTCCACACGTTCCAGCTGTGGGATTGCTTGTTTTTGCCAGCCGGCAAACGCGGCGGAAAAACTTTCCCGTTCCAGTGACAATAATTCCTCTATGCGCGGAAACGGACTGTCTTCTGGCCCTTTTGCGGTCTCGTCGCGCAATTGAATGAGTGTTTGCAATCGCACTTGCGCATCGCGCAAATCGGAAACAAGCCGTCCGATCTTGCGCACGCACCGATCTTCGCGTGTATGCTGGTCCTTGCCGACTTCGGGAATCGCAAGGCGCATTGCCGCCCGCAGCCTTTTAAGGTGCTTGCGAACTTCGTGCACGGTGATGCCGCGTTGCTTTGCGGGGTGCCGGCACAACTCCAAGGCGGACTCGATCTGTTCCCGCAAGACTCGTTTCAGTCCATCCGGCAACGGTTCGCGCAATTTCAAACGAAAGCCCATCGGTTCTCTTCGTCACTCGTTAGCGAGTCGCACGTTGCTGTAACGTTTTTCCCCAGTCACTTCCCGTCCAAACCAGGAAGGCGGTTTGAATTTTCGGCAACTGACGCGGTCGGGGAATTCCACTTCTGCCACCACGAGACCAGCGTGTCTCCCCTGATAAATATCAATCTCAACGACTAAATTTTTCCAGGGAATTTCGCAACGCACCTTGCGCAATCTTCTCCCGGTAGTCCCTGGCCAAAGCGCGTCGAACTGTTTTGGACTCAGCCTGATCTCGCGTTCTTCCCGATGGCTGCCGCGGCCGACCTTGAAAGTCAGCGTTGCGATCTTGCCTTTCCTTCGGAGACGGACCTGTCTACCTGCGGATTCACTTGCCAGATAACCCTGGTCGATAATGTAGCACCGCGAGCGTTTCAGTGTATCGGGCAGCCGCCTAAGCAAAAATTTGCGTTCAATTTCCCGATTGTTTGTTGCTCGAGCAGTGTTTTGCACAAGGCCAACATGCTAAACGCGATGAGCTTGCTGTCGAGGTTTTCGCGTTGGCGAGAAAGTACGTTATAACCGGCTTCACTGATCGTTACGCTGGCACACGTGATTCCAACGGGCGTGCTTCCGGGGAGCGCACTCACCTCGAGTGCATGTTTCAGCGCCCTCGCCGAAACACTTTTCGTTTCAGCGACGTCAATGATGTCGCGACCCAAGATAAAGTTCGCGATCACGAGGCGTGATCGCCAGCACGCGAGGGCGCGTGCGCTCCCCGGATTACACCGCGCTCAAGTCAGTGCGCGCTGAAAAAACTCGTGTAATGCGCCTGCGGCTTCAAGGATTGGCCAGGCTGAGATCGCCACGATTATCACAAAGAACAGTGCTTCGGCTGCGAACTCCAAACTGTGTTCCCTCGCAAAGTAGGTGCGTGCTAATTCGCGGAACGACTGGCGGACGGTCGAGGTTTTCTTCGACCTTCCGTTGACCACTATTCCTTTCACGGGTGCTTCTCTGGGCAGTCCGTGAAAAACTGTTCTCCTCACTGTAATCACCTTCATGTTTGAACACTCGATCGATATTGCGCGGCGTCAGGTTACGAATTGTCAAAAGCGGGTGACGATGCGGTGACATCCCAAGATGATGTGTTGCACAAAAGGACCTCCGCAATGGCTTGGGTGGACGACCATCGAAGGCGGGACATCTGTCACCCCTGAATGTCCGTTACTCTGAAATGCGAGTCCTCGATTTTGACCTGTCCCTTAATGCATTTTAACGAGCAGACATTCCTTGCGGCCGCAGCGAATCGATGGTTCGGCTCGCCGCTGGCGGGCTCGCCACGAATGGATCGTAATTAATCAGGGAGAGGATGCCGTCCTCGCCCTCAACAAGCGCCGAGCAACTCTCTACCCAGTCGCCACAGTTGTAGTATGTGACTTTGCCGAACTCCCGGATGGCGGGGCTGTGGATGTGGCCGCATAGGACGGCATCTACTTGATAGCGCTCCGCATAATGCGCCACAGCAGCTTCGAATTTACCGATGAAGCTGACAGCGTCCTTCACCCGCTGCTTTGCATACGCGCTAAGCGACCAGTACCCGAGACCGAACCGGCGTCGTACGAAATTGATGAGCGGATTCAGCGAGAGCAAAAATTGATAGCCAACGTCGCCGGCGAATGCCAGCCACTTCACGTTTTGCACCACGGCATCCAGTTCGTGTCCGTGAATGATTAAAATGCGTTCCCCGCAGGCAGTCACATGAACAGTGTTCTCCCTGATGTCGATGTTTCCATAAGCACCAAAGAAGCTGGTTACCAGCTCGTCGTGATTTCCCGGAATGTAAATTACGCGAGTGCCCTTGCGGGCCTTGCGCAAGATTTTTTGGATGACGTCGTTATGTTGCTGCGGCCAATAAATTCCGCGGCGTAGCGACCAGATATCGATGAGGTCACCTACAATGTAGAACGTCTCGAAGTCGTTCTCGCGAAGAAAATTGAGCAGCGCCGTGGCATTGCAGCCGCGCGTGCCCAGATGCGTATCGGAGATCCAGCCGGTGCGATAACGCCTCGGCACCGGCAGTTGCTCGGGCGATTTCCCAAATGAGAAACGCTGTTGGGCGGCGAAAACTCGCGCCGAATCCCTCGGAGGAAAGGTGGACGCCTGCATTCCCGGTCAGAAGCGAGGGTAGAAATCAACGAGCCTCAGAGCAAACGATTTACTGTTACGTTTGTGTGGCAAAGATCAGCCGTCGCAGTCGAAGGTGAAACGCTCGCCACCGCGAATCTTCAACGCGTTGAGAACATGCTTGTGCCGCGGCCGCGGGATTTTTGAAAACGCAGTGGGCATCCTGGGCGTCGCTATCGTTTTGGGAGAAGACGATCCGCTGCACAAAAAAAGCCCGCCGAGGGAATTTCCCGCGGCGGGCTTGGATTGACCTAACCTTACTAGAATTTAAAGTTCAGATTCGCTTGGAATAATTGATATTCGTCAAGCGGATTGATGGTTATGTCGCCTTTTCCCCCTGTGCCGTAGGAGCCGTTGATACGCCAGGCATACGACCAGGTGACGTTGAAGAGTACTGCGTCAGCCAGCATGTATCCGGCTGTCACGACGACGCCTTGCTGGTTCAGCTGGCTGTTGAACAGGTCTGAATCGATCAGGTTCGGATCCAGCGAGAATTGTTCCTGGTGTTGCCAATAACCCTCGATCTGCCAGTCGCGTTTCTTCTTTAGCTGACCAATGCCGAGACCACCTTGATAAGCGTAGCGTTGACCACCGCCTCCTTCATGGCCTGCTGCTGTAGCACGATCGTCAGCATCGAAGTTCGTTGCGAAATCCCCGAACATGCGCATCGGAATTTTCCCAACTTTCCAGCCGATCTCGGCAGGGAGATCGAAAACCAAAAGACTGTTAATTCCCGTCTGATTGCCACCCGGGTCACCTGAAAAATGAATGTTAAACGTGTTGCCGTCGCCGGTGTAGTTGTAGAGGGTTGGCGCAAGCTGGAAGTACGCGATGTGCGGGAAATCAAACTTCGCCCCGACCTGCCAGCCGAGCATGAATGCATTGGCTGTCGGCACCTGCTGAGTCTCACCGCCTATTGGCTGCGTCGTTGTCGGAATTGGGCCAATTGGGTTTGACGGGTTAGAATCGTCATAAACAAACTGACCGAAGTTTGCGAAGACGTCGATTTTCAACCACGGTTCCGCTGGAGGTGGTGGGGCTACATTTTTTCCGTCCTTGCTGTAGGACACTGGCTCCGCTGCTCCGCCACCGATGGTGAACGTGTGTTTCCACTGTTCCGCCAAGCCTTCCGGATTGATGTCGTCATCCCACACCATTCGAGTATTGACGAACGGGTTCGGCATTCGGCCGCCGGTGAACGTAAAGCCCGGGAAGCCTTTGTAACCTCCGTATGCCTGGCCGACATAGACGCCGTCGTCCCCTTTTGCGAATGGTCCGCCACCACCGGGCGAGTCAGGTGATGTGTCGCCACCGAAAGTGACGTTCGTTGACCGTGCGCTGGCGCTTGTCTCTAACCGAACCCCAAAGAACCAATCATCAAGGAGCGTTCCGCGCAGACCAATGCGCAGACGATAGCGTTCGCGCTCGCGCTCCTGCCAGTCATTTGCGTTATCTTGACCGAACTGAAAGTGGTCGGGAAGTCTGCCACCTCGATATTCGTAGCGCAGGCGCAGATCACCAAAGAGCTCCAGCTCAGTGATCGCTGGAAACAATTTCCATTTTTCGCCGCCGTGTAATTCCGGCACGACTCTCTCAACGAATGTTTTTCCATCGCTGGTCACCTCCGTCTTGGTTTTGCCCTCCGCGCCAACCACAGGCTCCCAAGAGGTGCGCTTCTTTAATCCTGAAACCTCCTGTTCAAGCTCGGCATTGCGCTTTTGTAACTGGTTGACAGCTTGTTCGAGTTTTTGTAGCCGCTCGGCATCGGATCCTTGAGCTCTTAGCGGCTGTGCCGCCAGTGAAAGAACTACAGCCAGGCTCGCTCCGGCTGCGCGTAAGATGGTTTTTCTAGTAAACATTCGGTTCTCCTTGGTGTGATGGTTATGGTTGCCTGAGGGGCACGGTTAAGTGAACGCGGAGGAGGCTAGAAGCCGATTGTTACAGACGTATGGCGAAAAAGTAACAATTCGGCGAACTTTGCCGCGGACCTCAGAGAGCGGCGGTTTTCAAATCGCCGAGTGAAAATAAGGCGGCTGGGCAGCCGTCTTTCTTGTGTGCTTCAGCGAAACGCCAGCCTTACGGCGTCGCTGTTGGTTGCGCCGCGGGCGCCGGAGAAGAAGCGGGAGACGCCTGAATGGGCGAACTCGCCGGAGAAGAAACGGGTGAAGGTTGAGCCGTCGATGACGTGGGAGAAGTTGCCGGAGCAGCTTGCTGTTTCATCAGCTCACGCCGGAACGCGCTGTCCCCACCCGTACCCCGATGCGCATACAAAACCGACAACCCAAATGTGAGCGCGAAGAAAATGCCAGCCAACCAGGTCGTGAACTTCACAAGAACGTTCGTCGTTTGCGCGCCGAAAATGTTTTCCGTGACCCCACCGCCAAATGCTGCGCCCAGGCCTTCGCTCTTTGGGCGTTGCATCAAGATCACGAGCACCATGAGCAAGGCCACCAGAACAAAAAAAACCAACGACAGGTTGATCAGAAGATTCATCGGGGCGGGAAATATGAACGTTAAATGACGAATGTCGAATGACGAATGACGAAGGAATGATCAAATGTCGAAGGCACCGGTTCGTCATTTGTGCTTCGTCATTGATTCGGCATTCGTCATTTGTGCTTCGTCATTCTTCTTAATCTCGTTCCAGATCTCATCCATTTCCGCCAGATCAACTTCACCGAGCCGTTTTCCCCGCCTTCGCAGTTCGTCCTCTAATCGATTGAAACGGGCGACGAATTTGTCAGTCGCACCTTGCAACGCGCTTTCCGCATCGAGTTTGCATTTCCGTGCGAGATTCACGACTGCGAAGAGCAAATCACCTGTTTCGTCTTCGACCTCGTGGAGCGCGTTTTCAGTCCGCGAAGCATCGGCAGGATGCCGATGCCACTTCGCGATGGCCTGTTTTAATTCCTGAATCTCTTCTTCAATTTTTGCGATTACGTCGCCCAGTTCAGTCCAATCGAAATTGACACGGGCAACTTTCGACTGCGTTTTTTGCGCTCGCACGAGGGCGGGAAACGCGAGCGGCAAATCATCGAGATAATGTCCGGCGGCATCACTGGGGTTACGGCCGGGTTTATGTTTTTTTTCAGCGCGCTTGATCGATTCCCACTGTTTTAGCACTGCACCGCTATCGCGCGCGTCGGTACTGCCGAAGACATGTGGATGACGTCGGATCAGTTTCTCCGTTACATCCTTGATTACGCCGTTGATATCGAACCGGCCGGATTCGCTCGTGATTTGGGCATGCATCACGATCAACAGCAGCAGATCGCCGAGTTCTTCGCGAAAATTTGCGGTATCGTTGGCGCGCACCGCCCCGGCTACTTCGTATGCCTCTTCGATCAGCGCGGGCAACAGTGATTCAGGGGTTTGCTCGCGATCCCAGGGACAGCCGCCGGGAGCGCGAAGCTTTGCCACAATTTCGCAGAGCCGCGCGAAGTTGATGGCCGATGCCTGATGGCCGATGCCCTGAGAGTGCGATTCTTTGCTATCAGCCATTAGCTATTCGCCACCCGCCAGCTCAAATCCGCCAGAGCGAACGGTGCGTGCCAAACTCTGAAATTTCGCCGGACGATTTCTTACTGACGTAAATCGTGATCGAAATCACACTGACAAACGTGCCCGCAAAAACCAGCGCCACCAGCCAGGACGGAATGTGCCCGATGCGCAGCCCCTGGTAAAACGACACCAAATCGTTAATCGGTTCGCTGGCATGCAAAAATACCTTCGTCACCCATGCCATTAGGATAAGAATGAAAATGAAAACATAATTGCGTTTCAATCGGCGCCCGACCGCTTCCAGTTTGCTGATCTTGAAGCAAGGCAGAATCAAATCTTCGCAAACGAGTTTTTTCCATTCGCCCTGCAGCATCTCGCGATTTTCCATCACCATCGGCACAAGAAAATGCGCTTCGAGCATCCGGACGCGCGCGCGGAAAGCATCGTAAAAACGGTAGCGCCGAGCCTCAATCCAGAGAAGCACCCACACAATGGCAAGATTGAAAAAGAAAATGATGTGCGGCACCTCGCGAGTCGAGAATGCAATGGTGATAATGGCGGTGGTACTGGTGATTGCCCAGTTTGTTGTCACATCGAGCCGCTGCCGCCACACCATGATCCTGCCCATTTCGCCGCGGTAGAAATGCGACATCGCGTTGACGTAGCCCGGATCGTAAATGCTCCGTTGCAAAGAGACGGTCCTCTCTTCGTTTTCTGCTACTGCTGTGTTTTCAGTTGCCACGGCTGCGTATTTAACTGGATAACTGGCTTTGCCTGATAATCCAATAAATCTCGACACCCAATGGCTATCGCGCTGACCGATCTGCTTGACGAAAAACAGGTGATCCTGGGGTTGCGCTCCAGGAAAGTACCAAACGCGCTGCGCGAGATTATCGAGTTGCTGGCGCGAAACGGGAAGATCCAGAACCCGGGAGCGTTCTTTGAAAAGGTGTGCGCGCGGGAGGAGGCGCACCCCAGTGTGGTCGAAAACGGCGTCGCATTCCCCCATGCGCGAACGGATTTGGTTGATGAAATTGTCGTTGGCATAGGTCGCAGCCGTGCCGGGATTCCATTCGGACCCAACGGAGTGCGCGCCCGTTTGATTTTTGTAATCGGCGTTCCGGAACGGTTGGTGAACGATTACCTGATTTGCGTTGGGACGCTGGTCCGGTTGCTGAAAGATGACGCGATACGATCAACGCTGCTGCATGCTCAAACTCCGCGCGAATTTGTCGACGCACTTACAGCAACCCTGTAGCCCCCGAAAGCATTCGGGGTGACCCGGCCCCGTACTAAGTCAGGTCCCGGACCGCGCGAAGCGCCGTGTCGACCTCCTGCGGAGTATTGACGACGCTGCACGCCAGGCGCGCATACGACACGCGATAAGGAGTCGTTGAAGCGACAATACGCTGATCGAGAAGGCGCTTCACAACTTGCTCGGGCTTCATACCCTTTACATCGAAGCAAACGATTCCGGCCGAAAGATTCTCGTCCCGCGGCGTGTAGAGCTGAATATTCGGCATCCGCGCAAGTCCCTCCTTCATTTGACCGTTCAATTCGTGTATGCGCGCCGTGATTCGCGCGGGCCCGACGTTCTGGTGAAAACGAACGGCTGCAGGCAACGCGAAATAATGTTCGTAAGCTTGAAAACCTCCTGGCGAAAACCATGCCGCTCGCGCTGGAGGTCGCGGGTCGTGTTCCTCTTCCCAAGCTTCAAAAACGTCCGGCGAAAAGAAACTCGGAATCACCGGGCGCATTTTCTGCCAAACTCCGGGCTTTGCCCAAACGAACCCGGTGCCGCGGGGCCCGAACATCCATTTGTGGGTGCCGGCCGCAAACGCGTCGCATCCCAAGGCGGTGATCTTGGGATCTTCCACTCCCAAACCATGCACGCCATCGACGATCAGCAGCACCCGATCGTTCTCTTTCCGACCGCGATTCGCGTCCGCAATGCTTTCTGCAATCCGTGCGATTGGAAGGCGCACACCGCTGCTGGAGTGCACCCATGTCACCCCCACAGCGCGCGTTTTTGGTCCGATTGCCTTGCCAACGCGTTGTGCGATTTCATCCGGCGAAATCGAATTGTAGGAATCGAAAAGTGGAATCTTGCGCCAGGTCGCTCCACATCGCCCGGTAGCCAGCCGAATGGACTCGTGATGCACGTAGTGATCGTGCGTAGTCGTTAGGATCTCATCGCCTTCGCGCAATGGCAGTCCGTGGTAGAGAAGAGCGAGACCGGTCGTGGTGTTCTGGGTCAGCGCGATGTCCTGCGGGTCGCCACCGATGTAGCTGGCGATGGCCCGGCAGATCTGTAACGGAATATTTTCGTTACCCGATTCAAAGATCGCGCTATCAACGGCAATGAACGGATTTGAATCTATTTTTTCCCTGTACTGTTCAATCGCCTGCCGCACCGGTCTGGGGTGAGACGCAAGAAAGAACAACGCGAGATGCACGTAATCGGGAGCCAGTTCAAACTCCCGGCGCACTGATTCCCAATCTTTGAAGTCAGCGGGCGTGTTCGGCTTCGTTTTCTCAGCCCGGACAACAAGCGGTGAAAACGCTCCAGCAGCGAGGGACAGTGAGCCACTGATGAGAAAATCGCGGCGGGTGAGGGGCATGACTTCTTTTCCTTTCTTCGCTTTGAATGATTATCTCGTCCACCGGGATCAACGATCCCGGCTACAACTATACTGCGGCGCGCTCGGCTTTGATTTCCCTCGGCGCAACGGCGGCGCTCGCGCTCCTGCGGTATCGCCAGATGGCGAACGCTACGAACAAAAGATCCAGAGCAACAAAGATTGCCACGTAAGTCTCACCGCCGATGCCGAAGCCGTAGCTATGCAGCCCCTTGCCCAGTACAAAGTTCACGCCGTACCACGCCATTAACACAGCGAGAAAACAAACGACGCTCGCAACAGCTAGGCCGAATTGCGTCCACCAGCCTGCCAGCCGGCCATGCAACGCCAGGATGTAACAAAGCAATGCGATCAATGCCCATGTCTCCTTTGGATCCCAGCCCCAGAACCTGCCCCAGGAGTAATTTGCCCAGACTCCACCGAGAATCGTTCCAGCCGCGAGCAAAAGGACACCGAGTTGCAGCACGCGATAGAGCCAGAAATGCATCGGCGCGTCGGCGCGCGCGACTGCCGGATTCCGTGCGTATCGCCATAGCAAAATGTGCCCGAAACCCATCGCCAGCGCGAAAGCCGCGTAGCTTAGCGTAATCGTTAACACATGAATCGTGAGCCAGAAATTATCGCGTAACACCGGGACCAACGGATCGATGCTCGAAGGCATGGCAATCGGCATTTGATGCACAAGCAACAGCGCTATGAGCGTGACCGGTAAAGCCGCCAGCAAATAGATGGGTGCCCGATAACGAACAAAAAAGATCATCCCGAAAAATGAAACCGCGAACGAAACCCAGATGATCGATTCATACATGTTCGTAACCGGCGGCCGGCCGGCGATCATGCAACGCATGACGATCCCAGCCGCTTGCAACGCGAGGCCGACTATCGCCACTGCCACGCCAATATTTTGCAGGGCGCGTCCGCGTCCGCCAGAGGACGGATTCGCCGTGGCGAACTTGCGAAGATGCGCCGTAATCAAAATTACCAACGCAATTCCGTAACACCAGATGGCCCGATAAAACGCTTCGAAATGATTATAGAAATATTCGAGGCGTAATTTTTCGTCTCCGGGATAAATGGACGGACTCAACGCGCGCAGATTTTCGCGGAGCTGATTCGCGGCGCGACTGAGGCTAAATCCGTCACCTTGCACATATGCGCTGGCAACCGTTTGCAACTGAGTCTGGAGGGGCGCGACTTGCGCCTCGGAGTAATACTTCGACCCGCCCAAGGCGGGCTCGACCCACGGATCCGTTTCGTTGCTCGGTGCGGGGACGATCAGCAATGCGCTTCCGTCCATTACACGTGCAAGAAGCGTAAGCCGATCGCTCACACTGAGTGCTTCCTGCTGGGCCCGGGTCAACGGTTTCTCGGCGCGCTTGAGCGCCTGCGCCTCAGTCGCGAGCCGCTGCAGCTCGGCCGATCCGGTTAATTGCGCGAACGAAAATCGTCGCTGGGTCTTATCGAGTCCAAGCTGCTCCACTAACTGACCTGACGAGATCAACACCATCGGCTCATTTTTCCAATCGTGCGTCTCGATCAAAGCCGACAACACGAAATCGTTCGGCCGCCATGTTCGGCCTGCCTTATCTGCGTACGTCGATCTTCCAGTGATCCGGATCAGCGTTTCTTTTGCAAACGTGTCCACTGGCTTGCGCCGACCGCCGTCCTGGACTGCGAGCAATCCCCACTGCTTGAAATTCAGGTCGCTGGTGTTCGCAGCGGACACATCTGACGACGCACCGTAATCTACACCTGCAAGCAGCGCGCTGGCTACCGCGATGAAAATGAGAAGTCGTAGGTTCAAGCGTCGCGAATGTAATTCTCGGCGTGTGTTATGTCGAGCAAAGCGATAAAGCCGTTGCCTCTCGACAAGATGGCATCAAAGGAATGTTCCGCGGTGGCATAGCCAAAGGCGCGCATGCCTGGGCAAAACTTTATTTTGCCCACGAAACACGCGAAAAGACGCGAAAATTTCAGAGACAGGGATCTCTTTCGTTCGTGTCTGTCAGGTGTTTCGTGGGCATCAATTCCCGATTGTTTTCGGGGCAGCAATCCTGACCTTCATAACCTGAGCCTTCTTGATCTGTGCTACTGGTGTAATCCGTGGTTAAACCTTCGGTAGCGGCGCGGCCGCGCGGCATCTGGGTAAATCCACAGTGTAAAGAATTCTTTACAAAATTTCGAAAATAGTGTTGACACATTTCCGCGTTTCTGGTAGAAACGGCGGCCTAGTTCCGAAATCCATCTGAAAGCTCCCAGAACAAGTCTAAAAACCTGATGCGCTTGCGGTGCACCAGAGGAAATCACACTTCAACCTCCCAACCTCCTCCCCCAAAATGAAAAAACAGCAAAATAAATATGCACGCGCTTTTGCGCTTCGGACCACGCTCAGTTCCACCTTGCTATGGGTATCGGCACTACTTCTGGCCGCCGCTTCCTTGCTCGCCCCTTCGACCGCGACCGCGGCAGATCCCACCTACCTGATGCCGACAGGACCAGGTGGCGGGCAGCGCGACGATCGCATCCAGCCCTTTGATCCAAATCCCGCCGCCCCCAATTCCAAAACCAGGCAGTTTTTGACGTATGGGGTCGATGCGGATGGCAACGCGGTTCCTTTGAAGACTCTGCGGATCACGAATAACACCGCGGGCACCGTATATCCGGTGATGCGGGATCCCAACTCAGCCGTCCTCGGTCACAATTCCGCGGTGGGTTTGTATGATCCCTACGATCCGCCAAACAAGGAATACCGTGGCTACATCGGTTACGACGAGGGAGGCAAATACTATTTCGGTCTGAAAAAGGGCCAAAGCATTCTCGTGAGCATGCCGCTGGTCTTCTGGAATGGCGGCCGCATCGGCATTGGAACCGACGGCCAATACCTGACACCGAGCGGACTCCCGAATCCCCTGCGATGGGATCCGAACGGGTACCGCTCCATCACCGCGGCCCAGACCAGCGGCGACACGATCCCGAACGGCGTCGTGATGTGGTATCGGGCCGCGATCGCCCAGGCTCCCAGCGACGATACCGAGGATCAGCTCACGGAGCCGACGATTCGCGACCACGACTACCTGGTCAATCCGCAGATCACGGCGAAAACCAACCGCGAAATTGCGGACAGCGAATTGGTCACGCTGATCAATTACGACGTCTCCAATGTCGACAACCTCTATCTGCCGCTGGCGTTTGAAGCTCTCGACGTTTGGCTGGTGCCCCAAAAAAACTCCGGGACGGGGCCGACTCCCAACCGGACTAGCTGGCGGGCGGGGTCGAATCCCGATATTTACGGGTGGACCGGCGCCATCAATACGATCGACTTTTTGCAGACCAGAATCCGGGAATTCACCGCCGGCAACAACCAGCTCCTGAAGCAGTATTTCGGAGGAAAAGGCTGGCCCTTTTATAACATCCCCAACCCCACCAACGACCCGGACGCGCCCATCAAGATCCCGTCCGGCGCCAACATCTTTGCGTCGAGCCCGCTCAAGGCAACCCCTTCCAGCTATGGCAACGGAACGTGGCAGAACGACAAATACATGCTCTCGAGCGGCGGCACCGCGCCGATCAAGGTCGCCATCGGGTGGGCAGGGGGCACACCTGATCAAAAGGGAAGCTTCACCCTCCACCTGAACCTCGCCGAGCCCCCCGCCAAGATCGCTTTCCTGCAAAAGGGCTACCTCGTCCAGGGCCTCCCGCCGAACACCAAGCCCCCGACCCCCAATCCCATCCAGGCCGGCACCACGGTCATGGACGTGAATCAACCGAAGGGGACGGTCACCTTGAGTAAACCGTTGGTCGCCTCGAGCAAGGCCGTCACGTTCCAGTTCACCCGGCCTGTCGATGACTACGCCTCCGATGCCATGATCAGACTCTGGTACTCCTGGGCGCAATACTACCTGAAGCACTGGAAGGACAACACGCCACGCGCTCCCACGGCCCCGACGGCGATCGCCGGATCCATCAAGGTGATGACAGCGACGCTGACTTTCAACGTAGCGCACCCCGAGTTGGTCAAGGGAATGGCGGTAACCGGCCCCGGTCTGGCCAACGCCATGACCGAGAGGGGTCCCCACCAGGGTGACGCTGTGATCCTGAAAATCGCCAGCGATCAGAAGTCGGTCATCCTGAGCCAGGTGGCGAACCAAACCTCCACGAATGCGTCATTTACCTTCTCCCCTCCGAAATCGCTGCTGTGGACCCCCACCGCGACAAAGTTGTTCGGTGACAAATTCCGATTTTCCAACGAACCGGCGTGGCACGATCCCTACGAGTTCTCCCAGCAAGTCTATTTGATCATGGCCTCCATGAACCAGATCGGCAAGCCGAACAACGACAGCGTGTCCAAATACATGCAGGACATTGTCGGGGCCAACATGGGATTCATCTTCACCGCTGCCGCGCAGAAGTCGCTCGACGGCCCGATGGTGATGGCGATGATCCGCGACATGATCAAGTCCGTGCTGCGCGGAGTGACCGATTTCACCAAATATCCGGACGTGATCGATGACCAGGGCAATCACACGAGCTGGTATCCGCCTCCGGCGGATCCGCACGGCAACCAGCCCTTCAACGTCTTCAACCTTGATCCTTTTGTCTGGTTCGTCCATGTCCAACTGGGCTTCTCGGGTTACGGGTTCTCCGTGGATGACGACACGGGGGATGTCGGCGCCGGCGGGGCGTCGCAACTTCAGCTCACCGTCACCGGCACCGGTGGTCTGAAAAATACCAACCCATGGACCATCCAGGCGCCCTACGGGCCGGTGAAAAACGTCTCGCTCCCGTATTCGGGTCGGGCGACTCCGACCAACGGGGATACCCTTTACAACGCCATCCAGAGCGTCAGCAATACCACACCGATCAGGATCACCACGCCGGGGCAGCACAATCTTTCCAACGGCGCCACCGTGCGGATTGACCAGGTCCGCGGTGACCTAGCGGCCAATGGCACCTTCAAGATCGGCAATGTGTCGCGGAATACGTTCGACCTGTTCGATGCCCTCAATGGCATCACGCCGGTTAAACCGACCGGCACCTACACCGGCGGGGGCAGGTGGAGCTATCCGCTCCACCCCTACATCGACTCCGGCGCCGACCTGACGAAGGTTTTCTACCGGGTGACGGGCGACGATGCCCTAGGTACCTTTCAGGGGACGTTCGTCTCCGTGAACGACGTGGATCGTAACAAAACCACCGGGAAGAAGTTTCGGGTCTGGCAACTGGGCCGCCAGGATACAGGACGCCTCCTCCTCGACGCCGATCTGACCGATGCGTCTGGCAGCCCTCTGCCCGCCGGCACTTACAACTTCACTTTCTTCGGAGTAGCGGAGACGAGCCCTGCTCCGGGCAGTGCTCCGCCCCCCAACCTTGGGGCGATCCGGCAGGAGATCCGACAGGAGATTCATCAGGATCGGAAGGAGCTCAAAGAGCTGCGCAGAATTGATGTCCCCCACGAAGCATCGATTCGTCAATGGTTGCATGTGCGCCTTCAGGTGCTTCGCGCCCGGCTAGCTTATCCGACAGATGAGGTGCTCATGGAGATTGACGAGAACATGACCGATGATGGGGACACGTTCCTGAGTAACGGCGAGAAGCGAAGCACCTTGAAAGAGCTGCATGCGCGACTGGCCGAGCTGCAAGCCGGCGGTTGAGATTCAAAACTTTTACGCTAGCGCCTTGATTTCCGTTTGCGTGAGCTGAAGCAACGCGGCTACCTTAAGACCCGTGTTCAGCCTGACCATGCTTGGCAGCGGGAGCGCGGGAAATAGCGCCCTGGTCGCGACGGATGACCCGTGTTCAGCCTGACCATGCTTGGCAGCGGGAGCGCGGGAAATAGCGCCCTGGTCGCGACGGATCACTGCAAGATTCTTGTCGATGGCGGACTGAGCGCGCGGCAATTGGTATTACGTCTGGAGCAGTGCGGCGTGATGCCAGAGCAGATCGATGGCGTCCTTCTCACACACGAGCACGGCGACCACATCTGCGGTCTTGAAGTTCTTTGCCGGAAATTTGATGTGCCTATTTATTGCAACGCGTTAACGGCGGAAGCGGTGCGTAGCGATAGGTCATTCGAGCGGCATCGAAACTGGCGAATTTTTGCGACCGGCGCCGAGTTTTCGATTTGCGACATCACCGTGCAAACATTTCCCGTCCCGCACGACGCGGTTGATCCGCTGGGGTTCGCCTTTCACGCCGGCGCAGGCAGCCTCGGGTTTATCACCGATCTCGGTTATGTGACAAAGATGATCGTCGAGCGGTTGCGCCAGGTGCGCACGCTCGTGATCGAGACCAATCACGATGAAAAACTTTTGCAGAACGACACGCATCGGCCGTGGCCGGTTAAACAGCGAATCCAATCGCGGCACGGTCATCTGTCGAACACAGCGGCGGCAGGCGTGATCGAGGAATTGCTGCCGGGAAAAATCGAGCGCGTCGTGCTTGGACATCTTAGCAGGGATTGCAACAAACCCGAGCTTGCGCTGCAGACTGTGCGCTCATCACTAGCAAAGCACCGCAGAATGGACGTGGAAATCCATTGCGCCACTCAATTCGAAATCACTTCGCAATTTCGAATTGGCGAAACCGAACCCGGCCCATTTCAACCAACATTCGAGCACGCATTTTTCCAAAACGCTCTGTGACGGCTGTCCGCCGCGTTTATTGGGATCATTGGGGGTTGGATGTTCGACGTTGGACGTTTGGCGTTTTCCTTGGCTTTTTATTCACGACGTTCTTCGCCGCAGCATCGAGCGCAGTGCGCACAATGGTCGCCTTCGCGGCGGGAAGATAAACATTCGTGTAGCCTTGCCGACCCCAGGCGCCGCTGGAGGGTTTGAAAACCTCGGGCGCCTTTTCGATGAATGTGCGCTGCTGCTCTAGCGCGAGCTTTACCATGCCCCAGCTTTCGTCCGGCACACCAAGCGATGCGAAAATCTTTCCGGCAACGCGGAAATCGGGGTGATTCATGTGCGAGCGCTCGACGGCCGTCGGAATTTCAAGCGCCATCTTTCGAAACTCATCAATAGTCATAATGCTCTGAGATCTGATTCGGACGATACTGTTATCGAACAGCAGATTTTTTTCTGTGTCCGACCATTTCGCCGCGCATTGTGCGTCGATCGACGCGGGCGAGGTTCTTTTCCATCGCCGGAGTGAGCAATGAAATATGCGGGATTTCGCAGAGATATTCGGCGATGAACCAGATCGGTTTTTCCGTGGTCATCCAACTTAGATGATCGAATCGAGCCAGGTTCACCGGGCGCGAGTAGCGCCGCAGCGTGCGTTCGCCACGCAGGTTGAAATAGATATTGAAATAGCTCATGGCCAGTTCGCGCAGGCTGCGATAAACCGGCTCGCGATACCGGCAGCCGGTGAAATTGGACTTTGCCACGGCGCCCCAATGCCCGCGTACCTTGAAGATCGCAACGACGTGATCCGTGTCCTGTTCTGCTTCCAAATCGAAGATCAACGGTGGGAATCCGAGAGCGCGAAGTGCTGCCGCGCCAAAAATTCCGCCCTCGAGGCATGACGCGGTACGATCGTGCAGAACCTTTTTAGGTGATCGCGCGGTGTACCTGAGGTTGTAAGGCAGATCGTCGAGAAACCTCTGAACGCCAGTGGGCGTTTTCAAAGCGCGCAACTTGCGCAACTCGGATCGTGTGAAACCGAAATCCGAGGAATCACCAAGTTCCAACATTCAACCTCCAAGGGATCACCAAGATCCAATACTTAATTAACGTGCGACCTCCGTGCTGTCATGTTGAGCGAAGCGAAACATCTCTGATTATCGCATCGGGAGCTGGAAGAAATACCAGAGATCCTTCGCGTCGCTCAGGATGACAATTGTGTCTCGGGCGTTTGAGATCTGGAGCTTTCGTTGACTCTTATTTTTGATTAGGAGCGCGATTAAAAATTCCTTCGCCGCGCACATTCAGATTTTCGACGACAACTCGCGTCGCCTTACCATCGGGACCGATTGTGAACGTGAGGCCGCTTCTGCCAACAGCGTTTTCGCCTTCCGTCTCATACGTGAACGTGTCGCGATCGTAGTGTTTCATGGCGAAGCTCATTTTCTTCGGACCTTGCACAATCGCGAGTCCGCCGTCTTTTTCGACGATGAAGACTTCGCCGAAATAATCGTTCGCGTACTTTCCAAGGTAGGTGTCATTTTTCAGCGCAGGCGAAGGCGAAGTCGGCGCCTTGGAATAATCAAAGCCCAGGAACGTACCGATGGCAGCCGGGTCAGAAAATATTTTCTTAAATAATGCGATCCAGTCCTGACTCGGTTTGCCGTAGAGTGCCGTGTCCAAAAACGTCGTCCCCAACGCTTCCGCAATGCCGATGGGATACGCATTGGTGAGAACAATGATACCCAATTGCTCTGCCGGGATGAGGTTCACGTGCGTGGCTGCGCCCAACGCAAAAGCGCCGGAATGATTCAAGCGCAGCCGGCCTTCCTGATCGTAGCTGACGTTCCATCCCAATCCATAAAAACTCGGTAGCCCAGTCGCGGGATTGAACCCGATCAGTATTTGCGGGTGATGCGTCTCCGCCAACGCTTTTTCATCAACAATTTGTTTGCCGTCAAACTTGCCGTTTGCGAGCTGCAGGCGCATCCATTTCGTCAAATCGTTCACCGACGAACTGACGCCGCCCGCAGGCGATTCTGTGTCCGGATCGCGTTTGAACTTTTGTATCCATTTGCCGTTCAGCAGCACATGCCCGAGGGCTTTGTTTCGGCGCGCCATAAAATCGGCGTAACGAGAACTGGTCGAGGTCATGCCGAGCGGTTTGTATAATTTCTCCTCGGCCGCGGCTTCCCATCCCAACCCATACGCTTTCGCCGCCGCGATGCCGCCTTCGGTCATGCCAAAATTCGTGTAGGCGTAATGTGAACGAAAACTGCTGTCGGGATGTTGAAAGCGGAGGCGATATAGAATTTCCGCGCGGGTAAAGTCCAGATCTTCGAGCAGATCACCGGCATGCGCAGGCAAGCCGCTGCGGTGCGCATACATGTCGCGGATGGTGATTTCGTGGGTGACCCAGGGATCGAACATTGCGAACGTGGGATCGAGCGAGCTGAGCTTTGAGTCCCAGGTGACTTTTCCCTCGGCCACGAGCTCGGCTACTACTGTCGAGCCAATCGATTTGGAGAGCGATGCGAGTTGAAACACCGTGTCGGCGTCGACAGGCGCCTTAGTGTTCAGATCGCGGACGCCAAAGCCTTTCGCGTATACTACCTTGTCTTGAAAGACAATTGCGATCGCTAGCCCGGGGAGCGCATTTTCTTGAATTTGCTTTTGTGCGAGTTTTTCGAGTTCTTGAATCGCGTGAGTTACCTGCTCGGAAGTAACATGAGACCTTTCCTGGCCAGGTAGGCACAACGGCATCAGCAAAATCGGCAGGAATATCGCAGCGAATTTCGCATAACAACTCGCGTGTGTGGGATTTGAGTATTGATTCATCATTTACGAAGCATTCTGGATGTTATTTGGCACTTTTCCCTGGGGCTTGAAATTTGGGATTTGGAGCTTTCGGCTATAAGCCGACTGGATGTCTGGCGTCAAATCCGCGCGGAGGACGATAAATGGTTTGCCAGCGTGGCGCCCATTTGCCGGTGTAACGGTCGTATGGCGTTGTATCGAGTCGCAGCCCGGCAATCACAGCGAACGTGTGACCCTCCCGTGCGTAGATGGTGATCCATTTGCCGGGACCGCGGTCGCCGTAGCTGCGAAACTCAGTTGAGCTCATCGGTGAGCTGATCAAGCCCGCCGCGCCCAGCACATAGGAGATCGTTCCGGAACAATCGTAGCCACGGTCATCAAACGATTTGTGACCGCCACCGTATCGATATCGCTTGTGACGAAGTTGATTGGCTGCCCAGATCGCGCGTTTTACTGCAAGCGGCGCGTTCTTTGGCGCAGCTGCTTTGCCAAAACGAAGACGCGCTGTCTTTCCAGACACAACAGGTCCGGAGTTTGGAAAGAGATCGCCTGGTGCTGATGGAACGACCCAAGTGAAAACAGCGATGCCGAGAAGGATTCGATGGCTAACCGGACAGATAAAGTTCCTCCGGGATCCTGTCGTATGCCAAAAAAACTGTGGATGAAAAGAAAAAAAATTAACGGAGTCCCGAATTTAGTGCGACTAAAGGTTGGCAGGGTGGGATGTGACGGAGTAAAAATGGCGACCGGCGGTTCGCCCTTTGCGCCCTTGCGAATTCCGCCGGTCAACCAACCGAAAATCTAGCAACTGGCCCGTAGTGAGTCAGTTGAAGGAAATGGGTCAGCCTGCGTCTGCGTAACCGTGATCCGCCTCGTAGGCACGGATTGCTCGCCGCGTCTGAGGCCCCAGGATTCCATCGACTGACCCGCGATAATAGCCGGCACGGGCGAGTCGGCGCTGCAACTCAGCTACTCTTGACCGGGTAGGGGAGCTGTATTGTCCACTATTTCCATAGCCGTATCCATTGCCATTTCCATACCCATAATCGCCGTATCCGTAGCCGGGATACCCATAACCATAGCCGTACCCGTAGTACGGATAACCGTAGCCGTAGTATCCGTAAGGATATCCCCAGCCCCAGCCGGTGCCCCAGCCCCAGCCCCACCAGCCGGGAAAACCGAAGTCACCGATAAAGATCACATTATTGTGACCGTGATGGTGCCAATTGCCATTCCAGTTGTTCCAGTTGCGTCCATTCCAATTTCGACCACTCCAGTTTCTGCCGTTCCAATTGCGGCCCGACCAGTTCCGGCCTCCCCAGGCGCCCATTCCGGGACGTGCGCCCATTCCGGCGAAATTACGGCCGCCGCCGCCGAAGTGGCCGCCACCGCCCCGCGGCGCGGCTGTGGCCAGTGGGGAAGCGAGCGTTACGGCAACAAAGCAACTCAACGAAAATACAAGTTTTGAATAATTCATATAAGGTGGGGTTTCTATTCATTAGACACCACACCCCACGGAAAGTCTCGGTTTTTTTACGGTGATCAGAAATAAATGAGACCGGCGGGTTCGCAGTTTGTACTCTGCGAGCCCGCCGGCCAATGCAACCGAATTAGATGCCCGGTGTAAATCAGCCCAAACCCATTCGATCGAGAAGTCGCGTGGTGATCAGACCATCCACGATCATCCCATGAGTGCTTTCAAAGGCGGCGATCGCTCCGCGAGTTTGTGGCCCTATCACTCCATCAACTACACCGTGATAATACCCGAGCTCACCCAAGCGGCGCTGCACCGCTGCAACGCTCGCAACGTCATAACTATATCCTGGCTGGTAGTACGAGTAACCGTAGGGATAACCCCCATAGTACGAATGCGGGTAACCACCGTAATATGTATACGGGTAGTACCCATACGATGCAGACGGCCAGGATGAATAATAGCCGTAATAAGGATAACTCGATCTCCCGTAGTAGTAGCTAGGACCGCCGTAGTAGTAGCGAGTACCGCCGTAGTAGCCCGCCGCACCCGAATAGCGGTTCTGCGTGTAATAACGGTTACCCAAATACTGCCGCGTACCAGCATATCTCTGGGTACCCACATAATGACGAGTGCCCATGTAAGATGAATTGGTGCCTCGCTGGTAGGCCGGTGTCACCTGTGTGGTTCGCGGAGCGATTCGTTGCGCCCGCGACTTCGAGGTCGCCGCCGATTTCTTGTGTGGCACGCCTAGCACAGGCGATGCAATTAACGCCGTTGCGGCCAAGCTGCCTATGAACCACAAGCGTTTAGTTTTCATAAGATAATTCCCTTCCTTTCTAGCTATCCTTTCCCGTATCGCGCTGCCCAAAGTGGTACGAGATTCTCCGAGACGGAGGCGCTCGGCGAATTTGTACCTCGGGACCGGCGCGACGTACTTGTTTCGTTACTGAACCCTGCCGCGGATGCGCCTTGAGAGACCCCACCATTCAAAACCGCCAACTGGTTGGAGTGTGGCGTTGATTCTTTGCTTTTAGTTCGGAGCCCATCGCAATTATCATCGCGACTTGATCACCATGCTGCGTGTTGCGATCTTGATATCTTTCTTGTTCACAGGGTACGTGGTGCGCGCCGCTGCGCCGCCACACAGTGTGAGTCCCTCGCGCCAATTTGTCATTTATGGCGCTGATGCGCGGTTGCGCGGCACGATCTCCGAACTGGCGGAGCAGACTAAGAGCAATCTCCTCGCGCTTTTGCGCCAGCGCGACGAATGGAAGACGTCCGTTATAATCAATTTGCAACCGCAACAGGCGAATCTTCCCGAAATTCCGCCGGCCGACTTACGAGTTAGCCAGACCGGCTTTGGCGCGAAGCTGCAACTCGATTTGACCGTTGGCCAAAATCTGGACGGTTCATTGATCGAACGTCAGCTGCTCCGCAGCATTCTACTCGAGATGATTTATCGAGACGAGGGCGACCTCGCACCCGGCACGACGCTTGTCGAACCGCCGGATTGGCTGGTGGAAGGTGTGCTGGCGCTGACGCCGGGACGAGAGCGCGAGGTAGTGGTGGAGGCGGTTTCAGCCACAGATAAAGGAAAGTCGCTGGAGGAATTTCTCGGCCAGCAATTTGATCTGCTCGATTCCGCCGGGCGCGTGCTTTACCGGGCCTATTCTATCGCGCTCGTTCAATTGCTCCTTGATGAGGGCGGCCGCGCGCGTCTGGCGCGGTACATTGCGAATCTTTCGCATGCGTCGAACGATCCAGTTGCTGATTTGAAGGCGCGGTTTCCGCAATTACGCGAGGAATTGGAAAAGAAATGGCGCTCGGCGGTCGCTCGCCTCGGCGGGCATCAAACTTACCAGTTGCTCACCTTTACCGAAAGCGAACGACGTCTCGACGACTTGTTGCAGATCAAAATTTCGGATGGCTCGCGCAATCGCGGGCAGCCAAAAGCAGCCGATCTGACCGAACTTGCGCGCCGCAAAGCTTCACGAGATGAAAAAGCCGCGGTTGACCAAATGAGCCAGGCGTTGCTGTTGCTGATTGGGACGGCGCATCCGGTTTTGCGTCCGGTGGCGCGCGAGTATCAGCAGATTGCAGCGCTCCTTGCTGGTGGGAAGCGAAGAGGAATCGCGAAGCGCTTGTCGCACCTGGATGGTATCCGCAAGCAACTCGCCGCTCGAATGGGCGACATCGATGATTACCTGAATTGGTTCGAAGCGACACAAATGGAAAGAAAGAGCGGCGCTTTCAATGATTATCTCAAGGCGGCAAGCCAATCGGAGGTCTCCGCGCCAAGGCGGCGTGATCCGTTGTCGGTGTATCTAGATGCGCTGGAAGACCAGATCGAGACTTCCGGACCGGAGTGATGAAGTAATGGATTAATGGAAAGACGCAGCACTCCGGCACTGCAATATTCCTTTCGCTGCACAGCAGTTGCCGGTTCCCAGTTTGGCGATTATGCTTAACAGCGCGTTTAAAACGCGCCTTTTTTCATCCCATGCAAAAAATTGGATTTGCTGAAGCGCTTGATTCCATTGTCAGGAGCGACCCGCGGTACCAGCGAGATGCATATGTTTTTCTGCGTGACGCGCTCGATTTCACGACCAAACGGCAGAAGAAAGCGAAAGGCACCAGCATCCGGCACGTAACTGGGCCGGAGCTCCTGGAGGGATTGCGGCAGTACGCGCTCAAGGAGTTCGGGCCGATGGTCATGACGGTTTTCGATAGTTGGGGCCTTCACTCATCCGAGGACGTCGGAAACATGGTTTTTAACCTGATTGGCGCCGGGATATTCGGAAAAACCGAGGAGGATTCGATCGAAGATTTCAGGAACGTTTATAATTTCGAAGAGGTTTTCGTGAAGCCGTTCGCGCCGGAAAAACCAGCGGTGACGAGAGCACGGGCGGAATTGCCAGCGCCTAAGCCTACTGCGTCGAGAAAGTGATCAGCAACGACTGATCACCGGGGACGCCGCCGTCACTGCAATGGCTCGCATACCACTAGCAAAGTATTTCTCAGCAGTTCTATTATTCATGATGGTTAATCTGAAAGCAGCGCCGACTGAGTCTTCGGCTGTCATCACGTTTCCGCCGAGCTCGGCGCACAAATGGATTCTGCCTAACGGGCTGACAATCATTGTGCAGGAAGATCGCAGCGCCCC
>WNGK01001336.1_pt1 | contig 29645 bp, 29 predicted proteins | sample 5400601 | NCBI WGS metagenome assembly WNGK01 (sample SAMN13153376, study PRJNA577476) | soil metagenome | isolation source: 60 cm soil or saprolite under Garry oak tree replicate 1 | place: USA:California | collected 2016-06-15 | reverse complement strand
CAGGAACAATACGCGAACGACAAACAGCAGCTGCAGATGAAAATGATGGAGATGTACAAGACCGAGAAGATCAACCCGCTCGGCGGTTGCCTCCCGATCCTGGTGCAAATCCCCGTGTTTCTTGCGCTCTACTGGGTGCTGCTGTCGGCGGTCGAGCTCCGTCACGCTCCCTGGATCGGGTGGATACGCGACCTCTCGGCGCCGGATCCCTACTTCGTCCTTCCCGTCATCTATGCCATCACGGCTTACCTTCAGGTAAAGCTATCGCCGACCCCCATCCAGGATCCGGTCCAGGCGAAGGTCATGCAGATCATGCCGATCGCGTTCTCGGTGATGTTCATCTTTTTCCCGTCGGGACTCGTCCTGTACTGGTTGATCAACAATTCGATCCAGATCTTCCAGCAATGGCATATGAACCGCGTGCTCACGCGCGAGGCCGCGGCGCTGCAGGCCAAGCGGCGCTAAGCGCTGTTCGGCCTTCGGGCCTGCCATGGCGACGCCGAACGACGTTATCGCGGCGATTGCAACTCCGCCCGGCCGCGGAGGGATCGGCATCGTACGGGTTTCCGGTCCTGACCTTTCGAGCATAGTTACGGGAATCGTCGGCCGCGCGTTGCCGCCGCGAAGCGCGACGCTTGCGATGTTTCGCGACGGGGAGGGCCATCCGCTCGATCAGGGGATCGCGGTGTGGTTTCCTGCGCCTTTCTCATACACCGGCGAGAGCGTGCTCGAGCTTCACGGGCACGGCGGTCTGTCAGTCCTCTCTCTGCTGCTGCACCGATGCCTCGATCTGGGAGCTCGGCTCGCCGAGCCTGGTGAATTTACTCAGCGAGCCTTTCTCAACGGCAAGATCGATCTAGCGCAAGCCGAGGGCGTCGCCGACTTGATCGAAGCGGCGACCGGGACGGCGGCTCGCGCGGCTGCGCGCAGCCTCACCGGCGTATTTTCCCGCGAGATCGAAGCACTGCTCGAGGCACTCGTCGAGCTCCGCTCGCTGACCGAGGCATCGCTCGATTTCCCCGACGAAGATATCGATTTCATTCGCGCCGCCGACGCCACGGGCAAGCTCACCGCGCTGCGTGAACGACTCTCATCGATCCGTGCGCGCGCGCACCAGGGCGCGCTGCTCCGCGAGGGACTCGTCGTCGTCCTGGCCGGAGCGCCGAACGTCGGCAAATCCAGTCTCCTGAACCAACTCGCGGGCGATGACATCGCCATCGTCACCGCGGTGCCGGGAACGACGCGCGATGCCGTCCGCACCAGCGTCGAGATCCACGGCATCCCGCTGCACATCGTCGACACGGCGGGTCTTCGCGATGCGAGCGACCCCGTCGAGCAAATCGGCATCGAGCGCGCATGGTCGGCGATCGCGCAGGCCGATCTCGCATTGATCGTCATCGATGCCCGTGAGGCAAGAGCTGCCGCCGATGCGCGGATTGTGGCGCGCCTTCCCGCCGCCCTTCCAAGAATCATCCTGCATAACAAGATCGATCTCGCGGGCTGCGCCGCGCGACGCGAGGATGAGGGCGGCGCGCACGAAGTCTGGCTCTCGGCGAAAACCGGAGAAGGGATCGAGCTTCTGCGCCATGCGATTCTCGACTTGGTGGGCGCGCACGAGGACATGGAAGGAACCTTTCTTGCCCGTGCACGGCATCTGCGCGCGTTGCAAGACGCCGATGCTCATCTCGCCGCAGCCGCGGTGTATCTGAATGCCGTTGCACCTCCGCTCGAGCTTTTCGCGGAGGAGCTGCGGCAAGCGCACGGGTCGATATCGACGATTACCGGTGAATTCACGGCCGACGATCTGCTCGGCGAAATTTTCGGGCGCTTTTGCATCGGCAAGTAGCCGCGCTGCCGATGTGATCTTGACCGGCTGTTCGGACAGGACCTACACTCCCGCCTAACGAGCCCCGGCAAGAGGAGGCCCGCTACGCACATTCTCCGGGGTGACATGGTCAAAGCGCTGTGTTCAGGATGCTGGGCAGGCGTGGACAACTTGATCTGCGCGATTCGCATCGGTCTTCGCCGAGTCGCAGAGACCTGCGGCAAGCGTCCGCTCCTGCGGCGACTCGCCGTGCGCTCCGCCTTAGTCGTAGTAACGCTTCCCGGGATGCTGGCCAACGTGCACGCCGCGCAGCAGTGCTTTTTCCAAGCGGGAACGTATGGCGCGCTCACGGTGACCACGACCGGGCCGGGTTGCGGAACATCGCTCACGTTTGGCGGCATCACCGGAGTCTGGCTCGGGGATACCAACGTCACCGAGAATTGCCAGTTCAATCTTTCACCGGCGGTAACGGGCAACACCATCAGTGTCGCCATGACCGCGCACAGCTGCATTGGCGGCAACTGCGAGGAGGCGCGTTTCTCGCTCAATGGCGCGCACTATGCCGTCCAACCGGCGGATCTCGACAACACGACGCCGACGGGAGGGCAGCCGCTGATAATCAATGGGGCGGGCGATATCGACATGGCGCCGGGCACCGACGACGGGCGCGGGACTATCACCTTCCACAGCGCGCCCGCGAGCGTCAACAGCATCAATATCAACCACGTGATCCTGTCCGGATCTCCCAACGGAACGATCTACCGGGTTTGCGCCAACGATGCGCCGCAAGCACCTCCGACGCCGACCGTGATTCCGACGCTCACGGAATGGGGACTCTACGCGCTGGGGCTTCTGTTGCTGCTGGCCGGCGCCTACGCCCTGCGCAGACGATTCCGGTTCCGTGCCTGAGCGGTGGTGGGCGACGCGCCTTGATCGCGGCTACGCCGCCCAATCCAGAATAACCTTGCCGCTCTGACCCGACATCATCGTCGCAAAGGCCTGCTCGAACTGCGTGGCCGCGTAGTGGTGCGTGATGATGGGCGACAGGTCGAGCCCGCTCTGAAGCATCGCGACCATCTTGTACCAGGTCTCGAACATTTCCCGGCCGTAGATCCCCTTGACCTCGAGTCCCTTGAAGATGATCTGATTCCAGTCGATCGCCATATTGGGTGGAGGTATTCCCAGGAGCGCGACCTTGCCGCCGTGATTCATGTGCACTAGCATGCTCGAAAAGGCAGCCGGTACGCCGTCGCCGAAGCCATGATGCCGATGGGGCCGGCGCCGGTGATGATCACGTCCTCGCCGACCAGGTTGAAGGAAAGCGCCGTGTGCGTCGCGTTGCCGAAGGGATCGAAAATTGCCGCGAGATCGTCGGATATGTCGTCGGGGATCTTGAAAGCGTTGAACGCCGGAATCACCAGATACTCAGCGAATGCTCCCTCCCTCTGCACGCCCACACCGACGCTGTTCCTGCACAAATGCCTGCGACCCGCGCGGCAATTTCGACAGAAGCCGCACGTGATGTGACCTTCGCCCGATACGCGGTCGCCTATCTTGAATCCCCGCACCTCCTGGCCCATGCCGACGATTTCGCCGACGTACTCGTGGCCGACATGCATCGGAACCGGTATCGTCTTTTGCGCCCAGTCGTCCCATTTCCAAATGTGAACATCGGTCCCGCAGATCGCTGTCTTTCGGATGCGGATCATGACGTCGTTGTGCCCGAGGTCCGGCGTTTTCACGGTCGTGAGCGTCAAACCCGGGCCCCGCTGGAGTTTCGCAAGCGCTTTCATCGATTCTTCCATGCCGTTGCCTAGTGGATAACGCCGAGCGCGCGACCGACGCTCGCAAAAGCGCCGACTGCTTTGTCAAGCTGGTCATCGGTGTGTGCCGCGCTCATCTGGGTGCGAATGCGCGCCTTGCCCTTGGGCACGACGGGGTATGAAAAGCCGATTACGTAGACGCCCGCTTTGAGCATGGCATCGGCAAATCGCGTGGCGAATTGCGCATCGCCCAACATCACCGGGATGATCGGGTGCGCACCGGCAATCAGAGTGAAACCGAGGTCTGCCATCTTCCGCCTGAACCGCTCTCCGTTGCCATGCACGCGCTCGCGCAGCGCCGCGCCTTCTGCGCCGCCGATAATCTCCAGCACTTTCAAAGATGCCGCCGCGATGGACGGCGCCAGCGTATTCGAAAAAAGGTACGGGCGCGAGCGCTGGCGCAGAAGCTCGACGATCTCCTTGCGCGCCGACGTGTATCCGCCCGACGCGCCGCCCAGCGCCTTGCCCAGCGTGCCGGTGACGATGTCGACCCTGCCTTCGACGTCGCAGAATTCCGGAGTGCCGCGTCCGCGATCTCCGACGAAGCCGACGGCGTGCGAGTCGTCCACCATCACCAGCGCCTGGTAACGGTCGGCAAGATCGCAGATCGAACGCAGATCGGCGACGGTGCCGTCCATGGAAAACACGCCGTCGGTTACGATAAGCTTGAAGCGCGCACCGGCGGCATCCGCTTCCTTGAGCTTTGCCTCGAGGTCGACCATGTCGTTATTGCGATAGCGAAGGCGTTGCGCTTTGCAAAGGCGAATGCCGTCGACGATGCTGGCGTGATTAAGCTCGTCGCTGATGACCGCGTCGTTTTCACTCAGCAGCGTTTCGAACAGGCCGCCGTTGGCATCGAAGCAACTCGAATAGAGGATCGTATCTTCCATCCCAAGGAAGACGCTCAATGCGCGCTCGAGTTCCTTGTGCACCGATTGCGTGCCGCAGATGAATCGCACCGATGCCAGGCCGTAGCCGTAGCGGTCGAGGCCCTCGCTTGCGGCTCGCACCAGGCGCGGATCGTCGGCAAGGCCCAGATAGTTGTTGGCGCAGAAGTTTAATACTGCCGATCCGTGCGCGAGGTCGATCCGCGCACCCTGCGGGCTGCGGATCACGCGCTCCGTCTTATAGAAGCCTTCCGCGCGAATGCGTTCGAGCTCGTGTTCGAGATGCGATTGGAAAAGGCGATACATCGGCCGCTCCGACGGGCGGAATGCGCCGTTGCTGCCAGACTCATTGGCGCGGAATCAGCACACGATATCAGTTTGCCGCGCCGGTCGGCCAGCCTGAGATAGCGTCACGTGAGTGGAGTCCTGAAGTGCGCCGTCGCAGCTCTCGTTCCGATACCTCGGCTTTCAGGGAAGCGTTTGTTCCGGCAAGCTCCGTATGGAAGGCTGACTCATGACTGCAAACCGCCGTCACCCGGGCGTCGATGCCATACGCGACCTTATGCCCGCCGTCGCGGGCCTGGGGCTCGCGCTGGCCGCGGCGTTCGCTTGGGAACTGGCCAAGCTGCCGCTGCCGTGGATGATCGGTCCTTTGCTGGCGACGGCGTTCGCGCGCATCGCAGGTTTGCCCGTCACCGCGGCTCCGGGAGGCCGACAGGCCGGACAATGGATCGTCGGAACCGCGCTCGGCTTGTATTTCACGCCGTTCGTGGCCGATCGCGTCGGCGGCGTGGCGGGGCTGATTCTTCTTGGCGCAGTGTTTGCGATCGCACTTGGTTATGCGTGCGGCTATCTGCTGTCGGTCGTCGGCGGAACCGATCGGACGACTGCGGTGTTTGCGAGCGTGCCGGGCGGGGCTGCCGAGATGGCGGTGCTCGGAGAGCGATTCGGCGCGCGCGTCGACGAGGTCGCGGCCGCGCAATCGGTGCGCCTCGCATTAGTCGTCGTCACCATCCCGGCGATCTTCTCCGCATTGCAGCTTCACGGCGCTGACCCCTTTCTGCCGGCCACGATCGAAGTGCGGTGGGCACGGCTTGGGGGATTGCTCTGCGCGACGCTGGCCTCGGGATGGATCCTGCAGCGGCTCGGGCTTCCCAACGCTTTTGTCCTGGGAGCGCTCGCGGTTGCGATTCCGCTGACCGCTTCGGGCGTGGAAACCTCGGCGATGCCGCGATGGATGCTAAACGGGGCACAGCTCCTGATCGGGTGCGCGCTGGGCGCGCGCTTTAGCCCGGCTTTCATGCGGCGCGCACCGAGGTTCCTTGGCGCCGTTGTCTTAAGCGTTGCTGCTGCGATGGCTCTGTCCGTGTTGTTCGCCTTGGCGGTCGCACGCGTCACCGGAATTCATGCGGCGACACTGGTGCTCGCCACCGCGCCGGGTGGAATCGCGGAAATGGCGGTGACCGCGAAGGTGCTCGAGCTCGGCGTGCCGCTGGTGACGGCTTTCCACGTGACGCGGGTGATCTTGTTGCTCACCTGCACGGGCCCGCTTTTCACTTGGCTGCGGCAACGCCGGCGTGGCGCGCGAGGATCCGGCCCGGTGGCCTGACCGCTGCGCGATGCGTCGGAGCCCTTACGCCGAGTCCGCACGCGCATGCTAGAGTTGCTCTCTTTCGCGCGCGGCGCCGGGGTATTGTCCGCCGCTATCCGCGATATTCCGGCATCCTTCGTCGCGCATGAATCATCCCGATCCGACCCCGCCGCTTGCGGTTTCCGTGCAGGCACCCGCGTATGTCCGCCATCCGCGCCTGCTTGCGTGGGTGCGCGAAATCGCACTCCGGACGCAGCCCGAAACCACCGTGTGGTGCGATGGTTCGGAAGCCGAATTCGCGCAATTGTGCGAGACGATGGTCGCGAGTGGCACACTGCGCAGGCTCAACCCCGAGAAGCGGCCGAACAGCTATCTCGCACGGTCGGACCCGTCGGACGTCGCGCGGGTCGAGGATCGCACCTTCATCTGCAGCGAAAGGGAAGAGGACGCCGGTCCGACGAACAACTGGGTCGACCCTTCCGCCATGCGCCAAACGCTCGGCGAGCTCTTTCAGGGTTGCATGCGCGGCCGGACGATGTACGTCGTGCCTTACTCGATGGGTCCGCTGGGAAGCCCGATTGCCCACATCGGCGTCGAATTGACCGATAGTCCCTACGTGGCCGCGAGCATGCGCATCATGACGCGTATGGGCCGCGGGGTTTTCGACGTGTTGGGCACCGATGGCAATTTCGTGCCCTGCCTGCACTCGGTGGGCGCGCCGCTTTCGCCTGGCGCCACCGATGTGCCGTGGCCGTGCAATGCGAACCAAAAGTACATCGTTCACTTCCCGGAAACGCGCGAAATCTGGAGTTTCGGCTCGGGCTACGGAGGCAATGCCCTGCTGGGCAAGAAGTGCTTTGCGCTGCGAATCGCTTCGGTGATGGGGCGCGACGAGGGCTGGCTTGCCGAGCACATGCTGATTCTTGGAGTCACCGCGCCGGATGGGCGCAAGACCTACGTCAGCGCTGCCTTTCCAAGCGCATGCGGCAAGACCAACTTCGCGATGCTGATTCCGCCGCGGGGGCTCGACGGGTGGAAAGTCACGACGATCGGCGACGATATCGCCTGGATCAAGCCGCATGCCGACGGTCGATTGCACGCGATCAATCCGGAGGCGGGATACTTCGGTGTCGCTCCGGGAACGTCGTATGAATCCAATCCCAACGCCATGGAGACGCTCAAGCGCGACGTTATCTTCACCAACGTCGCGCTGACGGACGATGGCGACGTGTGGTGGGAAGGGATGACGCGTGAGCCGCCCACCCACCTCATCGATTGGCAGGGGCAATCGTGGAGTCCCGGCTGCGGGCGCAAGGCCGCGCATCCGAATTCGCGCTTTACAGTTGCCGCCACCCGCTGCCCGTCGCTCGACCTGGAATGGGACAAGCCTGAAGGCGTCCCGATCTCGGCTTTTATATTCGGCGCGCGGCGCAGCGACACGGTGCCGCTGGTCGTGGAGGCAACGACATGGGAAGAGGGGGTCTACAAGGCTGCGACCATGGGATCGGAAACGACGGCGGCGGCGACCGGAAAAGTGGGTGAGGTTCGGCGCGACCCGTTCGCGATGCTTCCCTTCTGCGGTTACCACATCGGCGATTATTTTGCGCACTGGCTGGCGATGGGCAAACGAATCAAATCGCCGCCGCGCATTTTCAGTGTCAATTGGTTTCGCACCGACGAGAACGGGAAATACGTCTGGCCTGGGTTCGGGGAAAACATGCGCGTGCTCAAGTGGATCGTCCAACGATGCAGCGGCGAGGCGCACGCCGCGCACACGCCACTCGGGTTGGAGCCGGAATATCCGGATCTCGATTGGCGCGGGCTCGACTACGGGCCCGAACGCTTCGAGCAGGTCATGCGGCTGGATGAGGCGCGGTGGCAGCGCGAACTCGAGGCGCACGACCAGCTTTTTGCCAAGCTCGGTTCCAAGCAGCCATCGGCGCTATCGAAGCAGCGTCGCGAGCTCGAATCCAGGCTCCGCGGTTAACCCCTCGGAGGCGCGGGTGGCATCCGGCCGCGATTAGGCCAACGAGTTGTTGAAAACGTTTGCAGTAAACGTTTTCATCCGATCGATAAGGGCGTAAGATCGCCGCGTCAAACTCGATCGATGCACGATGAATTCCTCTGTTCGCGCTCTCAGGCGCCGTCGACAATCGGGCCAGTCGCAGGAGTCCACGCTGCGCGATGTTGCCATGCACTCGGGCGTCTCGCTTGCCACCGCGTCGCGCGCCTTGACGCGACCCGAGATGGTAAGCGAGCAGGTCCGGATTCGGGTGGAAAACGCCGCGGCGGCATTGGCCTATCGGCCGAATTCAGCCGCTCGCGCGTTGGCATCTTCGACGACGCGATTGGTGGGTGCGCTCCTGGCGGATCCCGCGAGCCCGGTCACGTGGCGCGCTTTCGCCGCGTTCGAGAGCGTATTGCGTGATGCCGGAGTCGGCGTCGTCGTTGCTACGCCGAGGACGCCCGAGGCGATGGAAGCGTGCGCGCGGGGTCTTGAATTGCGGGGCGCGCGGGCCATCGCGATCTTCGGTCCATCGGGGCGCGGGAGCATCGACGCGCCGCGCTGGATTCTCATCGATTGCGGACGTCGGGCGGGTTCGCTGCTCGCGATCCGCTACCTCTTCCAGCTCGGACATCGAAGGATCGCCGTCCAGCTCAATCCAGGATCCGAGAAGCCAGACGCGCTGGTCGAGGACTGCTCCGACCTGCGCGAATTGCGAATCGACGTCGTTGCCGGCGGAGGACTGGGGCCATCGGATATTGCTACAAGCCTCATCCAGCAATGGCAGGCTTCATCCGACAAGCCGACGGCAATGGTCTGCGGCAGCGACGAGGTCGCGGCACATGCATTGCGACTATGCCGTCACTTGGGCATCGACGTGCCCGGCGATCTGTCCATGATCGGTCAAGGTGACAGCGAGCTTGCGCGCTGGTCTGAGCCGGCGCTGACCAGCATCCGGGTCGACGCGGAGGAGGCCGCCTTGCGCGGGGCTGCGGACCTTCTTGCGGGGGAAGCGAGCGCGGTGCGTGTGCACGTGCCTCCGGTCAGGCTTGTGTTGCGCGGCACCTGCGGGCCGGATCGACCGCGAGCTGCTGTTTCACGTGGAACCGAGGAGCGCTTCACGTGAAACCGAAACGCATCCATGCGATCCCGAACAATGGATTCGTACGTATGGTAAAATAGCAAAAGAGCGGGTTGATAATTTACCTTTAAAAACATGAAGTTTCCAACAAAATTCGAGGTGATAGTCGTCGGCGGCGGCCACGCGGGAACCGAGGCGGCCCTGGCCTCGGCGCGCATGGGCTGCCGGACCTTGCTACTGACCCATAGCATCGAGACGCTCGGCCAGATGTCGTGCAATCCCTCGATCGGCGGCATCGGCAAAGGGCATTTGGTCAAGGAGATCGATGCCTTGGGCGGCGCCATGGCGCTCGCCGCCGATGAAGCCGGGATTCAGTTTCGTATGCTCAATTCCAGCAAGGGGCCGGCGGTTCGCGCGACCCGCGCTCAAGCCGACCGTGTGCTCTATCGCCGTGCGATCCGGACCCGCCTTGAGCGGGAGCCCAACCTCACCCTGTTTCAGCAGGCCGTCGACGATCTTGCTATCGACGGCGACCGGATCACGGGCGCCATCACTCAGCTCGGCATTCGCTTCGATGCCGAAGCCGTGGTCCTGACCGCCGGAACATTTCTCTCCGGGCTCATTCACGTGGGTCTTGCCCGTCATGAGGCCGGCCGCGCAGGCGATCCGCCGGCCAAGACCTTGGGCGCACGCCTACGCGAAAGAAAGCTCCCTGCAGGACGCCTGAAAACAGGCACGCCGCCGCGGTTGGACGGGCGCACGATCGACTTCGCCGGACTTGACGTGCAGCCCGGCGACGACCCCGCGCCGGTCTTTTCCTTTCTGGGCACGCGCGAGATGCACCCTCGCCAGATGCCCTGCTGGATAACGCATACCAACGCGCGCACCCACGACATCATCCGCGCGGGACTCGACCGGTCTCCGATGTATACCGGGATCATCGAAGGTGTCGGCCCGCGGTATTGTCCTTCGATCGAGGACAAGATCACGCGCTTTGCGTCCCGCACGGCGCATCAGATCTTCCTTGAGCCGGAGGGTCTGGAGACGAGTGAGATCTATCCCAATGGAATTTCGACGAGCCTGCCATTCGACGTTCAGCTGGCGCTGGTACGGTCGATTCGCGGCTGCGAGCAGGCGCATATCCTGCGGCCGGGGTATGCGATCGAATACGACTATTTCGATCCTCGCGCGCTCAAGTCGACACTCGAAACCAAGGCCGTCCGCGGCTTGTTCTTCGCAGGGCAGATCAACGGAACCACCGGCTACGAGGAGGCCGCCGCGCAAGGGCTCCTCGCCGGCATCAACGCGGGCCGCTACGCGAGAAGCGAAGAAGGCTGGACGCCGCGCCGCGACGAGGCATATCTCGGCGTCCTGGTCGACGACCTGGTCACGCGCGGAGTCAGCGAGCCTTATCGCATGTTCACCAGCCGCGCCGAGTATCGGCTGCAATTGCGGGAGGACAACGCCGACCTGCGGCTGACCGAAGCCGGGCGCAGGCTCGGGGTAGTACCCAATGCGCGATGGGATCACTACTGCCGCAAACGCGACGCCATCGCCTCGGAGCTCGAGCGGATCGAAGCGACCCGGCTCGGGCCTGCGGTCGTCGGGCCGGACGCGGAGCGCGTTCTCGGAACGCCGCTCGACCGCGAGTATTCGCTGCTGGAGCTCCTGCGCCGGCCTGGCGTGACCCACGCGGCCTTGATGACGCTCACCGGGAGCGGCGGAACTGAAATCGAAAGCGCCGTCGCCGAACAGGTCGAGATTGCAACCAAGTACGCCGGCTACATCGAGCGCCAAAAGCTCGAGATTGCGCGCCGGGCGGAAAAGGAAACACAGCCGCTGCCTCTCGATCTCGACTACCGAAGCGTCAGCGGGCTATCGTCGGAAGTGCAGCAGAAGCTCAACGAGCATCGGCCCGAAACCATCGGGCAAGCCGCGCGCATTTCCGGGGTGACGCCCGCGGCAATCGCGTTATTGCTGGTGCATCTCAAACGCGGCTTCAAGGCCGCGGCGGCGAAGACTGAAAAGCTTTCCGCATGACGCCTGCGTCGGCGCTTGCCGAGGGCGTATCGGCCCTGCGGCTCGACGTGCCGATGCGCGCTCAAGCAAAGCTTCTCGACTATCTGAATCTTCTGGCGAAGTGGAATCGCACGCACAATCTCACCGCTGTTCGCGATCCCGCGCGCATGGTGACGCACCATCTGCTCGACTCGCTCGCGGTGCTCGAATACCTGGGTCCGAGCAAGGAATCGCGTTGCCTCGACGTCGGCAGCGGCGCCGGATTGCCGGGGATTCCTCTGGCGATCGTGCGTCCGGATTGGCGCATGACTTTGCTCGACAGCAATCGCAAGAAGGCGACTTTCCTGCAGCAGGCGGTGATCGAAATCGGGCTGGCCAACGTCGATGTCGTGTCGGAGCGAGTCGAGACGTTCGAACCCTTGCGCCTGTTTGCGATCGCGATTTCGCGCGCGTTCTCGAATCTCGCCACTTTTGCCGCGGCGGCGCGCCTGCTCGCGCCGGGAGGGCGGCTAGTCGCAATGAAAGGTGCGATACCGCTTGACGAAATCGAGGCGCTGCCGGGAAACGTTCGCGTCGTCGAGACGCACGAGCTGCGCGTGCCCGGCATCGATGGCAAGCGTCATCTGCTGATCATGGAAGCGATTGCTTCATGACCCGCATCATTGCCGTGGCGAATCAAAAAGGCGGCGTGGGGAAGACCACCACGAGCGTCAATCTGGCGGCCAGCCTCGCCGCAATGAAGCGCCGTGTTCTTTTGGTCGATCTCGATCCGCAAGGCAATGCGACCATGGGAGCCGGAATTGATAAGCGAGCGCTCACTCGCACCGTATACCAAGTACTGCTTGGCGAAAACAAGATTGTCGACGTGCGCGCCGCGTCCCCGAGTGGCGGCTTCGATCTCGTGCCGTCGAACCGGGATCTCGCCGGGGCTGAGGTCGAACTCGTCGATCTTCCGGAACGAGAGATGCGTCTGAAAGATGCGCTCGCCGAGGCGCTTTCGCAGATGCGAGCCGCCATTTCGGAAGTCGCGGAGGAGTACGACTTCATCCTGCTCGATTGCCCGCCGTCGTTGTCGCTGCTGACGCTCAACGGGCTTTGCGCGGCAGATAGCGTGCTCATCCCGATGCAGTGCGAGTATTACGCGCTCGAGGGCCTGTCCGATCTCGTGCAAACGATCCGCAAGGTGCGCGCGCACCTCAATCCGCAACTCGAGATCGAGGGCTTGCTGCGCACCATGTACGATCCTCGGAACACGCTGGCGCTCAATGTGTCCGCCGACTTGCAGAAGCACTTCGGGGACAAGGTCTACCGAACGGTCATCCCGCGCAACGTGCGGCTGGCCGAAGCGCCGAGCTACGGCATCCCGGCGCTGTATCTGGACAAGTCGTCCAAAGGTGCGCAGGCGTATCTGTCACTCGCAGGCGAGATGCTGCGGCGAAAGGAAGCGTCGGTGCAGACACCGCAAGGGGTGATGCATGGCTAGATTAAAAGGCCTCGGACGCGGCCTCGATGCGCTGCTCTCGTCGGAACCCGACAGCGCTGATCGTGAATCGATGCATGCGATCGCGCTCGATCGCATCCGGCCGGGCAAATATCAGCCGCGCTCGCGGATGGACGAGGCGTCGCTTGATGAGCTCGCGGAATCGATCAAGGCGCAGGGGGTGATGCAGCCGATTCTCGTGCGCCCGGTCGACGGCGGCCGCTACGAAATTATCGCGGGCGAGCGCAGATGGCGCGCCGCGCAGCGCGCCGGCCTGAAGGAGATGCCGGCCCTGGTGCGCGAGGTCGCCGATCAGGCCGCGCTGGCGTTGTCGCTGATCGAGAATATTCAGCGCGAGGACTTGAACCCTCTGGAAGAAGCGCAGGGCATCTCCCGCCTCATCGATGAGTTCGGCCTGACGCACGAAGCCGCCGCCCGCGCGGTCGGACGCTCGCGCAGCGCGGTGACCAACCTGCTTCGGCTCCTGCATCTTGCCAAGCCTGTCCAGGATCACTTGCTTGCAGCCAGGCTCGACATGGGCCATGCGCGTGCGCTGCTCTCGCTGCCCGTTGCTCAACAGCCCGCGATCGCCGGAAAGATCGTCGCCGGCGGCCTGTCGGTGCGCGATGCCGAGCGCCTGGTCCATTCGATGCAGAGTTCGCACGGAAGGCGAAAAAAGCGGACCGCGGCACGACACGCGGACGCCGACGTGGCGCGCCTCGAAGAGGAAATCGCCGATGCGCTCGGGGCCAAGGTGCAGATCCAGACCACGAGCAAGAACGCGGGTCGGATCGTGATTGCGTATTCGAGCCTGGATCAGCTCGACGGCATCGTTTCCAAGTTTCGCTAGGCGCCGTGCTGCGGCCCACCTCCCGAACGCAACTACCGGGGAGCCCCCACTGCATCGGCTACGGGGCCGGCAACGAGCACAGCAGCGTCAGGCGAGCTGCGAGAGCATCGTTTCCGCGCCCGAAACCTCGTATTTCCCGGGCCCTTCGATGTTGAGCGCCTTGACGACGCCGTTATCGACGAGCGCCGAAAAACGCTGACAGCGCGTGCCCATCCCGCGACTTTCGAGATCGAGTTCGAGGCCGAGGGCCTTGGTGTAACGAGCGCTGCCGTCGCCCATCATGCGAATCTTGCCTTTCGTCTTCTGATCCTTGGCCCAGGCCCCCATGACGAAAGCGTCGTTGACCGACACACAGATGATCTCGTCGACCCCCTTGGCCTTCAGCGCATCGTAGTTCGCAACGTAGCTCGGAACGTGCTTGGCGGAGCACGTCGGCGTGAAAGCACCGGGCAGGCCGAAGATGACAACCTTCTTCCCCTTGGTCAGGTCCTCGACTTGAAACTGGTTGGGCCCGATGGTGCAGCCCGGCGTTTCCACGTCGACGTATTCGCTTAGGGTACCGGCGGGCAGCCGATCGCCGACTTTGATGGCCATGGGAGTCTCCTTCGTTACCCATTGCGTCGCCGCGGGGCGATAGGCGCGCGACAACGGGTCTTTCATTGTAGCCGAAAATCGAACGCGGTGAAGCACGCGCGTTTCGGGCGCGCGCAATGTTGCCGCCGTGATCTTGTCGAGCGCCTGACGAAGGCGTAACTTCGCTGGTCCAGCGAATCGGAGAACGACATGGCGAAGCTCAAGCCCGCGCGGCGCGGTCCTGTCAGTTTGCTCATCGCCACGCGCAAGGGACTCTGGCAGCTGCACGGCGATACGACGCGACGCAGCTGGCGACTTGCAGGTCCCCAATTCCTCGGACACATTGTCCATCACTGCGTCGTCGATCCGCGCACAAGCAGATCGATGCTGGCGGCGGCGCGCACCGGACATCTGGGTCCGACCATCTTTCGCTCCCGAGACCGCGGAAGAACGTGGCATGAGGCGCAACAACCGCCGGCGTTCCGTCAGGGGAGCGAGCGCGTCGTCGATCACACGTTCTGGCTGACGCCGGGGCACGCCTCGCAACCCGGCATCTGGTACGCCGGGTCATCGCCACAGGGACTGTTCCGTTCCGACGACGATGGCGCGACCTGGAAAGGCGTCGACGGATTCAATGAGCATCCCAATCGCAAGGCGTGGTGCGGCGGAGACAAGGATGGGACGCCGGATGGCCCGAAGCTGCACTCGATTCAGATCGACCCCCGCGATCCCGCGCATATGTACATCGGCATGTCGGGCGGCGGCGTCTTCGAATCGCTCGACGGCGGCGGCGATTGGAAGCCGCTCAATCGCGGCGTGAGGGCCGATTTTCTCCCCGACCCCAATCCCGAATACGGCCACGATCCTCACTGCGTGCGGCTTCATCCCGCATTGCCCGACCGCTTGTATCAGCAAAATCATTGCGGGATCTATCGTCTCGACCGACCGTCGGCGCAATGGCAGGACATTGGCGCGTCGATGCCCAAGAGCGTCGGCGCGATCGGGTTTCCCATGGTGCTCCATCCGCGGGATCCGGACACGTTATGGGTTTTCCCCATGGACGGCAGCAGCGTCTGGCCGCGCGTTTCGCCGAGCGGCAAGCCCGCAGCATATCGCTCGGTGAACGGAGGCAAATCCTGGCAGCGCCAGGCGTCGGGGCTTCCCAAGAGCCAGGCGTGGCTCACGGTCAAGCGTCAGGCGATGACCGCGGACGACGGAACGCCGGTGGGTGTCTATTTCGGAACGAGCAGCGGCGAGGTTTGGGGAAGCCGCGACGAAGGCCGCAACTGGAAATGCCTCGCTGCGCACCTGCCGCACGTCTACGCGGTCGAGGTCGCGTGAGCGCGCCGGAGACATCGCCGCTCGTCGCGACGTTACGGGCGAAGCTCGCGGCGCTGCCTCGGGTCACCGAATCGACTTCGCGATTCGGAGCGCAGAAGCGCCTTGCATGGCGCGCCGGAAAGCGCGAGATCGCGCACCTCCATTCCGACGGCATTATCGACATTCGTCTTCCACGGAGGGAACGGGGCGCCACCGCCTGTGACGCGCGCCTTCTCCCACGAGCTTCGCCTTCGGAGTGGATCGAATGCCGGTTCGCGAGCGTGAGCGACACCGATTTAGTCGTCGATCTCGTCGCACGCGCAGCGCGCGGCTCGCGGTGACCTCGTGCGCGTACTCATTCCAAACCCGCTGCGCAGCTACACCGCTGACGCCTCGGTAGTGGGCGCGGAAGGATCGACGCTGGAAGGGCTCGTGGCGGATCTCGACCGCCGCTTTCCGGGAATTCGTTTTCGCATCATCGATGAGCAGGGATGCATCCGCCGCCACATCAAGTTCTTCGTCAACGGCATTCAGGCGCCCGATCTCAGTCCGGCGGTTGCGCATTCCGACGAAGTCATGATCGTGTGCGCGCTTTCCGGAGGGTGAGGGACGGAGAGGACTCGGCACGCCGCGTTCATTGACGCACTGCGGCAAGAAACCTATACTCCAAACCCTTGCTGTGGTGGTGTCAGATTCCGTTCCGCCGCTTCCCGCATTTCGCTACCCCCTTCGCCGCGTTTCGACGTGGCAACTTGTGAGTGCGCTGGGGGTCGCGGGAATCGGGAGCATCTGGTCAGGGTGGCACGGAGCGTTGTCAGGGCTGCTGGGGGGCTTGGTCAATATCACCGCCGGTACAGCCTATGCGCTTTTGCTGAGACTCGGAAAGCCGATCTCGGCTGCGGGAACGCTGCGGACGATGTTCCGTGCCGAAGCGGTAAAGATTACGCTCATCGTTCTGCAGCTCTGGTTTATCCTGACGACATACGCGGACGTCGTGCACGCAGTTTTTTTCGCCTCGTTCGTGGTCACGGTGCTGGTGTCGCAGACGGCAATCCTGATTCGCGACTGACGTAGAGCGCTTGGAGCTCTTAGGACTACGCCAATGGCCGAAGAAGCCGCCCACGACGCAGCGACGTACATTCAGCATCACCTGACGTTTCACACCAAACCGGTCAACGACACGGGCGGCTTCTGGTCCGTTAATTGGGACACGGTCGTCACCTCGCTGATCCTCGGGATGCTTGTGCTCGGCTTCATCTGGCTGGTCACGCGCAAGGCGCGGGCCGGTGTTCCCTCGAAGACGCAGACGTTTGTCGAGTTGACCATCGGCTTCGTCAACGACCAGGTCAGGAGCATGTTCCACCACGATTACAAGATCGTCGCGCCGATCGCGCTGACGGTCGGGCTGTGGGTGCTGTTCATGAACGCGATGGACTTCCTGCCTGTGGACATCATGGCCTGTATCTACGAGCACGTCTTCGGCCAGGAAACGTGGCGCGGCGTGCCGACCGCGGACGTCAACACGACCTTCGCACTGTCGCTGTCGGTGTTCGGCCTGATGATCTTCTACAGCATCAAGAACAAGGGTCTAGGCGGCTGGCTGCGCGAGCTCCTGGCTACGCCGTTCGGGCTCAAGCCGATCTGGCTCTCGCCGCTGCTGGTGTTTTTCAACCTGCTGTTCAACCTGATCGAGTACGTCTCCAAGCCGCTGTCGCACTCGCTGCGGCTCTACGGAAACATGTACGCCGGCGAGATAATTTTCCTGCTGATCGCCATGTTGGCGGCGGGAGCCGCGGAGATGGCTTTCCACTGGGCGAGCGTAACTTTCCTGTTTTCTATCGTCCTCAACCTCGCCTGGTCGATCTTCCACATCCTGATCGTCGCTCTGCAGGCGTATATCTTCATGATGCTGACCGTCGCGTATTTGGCGATGGCGCACGAGCACCACTAGCATCGCGTCGCTTTGCTATAACAATCAGCCACCGTCAGTTCAGAAAGGAAAGTTCAATGGACAAGCTGCAACTGGTCGCGCAGATACAGGCGTACACCGGAATCGGAATCGGCCTGATGATCGGGCTCGGCGCCCTCGGAGCGTGTGTCGGCGTGGGCATCATGTGCTCGCGCTTTCTCGAAGGTGCTGCGCGGCAGCCGGAGATGATCCCGGCGCTGCAGGCGAAGGTATTCCTGTTGCTCGGCCTGATCGACGCCTCGTTCATCATCGGGTTGGGCATCGCGATGCTGTTTGCGTTCGGCAATCCGCTGATTCCCGCCGGTCTCAAATAGGCGGCCCCGCAGTCGCGGGACAGAGGGACAGTCATGAACATCAATCTGACGCTGCTGATGCAGGCGGTCGCCTTTGGCGTATTCATCTGGCTCTGTGCGAAGTACATCTGGCCGCCGCTGATGCACGAGATCGAAAAGCGTCAAAAGGAAATCGCCGATGGGCTCGCGGCAGGCGAGGAGGGCCGGCACAGCCTGATCAATGCGGAAAAGCGAATTGCCGAGATGCTGGCCGAGGGCAAATCGCGCGCGTCGGAAATTGTCGCGCAAGGTGAAAAACTCAAGAGCGACGCGGTCGAGCAGGCGCGAACCGACGCAAAGACGGAAGCCGATCGAATCCTCGCGGCGGCAAAATCCGAGATAGAGCAGGAGGTGCATCGCGCCAAGGAAGCGCTGCGCGGCCAGGTCGCGGAACTCGCCGTCGCCGGGGCGGCCAAGATACTCAAGCGGGAGGTCGACGCCAAGGCGCACGCTGATCTGCTCGCGGAAATCGAAAAGCAACTCTAATGGCAGAACAGATCACCGTTGCAAGACCTTACGCCGAAGCGGTATTTGCGCTTGCGCGCGGAAGTAACGCGCTGCCGGTATGGGGAGAGATGCTGAAAGTGGCGGCGGGCGTTGTGCGCGACCCTCGCGTGCGCGAGGCGCTCGACAGCCCCAAGCTTTCCGCCGCGGCCAGGGAATCGCTGTTTCTTTCGATATGCGGCGACAAGCTCGACGCCAACGGCAGAAGTTTCGTGCGCGTGCTGATCGAGGGTGGGCGCTTGAATTTGCTGCCGCAAGTTCGCGAGCTGTTCGAAGCGCTCAAGGACGAAGCGGAAGGCGTGGCGCGCGCGCATATCTCGAGCGCGTTCGAGATTGACGATGCGCAGCTTTCGCGCTTGAAAGAAGCGCTGCACAGGCGCTTCGGTCGCAGGATCGAAGCGACGGTGAGCATCGATCCGCAGTTGATTGGCGGGGCGAGAGTCGTCGTCGGCGACACCGTCATCGACGCTTCGGTGCAAGGCCAACTGCAGTCGATGAAAAACCAGTTGCGGGCCTAATTTCGAGGTACAGCCATGCAGTTGAACCCATCTGAAATCAGCGAACTGATCAGAACCAAGATCCAGAACCTCGAGATCGGCGCGGAGGTCCGCACTCAGGGGACCGTCGTGTCGCTCAGCGACGGCATCGCCCGCGTTCACGGGTTGGCCGACGCGATGCAAGGCGAGATGCTGGAGTTTCCGAGCAACACCTTCGGGCTTGCGCTCAATCTGGAGCGCGACTCCGTGGGCGCGGTGATTCTCGGCGATTACGAACACATTTCGGAAGGCGATACCGTCAAGTGCACCGGACGGATTCTAGAAGTGCCGGTGGGCCGCGAGCTCATCGGCCGCGTCGTCGACGCGCTCGGGCAGCCCATCGACGGCAAGGGTCCGATCAATGCCAGGCAGACCGACGTGATCGAGAAAGTCGCGCCGGGCGTGATCTGGCGCAAGAGCGTGTCGCAACCCGTTCAGACGGGACTCAAGTCCATCGATGCGATGGTGCCGATCGGTCGCGGGCAGCGTGAGCTCATCATCGGCGACCGTCAGACGGGCAAGACCGCGGTGGCGATCGATACCATCATCAACCAGAAAGGCAAGGATCTGTTCTGCATCTACGTCGCGATCGGCCAGAAGGCTTCGTCGATCATGAACGTGGTGAAGAAGCTCGAAGAGCAGGGCGCGATGGAGTACACCATCGTCGTTGCCGCGCCGGCGTCGGATTCGGCGGCGATGCAATATATCGCACCGTACTCCGGATGCACGATGGGCGAGTATTTCCGCGATCGCGGCCAGGACGCGCTCATCATCTACGACGATCTGACCAAGCAAGCCTGGGCATACCGCCAGATTTCGCTGCTGCTTCGCCGTCCGCCGGGACGCGAGGCGTATCCGGGCGACGTGTTCTATCTGCACTCACGGCTGCTCGAGCGTGCGGCGCGCGTCAACGAGGAGTATGTCGAGAAATTCACCAAGGGAAGTGTCAAGGGCAAGACCGGCAGCCTGACCGCGCTCCCGATCATCGAAACGCAGGCCGGTGACGTCACCGCCTTTGTGCCGACCAACGTGATCTCGATTACCGACGGGCAAATCTTTCTCGAAACCGATTTGTTCAATGCCGGCATCAGGCCCGCGATCAATGCCGGCATTTCTGTATCGCGCGTCGGCGGTAACGCGCAGACCAAGGTCATCAAGAAACTCGGCGGCGGCGTTCGGCTCTCGCTTGCGCAATATCGCGAGCTCGCGGCCTTCGCGCAGTTTGCCTCCGACCTGGACGAGGCTACGCGCAAGCAGCTCGATCGAGGCAAGCTCGTGACGGAGCTCATGAAGCAGCCGCAGTATTCACCGCTGTCGGTAGCCGAGGAAGCGCTGACGCTTTTCTCGGTCAACAAAGGCTATTACGACGACGTTCCCGTGGAAAAGGCGCTGGCCTTCGAGGCGGGTCTGCGCGCGTTCATCAAGAGCAAGTATGCCGCACTGCTCCAGAAGATCGAGTCCAGCAAGGACCTCGATGCGAGCGCTGAGAAGGAGCTCGCCGCGGCGATCGAGGACTTCAAGAAGAACGGGACATTCTAGGAAACTCGCAATGGCCGGGTCGAAAGAGATTCGCAACAAGATCAAGAGCGTGCAAAGCACGCGTAAGATCACCAAGGCAATGGAAATGGTCGCGGCTTCCAAGATGAAAAGAGCGCAGGAACGGATGCGCGCGTCGCGCCCATACGTCGGGCGCATGCTGGCGATCGCGCGTCATCTCGCGCGCGCCAATCCCGAGTATCGTCACCCCTTTCTCGTGCCGCGCGGTCAGGTGAGAAACGTCGGGCTCATTGTCGTGACGTCGGACAAGGGTCTTTGCGGCGGGCTCAACACCAATGCGCTCCGGCTCGCGCTCGCGAAAATCAAGGATTGGCAGGCAAAGGGAATCGGCGTGCAGGTCACTGCCATCGGCAACAAGGGTTTCGGGTTCATGGGCCGGCTCAAGGCCAACGTCGTCTCGCATGTCACCAACCTCGGAGACCGGCCGCACCTCGACAAGCTGATCGGGCCGGTGAAGGTCCAGCTCGACGCGTATATCGACGGCAAGATCGACGAGCTACATATCGTGTCGACGCGCTTCGAAAACACCATGAAGCAGACCCCCGTCGAGACGCTGGTTCTGCCGATCGCCAACCTGCCGGGCAGCGAGGACAAGCGCGAATTCCCGTGGGACTACATCTACGAGCCGGATGCCAAGACCGTGCTCGAAGGCCTGCTGACGCGCTATATCGAGTCGATCATCTATCAGGCCGCAAACGAAAACATTGCGTCGGAGCAGAGCGCACGCATGGTGGCGATGAAAGCCGCATCCGACAACGCAGAGGAGATCATCGATGAGCTCCAGCTCATCTACAACAAGACACGGCAGGCTGCGATCACCAAGGAGCTTTCCGAGATCGTCGGCGGCGCCGCGGCGGTGTGACGTAAGACGCGAAGTTCGGGCGAGACTCACGTGAGTGCAGCGAACGTTATGGCGAGACCAAATCGTCAAGAAGCCGCGGCGGTGTGAGGCATTCACCACAGAGGCACAGACAGCACAGAGAATACAAAAGTATTGCTCTGTGGAACTCGGTGTCTCTGTGTTAAGAACTCGAATTACCGTTAGGGAACGAACATGAACGAAGGCACGATAGTCCAATGCATCGGCTCGGTGATCGATGTCGAGTTCTCGCGCGAGCACCTACCCAACATTTACGATGCGCTCATGCTCGCGGGTACCGAGCTGACCCTCGAGGTGCAGCAGCAGCTCGGTGACGGCGTCGTTCGCACCATCTGCCTGGGCTCGGCGGACGGTCTTCGCCGGGGAATGAAGATCGAGAACACCGGCACCGGCATCTCGGTTCCTGTCGGCCCGAGCACGCTTGGGCGGATCATGGACGTGCTCGGCCGCCCGATCGATGAACGGGGACCCGTCAATGCCGAGGTGAGGATGCCGATTCATCGCGACGCGCCGACGTTCGAGGAGCTCTCGCCGTCGACCGAGTTGCTCGAGACGGGCATCAAGGTGATCGATCTCGTGTGTCCCTTCGCCAAGGGCGGCAAAGTCGGCCTGTTCGGCGGCGCAGGTGTGGGGAAAACCGTAAACATGCTCGAGCTCATCAACAACATCGCGACGCAGCATTCTGGGCTGTCGGTGTTCGCCGGCGTCGGCGAGCGCACGCGCGAAGGCAACGACTTCTATCACGAAATGAAAGAAGCGGGCGTGATCAAGCTCGACAACCTCCCGGAATCGAAAGTGGCGATGGTGTACGGGCAGATGAACGAGCCCCCGGGCAACCGCCTGCGCGTAGCGTTGACGGGGCTCACGATGGCGGAATTTTTCCGCGACGAAGGCCGCGACGTTCTTCTGTTCATCGACAACATCTACCGCTACACGCTAGCGGGAACCGAAGTGTCGGCGCTGCTCGGACGGATGCCTTCCGCGGTGGGCTATCAGCCGACGCTGGCCGCGGAAATGGGCGAGCTGCAGGAGCGCATCACGTCGACAAAGACGGGGTCGATCACGTCGATCCAGGCCGTCTATGTGCCGGCGGACGATCTGACCGATCCTTCCCCCGCGACGACCTTCGGCCACCTCGACTCGACCGTCGTGCTCTCGCGAGACATCGCGTCGCTGGGCATCTATCCTGCGGTGGACCCACTCGACTCGACTTCGCGCCAGCTCGATCCACACGTCCTCGGCGAGGAGCATTACACCGTCGCGCGCCGCGTCCAGCAGACGTTGCAGCGCTACAAGGAGCTCAGAGACATCATCGCGATTCTGGGCATGGACGAGCTCTCGCCGGAGGACAAACTGACCGTCGCCCGCGCTCGCAAGATTCAGCGTTTTCTGTCGCAACCGTTCCATGTCGCCGAAACTTTCACCGGCTCGCCCGGCAAGTACGTTGCGCTCAAGGACACGATTCGCGGCTTCAAGGCAATCGTCGACGGCGAGTACGATCATTTGCCGGAGCAGGCGTTCTATATGATCGGCGGCATCGAGGAAGCGGTCGAGAAAGCCAAAACCGTCCAGTGATCGGAAGCCCGCGCCGGGCCGGCGGACCCTGAGGAAGCACGATGCCCAATACCATTCATGTCGACGTCGTCAGCGCAGAGGAGTCGATTTACTCCGGTGACGCCGAGTTCGTCGTCCTTCCCGGCGTGATGGGCGAGCTGGGCATCTATCCCAAGCACACGCCTCTCATCACGCAAATCAAACCCGGCGTCGTGCGCATCAAGATTCCGGGACAGGCCGAGGAGCAAATCGTTTACGTGCAGGGAGGCTTCCTGGAAATTCAACCCGACGTTGTCACCGTGCTGTCCGACACGGCGATACGGGCGCGTGATCTCGACGAAGCCAAGGCACTCGAGGCCAAGCGCGCCGCCGAAGAGGCGATGCAAAACAAGACCTCGAAAGAAGAAATTGCGACGGCGGAAGCGGAGCTCGCAGGCGCGGTCGCACAACTAGCGGCCATACGCCGGCTGCGCTCACACCGGTAGCGATCGCCAGTTTGGGATCACCTACCCCGACCGATGAAAGGCTCATGACCGCGCGCCACGTGCGGGCACCGGCGTCGGCGCATTAGCTGCCGCGAGCTGCTGCTCGGCCAGCGCGACCCAGTAGCTCGCGCCGATGGGCAAGGCGTCATCGTTGAAATCGTACTGCGGGCTGTGGATGTTCGGCGTTTCGGGTCCGCTCCCTGCGCCGAGCCAGACATAGCATCCCGGTTTCGCCTCGAGCATGAATGCAAAATCCTCGCTGCCCATCTCCGGCGTCGGATCGGTGTCGACGTTGTCGCGGCCGACAATCGCCTCCGCAGCGGCGATCGCGTGGTGTGTCTCCGCCGGCGCGTTGACCGTCGCAGGATAGCGGCGCTCGTAGCGCACCGTCGCGCTCATTTCGAACGTCGCGGCAAGACCGACGACTATGGCGCGCATGCGCTGCTCGATGAGGTCCTGAACTTCCCGCTTGAACGTGCGAACCGTGCCGCGCAGCACGACTTCCTGGGGAATGACGTTCCACGTGTCTCCCCCATGTACCTGCGTCACGCTGACGACTCCCGCATCGAGCGGATGCAGATTGCGCGAGACGATCGTTTGCAGAGCGTTGATGGCATGCGCGGCGAAGAGCATCGGGTCCTTGCCGGTGTAGGCCATCGCAGCGTGAGCGCCTTTGCCCGTGACGACAATTTCGAAGATGTCGTACGCCCCCATGAGCGGCCCCGCGCGCATCGCAAACGAGCCGACCGGCTTGCGCGGCCAGTTGTGCAATCCATACACCGCGCGCATCGGAAAGCGCTCGAACAAGCCTTCCTGCACCATCACCCTTCCACCGCCTTCGTTTTCCTCGGCGGGCTGGAAGATGAAGTACACCGTGCCATCGATCGTCTTTTTCGCAGCGAGGGCTTTTGCCGCGCCGAGCAGCATCGCGGTGTGCCCATCGTGGCCGCACGCGTGCATCTTGCCCTCGCGGCGGGATGCGTAGGAAACGCCCGAGCGCTCGAGGACGTGCAGTGCATCGAGGTCGGCACGCAAGCCGATCGCGTGCGCTCCGGAAGCGCCCGATTTGCCGGCACGCAGCACGCCTACGACGCCGGTCCCGGCGAGGCCGGTATGAACCTCGAGCCCGAACGAGCGCAACTTGTCGGCGACGAACGCACTGGTCTCGTTTTCTTCAAACGCGACTTCGGGATTGGCGTGAATGCGATGCCGCCATTCCTTCATTTCGGGAACGAGCGATGCAACTTCGGGAACGATATGCATGTTGTTTCCGCCGCGAGCACAGGGCAAGCCGCGATAGTAGCGCAAACCGCGCGCAGTTCCGCGCTAGAATGATCTTAAGTCGAAGCACGATTTCATGCCGCAACCCGATTCCCTCTATGACCTCGCCATCGTCGGCGGCGGAATCAACGGCACGGGCATTGCGCGCGATGCCGCAGGCCGTGGCCTGAGGGTCCTCCTGGTCGAAAAAGACGATCTCGCAGCGCACACGTCGTCATCGAGCACCAAGCTGATCCACGGGGGGCTGCGCTACCTCGAATACTACGAGTTCCGCCTTGTCGCCGAGGCACTCGCCGAGCGCGAAGTGCTTCTTCGGGCCGCGCCGCACATTATTTCGCCTTTGCAATTCGTCCTCCCGCACGAGCCTCATCTGCGTCCGGCGTGGATGATACGCGCGGGTTTGTTTCTCTACGATCATCTCGGCGGCCGCAAGACGCTGCCCTCGTCGTTCGCGGTCGATCTTCGCGGTGCTTGGGGCGCAGGGCTCAAGCCCAAATTTCAGAAGGGTTTCGTGTACGCCGACGCACGCGTCGACGATGCGCGACTGGTAATGTTCAATGCGATGAGCGCCAGAGACCTCGGCGCCGATATTCTTGTGCGCACGCGCCTTCTCGGAGCGCGCCGGGAAGCAGCGGCGTGGCGCGTCACGCTTCAAGAGGCTGACGGAACAAGGTACGAGCGCCGCGCACGAGCATTCGTCAACGCGGCGGGGCCATGGGTGAAGCAGATCCACGATGAGGCGATCGCGGAGCCCAGCCGAGCCAGTGTCCGCCATGTGAAGGGCAGCCATATCGTCGTGCCCCGCGTGCACGAGCGCGATCACGCGTACATCCTGCAGAACTCGGATAACCGCATCGTGTTTGTGATTCCGTACCAGGACCGGTTCTCCCTTATCGGGACCACGGATGTCCCGGTCGAGGATTACGAAAATCCGCACATTGCCCAGGATGAAATCGCCTATCTTTGCCGGATTGCGAGCGCGTATCTCGCCAAGCCGATCTCCCCCGCCGACGTGGTCTGGACGTACAGCGGCGTGCGCCCGCTCTACGACGATGGGTCGGTCGATCCTTCCGCGGTCACTCGCGATTACGTGCTCAAGCTCGACGCCGAAGGGAACGACGCGCCGCTGTTGTCGATTTTCGGAGGCAAGATAACGACGTACCGCCGGCTTGCCGAGCAGGCGCTCGACGAGCTCAAGCGCTTTTTTCCAAAGATGAAACGCGCGTGGACGCGATTGCAGCCGCTCCCCGGAGGCGACGTGCCGCGAGGCGATCTGGGCGCGTACTTGAGGCAGCTCTGCGCGCAGTTTCCGGGATTCGATCCCGTGTACCTGGAAGCGCTGCTGAGGCGGCACGGAACGCGCTCGCCGCGGGTTCTGAGCACTGCAAGACGCCCGACCGAGCTTGGTGCCCATTTCGGAAGCACGCTCTATGCCGCCGAAGTCGACTACATGATCGAGCAGGAATGGGCGCGCGATGCCGACGATGTACTTTGGCGTCGCACCAAATGCGGATTGCACCTCTCGGCAGTCGAGCGCGCGTCGGTCGCCGCGTACATGCGCCAGCGCCTGAAAGCCGCGTGATGCAGCCGCTGGCCGACATGCCCGATTCCGTTCGCCGCGAAATCCGCGGCGTGCTCACCGATATCGACGATACGCTGTCCACGCACGGGCGCGTCGGCGCGCAGGCCTACGCGGCGATGGAACGTCTGCGCTTCGCGCGCCGGCTCGTCGTAGCGGTGACGGGGCGACCCGCAGGCTGGTGCGATCACATCGCACGCATGTGGCCGGTCGACGCCATCATCGGTGAGAACGGCGCGCTGTACATGATCTACGACGGCGCGGCTAAGAAGCTCCGCAGCCATTACGCGCAGGGGAAAAGCGAGCGTCGGCGTGACCGCGAGCGCCTGAGCGCGATCGCGCAGAGAATTCTGCGCGAGGTACCCGGATCGGCGCTGGCGTCCGATCAGCCGTACCGCGAAACCGACCTGGCGATCGACTACTGCGAAGACGTGGCGCCGCTTCCGCGCGAAAGCGTCGATCGCATCGCGGATATCATGCGCACCGAGGGCATGAAGTCAAAAGTGTCATCCATCCACGTGAACGGATGGTTTGGCGATTACGACAAGCTTTCGATGACGCGAACGCTTCTCGAACGCGAGTTCTCCACCGATCTGGAAGCCGACCGAAAGCGCTTCGTTTTCGTCGGCGACTCTCCGAACGACGCGCCGATGTTCGCGTTCTTCCCATGCTCGGTCGGCGTCGCCAACATTCGCGCGTTTGCGGATCGCATCGCGACCCCGCCCAGGTATGTCACGGCGCTCGCGTGCGGCGAGGGTTTCGCCGAACTGGCGGACTTTCTGCTCGGGGCTCCAGCGACCGAGCCTAGTAGTTCAGCGCGCTGAAGCGCTCAGCGTCGCCAGCCGCGAAAGATCGATCTCTTTCAATGCGCCGGTGAGCGAGGAAACGTCGACGCCGGAGCCATCCACGGTGACGTTGAAGCGGTCGCCGATCAGGATGCTGACCTCTCCGCTTCTCGACCGCCGATCGTAGCGTTCGTGGACGACCTGTCCGTTGACCTTGGTCGTCCTTTCGTACCCGCTGTCGGTTTCCTTTTCCATGTTCGGGTCGAACTTGGCGGCGAGCCCCGCGAGCCCGGAGAGCGACCCCATGTCGGCAATCTCGACGTGAAGATTTGCATTGGCGCCGTCGCTGTAGCGTGCCGTCGCGCTCGAGCCCTTGATGCCCATGGCCTCACCGCTTTGACCCGACGCTTCATTGCGGCGCATTCCCTGCAACGTTTCGGGAAGCATGTCCTTGAGCTTGTGAAAGTCCACCGGCTGCACGTCCTTGCCGCCCGTGACGATCTGCCCCACGGCGCTCAGCGCAGTCGCCATATCGGCCGCGGACGTTCCTGTGGAGGGATTCGCGGCGCCGGAAGATCGCCCGCTCTTCTCCGCGCGCTCCGCCTGCTCACCCATCTTTTCAAGCTTCGCCAGCGCATCGTTGACGCGCGCCTTGTCGGCATCGGTCTTGCCGCCGAAAATGCTGGAAAGCACGCCCGCCGCGGCGTCGGTCGACGTCGTGTCGCTCTGCGCGCCCATCCGGCCCATCGCTCCCAGCCCCATGAAGCCGAGTCCCGCGATCGCGCAGGTTGAAAGAACGCCGATGACTATCCAGACAACCACCGCGCAGATCACCAGCACGACGGTGTATCCGACCGACTTGTCCTTGGGGCAGAGCATCAGCACGGGCAACCCGAGGTAGAGCAGATACAGGCCGTAGAGTCCCGCGATGATCGCCAGGACGGAGAGCATCGGAATGATGTGGAGAATCCCCGCGACCCACATCGGCGTGTAGCTGTACGCAGTGACCTTGAGGGCGCGCAGCGAGTTGCGCTGGCCACCGAAACTCGGCGCCAGCACATCGACCAGCCATGCCACCACAAACACACCCAGAAAAGCCATGAGGAACTCGAATATGGCGCGGACCAGCCCGGCAAGGATTCCGGTGCGCACATGACCAACGAAGGGCATGTTGACGCCGATCATCGTGTAGCCGATGAATCCGGCTACGACGCCAATCGCCGCGAGGGGCGCGACATAGCCCATGTAGATCGCGCCGGGAGACGAAGGCTCCTCGGCGATCTTCGGCCACTCCGTCGAAGGCGAAAGAAGGATGCCCTTGACGCGCGCAATCAACCCCTGCACCGCTGCGGGATCAAACGACGGAGGCGCGCCCGCGGGTCCGGCCGGCGTCGGCTCGATGGCTGGTCGCGGCGGCAGCGCGGGGTTCGGGGACGAGGTGGCGGCCTGCGGAACGGCCGCGCCGCAATTCGAGCAAAATTTCATTCCCTCCGCTACACGTTGACCGCATTGAGCACAAAACATCAGCAGACCTCCCCTCGGATGCGTGAACGTTTCGGTGCCCGCGATTGTGCGCCGGACCGTTTGACGATTCAACGGCGCGCACGTCGTGGCGAAGCGCGCGTGGGTATACACTCGCTGATGAAACGCCGTACCGCGTTGTCGAACGCGGTTCGAGCGTAACAGCTGCGTCGGCTGCCTCGCTGCGGCGAAGCTTGTCACCGCATTCGCGCATTCGGCAGGCGTTGCGCGCGCCCGCCGCGTCCTTTCGTATGCCTGCGATACTATGAGGCTCGGGCGCGATCTTTTGCGGCTCGAGATTCCGCTTTGACGCCAACCCTGACGCCAAGCGGCAGGCACGTTTCAAGGCGCTGCTGGAACGAGGACAATCCCGCGCTGTCCAGCACGTTGAATAGTTAGCGCACACTCAGTAGCTAACCCAAAGTCCACGGGGGTTGGCCTCGCAGGCTGAGCGGTGTTGGGGGACCGTTGCGAATTCCCCAGCTGGCCCACTTGGAGGCGTCCTCCTCGGTATGATATTTGCATACTTGAGTTAGGCTATGATGACCGGCCCGACCGATAGACCCCGAATATTCCGCAAAAGGGTCCCGAGCGCGCGAGCAGGCAGACGCCGAGCCGGGAGTGGAGTGAAATGAACCGGTATGGATTCAATATCAAGACGCGCAGCGGACAGCGCGTCGACAATATCTGCATCATGGCCGCCAGCCGACAGGACGCCGAGAGGCGACTTCGGCAGATGTACCACCACTGCGTCATCATCACCTGCAACAGCGAAGCCGTCCGTCGCAGTGAGACGCTCGATCTCGAAGGCGTCATCGGCATCATCAGCAACGATCCCGTGACGGTTCCGGCGGTTGTGCGCTCGATGCTACGACACAAACCCGGCACCCACTAGTTCTTCCACCAAGGTCTGATAATCGCGCGCGCCGCGGCTCTGCGGCGCGTGACGGAACACATCGAGCGACCGCCACGGGCTCTCGGCGAGGCTGACATTCTCGGCGATTCGAGTGGCGCAGATCTCGTCGCTGCGAAAAGCCATCGCCATCAGATCGGCGACTTCCCAGCTCATCTTGCGCCGCGCGTCGAAGCGGGTCAGAAGATATCGCCGCGGCAGACGGCGCTTGAAGACGGGCTCGAGTGCGTTGAGGCTGCGCTCGACCTGCTGCGCCCCCCGGAACGCCAGATAATCGGCCGAGACGGGGACGACG
>WNGK01002154.1_pt1 | contig 29658 bp, 29 predicted proteins | sample 5400601 | NCBI WGS metagenome assembly WNGK01 (sample SAMN13153376, study PRJNA577476) | soil metagenome | isolation source: 60 cm soil or saprolite under Garry oak tree replicate 1 | place: USA:California | collected 2016-06-15 | reverse complement strand
TGCGGCACTTTACTCCATGAAGCAGCAAAGAGCGCTCGCTGTGCGGTCCAGGCACACTGCTGCTGGGCGCTAGTCTTGTTCCAGCAATTCGTTGCGGCTTTATACCGTTTTGCCCTTGGCTGAAAACGATTCCGTCACGTTTATTGGTTCGCCTGGTCATTGTGCAAAATTGAACTGCATAGTTTCCGTGTCCAGGTAACCATGAACGGATGCCTAAGAAGAAAGCCATGAGAAGATCGGCCAAAGCGACGCTTGCCGGCCTGAGGAAAGAAATGGCGAAGCCACGCGTTGCCAAGTCCGCCCGGAAAGAGTATGCGAATCTCCACTCTCCGGTCCTATTGTCAAGTGCAGGAAAACCGCCCGGTAGAAGTAACGGATCAAGTCAAGGACCAGCTTTGAAAAAGTAGTCATACTGAATTGGGGATGCCGTCCACGGGGCTGCCCGCGATTCAAAATGGAACACTACCAGCCAATTCCGAGTCTTGCTTGGGTGCTGGTCTAGTTGTATACTATTGGTTACCATCCCCGGCAACATTAGAGCCCATCCCCTGTTGCTTCCAGTCGCTTTATTGTGGTAAAAATCATATTAAGCGGTGAAGTTATGAACGCAATCGCGAATTCAAGCAATAAAAAATCCAAAAGAAAAACCATGGAAATGCCGGCCTTCGATGCCCAAGCTTTTCTCGATTCAGCTGGCTTGGCGAGAAAAGTGGTGCAGTATCGAAAGTCGCAGAAGATCTACTCTCAAGGTGATGCCGCCACGAGTGTGTTGTATATCCAAGAAGGCGGCGTAAAATTGTCCGTTGTCAATGAGGTCGGCAAAGAAGCAGTCGTCGCCATACTCGGGCCTACCGATTTTTTTGGTGAGGGGTGCCTGGCAGGTCAGGAAGTGCGTATGGGAACGGCCACCGCGATTGCCTCCACGGCCATACTAGACATTGAAAAAAAGGAGATGATGCGTGTGCTCCACGCGGAACACGCGCTCTCCGACCGCTTCATGACTTACATCCTTTCCAGGAACATTCGGATCGAGGAGGACTTGATCGATCAGCTTTTTAACTCCAGCGAGAAACGGCTGGCGCGGACTCTTTTGCTGCTCTCTCGCTATGGCAGCAAGTCCGAACCTCAAAAAGTGCGCCCCGAAGTTTCCCAGGAGATGTTGGCGGAGATGGTTGGAACAACGCGCTCCCGCGTCAATTTTTTTATGAACAAATTCAGGAAACTGGGCTTCATTCATTACAACGGCGGACTGCAGGTCAACAGTTCTCTCCTTAGCGTTGTCCTGCACGAATAAACACCGGTTTTCGCGCGGCAGCAAGGTTGTGCAGGGAAAGTCAAAGACCTGTGCAAGACCGTTCGACTCCTTCCCATTCTTCCTGGTGAAACGATTCAGCAAACTTTGACACTACCGTCATATCGCCTTGTTTATGCTGATCTGAGCGATCGATCCGTAAGACCATGGTGTTCGGAAAGCCATCCTCGCGGCCTGCAACGTCCCCATCCAGGAGATTGACGTCCCGCGTCCCGGCACCCGGGGACGTATGGGTGTATTGGAAGTGCCACGGACGCGAGGATGTTTCGCGCGTGCGGGACATGAGCATGGGAGGCTTGTTCATTGAGACACCTGATCCAAAAGCGGAGGGTGTCCAGGCCAGGCTGCATTTTCTAGTGCAAGAAGGACAAATCCGGGCTGACGCCGTCGTGAGGCATGCCATGTCTGGCGTTGGCTTAGGCCTGAAATTCACGGCACTGAGTGAGCAGGACCGGCCGAAGCTAGCCGCTTTGCTGACTAGGCTTCGCGGGACGCATCATTCCACGGGAAAATCGTAATCTACAGTTGAGGCACGATGATCTCGAGCGCTTCTTTCGAACGGCGCACCGGGACAAACTCGAATGGTCCTACCCTGCCAGCCCATGATGCTGGAGAATTTGAATTCTGTCGCGTTCCTCCATACCTCGGCGATAGAATCCACCGCGTGGGTCCCGCATTCGAATGATGACGCGAGCAAACATTCACCTCCGCCTGGCTGTCCCCGAAGATGTTCCGGTTCTGCGAGCACTGATCGAAGCGTCCGTGCGCGGATTGCAGACCCAGGACTACACCCAAGCGCAGATGGAAGGCGCGCTCAAAACCGTCTTTGGCGTCGATAGCCAGCTCATCGCCGACGGAACATATATCGTGGCGGAGGCCGAGTCCGGCGCATTCGAAAGCACTGGCGCAAAAAACTCGCAAACCGCATGCATGATCATTGGTTGCGGCGGTTGGAGCAAGCGCAAGACCCTTTACGGCAGCGATCGCTGGACGGGACGCGAGGATGCTTTGCTGGATCCACTTCGCGATGCGGCAAAAATTCGCGCTTTCTTCATCCATCCCGATTGGGCGCGCCGAGGAGTCGGCAGCATGATCCTGAAGGCTTGCGAGGATGCGGCGCGAGCCGCTGGCTTTAGTCGGTATGAGATGGGTGCGACGCTGACTGGCGCAAAGCTCTTCGCCGTAAGGGGCTATGCCGCGGTAAAACCCATCTCCATTCCGTTGGTCAACGGCGAATCGCTCCCCGTAGTCCACATGGAAAAACAAGCGTGAGGCTCCGAAATTCCCGACAAGGTTTCTCAGGTCTCCGAGTGCGTCTCAGTGACTTCAGACACGAGATGGCTCAGGCAGGTATAATGCCCGGCTATGATTTCAGCGGCGGGGCTCCTTCGGCGGGCATATGGAATGTTTGCGCGCGTATTTCCGCGATGCGGCGTAGTTTCACAGGCGATCGCCTTCAATCTTTTCCTCGCGTTTTTCCCGGCTTTGTTGATTGCCGTGGCGCTGGCGACAAGCCGGATTGGCGGCCGGACGAGTCTATTCGACCTGATCACCGATCTCACGCAGTTTTTGCCTCCCGGGAGCCAGGGGATCGTATCGGAGTTCTTAGTGAAACGCGGACCAGACGCGTGGAAGATCGCGGCGCTGGGATGGACGGGAACGTTGCTCGCGGGCTCGCAGGTAATGAAGCTGGTGATGCACGGAATACACGCCATCTATGGAGACACGGACGAACTCGGGTTTCTGCACCGCCAGGTTCGCGGGCTGATGCTGCTGTTGGTGACGATCGCTCCGCTTCTCGGGGCGGCCATCCTGGGCGTTCTGGGTAAGCCGCTGCGGAAATGGATTGCTCATGAAGTTGGCAAGCACGCCATTTTGCAAGGGTGGTGGAATTTCTTTTTTCCCGCCGCGGCGATGGTGCTGGCCATGTTGGCATTGACGGTGATTTATCGCGTGGCGCGGCCCCAGGAGGACAGCATGCGCAACGTCTTGCCGGGCGCGATGGTTGCCACCCTCCTGTGGTGGCTGGTGGACGTGCTGTTTGGAGTTTACGTTCGCCGCGTGCCGTACAGCGTTATCTACGGCGGGCTGGCCGCAGTGATCGGCTTGATCATCTGGATGCAGCTTTCCGCGGTGATTATTTTCCTGGGCGCCGCCTGGAACGCCGAGCTGGCGGAGAGCCGCAAAGAGGTGTCAGCCCATGGGTGAGCAAGCTATCCTTGTGGAATGCTATTCGGGGTACAAGGCGGACGAACGTCCCGTGAGGCTGAACCTGAGTGACGGAGCCAGGGAAATCGTGGCGATTGAGGACCGCTGGTACTCGCCGGGCGCGACTTACTTTCGCGTGCTTTTGGACGACGGTGACCGTTACGTACTTCGCCATGAAGAAGCTCGGGACGTTTGGAGCCTGGCTGGATATCGTGCAGCGGTGGTCGGTTAGTTTCCGGTTAGCCGACCACTCGCCCAGAATCTCGTCCTTATGTCCCATAACGCGGCCCACAACTGGCAGATGTCCGGTAATTCGACTGATCAACTGTGTGGGTTACCTCGACAGGTCCAACGGGTTACTACTCTTTCGGCTTCAGGGATGATGTCCTCGGTCGTAATCGAAAGGTCATGCCGCGCAGGTCGACCTAGGAGAACAGTCATCCCCGCCGAATAGACGAGCGAATAGACGAGCGTACGAAGGCTAGTCTTTTTCATCGTCTGGGTCGTCGCCTCGTGGACGCAGCGCGTGTCTCGACACATAATCCGCTACCGCTCTGCCCAGCATGTTTCCGCGCAGGCAACTTGTTCGGAAGTGAATGCCTCCAAAGACGCGCGCATCTACGATTTCCGCTATCGCGTCGGAGAAACTCGCAAACGAACGAGTGCCCGGACGTATCTCGGAGGTGAGGCTAAAGGCGGTGTTCTCTCCAAACTCTGCGGAAAGGATGAACGCGGCGGACCCACTGTACGTGGAATGCGCCGACGGATACTCAGGATGGGCTGGAGTGCCGGTCAGAGTGTCTAGCCATGGCTGCCACGTCGGATCGGCGTCCGCGGGCGTAAGACCCGTTCGGATCGCCGTGACCGGCCGCCAGAAAACGTAGCGGTATTTGGTATCCCAGCACGCGATTATCGCGTCCGCGAGAGTTACATTGAGCACCGCAAATAGGTGCGCATTCTCGGTCAGACTGAGCCCGCGCGCCGCGGCAAGCTGCGCTGCAATACGGTTCCAGGCAAGTGGAGTGTTCAGTGCCCAAAACAATGCGAGCTCCGACTGATCCGGGGTACGCGCCGATCCAGAGAAGATCCCCATAGCCTTGACTTCGTAAAAATCGGCAACGTACTCCGGGCTGTTCAGGGACAGTGGTGGAGGCAAGCGGAACTGCGATGGTCGGGTCAATGCCCACGGCGTCATCGTGGCGATCTGCGGTGTCGCGCCTGATGCGTTAGCCGGCGGTGTCGGGCGCCAAAACCCCAGCGCATTCGGTGTCCCGGCGATGCTCTGCACGCCAAAGAATGGCGGCGGCGTGGGCGCGAACCCGTCGGTCAGCCTCCAGGCCCAGATGGCGTCCGCAACAGTTTGTCCCCAGGCGACCCCCGCGGCGATGGATTCAGGTTTTTCGCTCAACGCGAGAGCCGCGAGCGATGCATTCCGCCGAGTGGTGAGCGTCCCGCCTTGCGTCGCCCCATAGAGGTTCATAAGAATCGCGTACGCCGCCTGAATCGCGGCTGCGCGTTGCGAGGCGTTTTGTGGCGCGTTCGGTCTCACATGCAGTGGCCGGAAGCGCGGCTCGATGCCGTTTACGGCATCGAATACCGATACCGACACCAATGCGACCACGCGGCCGGTTACATTTGGAGCGGTGCCCGCTGCAAGGACCGTGGTGTTCATGACGCCGATCCACTCCAGCACCGGGTCTGGTGTAGCAGCCGATACTGGCGAGGGGATAGCAGCCAGCAGCGCCGCAAGCAGCACCAGCATGGCGCTCCGAATAGTCACACCGGCACGTAGAAGCAGAAAAGAACCTTGCTTGGACCTATTTAATTTGTGAATCATGTTTACGGGCCCACATCGAACCAAAGTTCCAATTCGAGTTTTGGACATACGAACCTCCCTTTTTGGCCGCTGACGGAGCGTCAAATCGGGGGGAGTAAGCGCGACGAAGGTCTCGCCAGGATAGGATCGCTCGTAGCGGGATGTTGTGCTCTTTGTGCGTCCTGGCGCAACGTGCAAAGCAGGGCAATGTGGGGCAAAGTGTGGCAACCCATCCTTATTCTTGATTTGAACCCACAATTGCCACGGAAACGAGCCGATGTGATAATCCTTTCCTCTAGCAGGAGTCCTCAAGTCCATGTCTATCGAGGCAACCTCAATCCCCGGTGCGGGTAAGGAAGTCCACGGGCGGCGCCTGGAATCCTGGAAGGAGATCGCATCCTATCTGGGGCGTGACGTCACAACTGTTCGCCGCTGGGAGAAGCGTGAAGGGCTACCAGTCCATCGCCTCCACCACAGCAAACTTGGATCGCTCTACGCCTTCACCGCGGAGCTCGACGCGTGGCGCGATAAACGAGCGCCAGCCGGCACAACCGATGCCCCACTTATTCCCGGGCTGCCCGAGGTCGTCCGCCCTGATGCTCCCATGCGAAGGATGGCCGCACGCGCGGCTCTGGCATTGATGCTGGTATTGACGCTGGCCGCTGGCTTGACGTGGTTTATGCGCGCGCGGACTAACAGGAAACCGGCAAGTGCCAACGGAGATCTTCGGTCACTCGCCGTTCTTCCGCTCGAAAACCTCACCGGTGATCCTTCTCAGGAGTATTTCGCGGACGGCATGACCGATGCTCTCATCACGGAGTTGGCGCAAGTTCGAGGATTGAAGGTCATTTCGCGAACCTCGGTGATGCACTATAAAGGCGCCAGAAAAACATTGCCTGAAATTGCCCGGGAACTAGGCGTCGAAGCGGTCGTGGAAGGCACGGTGTCGCGCAGCGGTGACGCGGTCAAGATCACGGCGCAGCTGATCCGCGCATCGACGGACACTCATCTTTGGGCCGCAAGCTATGCGAGAGCCCCACAGGATGTTCTGCGCTTGCAAGCCGAAGTCGCCCGGGAAGTGACTCATGAAATTAGCGATCAACTCGTCCCCGTCGAGAACACGGCGGGATCGAAGCCGACTATCAATCCGGAGGCTTACGAAGCCTATCTGAAGGGCGTGTACTTCTTGGATAAGCAGAGTTCTGACGGAGTGAGAACCGCTATTCGCTATTTTCAAGGGGCCGTCGAGAAAGACCACAATTTTGCGGCAGCATACTCTCGTCTCGCGTCCTGCTACGCTTTCCTTTCGGGCATGAGCGAGATACCTTACGGGGAAGCCTACGCCCGTGGGAAGGAAGCTGCGCAGAAGGCCGCCGCTCTCGACGACAACCTGGATCGAGCTCATACGGCTCTGGCATGGATCGCCGTGTTGGACTGGGACTGGCCAAGAGCGGAGAACGAATATAAACGCGCCATCCAGATTAACCCAAACTCCGCAAACGCCCATGTGGGTTATTTTTATTTATTGCTGATTTTGGGGAAGTTAGAAGAGTCTACCCAAGAGGAGCAGGCGGCCAAAGTATTGGATCCCCTTTCCCTCGATACCTTAATGATGTCTATATCTAATTCGTACTACCGACGGCAATATGACGACGGGCTGATTAAAGCACGCAGCGCGATTGAACGCTACCCACAGGTTTCCGTATTTCACGTTCTTCTATCGAACTTCTATGCCGCGCAGGGCAAGGAGAAGCCGGCAGCAAAAGAGATCCTGCTGGCGGAAGAAACTAGCGGTGCTTCCCCCGAACGCCTTGCAGCCTTGAGAGGGGCCCTCCAAGCGGTCGGACCAAAGGGGCTTCGGCGAAAACGAATCGAACTGAATGAGAAGCTGGTGGGCAAGCAATTTATGAATGCGTACGACATTGCCATTGACTCCGCTGTGGTAGGTGATAGTGAACAGGCCATAGGCTGGCTGGAGAAGGCTCTTCAGGCACGCGATTCGAAAATCCCGCTCATTGCTGTGGAACCAGTATTTGACAGGCTGCGCTCTGACCCACGCTTTGCAGATCTCTTGCGTCAGATGAGACTCCAGCGGACGCACTCACAACTCTCCTGATGGAATCGCCTGAAGTCTGAACCGCGATTTTGTCCGCGCGGAAAAGGAGGGCGCGCGTCATATAGTTTATCAAAGTACGTTCGACCCATCCGCAGCGACCCGAGTTTCGCGGCGTTCCAAGACCCAGCGAACTTCCACTAACCCAATGAGTTAGCTCGAGCCGAGATTGCCGACGTTTTTTTTGAAATCCAATGAAATCTTGCTTACGCCCTAGAGGGTCCGCTTCTGGGAGGTTGCTGGCTTAGTTCACACTTGTGGCCGATTCTGGTCGGATCACGGGCTAACTGGAACCTGATCCGCCACCTGAGCGGCTTCTTGATTGACACCAAAATTGCGCCAAGCGTATAGTCAAATCACGATTTAGCAGCAAAGCATCCCCTGGTTTTGTCCTTGGCCGGCTCGCGGACGCCTCAGGATGCGGGTTTCTGAAGGGCAGGGATGTTTCATTCACTGCTACGCCCGGGGTTCCGTCGCATCATTTTCGTGATTTTCGCTTGCTGCGTATCGATTTCGGGTACTCGCCTCTCTGCTCAGACGCCCGAACCACCACCACAGCCACAGGGTGCGCCCGCAAAGCCAGATTCGACAGCGACACCCACGCCATCAGCGCCAGCGGGCCAGAATGAGGAAGTCTCCAGTCACGATACGCCGACCACTTTCAAGGTGCGCGTAAACCTGGTGCTGGTGCGCGTGGTGGTTCGCGACCAACAGGGCAAAATCGTATCCAATCTCAAGAAGGAAGACTTTCAGCTTTACGACAACCGAAAGCCACAGAGCATCTCTTCTTTTAGTTTGGAGACGCCGGAGAAGCGTACGGCCTCCGCGGTATCATCCGCGGCTGCAGAGGGTTCTTCATCGAGCGCGGATGTAGCTCGTTTTGCCACAGCGATTTGTCTCCATGGTGTTCGACGACGTGCACCTCTCGATGTCCGACGCCGTGTTCGTCCGTGATTCGGCGACACGCTTTTTTGGAGCTTTGGCGGCGAGCGATCGCGTTTCCTTGAACACGACCTCCGGGCAGTTGACGCAGGATTTTACAGATGACCACGAGAAACTCGCAAAAGCGCTGTTCGGAATCTTGCCGCATCCGCTGGCAGGCCGCGGTTTTCATGATTGCCCTGACGTGAGTTACTACCAGGCCGACCTGATCGTGAACAAGTCTGACCAGCAGGCGCTCGCCGTGGCCACCGAAGAGGCCATCCAGTGCGCTTTCAACGGTGACGAGACGATGCGGGTGCCGGCGCAGAGCCTGGCGCAGGCCGCGGCAGATCGCGCGGTAGTTCAGGGAGACAACGAGACGCAGTATGCCTACAGGCATCTGCAAGACGTCGTAAGACACTTGGCAAACATGCCCGGCCAGCGCGTACTCGTTTTAGTCTCGCCCGGATTCATCCCCTCGACACTGCAGTCCGAAGCTTCCGAGATGGTCGACCGCGCGACTCGCGCCAATATTGTGATTAATACCATTGATGCGCGCGGCCTCTACGCTCCGGACGTGATGGGCGATATCGCTGATCCGTCTGTCGACACGATTCGTACCGCCGGTTACAAAGCCACCTATCGCGTGGCGGCGCAATTCGCGCAACAGGACGTGCTGGCGCAGTTAGCCGATGGGACGGGCGGCAAGTTCTTTCACAACCGCAATGATGTGGATGAAGCCATGCGGGAAGCAGGCGCGGCTCCCGCGTTTTCTTACTTGCTCGGATTTTCGCCCCAAAATCTGAAAATCGACGGACGGTTTCACACGCTGAAGGTCGCGCTCGCAAACAAAGAAAAATTCGACATCCAGGCGCGGCACGGCTACTTCGCGCCAAAGACGCTCAATGATCCTGCCGAAGCGACAAAACTGGAGATCCAGGAAGCCTTGTTCTCGCAAGAGGAGATCCGCGACCTGCCGGTGGATCTGCAAACACAATTTTTCAAGAAGGATGAGGCGCAGGCGCGCCTCGCGGTCCTGACGCACTTTGACGTGAAGGGCATCCACTTCCGAAAACTCCTCGGCCGCAACAACGACCAGTTGACAATTGTCACGGGAATTTTCGACGAGAATGGAAATTTCGTCACCGGCTTGTCGAAGACCGTGGATATGAACTTACTCGACTCGACATATAGCCGATTAAGTAATTCGGGGTTCACGGTGAAAACCAGTTTTGACGTGAAGCCGGGCACCTACCTCGTGCGCCTGGTGGTGCGAGACGCGGTGGGCGAACAAATGGCAGCGCGCAACGGGGCAGTGGTCATTCCTTATTGAACTTCAATGATTGTGGCGGGTGAAATATGAATACACTGACAAATTTCAAGCGAACAGTTCGATTGGCCGCGTGGTTGGCTACCGGAGCGTTGTGCTCGTTTCCCCCTCCTTCGCGGGCGCAGGAGCAACCCGCTCCGCCGCCGGCACAGGCGGCCACGCCGGCGGAACAGCAACCGGCCGTGGTGATCAAGAAGGAATCAAAGCTGGTGCTCGTCGATTCGGTGGTGACGGACAAGAAGGGCAAATACATCCGCGACCTGACACAGAACGATTTCAAGGTTTTTGAAGACAACAAGGAACAGCAGGTTTCCACTTTTTCCACCGGCGTCGATGCGGCTACCCAGGCGAGCGGGCAACGCCGGTATCTGATTTTGTTTTTCGATAACTCGACGATGGCGGCGCCGGACCAGATCCAGGCGCGGAGCGCGGCAACCAAGTTCATCGAGGCTAACGCCGGCCCGGATCGATTGATGGCCGTCGTGGATTTCGGAGGCGCGCTGCGCATCGTGCAGAATTTCACGGCGAATGCCGACGTTCTCCGCGCGGCGGTGTCGGGAGTGAAGAGTTCGTCGGTCGATCCAAACGCGCCTCCGGCGGACGTGCCTGTTACGGTGGCGTCGACGGGTTTCTCGTCACTGGGCAATGCCGAAGCGGATTTCGGCGCGCGCAGCATGCTGCTGGCGGTGCGCAGCCTGGCGAAAAATCTACGTTCCATCCCCGGCCGAAAAATGGTGGTGCTGTTTTCAGGTGGGTTCCCGCTCACGCAGGAAAACCAATCGGAGCTGACGGCAACCATCGATGCTTGTAACAAGTCGAACGTGGCGGTTTACGCGCTGGATGCTCGCGGCCTGGTGGCGACCGCTCCCGGCGGAAGCGCCAGCAAAAGAACAGCGGTCGGGAAGACCCATGCCGCTTCGAACCACGTTCCCTCGCGGAAGACTTCGCAGCGTCCGCGCGTTCTCCTCGCGGCCTACCCGGCGATGGCCCTGCCTGATCCGCAGCGCCCGGGCGGCGGAGGGGGCGGTACCGGCGGCGGTGGTGGAGGGGGTGGCCGTGGCGGGGGCGGAGGCACTGGTGGAGGAGGTGGTACCGGTGGTGGAGGTACAGGAGGGGGCGGTAAGGGTGGCACCGGAGGCGGAGGGACGGGTGGTGGTGGTGGTAAAGGCGGCTCCGGCGGGGGCACGGGTGGAGGGGGCGGCACGCGCGGCACGCGCGGCGGCGGTTTCAACCCAACAGCTAATAATTTTAACAATTCACCTTATAATTAACCAAGGACCATCGTGCCGCCATTTCCACCTTCGGCCTCGACCAACCAGCAAATTCTCGCTGCGCTGGCAGAAGGAACAGGCGGTTTCACGATTTTCAATACCAACGACCTGCTGGGCGGGCTCGAACGCATCGGGCGAGAGCAGAACGAGTTCTACATTCTGGGGTACGTGCCCGGCGACTCTCCTGAAGGAAGCTGCCACACGCTGAAAGTGAAGCTGAATCGTGGCGGGCTGAACGTGCGCTCGCGCAGTGGATATTGCAACACGCGATCCACCAACGTGCTGGAAGGCAAGCCCCTGGAAAAGCAACTTGAATCGCATGCTGCGGGCGCTCAGCCCGGTTCGATTCATGGCGCGTTGCAGGCGCCCTATTTCTACACCGCGCCGGAGACGGCGCGTGTCAACCTGGCGATGGAGATTCCCGCGGACACATTTCAATTCAACAAGGACAAGGGAAAGTATCACGCTAATTTAAACGTGCTGGGCATTGCCTATCGCGAGGATGGGACGGTGGGAGCGCGATTCAGCGATACCGTCAACCTGAACTTGGAGAAAGACGAATGGAAAGATTTCACCAAGTCGCCGTACCGCTATGAAAATCAATTCGACACCACGCCGGGCACGTACAAGCTGACCGTGGTCCTGAGCGCCGGTGGCGATGCCTTCGGTAAATTCGAATCGCCGCTGGCCATCGATACCTATGACGGAAAACACTTCAGTCTCAGCGGGGTGGCGCTCACAAATTCCGCGCAAAGGCTGAACGAGATTCCGAGCGGCTTGGATTCGGTGCTGCTTGAAGACCGCACACCGCTGGTGGTTAAGGGCACGCAAATTGTTCCTTCCGGCAGCAATCGGTTTAAACACACGGACAACGTGGTTCTTTACACGGAGATTTATGAACCGTTGCTGACCTCGGCGACCCCGCCGATTGTGGCCATGGGATATCGCATTTTCGAGCGATCGGCCAACAAGCAAGTATTTTTTACGGACGTCATGCGCGCGGATGATTACATCAAAAAAGGAAATTCGGTCATTCCCATCGGCCTGAAAGTGAAAGTGGACGACCTGAAGCCGGGTTCCTACCGCTTGGTGATGCAGGCCATCGACAGCGCGAAAAATCATGCGCCGGACCGCTTCGTGGATTTTGACATCACCGAGTAAGACGGCCCAGAGCGGCGCCGTAACGTTTTCGGCCTTTTTTTCGACGGCCAAGGGATGTTCCGGGGAGACCGTCCGAGAAGATCCGTGGAGAAAGTGTCTTTCTTGCCGCCTCTTTCGGTTATTTGCCTAGCTCCTTAGCCATCTTTGCATTAGACGGTCGTTCGGAATCGGAATTTGGACCCCCACTGATTCCACGTAAGCTATTGATTCCATTAAACGAGAAAAACGCCAAAAACACCCAATCCGCCCGATTGAGGTACACGCCGAGTACACGGACCGCATTTCAGAAAGCCGCCGACATCTGGCTGAGTCTCCGAGAAATCCTAAAAACGATTCGGCGATTCAAGACGCCACTTCTGGAGCATTAACCTCAGTGCTCTGCTTGGCGTCACTGCCTTCATTGAAATTCACCAATCGTCGCCAATCGACAAAAGGTCCAATGTTTCGGAAAGCCTCGGTATCCACGTGCCGCTTTCTGTAGGGCCGTTCCGAACGAAACTTGTCCAACTCCGCGCAGATGGTATTGTAAATGTTAGTCGAGGAGTCGTTCGGAAAAACGTCGATCTGGAAAAATTCGCCGGTCCAGTGGAACCGTTTACTTATACTCCTTCTTATCTTTTTCGCTTTCACAAAATACAACTCGCCCTTGATCTCTGTGCCGTGAACGGAGATCTGAATCCAGCCGATGGCCTCGTTGTAAGGCCAAGGGTACCACTCGTTTTCGTCGAACCGTCTTTCGGCGGTGGCGTATGACTGAGGCGCTTTTTCGCGAAGCCTATTGAGCGGCCCCAGGCATCTCGCCTTCTCCTTCGCCATCTCATCAGCGTATTTATCTTCACTGCAACGATAGATAGGAACTTCGAAACAGAGTTTCTCGTCGCCGGGGCTGCTTCTAACGATGTCCGTGCTCGATGCCATGCCTGCTTCTTTGCTCATGTGACTCACTCCGTGGCTGCTCTTGAGTCCACCTTTCCGCGCGATCCCTTAGGGAGCGGACCAGATCGCGGCGCCCTTGTGGTCGAAGAGATGAATACGCAGCGGCGCGTTTGGATTTCCGTCCAGTTGGAGGGTTCCGGAGGTCAGGAGTTGCGATGATGATGGCGGGCCCGGCAGGGCCGCGGAGCTCAAGGCCCTGTCCTTCATCCGTGACAAGTAACCACGCGCGCGGTTCGCCGCTGGCGTCGTAAAGATGGAGGGCGGTCCCTCCTTCCGTGACACCAAGCGAGGCACGAGTTCTACCACTGACGTCGTCAACAGTGAAGGTTGACACGTCATCCGTGACAGTAAGGCCCACGCGCGATTTACCGCTGGCGTCGGAGAGACGGAGGGCCGGCTTGTCATGCGTGACAGATAGAAACGCGCACGTTTTACCGGCAGGGTTGCGGAGCGCGAGGGCCGGCCCGTCATCCGTGACACCAAGCGTCGCGCGCGCGTTACCACTGGCGTCGCGGAGAGTGAGGCCCGGTCCATCCTCGGCGAGACCAAGCGAGGCACGCGTGTCACCGCCGGGGTCTAAGAGATTGAGGACCGGCAAGTCGCCGATGACAGCAAGCCCCGCGCGCGGTTTGCCGTTGGAGTCGTAGACAGTGAGGCCTGGCCCGTCCCCGGTCACAGCAAGCCCCGCGCGCGTTGTACCGTTGGCATCAAAGAGAAGCAGTCGCGGCCCAGTGGGTCCGATGTCCAGTCTGGCGCCGATCCTCCCGGCTGCGTCTCTCAGAACAAACTCAGCGGCTTCCAGAGTCTGGGGCCTGGTGTCGTTCGGCTTGTTCATTGTTCGCCTCCGTCTTAGGGTATTGAACGCGCACTGAGAATTACGCCTATCATGCTAGACTTTAAGGATGGAAGTCACACTACATATCCCGGACGACATCGCTAAGCGCCTTTCCGCCGCCGGTGGGGATGTGTCCCGTCGCGCACTAGAGGCTATTGCCCTTGAGGGCTACCGCGAGCAAGCTCTAACGCTCTACCAGGTTTCGGAAATGCTCGGACTTTCGCGCGTCGAGACGGAAGATTTTCTGGGCCAACACCATGTTCCCCTGGCTATGATCAACGAGGCCGATCTGGACCGCGAAGCAGCCCTATTCGAAGCGGCGTCTCGTCGCAACCCGCGTTAACATACACGCGGGATGAAGGCCGTCTCCAACACCACGCCTCTGCGTTATCTGATTGCTATCGAACAAGACCATTTGCTCGGAAAGTTGTTTGAGAAGGTATTCGTTCCCGTTGCGGTGTACGAAGAATTGACGGATGCGAAAACGCCGGAAACTGTGCGTCGCCGCGTGTTATCACTGCCCTCCTGGTTTGAGGTTCGGACGGTGCAAGAAACTCAGACAACCACGTTTCCAGTCACGTTGCATCGCGGAGAACGGCAATCCATTTTGTTAGCAGAAGCACTGCGGGCGGATGCGCTTCTGATCGATGAGCAGATTGGACGGACTATTGCCCTAAGCCGGAATCTCCCGCTCTCGGGAACGCTGGGCGTTCTGGAACGGGCCGACACGATGGGGTTCGTGAGCGATTTCCCGCAAGTTCTCCAGCGATTAAAGGCGAGTGGATTCTTTATCACCGGCACCCTGGAGCAACAGCTCCTAGAGCGTCACCGCACGCGACGAGGCCGGTCCTCATAGAAACTCCCGCGCGAAAAGCTCTCGGTGGGCAATCTGGCAGTCGTTCAGACCCTTCCGCCATCGCGTCAAGCATTCGATGAAATTCTTCGACACTCATCTGACCCCGCGACAAAGTACGCTCAGTGAGGGCTTCTTTGAGAAGCTGTTCGGCTACCTTTTCCAAAGGCAAACCCTTAGCCCGTGCCTCAGCTTCGAGGCGAGCTTCGGTCTCAGGATTGAGCCCCACTCGGATGGTCATTGGGAATACGCCTCTATGTAAAAGATTAAACGCGTTTGGCACGAAATGCTAGCATTTCGACCGAATTATCGGCTTCGGCAAGGGAGTATAATACGTTGTGTATCCCCCCTGTCCCTCGGTGGGCAGGAAGCGAAGCCGGCCTGTGGGTCGGTTTCAGTGTTTTTAGAGGCTTTGAAAACCCGTAAGCGGCGCCTAGCGCTCTCGGCCCGGCGCGTCCGTTTTCCGCATTACTTCGACAAAATTACCCGTGTCAACATGCTTCTCGAACTCAGCTTTGATCTCTTCGAGTGTCGCGTCTCCCATCAAAGCGTGCGCATCACGGAGAAACATTATTCACCCTGGGTGAGAGGGCGTCAGGAACAGTTGAAGGCTGATGTGCGGCGCACCTCGGAAACTTACGAATCGCAACAAGAGGTACACGCCGGGTACGCGAGAAAACGCGTGTAATTCCTTTCAAATCAAGGCGAAAGAATGGTGCCGGCGGGGGGAACCGGCACGCCAGCCCATTGTTGTGCAACTTTTTTGCTAGGGAAGGGTTATTCTACTGGTGCGCGGCGATTTGCCGCATAAGTTGCCAATTTGGAGAGTGTTTATGAGGCTGCGACAGCGCCCTGCCTCCCCATTTCTCTCGACTCTCACAATTTCCACAACGCCCAAGTCGTTTCTTGCCGCAATTCTCTCGTTCGCTTGCATGTTCTCAATGCCAGTCAATCTGCCGGCCAGCGCCGCGATGCCCGCAGCGGCGAAGGACAAGAAGCCCAAGATCGATCCGGCCCTCAAAGGGCTGCCGATTACGGAACTCAATCCCGACGAAGCAATTCTGCATGCGTTGAACCGCCTCGCCTACGGCCCGCGTCCGGGCGACGTTGAGCGTGTCCGTCAGATGGGCCTGGGAAAGTGGATCGAGCAGCAGCTCAATCCCAATTCCATCGAAGACAAGGCCCTGGAGGCGCGCCTTCAGGATTATCCCACGCTCCGGATGTCCACCGCGAAACTGATCGATGAATATCCGCAGCCCAAGCCGGCAGAGAAACAAGCGGAGAAGCAGGCGCAGGCCCGAGCGCAGCAGGAACAGCGGCGCTCCGATGCGGCAGCCGCGGTCGTCGAAAAAGACATGCAGAATGCGCAAGCCAATTCAGAAGTTGCGGCCGCCACTTCCGTTTCCGCGCTGCAACCCCCGCCAGACAATCCCAACGCGCCTGCGCCGATGAAACAACAAGCCCCAGGGAACACGGCGACGAATGGCGCGGGCAGGCGCGACGTTTTGGGTGGCGGCGACCCCAACAGTGTTCCGCGCGCGATTGCGGACGACAGCAAAAGGCCGCAGCGCGTGGTGGCCGAGCTGGGCATGGCCAAAGTGACGCGCGCGGTTTACAGCGAACGGCAACTCCAGCAGGTGATGGACGACTTCTGGTTTAACCACTTCAACATTTTCGCGGGCAAAGGCGAAGATCGCTACTACCTCACATCGTATGAACGCGATGTTATCCAGCCGCACGCCTTCGGGAAATTCAAGGACTTGGTGACCGCGACAGCCAAGAGCCCGGCGATGCTTTTTTATTTGGACAATTTTTTGAGCGCCGATCCGCGGGCCGCCGAGCGTCAGGCCATGGAGCGCGCCTTGCGCCAACAGGCGCGTTACGGAAGATTCGGAAGGCCCTGGCCGCCGCGTCCGCCCGCGAATCCGCAGCAGGCGAAGAAAAATGAGCGTGGCCTGAACGAGAATTACGGGCGCGAGCTGATGGAATTGCACACGCTCGGCGTCGATGGTGGCTATACCCAGAAAGACGTCACGGAAGTGGCGCGCTGCTTCACGGGCTGGACGATTGACAAACCGAGGCAATACGCGGATTTCAAGTTTGACGAGCGGCTGCACGATCCCGACCCGAAAATCGTGCTGGGGAAAAAGATTCACGCGGGCGGGATGAAGGATGGCGAGCAGGTGATCGACCTGCTCGTGCATCACCCGAGCACCGCAAGATTTATTTCCACGAAACTGGCGCGCCGGTTTGTTTCGGATAATCCGCCGCCGGCGCTGATCCATCGCATGGCGGAAACTTTTCAATCGAGCGATGGGGATATCAAAGCGGTGCTGCACGCGATGATTTGGTCAGCGGAATTCTGGTCGCGCGAAGCATATCGTGCAAAAATCAAGACGCCGTTCGAACTGGTGGTTTCCGCGGTGCGCGCCCTCGGCACGGATGTGGACACGCCGATGCCGCTGGTGCAGTGGGTGGGGCGAATCGGCGAGCCGCTGTATCAGTGCCAGCCGCCGACGGGCTATTCGGACAAAGCCGAAACGTGGGTGAACACCGGCGCGCTGCTGAACCGCTTGAATTATTCGCTGGCGCTTGCCGGCAACAAAATGCGTGGCGCGCGCACAGATGTCGCTTCGTTGCTTGGCGTGGAGTCATCGGCGGAACCAAAGACGGCGCTGGACCGCGCCGTGCAGGTCTTCCTTGGCGGCCGGGCGGGACCAACGACGGTGGAGACGCTCGAGAAGCAACTCGATAACCCCCAGGTTTTGCAGGCGAAGCTGGATGATGCGCGCAAGCAAGTGGATTTGGGCGTGGTCGCTGGTTTGGTGCTGGGCGCGCCGGAATTTCAAAGGCGATAAGCGCGAGAGGTCGCAATGAGCTACAAATGCTGTGAAGGCGTGAGAGGACTCAAGTTTTCGCGGCGCTATTTCTTGAAGCAGGGCGGCGTGGCGATGGTCGGCCTGAGCGCGATGCCGGCTTTTTTGCAGCGCGCCGTGGCGGCGACGCCGATGCCGAACAAGAAGCAGCTCGTGGTGTTATTTCAGCGTGGCGCCGCGGACGGCTTGAATATCGTCGTTCCTTTCGGCGAGTCCAATTATTACCGCATGCGTCCGACGATTGCCATTCCGCAGCCGAAGCGCGGCGGAACGGACGCCGCGATTGATCTGGACGGATTTTTCGGTTTGCACCCGAGCCTCGCGCCCCTTGAGCCGCTCTTTCACAAGAACCAGCTCGCGATCGTGCACGCCGCCGGTTCGCCCGATCCGACGCGCTCGCATTTCGACGCGCAGGACTTCATGGAATCGGGCACGCCTGGATTGAAGTCGACCGAAGACGGCTGGCTGAACCGCGCGCTGGAAACGGTTACGGAAGAGAACGCCTCGCCGTTTCGCGCGGTGGCCATGGGGCCGAACCTCCCACGCATGCTGCACGGAACTGCGCCGGCAATCGCGTTGCCAGATTTAAAACAGTTCAAAGTGATGGCGCAAGCGCCGGGAACGGGACAGATCGTCGAAGGCGGCTTTGAGGCTATGTACTCGCAGACCGTGGATCACGCGCTGCATGGCACCGGCACGGAAACGTTTGAAGCCATCGATCTGCTGCGCAAGGCCGACCCGAGCAAGTATCAGCCGGAAAACGGCGCGCAGTATCCAACCAGCCGGCTGGGCCAAAGTTTGCAGCAAATCGGTCAACTGCTGAAAGCGAACATCGGCGTGGAAGTTCTATTTGTGGACTGCGGCGGCTGGGACAATCACGTAAACGAAGGCGGAGCGCAGGGGCAGCTATCGAACTTGCTCAAGGATCTCGGCCAGGGCCTCGCGGCGTTTCACCAGGATCTGGGCGACCGCATGGAGAACATTGTTTTCGTGACCATGAGCGAGTTTGGACGCACTGCGAAGGAAAACGGCAATCGCGGCACCGATCACGGCCACGCGAATTGCATGTTGGTAATGGGCGGCGACGTGAAGGGTGGCGCGGTTTACGGCAGATGGCCCGGCCTGAACGATCACCAGCTTAACGAAGGGCGCGACCTCGCGCTGACGACGGACTTTCGTTCGGTCGTTGGCGAAATCCTGACTAAGCATACCGGCGTGAAGGAACTGAACACCGTCTTCCCCGGCTTCGACAATAGTCCGCGCAAATTCCCTGGTTTAGTTCGCTCGTAATTTGGAGTGCGGTGGCCTGCCGCCGCTTTTTTTACGGCCATGTCTCTTGTGAAAGGGAAACGTTTGCAGTGACGGAAAAGCGGGAGCAAGCTCCCGCACTCCATATGCATGGCGAATCATTCCATGCTGGGTACTTCAAAATCGTCTGGGACCGTTATCTTGTCAGTGCGAAATCCGGACACCGTCTGAAAGAAAGAGCGCTCGGCCTTGCTCTCAAACCATCCTGCAGAGCACCACGGATATTGGGAAGGAACTCGCACCAAACCGTGCCGAACCGCATTCTGGTGCACGTAATTCAACCTAGCGAAATACGACCGAGGAAAGGAAATCCGCGTCTCCCAAAACTCGAACCATACGCGCCTGCCGGGAGCGTGGTCCGACTTGTTCGCTTCGATCGCCGTAACAGAATGCAAATGTCGCAAGAAACTGCGCATCGACTCCGGGACTTGCGAAGAACCCACGACGTGGTAATGGTTGGGAAATACGGCCCACGCCTGCAATGACCAATTGTACCGGTCTGCCAATTCCAAGATGTAGTTCGTTAGGACGGTAAGGCGGCTGGCGCCTTTGAACACGGCCACCTTCTTATAAGTTCCTGCGGTGATGATGTAAGTGCCAGCATCTCGAAGGTGGTGTGCAGGACTGTGGGGCCAGTTTCGCAGCCCGATAGCTGCTGAAGGTCTTGGTTCGCGATCCGGCTGCGGAGCGGTCGGCTTCTCTTGGAGTGCGGGAGCTTGCTCCCGCTTTTCCGACGGTTGCGGCATGCTTCTACTTAGTCCTCAGGTCAATAATTGTCAATGTATTTCTGAGTGAATAGTGGCAGGAAGAAAAGCGGCGGCAAGCCGCCGCACTCCAAAAGGTGCCACCGCATATGCTGGTATGGTGCTGGAGCGGCTTAGCTCTGTGAGCTAGCCAGAGATTGAATCACGCTTGAGAGCTCCACCACCTCAATGCCTTGAGGGCACTCGGTCCAATTGTGCCGCCAACAGACAATGACATCGCAACCGCTTGCAGGGTGACCGTGATCGCGGAAATTCCTGCTCTCAAATTCAAACTCGATATGCACACGCTGCCATCGTTCGGGAGTTACTTGCCGCATGGCCTCACAGTCGGGGAATCCCGTTTGAACCGCCTCGATCACGTAGCCGAGTTGTTTGGCGAGCATCCCAAAGAGAAGCACGACGCCCTGCTCATTGACCGGTTCATGCCGCAGCCCGCGGAAGCGGGTGGGATTGCCATAGGTCGCGCGATCTTTTAACGGCACGTGCCGTGTTTTGTTCGGCAGAATTGGGGAAGCCGGGGCGGTGTTCGATCCATGCTCCTGCTTTAATACGGGAACAGGCAGAAGCGCCACGACATCCGCCCATTCCGGGTTGTCTTTAGCGAAATGGAGAAAAATCTCAGACAGTGATGACCAGGGACCGAATCGTCTCTCCAGAGTGCGAGGGTCATATTTGCCCACGCGGCGGTAGGCGCGCCGCGCGGGTATAGCGCGATTTGCGCGGACGGTTTTGCCCCAATCTTTCAGGAGTTCGCTGTCCTCGAGCCTCACGTTCAGCGTGTTGGCGTGGAGTCCCGCAGCCCGAACGGCGTCATTCCAACTAGGGAAGCATAGCAAGACGTGGTAGTCGGTGATTCCTGCGAGCGAGACGAACTCCGAGCGCGACGGCGCGCGACCAAGCCCTCTGGCGATGGCGGCTATTGAATTTAGAATATGCTGCTTGTCTGACATTGGTTCTCTACCTTGGAGTGCGGCGTGCTTGACGCCGTTTTTTCTTTGCGTTCGTGTGGCGAAGAAGAGGACGGCCCTAAAAACGAAAAAAGCGGGAGAGGAGTCTCCCGCTATCGAAGCATAACTTTCTACGAGAATTACTATACATAAACTACTGAGCCTCCGTCAAGCAGAACTTTTCAAGCACCTCCTCGGAGTGCCGCGGGGACTGACGGAGAAGAAATGACCCTCTACTCCTAAGCTGATGCTATGCCGCCGAGGCCTGACGCAAGGGCCGCATCACTCGGCGGTTTTCAGCTCGCGGATCCAGATGCCAAGGCCCAGAGGCAATCACCAGACCGTTTGAATTCCGGCGGATTGAAGGCGGCGGTCGCGGGTGACGAGCGGCAGGCCAAGGTGGAGGGCAGTTGCGGCGATAATGCGGTCAGGCATGTCCGGAACGATGGTCCGAGGGATTTTCTCAAGAGCGTTTGCGACCGAGGCATCCACAGGGGCGATGAATAATCCTATGCTCGGGTCGCTCAGCGCATCGCGGAGGCGGTGCAAGGCTGTAGCCGGGATTCTCTTCCGTTCGACCAGGTAAACCGCCTCGATCACAGAAATCGCCGACACGTGCACATCGCGTGCATCGCGTATCGCATCCTCAATTGTGGTGCGGGCGACAGGCGACAATTCCTTGGAATTTTCCAAATACCACAGCACGGTGTGAGTATCGAGCACCGCGCTCATAGCTTGATGTCGCGAGGAAAGTTACCCCACATCTCCCGGCGGGCTTCTGCGATGTCCTCTTCCGTGACATGAAAGTTTAGATCTGCCCACAATCCGAGCAAACTGCGGCGAGGTTTCTTTTCGCCGTTCTTTTCTTTCAGGAAGTCCACAAAGTCCAAGACTTCCTTCTGTTTTTCAGGGGGCAAATCGCGCAGCTTTTCGAGGACCTGTTCTTCGATAGTCATAGATGCCCCTCGGGCGATCTCTTTTGATTATACGCCCAGTGGACACGAATTTGGTGTGGGCTGGCAACAGTGCGGGCTTCGCCGTTGCTGTGGCTCCTGAACTTTTCGCGCTGGAAAAGAGGGCTACATCACTCGGCGGTTTTCAGTTCGCGGATCCAGATGTTGCGGTAGCGCACCGGATGGCCATGATCCTGCAGCGCCAGCGGCAATTTTTCTGGCTGCGGTTCGTACGGCGGCCGTTTGCCGTGAGCCGTCGGGCCGCTCAATTCCACATTGTCCTGCACCAGCACGCCATTGTGAAAAACGGTTTCGCGGGCGGGACGGAGCAGTTTGCCGTCTTTCGCAAAACGCGGCCCGTGAAAAACAATGTCGTAGCTCTGCCATTGGCCGGGCGGGCGTGAAGCGTTCACTAGCGGAGGGTATTGGCCATAAATCGCCGCGGCCTGGCCGTCCGCGTAAGTCTTGCTTTGGTAGGAGTCCAGGACTTGCGTCTCGTAGAGCCCTTGCAGGAAAACGCCGCTGTTGCCGCGGTCCTGGCTTTCGCCTTTGGGCGGCGAAGGTTCCGTGAACTCGACGTGCAACTGGCAGTCGCCGAAGGCTTCGCGCGTATAGATGTAACCCGTCTTGGCCACAACTTCGGCATAACCGTTTTCGACCTTCCATTTCGCGGCGGTGCCGTCCTTGTGCGCCCATTTGGAAAGATCCTTGCCATCGAAAAGAACTGCGGCATCCGAGGGCGGACGACCGTGCGAATCCTGAGTGCTTGGCGTTCCGGGATCGATCACCGGCGGTGCCGGCCGATCGGGATCGTGAATTTTCCATTTGGTGTCGACTTGCGCGGTACAGACTGCCGGCACAGCCGCCAGCAGCAGAGCACTAATCGCAGCTAAGAGAATCTTTTTCATGGTTTGAACCTCATCACAGAGGCAGAATTTTACCCCGGATTGAGATAAAACGGAGCGGCCTTTGAGCCGTCCCGCCTCCTCCTTCTTTTTTCGCAGAAAACCGGCAACGCAATGCTGAGAACAGTTTTCAATGGGCTGCGCCTTCGCGGATGCGCATGCCGTAAAAGGAACGGTAAACGAAGAAAAAGGAGACGACGAAGAAAGCGGCTGCGAGAATGTGCGCCAGGCCGCTGCCTTGCGTGGCCGTCAATTGCACGGCTAGTTCGACCGCGAGCAGCCCGAAGAGCGTCGTGAACTTGATGACCGGGTTGAGGGCGACGGAAGAGGTGTCCTTGAATGGGTCGCCCACGGTGTCGCCAATCACGGTGGCGTCGTGGAGCGGCGTGCCCTTCTGCTTCAGCTCCACTTCAACGATTTTCTTGGCGTTGTCCCAGGCGCCGCCGGCGTTGGCCATGAAGATGGCCTGGTACAAGCCAAAGATGGCGATGGAGAAAAGATAACCGATAAAGAAGAAGGGTTCGACGAAGGCGAAAGCCAGCGTGGCGAAAAACACGGCGATGAAGATGTTCAGCATGCCCTTCTGCGCGTACTTGGTGCAGATCTCGACGACTTTTTTGCTGTCGGCGATGCTGGCGGAAGCGGCGCCTTCGAGCTTGATGTTGGCTTTGATGAATTCCACCGCGCGGTACGCGCCCGTGGTCACGGCCTGCGTGCTCGCGCCAGTGAACCAGTAAATCATGGCGCCGCCGGTGACTAAGCCGAGAACGAAAGGCGCGTGTAGGAGCGAAAGATGGTTGACGTTTTCGGTTAAGCCTTTGGTGAGCGCCATGATGATGGAGAAGATCATCGTCGTTGCTCCCACGACGGCGGTGCCGATGAGCACAGGCTTTGCGGTAGCTTTGAAAGTGTTGCCCGCGCCGTCGTTGGCTTCCAGCATTTCCTTGGCGCGCTCGAAATTCACGTCGATGTTGTAATCCTTCTTGAGCTCTCCTTTGATGCCCGGAATCTGTTCAATCAAGGAAAGCTCATAGACCGACTGCGCGTTGTCGGTGACGGGACCGTAAGAGTCCACCGCGATGGTTACGGGGCCCATGCCGAGGAAGCCGAAAGCCACCAACCCAAAGGCAAACACGGCCGGGGCGAGCATTTGGTTGTCGAGCCCCAGCGTGCTGATCAGAAATCCGAGCGACATGAGCAGGACCATCGCGAGGCCGATGTAGTAAGCGGAAAAATTACCTGCAACGAAGCCGGAAAGAATACCAAGGGAAGCGCCGCCTTCTTCCGCCGAAGTAACGACTTCTTTCACGTGACGCGATTCGGTGGAGGTGAAAACCTTCACCAACTCCGGGATGATGGCGCCCGCGAGCGTGCCGCAGGAGATGATGGTGGCCAGCTTCCACCATTGAGAGGTGTCACCGCCAAGGCTCGGAATGATAACTGACGATATAATGTACGTAAGAGTAATAGAAACGACGGATGTGATCCACACCAGTGAGGTGAGCGGCGCTTCGTAGTTCATATGATCGACTTTGCCGTATTTAGCGTTGGCGATGAAGCCGTTGATAAAGTAGGCCGCGGCGCTGGCAATAAGCATCACGATGCGCATGACGAAGATCCACACCAGCAATTGAACCTGCACAGTGGGATTTTTCACCGCGAGGAGAATAAAAGTGATCAGCGCGACGCCGGTTACGCCGTAAGTTTCAAAGCCGTCTGCGCTGGGGCCGACGGAGTCGCCGGCATTATCGCCGGTGCAGTCGGCAATGACGCCGGGGTTGCGCGCGTCGTCTTCCTTGATTTTGAAGACGATTTTCATGAGGTCGGAGCCAATGTCCGCAATTTTCGTAAAAATACCGCCCGCGATGCGCAGCGCGGCCGCGCCGAGCGATTCGCCGATGGCGAAGCCGATGAAGCACGGGCCGGCGTAGTCGCCGGGAACGAACAGCAGGATGAAGAGCATCATCAATAGCTCGACGCTGATGAGCATCATGCCGATGCTCATGCCCGCTTGCAGCGGCGTGCTGTAAATCGGATAGGGCTTGCCGCGCAGGGAAGCGAATGCCGTGCGCGAATTCGCAAAGGTATTGACGCGGATGCCGAACCAGGCGACGCCATAGCTGCCGGCAATCCCCACCAGACTGAAGATCAGAATGATCGGCAGCGTGACCGTCACAGGCTGCACCGGAGCGAGCCAGCCGAAATACATGACGATCACCACGGCGATAAACACCCACAAGATCAGCAGGAATTTCCCCTGCGTGAAAAGGTAGGTCTTGCAGGTTTCGTAGATCAGCTCGGAGATATCGCGCATCGACTTGTGCACGGGCAGATTTTTCAGCCGCGAGTAGATGGCCAAGCCGAAACCCAAGCCAAAGATGCAGATGATGATGCCAAAGAGCAGAAGCTTGTGCCCGTCGATGCCGAGAAAAGTGACTTGGGAAAGGTCAGGAAGCTTCAAACTGGCTTCGCCGCCGGCTTCGTCGGCGAGAGCCGACGCGGCCCCGAGCAATGTGAGCGCTGCAGCGGACGCTCCAAACTTGGTGAATCTACAGCTCAGGGACCAGGCATTTGCAAGCCAGGTAAGCATTCACGATCCTCCGTAGATCATTCGTTCACTGGGCAATGGTTTCCAGGGACGGGTCGCTTCCGGCACACTTTTTCGGCCGAGCGCCATTGGGCGCGACCGAAGAGCGAATTGTTCAAGTTCCACCGGGAAGAAGCCGCCGCACGCCGGTCCGAAGCTACCCCCAATATGGCCGGCGAAGCGCCCCTAAGACGGGACGCAAGGGCTGCACAAAACGACGATTTATAACATTTTACCAATGGCCGGTCAAACCGACGATTATGAAAGAAAACGCAAGAGCCCGTATCACGTCGGATACTGAACCGAGACGCGGATGCCAAGCGATGGTAACATGCCAGATTCATTTTGAAGACGATTAACCCTATCGAGACGGGGGTCCATGCGTACCAATCCATTATTAGAAGCGGCGGCTGCCGCCGCAAGGAGCGGCTTGCGCCACGAGGGGAATCGAACCAACGTCCATGTTTCTGAGTGCGTGGCTTCGCCAGCGACGGTGAGGCGCGCATGAGACACCATTTCTTCATTACAGGCACGGACAGCGGTGTCGGCAAGACCGTTCTCTCGGCGCTGCTCTGCGCGGCGCTTGACGCGGTTTACTGGAAGCCGATCCAGACAGGCACGCTCGAGGGCTCGGACCGTGTGACCGTCATGCGGCTGGCTGGGATTGGAACGGATCGAACGCTTGATGAAGTGTATAAATTCGTCCCGCCGGTCTCTCCTGATCTCGCGGCGCGCTGGGCGGGAGTGGAAATCGATCTCGGGCGCGTCAGCATGCCGAGCAGCCTGATGAACGACTGGCTGATCGTCGAGGGCGCCGGGGGCGTTCTGGTTCCCATCAACCAGAGGCAGTTTGTGCTCGACCTCATGGTGAAATTCAAATTGCCGGTAGTGGTGGCGGCGCGCAGCGCGATGGGCACGGTGAACCACACGCTGCTGACGCTGGCCGCGCTGCACGCGGCGGAACTGCCGGTGCACGGGGTGGTGCTGATTGGCGATCAGAACCGCGAGAACCGGGAAACCATCGAGCGGTTCGGCCACGTGCGCGTTATCGGCGAAATTCCGAAGCTTCCGAATCTCCACCGCACGGCGCTCATGCAGGTCTTCATGAATCATTTCGATCGCGCGGCCTTTGCGCAATAATTGCCTCACGGCCAATTCCCAGTGTTCGGCATCGTCGCGTCAACTTCTGGCATTGCGCGAATCGGCGACTTCCAGGCAAGCATGAGAAGCCGCGCGCATGGAGACAAGAGCATACGTTAGCGGGAGGAACGCCGAGTGCCATCGAGCCTAAGTGGATGGAAGCAGAAAGTAGTGGCGTTTGCGACCGGACTTGGCGCGCCTGGCCTTTTTCTCATTTCCTTCCTGGATTCCTCGGTGCTGACGTTTCCGATCATCAACGATTTGTTGCTGATCGAGCTTTCCATTCAGCATCCGGCACGGATGCCGTTGTACGCGTTTATGGCGGCGCTCGGATCGGTGCTGGGTTGCGTGGTGCTGTATTTCATTGCGCGAAAAGGCGGGGAAGCGTTATTCCACAGGAAGGCAGGCGAGCACGCGCACGCCATTCGCCACTGGGTGGAGCAGAACGGGTTCGTCGGGATGTTGATTGCGGCGCTGCTGCCGCCGCCGACGCCGTTCAAAATCTTCGTATTTGCCGCAGGGGTGTTTGAGGTGCCGCTGCTCAGCTACACTTCGGCGATTACGATTGCGCGGCTGACGAGATATTTTTTCATCGGCTACCTTGCGATACGGTTCGGGGAAGAAGCCAAGTCCTACGTGAAGCAACACTGGTTGCAGGTAACAGTGATCGCAATCGCAGTCATATTGATAAGCTATGTTTTTTCGCGAGTGATACTTAAGCGGCGAGCGCCTACGGGAGACGTGAAGTAACTGGTCGTAGCCCCCACCCCCTACCCCGGGGCATTTCGTATGAATATCAAGACAAAAGGCTTAGGAGATTTGCATTTCGTAAAGACTTGATTCTGCGAGACATGCGTTTCAAGGATCAAAACATGTTAGGCGAAGAACGGGCTGAGAAAAAAGAAAAGCGGGAGCAAGCTCCCACACTCCGAAAACAGTTATCTACAAAACTAAGCATAGCACAAATGAGAGAATTGTCAAGAGCGATTTTCCGGTTTGACTGTGCTTTCAATAAAATCAACGACTTAGCTGGGTTGGGCGGGCGCTATTTGAGCCAAACTTCTCGCGAGGCGGGGTTCCACGCGAGCTTTTGAGCAAGGACTTTGCCTGAGGGGTCGGTATCAATTACGGCATAGACGCGTAAACCGGAGGCGACGTCGCGGGAGTAAGGGAAAGCGCGGAGGGTAATGCGGAAGCCGTCGGGAGTTTTTTCGACGGTGGCTTTGGGGAAGCGCGCAACCTGGAGGAAGCGACGGGCGACGGCCGTGTCGCGAGCTGCGTCGAGGGCGGGCGAGGATTCGGGTTTGTAAGAAGTGATGGCAGAGTCCGGGTCGAAAGATGCGGCGGGGCCGACGTCCATTTCAACGTCATGCAGGGCGCGCTCCGTTTCGACGATGCCATGCCAGCGGAAGGGTGAGCCGGACTCCGCAAACGCGGCGACTTTGCGCGGCGATTCGCCGCGATAAGTGCGCGATTCCATGACAGCTAAGGCGTTGCCGTGGAGAACGAAGCGCAAGACGACATATAGAACCATGACGGTGAGCGCGAGGGACGCGCCCACTTTGCCGCGCGGGCCTTTTGACTTGGCGCCAATTTCTTCGGTGACCAGCCTGCTGAGGCCGGGGAGAAGAATTCCGGCAAGAAGAATCGTCAAGATCCAGAGATCGGCTTGGGCGACCCAGTCCAGAGCGAAACGGCGAGCCGAAAAGGGCCAAAGGAGTTCAACTCCAGCGCTTTGACAAACATCCATGAGGAGATGGAGAACGGAGGCGCCGAGAGCGGCGAGGAAAATGAGAGCCGGGAAAGTTTGGCTCTCCGTCGGTTCGCGTTTGCGCACGAAGAAGGGGAGAGTGAGGAGGAGACTGAAGAAAAGAGCCGCGAGAAGGGAATGACAATACGTGCGATAGAAGGTGAGGAACGCGGAAGGGCCCGCAAATTTGCTCAGCGAGTCGATGTCGGCTATGGTCCCCGCGATGATCATGGCAATGGTTGCAGAGCGAGGGAGCCGCGGGCAAGCGACGCGTTTAAGGGAGTAGGAGGCTAGGGCGTGAGTGAGGAGGTCCATGGCTTAGGTTATCTCATGAAAGTAGTTCTTAGTGATCGGTTCTAAGTTCTTAGTCCAGATTTTCGCGGGCAGCGTGGTGTCTTGCGAACCATTGCAGAGAAGACGCTTGAATTTTGTGGTGGTTGCCGAGATGGGGCGCAGCATGCCGCGCCCCTACAAAGGCAAAAAAAAGACACCGGTCTAGAGACCGGCCACTACGAGGGAGTGCCGGGGACGAGGAGTTTCAAGGCGCGAGGTACAATTTTGAATTCGACGGGGAGGCGAGCAAGCGGCTCGCCATCGACTTGGGCATAGATAGGATTCCTATCGAGAGGCTCGCACACCAAAGTGTCGGCTTTCCCGAAATGGACGCCTTCGGATTCACGGAGATCGCCTAGAAGAAGGCTCGGCAAATAGCTGAGATAGCGGAGGCCGCTCTGGGTGGTGAGGGCCATGACCTCGAACTGGTCTTCGTAAAGATCGGCGCCCGTGGTGATCTTGAAAGGGCCGCCGTAGTTTTTGGTGCGTCCAACGATGGCGAGGGAAGCATCGAGCTTCTGGCCGCCGGTGACGATACGGAAGTGCGGGAACTTGTAGCTGAACACCTGGCGCGCGCCCTGCCACCAGTACGCGAGAATGCCGACGCGGGCTTTTAGATCGAGATCAATGGAATAGACAATCATGCCGTCCGGACCGGCGCCACCGACGCTCAGAAAATATTTTTTCTTTCCGGGCTGTTCGAGCGGAGTGGCGAGCCCCAAGGCAATTTCTCTAACGGTGCCGTGGACGAGCCTTTCGGCGGCGCTGGGGATGTCCCAGGGGAGGTCCAATTCCTTGGCGAGAATATTCGCCGTGCCGCCTGGAAGAAGGGCGAGGGGAACACGATTGCCGTTTTGATGGGCGGCGAGGCCGTTGACGATTTCGTTCAAAGTGCCGTCCCCGCCGCAGGCAATAACGAGACCGCGGCCTTCGCCGGCAGCGCGGGCAGCGATATCGGTGGCATGGCCGGGGCCGGTGGTTTCCGCGAGTTCGGCATCGATGCCGCCGGACGCGAAAATGTGGCGGGCTTGATCCAGCATGCGGCCGCGGCCATGGCCGCCGTTGCCGGCATTGGGATTGTGAATCAGCAGAGCGTTTCGCAAGCCAGTGTTCATGAGTAGCCCGGGCATCCCCGTTCGTGCTGCAAGACATTCATTCTATATAATATCAGGCGATCTCATGCACTCCATCTTGCAATCAAGTGCCAAGAGAGATTTCTCGCTTCGCTCGAAATGACAAGCGAAGGAAGGTGCCGAGGGTTTCATGGCCAAAGGCGCGCCCGCAAACGTGAAAAAAGAGATTGAAGAGCTTCGCCAGAAGCTGCGTTACCACGAATACC
>WNGK01001040.1_pt1 | contig 29665 bp, 25 predicted proteins | sample 5400601 | NCBI WGS metagenome assembly WNGK01 (sample SAMN13153376, study PRJNA577476) | soil metagenome | isolation source: 60 cm soil or saprolite under Garry oak tree replicate 1 | place: USA:California | collected 2016-06-15 | reverse complement strand
GGGTTCGATCGCCTGCACTGTGCGGTCGGCCAACGTGTAATGAAACACGGAATCGTCTAAATCGAAACGCCCCCGGCGAGCTCGTGCCGCAGCGAGTACGCATTGGCTGCCACGATCAAAAGCACGCACAGCACTGCCCGATCGCGCAAAACCCATAGTGTTTTCATACGAGTAGAGATTTTAGCTTAAGGGCATCCTCGGTTTAGCTTGATCGCACCATGGCAACACGCTAAAAAGGGAGTCGGCTTACATCAAAAACGCAGCCACGGAAGGTTGCGTAATTCCTTCTCGACGAGCTAAGGAGGCAAGTCCATGAAAAGGAAGACCGTTCTAATCAGTTTTTTGTTGCTGGCCAGCCTGACCTTGATTCCACGATCCGAATTTCAACTTACAGTTGCCGCAGCGTCTGCAGGGACGCCGCCACCGCAACTGACGATTTCGAAAGTCGTTCCCAACGGCCTGGACACGCTCAATCCGACCCTGGCTATTGAAGGCGCCAATTTCGGCGGCGCTCCAAAGGTCTATATGGGTGTTTCCGGAGGCTCTTTGGTCCAGCTCACCGTACTTTCGGCTTCCCAGAACTTCATTAGTGCTCAATTGACCGGTGCAACGTCGTCTCCGGGCACATATTTGCTCGTGGTTTCACGCGGACCTTCGGCAACAGACGTATTCTCTGTGACGGTCACTCTCGGCGCCGTCGGCGTAGCCGGAGCTCAAGGACTTCCGGGATCTTCGGGCCCGGCTGGACCCACCGGTCCGCAGGGCGCAACGGGGCCAGCCGGCCCCACCGGTCCGAGCGGACTGACCGGAGCCACCGGTCCGGCGGGCGCGACTGGGGCGACGGGAATTGGGTTAACTGGAGCGACAGGCCCCATTGGACCCACAGGACCCACAGGACCGATAGGACCCTCGGGACCGCCGGGCGGCCCCACTTATCTCGTCACCGGAATCACGCCCGGCTCACTCGTCAAGTGGTGGACCGGCCCAGGCAGCTTCTTCTCATACTATAGTTCGACCTTCTCCGGCGAAGAACCGGCCCGAGGTGCACCGATGCCAGTGGCCTGTAGCCTGAGTGCGATCGCGCTATATGCTTCGACCGACAAAAAAGCCGCCGCCGACCTCAACGCCGACACTGTTACGTTGACGATTTACAAGAACAATAGCGCCACCAGCATGACATGTAGCGCCACCGCAACGACCACCCTTCACCAGGTGGTGAGTAACACTTGCACTTCCAGCCCCGTCTCCTTCAACGCGGGAGATACGCTCGGCATGGAGTGGACGCATAGCAACGCCAGCTTCACGCTGTACACGCAATATGGAGCGGGTTTGCGTTGCCAGTAAGAGGATTTCCAGTCTGTCCGCAAGGACCAGGACGGTGCGTAGTGAACCGAAATCAAGGAGGACTCTGCATGGCTAGTCGTTCATCTACTCACGCAAGACTGACTCTTGTGTGAAATGGGAGATGGAGATTGCAGGAAGCCGACATCCACCAACTCCTCAAGATTCGCTCTGAGATTGACGACGAAATTCGTCGTCATAAGACAGAGCGCACCGTCCTTTTCACCGACATCGTCGGCTCGACCAACTACTTCGATCGCTTCGGCGACACAGCGGGACTGTTGTTGATACAGCGTCACGATGATTTCGTCGCGAGCGCAGTCCGGCAATTCCAGGGAGTCGTCATCAAAACGATCGGCGATTCCGTCATGGCCGAATTTCCGGAGCCGCTGCTCGCCGTTCGTGCAGCTGTCGAAATTCAGCGGCGTGTATTCCGGCACAACCAGAGTCTCCTGGAGAGCGAGCGTCTCCAGGTCCGCGCGGGTATCAACTGCGGCGTCGGTTTCCGCCGAGGGACCGACTTCTTGGGAGATGCCGTCAACGTCGCGGCACGAATCACCAAACGCAGCGGGCCGGCGCAAATCTTGATCTCTCAGCCCGTGTACGAAGCCACGGCCGGGGCGGAAATCTGTTGTAGGTCGGTGGGAAGCGCCAGCTTGGAAGGCAAGGCCGACGCCGGAGAGCTCTATGAAGTCGTTTGGACGGATGCAGAAATCTATGACAGGTTGCGCTCTGACGACGTCATGCTAAACACTCCGCCTCGGGCGGCCGGTGACGAAAACACTCTCCCCTCCGCGCCCGCGCGCTATGAGATCCTGTCCCGGGTTGGTGTTGGTGGTATGGGCGTTGTTTTCAAAGCGCGAGATCGCGAAACCGGAGAGATCATTGCGCTCAAAGTTCTGAAGCCTGAGATCGCCGATCAACCTTTCCTCATGGAAAATCTTAAGAATGAGCTCCGGCTGGCTCGAAGGATTACGCATAAGAATGTATGCCGGATCTACGATTTCAGCCGCGCCGACGGCTTCGCCTCCATTTCCATGGAATTCGTTCAAGGCGAAAGCCTGCGGAACGTACTGAATCGATTTGGCGCTTTCACCACACGCCGAGCCATTAAGCTCGCCGGGCAGATTTGTGAGGGCCTTGGCGAGGCCCACGCCCAGGACATCGTGCATCGCGATATCAAGCCCGAGAATTTCATGATCGATGAATCCGGCAACGTGAAGTTGATGGACTTCGGGCTGGCACATCTGCTCAAGGAAGGCTCCACCGGGACGGTGGGCACACCGTCTTACATGGCGCCCGAACAAGCTCAAGAAAGATCCTACGACCAGCGCGCCGACATCTACGCATTAGGACTCGTCCTGTTCGAGATGTTCACGGGTTCGGCCGCTTTCGCCGGCGACACGCCAATCGCAGTGGCGCTCAAACAAATCGGAGAGGCTCCCCGCAATCCGCATGACGTCGAACAAACCGTCCCGGAACACATCGGACGGGCAATCCTCAGATGCCTGGAGAAAGATCCCCAACAACGCTTCTCATCGGTTAAGGAGCTTCAGGCAGCCCTAATCGATGATTCGATGACAACGCAAAAGAACTTTCCGGTAAGGCCGAAATTTTCCAGTATCTATTTGGTCGATGTTCTCAAAGCGGTCCGTGAAAAGCGCAAGGTGCTCCCGACGACACTCGGGTTGGTTGTGTTGGCGGCAATCCTGGTCACAGCAGTGATCACGTATCGCACCACAAAGAACAAACAAGAACCTGCGCCCTTCCAGAACGCCCAATCCATTGACTCCGAAGAGGAGAGGAAGACGTTTCTCAAGAAATACTGGGAAGAAGGACAGCTGAGCCTGGCTGCGCAGGAACGCTCTCCTCAACTGCAGACTCAAACCGTAGCGGTGAACGCATCCCGACCCGCGCCCCTATCGGAAACCGCACCGGCCTCTGCACCCACAGATGCGTCCGCGCCTCCCGCGAAGCAGCGTCCAAATTGGACGGCCCTGTTCGACACCGTATCCATACGTAGCGGCGTCTTCATGATGGGAAAGGAAGACGGTAAGAAAGACGCAAAGCCGCGGCATCGCGTTAGACTCGACGGGTTTCAAATGACCCGCAGCGAAATCACCAACCGGCAGTACATGACATTCCTGGAAGAGACAGGTCATCCGCGGCCCAAGGATCCGGCGTTCGCGAAGAACTATCTGATGGACTATCCCAATCTTCCGGTCGTCAATGTCAGTTATCAGGACGCTTTGGCTTTTTGCAAATGGGCTAGTGCGAAGTTCGGTATAACGGTGCGGCTTCCCACTGAGGCCGAGTGGGAGTACGCTGCGCTTGGAGGTAAGAAAGACGTGCTGTACCCGTGGGGTTTCGAAAGTCCAAGCTCGCGGGCACGCTTCAAAGAAAATGTCTCGAGGCGAGTGCAGACCGTGGAACGGACGGCGTTTCCGCCGAACGGCTTTGGTCTTTACAACATGAGTGGAAACGTGAGCGAATGGGTCTCAGACTTTTATTCAAAAGATTATTACTCCATTTCGCCCGTCCGAAATCCGACAGGACCAGAGCGGGGCGCCAGACGGGTGATCCGCGGTGGCAGTTGGGCTGATGACGAAACACAACTAGCGTGTGCTCGCCGCGCTAGCCGTGATTCTCAGGAACGCAGCGACCAGCTTGGCTTCCGAATCGTTCTAATGCCTTCGATTCCTCCGGGCCGTCCCTAACTCTCTTAAGGCCGAACTAATGAAACGCGTGTGGGCGTCAACTTTCCTCCATTCGAAAATCAACACGATAGAACCTCAAAGAGGGGTCTCACGATAAAATTCCGGGATAGTTAATTTCAGAAAGAAAGGAACCCGGGAATGGCGCGGACGATTTCAACGCTGCTGATGTTCGATGGAGTGGCCGAAAAGGCGATGAACTTCAAGACTCGTACGGAGTTTCGTGGCAGCTGCATCTGAGGTGAACGTTCCGGAAAACAAGGAAGCCATCCTTGGGTCTTCGCGCTTCAGGCGAATCAAGCAGGCGTTCTGGATCGCGATCGCGATTCTTTTCCTTTTGGGACTCTGGGCATTTTGGTGGGAACCATCCAGCCTGACAGTCGTGCATCAAATAATCCCAGTCCGGCCTTGGCATCCGGAGCACACCGGGCTCAAGGTCGCAGTGATGTCCGATCTTCATGTGGGCTCGCCATACCTGGATCTGCCCAGACTCCAACACGTGGTCGCCGTCACCAACGCAGAGAAGCCGGATTTGATCGTCATCCTCGGCGATGTGGTCATTCGCGGAGTGCTTGGCGGGCGTTTCATAACGCCGGGAAATCCTTCTGGCTGGCAGGACTCGCGGATCTGTGGACGCGCGGGAACGGCTTGCTGCAAACCATGCCGTCCAGGTTCGGTCAACGAAGAAACAGGCCTCGCCGCATTATCGGGGCAACGCTACCGCAATTCAGCTACAGCATTCTGCGAAGGAATTCTGTAACTCGAAATACTACAATTCGAACCTCGTCGTGCGGCCTGCAAAAACAAAGGCGGCCGGGAACGGATGTGTGTATTAATAGTGAAGGTGACAGGTTGAGGGGATGGGAACCCATGAACAATAAATTCAGTTCAAGAATTACGCAGCCGAAATCACAAGGCGCATCGCAAGCGATGCTGTATGCCACGGGACTTTCCGATGAAGATATGCAGAAGCCGCAAGTCGGCGTCGCAAGCGTGTGGTATGAGGGCAATCCATGCAATATGCATCTGCTGCAGCTTGCAGAAAATGTGAAGGAGGGTGTCCGGGCTGCGGGTTTGGTTGGTTTCCGTTTCAACACTATCGGCGTTAGCGACGGAATCTCGATGGGTACCGACGGAATGAGCTTTTCGCTTCAGTCACGCGACCTGATTGCCGATTCGATTGAAACCGTCATGAACGCTCAGTGGTACGACGCCAACATTTCCATTCCCGGATGCGACAAGAATATGCCGGGATGCGTCATGGCTATGGGGCGCGTGAATCGGCCATCCCTCGTGGTCTACGGTGGGACGATTCGCGCCGGTTCGCATGACGGCCAAAAGCTCGACATCATTTCTGCATTTCAAAGTTACGGTGAATATCTGTCCGGACGCATAGACGAGAAGCGCCGCAAGAATATCGTCCGCCACGCGTGCCCGGGTGCCGGAGCGTGCGGAGGCATGTACACGGCAAACACTATGGCTTCGGCGATCGAAGCGCTAGGCATGTCGTTACCGTACAGCTCTTCGACTCCGGCCGAGGATCCGCTGAAGGCGGACGAATGTGTCCGCGCCGGAACAGCCATTCGCAATCTTCTGGAACGCGAGATCAAGCCGCGAGACATCATGACGCGGGAAGCATTTGAAAATGCGATGGTATTCATCACCGCCGCCGGCGGCTCGACTAACGCGGTGCTCCACCTCATTGCAATGGCCCGCTCCGTTAATGTCAATCTGACTCCTGAGGATTTCCAACGCGTGAGTGACCGCGTGCCTCTCCTTGCGGATTTCAAGCCCAGCGGCTTTTATGTCATGGAAGATTTGCATCGGGTGGGAGGTGTCCCGGGTGTGATGAAGATGCTTCTCGAAGAAGGCCTCCTCCACGGCGACTGCCTCACGGTTACCGGAAAAACAGTCCGCGAAAACCTCAAAGATTTGCCGGGTCTTGCCGCTGGCCAGCAGATCGTGCGGCCGGTGTCGGATCCGATCAAGAGAACCGGACACATTCAAATCCTGAAAGGGAATCTGGCGCCGGAAGGTTCTGTTGCGAAGATCACCGGAAAGGAAGGACTGCGGTTCTCAGGTCCCGCAAAGGTATACGACTCCGAGGAAGACATGATGCATGCACTCGAGCGGAAGGAAATCCAAAAAGGCGACGTCATCGTCATCCGATACGAGGGCCCCAAAGGCGGCCCAGGAATGCCCGAGATGTTGACACCGACTTCGGCCGTGATGGGCGCGGGACTCGGAAAAGACGTCGCGTTGATCACCGATGGACGATTTTCCGGCGGCTCGCACGGCTTCATCGTCGGTCACATTACGCCCGAAGCACAGGATGGCGGGCCGATTGCGCTGATTCGGACTGGGGACCGCATCACGATCGATGCAGAGAAAAACGTGCTGACGGTAGATCTATCGGAGAAGGAAATGACCGAGCGCCGCGCCGCCTGGCGAATGCCGCCCTATAAGGCGACACGCGGTACGTTAGCGAAATATATCCGGCTCGTCAAGAACGCGAGCCTGGGTTGTGTGACTGACGAATGACAATTGAACATTGAACAATGACGAAGCATTTAATGTTCAATGTTCAATTGCCAATTGTCATTTACTTCGACAACGGATCCGGTCTCACCTGGAACTTGATGACCTTGCTGGTCGTTCCCTTACCGCCTTCCATATGGAACGGAGCGCGGGTGGCGTAGGTGGCCCAGATGCCCTTGCCCTTCCAGCCCTTGCTGGTATCGTCGATGCGTCCGTCGAGTCCCTTCCCGTAGTAGCCCATCGGATAAGGAATGCGGAACGTCAGGAACTTACCATCGATTAAGGCCAGCAATCCTTCCGATTCGTTGCCGGTCGCCAGTGGAACGTCTTTGCCGAGGCCCAGCATGTCGAATCGGTCGACGAAGTTGTAGTACGCGGAATCAGCGCTGGCCGAATCTACAGCGTTCTTGTAATTCGGTCCGGGATACGCATAGAAGGACCAGCCTTCCGGACAATGCTTACCCGTCGCGTTTGGACCATTGAGCGGTGCCTTGCATTTGCGCCGATCGAAGTTGGCGAGTTGGCCGCTCGACAGTGTCGTCCACACGACATCCTTGCTGTCGACATCCATGCCGCGCGGAGCAAATCCTGATCCCGATGCTTTCGTATCGTGGAATGGCACTTCGTAGTACTCGGCGAGGGCCGTGTTGGTCGGATCGCTTCCCGGAACGAGGCGTACGATGCCGCCGGGCATACCGAGCGTGGATCCCCAAATGGCGCCATCAACCGGACTCGGGCCAACGCCATAGAATGGTACATTGATCCGCTTGTCCTTTGTCGGATCCATCGGTTGATCGACATCTACAAACGCGTCACGCTTGCCGTTGCCGTTGGTGTCGAGGATGAACGGAGTCCAACCCTGCGCCTTCGCTTCATCTTTAGTCTCGAGGTACACCCTGGTGTTGAAGAAACCTTCGACTACGCCGCTGCCCGAGAACCACAGAACATCTTTATCGTCCAGATTCAAATGATGCGTTCCGAAGCAGGTGTCGATGGTCGTGACTTGCTTGGTTTTCGGATCGTAGACCTGAATCTGCCGTCCGCTCTGAACGATTGGAAATGCCTTGGCAGACGGATGATTGGATCCTTCGCGGCAGAACGGCACTGTCTGATTCTGGCGAACCCGCGCGGCAATCCACACGCGTGCTTGTTTATCCATGGAGAAGCTATGGGCATTGGCCTGGCTCGTCCAGATCGCTTCGTCACCCCAGTAGGGCGAGGGCTTCATCGGTTTCGTCTCGCCTTCGCTCGGGGTCTTGGGATCGCGAACGGTAAGTTTCACCTGGCCCGCCGAGTTCTTGACCGGATCGACGACAGGGACGTAATCGGCCGCAGCTTCAAGAGCGCCGTAGACCGGCCCATTTGCGTTGACGGTGGGATTCCGCTTGTCGCTTGAGATCTCATCGTGCATATACACTTTCGGATCCGCCCAATCCCACATCGTAACCACAACGTTGCGCTCTTTGCCCTGCGGGCGCTGCGGTTGAGCGTCAGGCAAGGCGCCATGGGCGATCTTGTCGGTCCAGTCCGCAAACATCTTGAAAGCGCGCGGCCGGCCGACTTGGGTGAATCTCGAGTTCATTCCATTACCGGCCTGCCCGGACTGAATTCGCCGCTCCCAAGCCGCAGCCGAATTCGGGAATGTGCCCAGCGCCTCGGGAATTTCGCGGGTCGCTCTGTTGCCCATTTGATGGCAACCGGTGCAGCCGTCCGTGCCGACGATGTTGCGGATCCATTCGCCCTGGCTTCGCACGGCTGTGGCAATTCCATTAGCGTTCTCCCCGGTTCCTGGAAACTCGTTTGCCCGAGGCAGTTCCAACAACGCATACCAATACTGCGCCGGATAATACTGCGCAGCAGCGCCGGGTGCCGGAGCGACCATGGCCGACAGATTCACCTGCTTGCCGGGCGCCGCCTTCACTTTCGGTGAGTCGACGAGGCCGTAGCCGCGAACCCAAACGTCGTAGTTACCCTTGGGAAGATCGGGAATGAGGTACCGCCCGCGGTCATCCGTCACAACGCTCTTGATGAGCCGCGTGGGAGTGTCCCGCGTTTCCGCGATTACCCAAACTCCTGCCTCGGGCCCTCGGGAACTCGTAACGACGCCGCCGATATCGTCGGGGTCAATTGCGACCGTAGCCTGAGGCGTGTTTTGACTTTGCACGCCAATCAACGAAAACACAACTGTCGCGACAAATGCGATTGCCACGACTTGAAGATGCACTCTCCGTTTCATTTGATCCCCCTATGGAGGTTAGATTAAGTTGCCGAACAGTAAACCCTGAACCGGCGAACTTGTCAACTCGGAACGCGAACAGAAAAAGATGGCCACAAAAACGCACAAAAAGACACAAGAAAATTTTTGTGAATTTTGTGCCTTTTTGTGGCTATTCCCATCTACCGTAACGCTGCCGTGCTCGAAGCGTCGAAAACGATCTTACCACCAACCATAGTCATAACCGGCTTGATATCTTTGATCTGGTCTGCCGGAACGGTCAGATAATCGCGATCGAGCACGAGCAGGTCGGCCAATTTGCCGGGCTGGATCGACCCGAGACTATTCTCCTGAAAATGAAAATACGCGTTCTTTCGCGTGTGCGCGATCAGCGCGTCCTCGCGGCTGATCGTTTGCCGAAGCACTCTCGTGCCGCCGACCATCTTTCCCGTAACGGCCCAATAGAGTGTTGTGAAAGGCCGGTATTGATTCACGACCGTCGTGTCGGTCCCGAAACCCCACGTGATACCACTGTCCTGGACGAGCTTCAGAGGAGGCATGTCGTAGGAACGCTCGCCATGGATTTCATTAAAGAGGCCGCCGAGAACCGTGGGACGCGTGTGAACAGCCGCATACATACCCAATTTCCTCATTCGCTCGATATGCGACGCATTGATTTGGTCCAAATGAATAAGCGTCCACCGCAGATTCCGGACCGGGTATTCCTTATCGACCTGCTCGATCGTGTTCAGGAATCCCTCGATGCTTGCGGTGAGCGTGGTGTGCACGTGAAGCGGTAAGCGGGCCTTCGCCATTTCCCGAAGAATGCGGCCGAGTTGAACCCAATCCTCGGGTTTCTGATCCGGTTTGACGTCCAGCATGTTGTCGTTCACGGGCTGGTAGACCTGCTCTCCGTAAACCGTGGTGTTGAGATAATCATCGCCCTGGAACAATTTGAATTGCGCGATCTGCGGCAGAACGCGATCCACGCCCTGGGCATTCTGTGCACCGACCGCCTGGATGCAGAAGACGCGCATGCTCAGCCGTCCCTGCCGTTCCCACTCCCGATACTTTTCATATTGCTCGGCGGGGCAGCCGGCGCTGCCCACTGCAGTGAGGCCCGCACGATTCCAGTCCCGGATCATCGCTAAAGAGCTGGATTCGAATTTATCTTTGGGTGCGAGAATCTTGGCGGCGACGGTACGCGTGCCGTCCTGCTCGACGATGCCGCTGGGTTTTCCGGAGCCGTCGCGCGCAATCCATTTGTCGGACATTTTATCGAGGCCGGCGGCCTGTATGGCGCGGCTGTTCAAATAACTTCGATAATAAGCCTCCTGCAACACAACGGGATTGTTTGGCGCAATCTCGTCCAATTCATCTTTAGTGAAGGGTCGTTTATCATCGGCGAACTGGTGATGGCTCCAGCCGCCCAGTGTGTAAACCCACTGCCCGGGGCTCGAAATTTTGACCTTAGCCCGCAGCATCTCGACGGCTTGTTTGCGCGATTCGATGCCGTCGAGACGCACTTCTTCCGTCCATGTCTCGCCGCCACGCATGAAATGCGTATGATTGTCGATCATGCCCGGAACAACGGCCTTGCCCCCTAGGTCCATCCGCCGGGTACTGGCCCCGGCGAGTTTCGATATGTCCGCATTCGCGCCGACGGCGACGAACCGGCCGCCTTTCACGGCCACGGCTTGTACGATCGTGAAACGCTCATCCACCGTGATGATCTTGCCGTTCGTCAGGATCAAATCCGGCGCTGATTGTTGTGCGCTAATGATGATCGAAGGGCCCGCGATCAGCACCAACACAAGGACAATGTGGTTCCAAAGCATATCTCTCATATATCCTCCGAGTGGCCATTTCTGTTTGACACGCCCGGTTTTGGCAACTACGATTCGACAGCGAATAGCCGGAGAATTGCAATAAATTTCATGCCGATCGCGCCGCCTTCTTTCATATATGGCACTGCCTGGAAGAAGGACGCGACTGCCTCACTCGTCCGTGCCGCTGTAACTACCGGTTTCAGGGCGATCGATACGGCGAATCAGCCACGGCACTACAGCGAAGCATTAGTAGGCGAAGCGCTGGCTGCGCTAGCGGATCAGGGCGTTTCCCGGGATTCGCTCTTTATTCAAACCAAATTCACCCCGCTCGGTGGCCACGATCACCGGATTCCTTACGACCCGCGGGCGTCTCTCACCTCCCAGGTCAGCCAATCGTTTGAATCTTCGCTGCAGAATTTAAAAACCGATCACGTGGATTCGTATCTTCTGCATGGTCCATATTCGTATCCCGGCCTCAGCCGCGAAGACTGGGAAGTTTGGAGTGCAATTGAAGCAATTCACAACTCCGGCCGCGCCGGAATGGTCGGCGTGAGTAATGTAAATGCGCTTCAAGTTTCGGCTTTACTAGACAACGCCGAAATCAAACCAATGGTCGTCCAGAACCGCTGTTTTGCGAATCGCGGGTGGGATCGCGACGTTCGAACGCTCTGCCGGCAGCATGGAATCATGTATCAGGGGTTCTCATTGTTAACTGCGAATCCTCACGTGCTGCAGCATCCGCGAGTGCTATCTATAGCCAAACGGCTCGGCGTCGGTACGCCGCAAGTCATCTTTCGTTTTGCGATGCAGGTGGGCATGGTTCCGCTTACCGGAACGACCAGCCTGGAACATATGAAGCAAGATCTGACAGTTTCAGATATAGAACTCACCGCCGAAGAGGTTAAACTGATCGAGTCAATCGAAGGGTAGACATGAGAGAAGCGACAGCTCACCTCAAAACCGGCGGTATATTGATCGTTTGTCTTGCCGCCGCAATCGCCAGCATCCACGCGAGTCCACCAAGCCGCGATACGCATGGGGACGGACCACAGGCTGAGTTCCAGATGGCGCGGGTGAAATACAGGACCTTCGGCGGGGGCGGCTCGCATGGTTATTTCCAACCCTGGTGGGCCATCGATTATCCGCTGGCCGAAGAGCATTTCTTTGCAGCGTTACGGCGAACAACCAACATCCAAATTGCCGATGAAGAACGGCACTTGGAATTGAGTGACGATCAGATCTTTGAATATCCTTTTTTATTCCTGCAGCAACCCGGGCAAGGCAATTGGCGCCCAACGCCGAACGAAGCCGCTCGCTTGAGAGAGTATTGCCTGCGCGGCGGCTTCCTGTTGGTGGATGATCTGCATAGCGAGTGGGCCTGGGCTATATTTGAGCGAGCTATCAAACAGGTCTTTCCGGACCGGCCGATCGTTGAAATTCCCGATGACGATCCGCTCATGCACGTATTTTTCGATCTCGACACGAGCATGGGGATCCCCGGCGACCGGCATTTGCGCATGAGTCGCAACGGTCAGATTTTTGCGCGGCTGGAAGGCCCGCCGCATTGGCGGGGAATTTACGACGATCACCGTCACTTGATGGTCGCTGTTAATTTCAATTCAGACATGGGTGATGGCTGGGAACACGCCGACGACCCGTATTACCCCGTTCCATTCACCGCTCAGGCGTACAAATTCGGAATCAACTACATCATCTACGCGATGAGCCATTGATGTCCTCTACGCCATAGCGGCGGTCCATCGAAAGCTGTGAACGAATTGTGAGTAACTTGCTTGAAGCTCTCGCGGCCGAATTGGAACGGCCGCGAGAATTGTCGCCTCGGGTCCTCAACTATATCGAAGGAAATTACTCCGTTGAGCACGATGCCGTCGGCGCGTTCCTGACTGAAGAGCTGCCGAAGCTCGAAGACTACGAAATTGATCTTATCCTTTCGCCGGTCTTTACTCCGAAACTGGCGGATCAGGCCGTATTCGCGGAGTTGCTTGGCCCTGATTCGGTTCCGCGGGATGAATGGCCTGCCTTAGTTCAACAACTCGCCCAGCGGCCCACGCGCGCGGAGCTGATGACGCTGGAAGGGAAGGCACATCCGGTAAGGTTGCGTGAAGTGACGATCGAGCGATACGTCCACCGGCTTCGGCTCGAAGCCAAGATTCCGAATGCGATATTCAACCTGCTCGAACGATGTACGGCGATGGAAGACCGTCCGCTGTTGAAAGCCATCGCGCGCCGTACCATTTGGGACGATGCAGGACGTCGCGGCATTCTCGAGCGCTTTCTCATGGCCGCTGCAGATCGGGGCAACTGTACTCTCGACGACACACTGGATTTGCTCAACCTCATGGAAAACCGGAAACCGTCTGATGTCGAGAACCTGCTTGCCGATATACCCCGCTGGCAGGCCGACCTCCGTAAACAGGTGGAAGTCGCGTCCGGCGGCAAACCGTTCTTCAACGAAGATGTCCGGCTGATGCACGGCGGGGCGCGAGATCAGCGGCCGCAGGCCGACAGCCGGGCTTCAGCAAAAGAAAATGAGCTTGTGTTCCTGGGACGGCTGAAAGAGCTGCTGGCGTAGCGGCGGTCCGCGAAGCGCAAGCGCGATAGCGCGCAGCCTTAATAAATGACCGCCGGCGATGTTCGCAACTGAGACAAACGCCGGCGGTCATAGACCGCCGCTACAGTTAAGACCCTACACGCCTGCAGCCTTCAAGGCTTCGAGCACCCGGGCGTCTCTGAAAGGAACGCGACGGAGGCGCACGCCGGTTGCATCGTAAATGGCATTTGCCACCGCAGCGATCGTCGGTTTCAAGGACGCCTCACCGGCTCCGTAGTGCGGCAGATCGGGACGGTTCGGATTGGGATCGCCATTGACGAGCAGCAGGTCGATTTTTGCCGGCGCATCGAGATGCGTCAACGTCGGATGAGTAATCCAGTCCTCGCTGGTGACCTTCTCGCTATCGAATTTCACCTCTTCGTAAAGCGCCCGGCTCAAGGAATGGAGCATGCCGCCTTCGATACTGCGGCGCAGCGCTTCGGGATTGATCACCAGGCCGCAGTCATGCGCGCACACGAGCCGCTTTACCCAAACGTGGCCGGTCTTGCGATTCACCTCCACTTCCGCGATCACGGTGAGGACCGTTTGACCGCGGTACGTGTAGGCGACACCTCGTCCGGTCAAGATGTTTCCGTTTCCAGGCCGTTTGGGCGAAGGACGCGTGTCCCATCCAAAGGTTTCTGCCGCCGTCTTGACCACAACAAGCGAGCGTGCGCGTCTGAATCCATTGTCATCGGTAGTGCCTGCGCTGAGCAGCTTCAACCGGAACTGAACCGGATCGGCTTCCGCCGCGGCCGCCATTTCATCGATGAACGATTCCGCCGCGAACGTAACCTGCGGCCCGTTCGGGTCGCGCAGATTACCCGTGCGAAGCGGGGTTTCCCAGATCATCGGAAGACTGACAACCTCGGCGATCATGCGGCGATTCGGGATCGCGTACATATCCGACGGAATGTCCGCATTACCCGGAGCCGGCATCGAGCGCCTCCTACCCATCAGTTGAGCGATCAGCACGGTATCGGCTTCGTTGTAGCCGAGGTGATTGTAGTCGGCCGCTCGGGCATTGAAATCGAGAGCAACGAGATTGCCCTGCGGGTCGAGCGCTCCGCGAACTTTGAATGTGAAGGCGGGTCCCTTGGTATCCCAGGCGGTTTCCTCTTTGCGCATCCACTGCATTCGGACCGGACGGCCGATTTCTTTGGCCAGAAACGCCGCTTCAAAGCCGGCGTCATCGGCGGCCGTGCGGCCGTACGCTTGCGGACCATCCATCCAGACCACACGCACGCGATCGCGCGGCATCTCCAGGAATTGGGCGACTCCGTTGCGAAGGCCATAGGATTTCATGTCATTCGAATAAATCGTCATTTGTCCATTCGAAGGGTCCGCCAGTGCGTGAGCCGGACTGATAGCCGTATGCCCCTGGAAAGGCATCTCGTATTCGGCCTCCACGACTTTTGCCGCGTTTGCTAAAGCGGCATCGGGATTTCCAACCACGTTGGGCTGGCGTTTGGAGGTCGGGGTGGCATTCCGCATGAATTTGAACAGATCGTCTGAGGTGGGAAATGCCGCGGTCGACGGCTTTTCCCAATTGACCTTCAGTTGTCGTGCGGCCTGGATCGCGTGCTCCTCCCGCTCGCAAACCACCGCAACGTAGTTGCCTTTGCTGACGACCTTGACGAGGCCTGGGATGTTTCGAACCGAGGATTCGTCGATGCTGACCAGCTTGGCGCCGGCCACAGGAGGCTTCACATTCCGAGCGTGAACCATACCGGGAAGTTTCACATCCACGGCCCATGTCAGCGAGCCGTCTACCTTTGGAGGGATGTCGTAGCGCTGAGGTGATTTCCCGACCATCTTCAGTTGCTGGACCGGTTTTACCTTCGCCACACCCGTGGTGTTATCAATGTTGTTGTTGGCTGCCGTCAGCGTGACATTGAATTTCTTGCTGCCGATCAGTTCTCCATACGTGACTTTCTTTGTCGGATCGGCTTTCACCGTGATCACCCCGTCGCTGACGACGAGGTCATCCACAGGCACACCGAAGCGCTTCGATGCCATATCCAGGAGAACTCGGCGAGCCTCAGCCGCAACGCGCCGCATGGGCCAGCCATCGACCTGGATCGCATCGGAGCCGCCGGATCCACCTTGATCGACGGTGAGGTTTGTGGTGCCCATGATGCAAGTGGTTTTATCAAAGGGAATGTCCAGTTCGTCCGACATTATCTGCCGGAATGACGTGCCCGTGCCCTGGCCAAGATCGGTCTTTCCGACGTAAAACGTCGCCGTGTTGTCCTCATGGATCACAATCCACGAATCGAGCTGATGGAAGTCCGGATCGGGATAGGGACCACCAGCCGCCTGAGCCGTCGCGGGCACCTGGGCGGCCGCCGTAGGTATCAACGGAGCGGCAGTAAAGCTCACCACCAGTAGTCCCGAGCTTTTAAGAAAATTTCTTCGGGACGTCGTGACGTTCCACTTCTCGAGAACTTCTTCGACCTGTTTCGGGATGTTTGTGAAGGCAGTCATCTCTTGATGGCTGCGCTGTTCCTTGAGGCTGCGCGCTATCGCGCTTGCGCTTCGCGCCGGGCTTGCATTCGCTCCGCTCATGCCACCACCTCCTTACTCCGATTCCCACCCAGCGATTCAATCGCTTTCGCGGCCCGCTTGATAGCCAGTTGGACGCGATAATAGGTCATACAGCGGCAGAGTGTCTTAGCCATCGCCTCACGGATCTGCGTGTCGGTCGGATTCGAGTTCTTGTCGAGCAGGGCCTTGGCGGTCATGATCTGCCCGTTTTGGCAGAAACCACACTGCGGCACTTGCTCGTCAATCCAGGCCTGCTGCACGGGATGCAGCTTGCCGTTTTTGGCGATTCCTTCCAGTGTTGTGACCTCGCTTTTCACAGTCGAAACCGGCGTGATACACGACCGCGTCGCCACGCCATTGATGATCACTGTGCATGCCCCGCACTGACCCAGGCCGCAACCAAACCGGGGCCCTCTCAACTCAAGATCATTCCGCAGAATGTAGAGCAGCGGAGTCGATGGATCGATATCCAAGGTGTGGGCCTTCCCGTTCACCTTCAACGTCACATTACTCATTCTTCGTTCTCCTCACACACAAGCCAATGATGCCGAAAGAAGTGAATATGATCTCGATCTGCAATTATTCGCAGAAATCGAATGGATTGCCAGAATAAACGCTTTGCCCGTCATTCGCCCAAGAGCTAAAGTGCAGGAAGCCATCCGTCGATACGGAAGCTCGGAGGTAGTTGTGGATAGGACATTCGTGGGAAGGCAACCAATTTACCGGGATGGCGTGGATGTATTTGCCTATGAATTGCTTAGCCGCGACAGTGAACTGAACCGCGCCGCGTTCACGGACGGCGACCGCGCCACGGCACGACTGCTGCTGGAAGCCTTCGTGGATATCGGACTGGATCAGGTTGTCGGACCCTATATCGCGTTTATCAACGTCACCCCCAATTTTTTGCTGAGCGACTACTGTTTCTCCGTGCCGAAAAGCAGGGTTGTGCTCGAGATCGCCGCGGACACTCCGGCCGATCCGCCACTGCTCAAAAGGTTGTCTGATCTCAAAAATGAGGGCTATTCCATTGCATTGGACAATTTCCCCTATACTGACGCGGAACACCCGCTGCTGCCACTAGCCAACATTGTCAATATCGACATCCGGCGAGTGGCCCCGAAAACGATCGCCGCCGAGACCGCTGCTCTTCGTAAATTTGGGGTCAAGCTGCTTGCGCAAAAAGTCGAAACACATGAGGCGTACGAATACTCGAAGCAATCAGGATTTGATTATTATCAGGGATATTTCTTCTGCAAACCTCAGATCGTAAGTCAGCGGCAGATTCCCTCCGATCGCTTGTCGATCCTTCACCTGCTTTCGAAACTTCAAGATCCGCAAATCACGATCGATGACCTCGAGCTGGCGGTTGGCCAGAACCTGGCGATCAGTTTTCGGATTCTTCGATACCTGAACTCGCCGTTACATGGGTTGTCGCGCAAGGTGAGCTCTTTGAGGCATGGTATCGCCCTTGTCGGCACCCGGCTGATTGCCAACTGGGCAAGTATGATGCTGCTCCAAAGCGTCGAAAATAAGCCACGCGAGCTGATGAACACGACGATGGTCCGGGCGTACATGTGCAGGCAATTGGGTGCCGCAATGCGTCAGCGAAATGTGGACCAATTTTTCACCGTGGGTCTTCTTTCGTTGATTGATGCCGTAGTGGATCGTCCGATGACTGAAGTCCTGAAGCTCCTGCCCCTGGTAGACGATGTGAAGAATGCGATCGTGCATCGTACCGGCCCGATGGGCGCGGTCCTCAACTGCGTCGAAGCCTACGAACAATGCGACTGGGATCGGGCCTCATGCAAGGGCATCGATGACCGCGAAATCCGGCAAGCCTTCCTGAACAGCGTCATCTGGGCCCGGGCAACCACTGAGAAAGTCGTCGCCTGAGACCCGCGAATCTCTCCGTTGCAGATTTCCAATGAATGCCGAAGGCGGGACTCGAACCCGCATGCCTCGCGGCGCCACCCCCTCAAGATGGTGTGTCTGCCAATTCCACCACTTCGGCAAAGTCTTTATTTCTTTTCCGGTGTCGCTGGCGTGGCCGGAGCGTTCTGTTGGGCCGGCGGCTGTTGGGCCGGCGGCTGCGCTGGAGCCTGTTGTTGCTGTTGCTGCTGGCCGGGCGCTGGTTGTTGCTGCGGCTGATTCTGTTGCCGGGCGCCTTCGCGAATGACGGAGGAGCCGCCGGGCTGTGAAATCAAGATCGTCAGCGCGAGCGACGTGATCATGAAAATGATCGCCGCGGCAGTTGTGGCTCTGCTCAGTATGGTGCCGGCGCCACGGGCACCGAATGTCGTTTGACTACCGCCACCGCCGAATGCCCCAGCCCAATCTGCGCCCTTTCCCTGCTGCAGAAGAACAACAAGGACCAGAAAAATGCAGACGATAACGTGAAAGACAGTCAACAAATTGATCATAAATACTTGATGATGCTTACGAATGATCCGGGATCTAAACTCGCACCGCCGACCAGCGCACCATCGATATCCTCTTTTTTCATCAGAGCCGCAATATTGTCGGGCTTCACGCTTCCACCATACAAAATGCGAAGCGAATCCGCTGCAGCCGGATTGTAGATTTCTGCGAAGATCCTTCGGATTTCGGCGTGCATTTCGGCAGCAATTTCCGGGTTGGCCGTGCGCCCGGTGCCGATCGCCCATACAGGCTCGTAAGCGACAATGATATGGGAAAGCGCGGAATCGGTCAACCGGCCCAGGTCGTTACGAATCTGTCTGCGCACCACATCAAAGGCGCTTCCGGAATCTCGTTCCGAGAGTGTTTCTCCCACACATACGATCGCTTTCAATCCACCGCCCACTGAGGCAAGCGTCTTCTTTTCGACGGTTTCGTCGGTCTCCCCGAAATACTGACGGCGCTCAGAGTGGCCAATGATCGTATAGGTACATCCTGCCTCGACAAGCATCCGGACGGAAACTTCGCCGGTAAAAGCGCCTTCTTTTTCCCAATGTACATCCTGCGCCGAGATTGCGACGCGCGTACCATCGGTTTCATCAACAGCAGTCGAAAGCGCGGTGAATGGCGGAGCGACGACGATGTCGCAGTGTTCCACGTTCTGGATCTCGGGAATCAGAGCATCAAAAAATGCGCGCGTCTCGGCGCGCGTTTTAAACATTTTCCAATTCCCCGCGATAATGGGCCGCCTCATTCTTTTAGCATGGGGCGTTTTTGTTTCTGCTGCGCCCTATCGGGCTTGCGCTTCGCGCATCCGGCCACTGTCGGTACTACTCTTTGATCAGGCATCGGCCGGTCCCCCCATGCCCTTGTCCGTCAGGACCTCGACGCCGGGAAGTTTCTGCCCCGACAAAAATTCCAAGGACGCGCCACCGCCGGTAGAGATATGCGTGATCTTGGATCCGACGCCCGACTGTGCTACTGCCGCGGCCGAGTCACCTCCGCCGACGATCGAGTATGCGTTCGAATCCGCGACCGCGCGTGCAATCGCGAACGTGCCGGAAGCGAATTTCGGGTTTTCAAATACACCCATGGGGCCATTCCATACGATCGTTTTCGCTTGCCGAATGATGCCCGAATATCGGCGAATGGTCTCGGGACCAATATCCAAACCCATCTGATCAGGGGGAGTCTCCGTGATGGAAATGACTTGAGAAGCCGCGCTCTCCAGACCCGGCGCAACGACGTGATCCACCGGAAGCTCGATAGAGACGTTCTTCGTGGACGCCTTGGCTAGCAGATCTTTAGCCAGGGCGATCTTTTCACTCTCCACGAGCGATTTACCAGTCGCGATGCCGCGCGCGCGCAAAAACGTGTAGGTCATGGCCCCGCCGACTAAAATGTTGTTTGCAATATTGATGAAACTCTCGATCAACTCGATCTTGTCGGAGATTTTGGCACCTCCGACAATGGCCACAAAGGGTTTCTCGGCCCTCGTCAAGGCGTAACTCAGCGATTCGAGCTCCTTCTCCATCAGGAATCCGGCGGCCGCCTGCTTTACGTATGCCGCAATGCCGGCGGTGGACGCATGGGCGCGATGGGCTGCGCCAAAAGCGTCATTGACATAGACATCGCAGAGTTTGGCGAGCTGTTTCGCAAACTCAGGATCGTTCTTCTCCTCTTCGGCATGGAAGCGCAAATTCTCCAGCATCAGCACGCCGCCCGGTGGCAAATCCGAGACCATCTTCTCGACTTCCGGTCCGACGCAGTCCGGCGCAAATTGGACTGCTTTCCGAAGAAGATTGCCCAGACGCGTGGCCACAGGTTTCAGGCTGTACTTCGGGTCGGGCTTGCCTTTCGGCCGCCCGAGATGAGACGCGAGAATAAGCTTTCCGTTCTTTTCGATGACATACCGAATGGAGGGGAGCGCCGCCTGTATGCGCGTGTCATCCGTGATTTGGCCATCGGCGAACGGAACGTTGAAGTCCACGCGCATAAAGACACGTCGGCCGTTCAGATCGAGATCCGAAATCCCGAGTTTATTCATTATTTCATCACGAGCTTGATGACATCGCGAAGCCTGCAGCTGAAACCCCACTCGTTGTCATACCAGGAGAATACTTTGACCAGTCGATCGCCGATAGCATTCGTCAGCGGGCCATCGACAATAGAAGAGTGAGGGTTGTGGAGGAAATCGGCAGAAACAAGCTCTTCATCGCAAAATTGGAGGATTCCCTTCAGCGGACCATTGGCCGCGGTTTTCAGTGCCTCGTTCGCCGACTGTGTGGAAAGAGGTTTTGCGGTTCTTACAGTGAGATCCACAAGCGAAACATCGGGCGTTGGTACACGGATCGCAACACCATCCAGCTTTCCTTTGAGTTCCGGCAACACAAGGCCGATCGCCTTTGCGGCGCCCGTCGATGTCGGAATCATGGAGAGTCCCGCCGCGCGTGCGCGCCGCAGGTCCTTGTGCGGCAGGTCGAGAAGCTTCTGGTCATTGGTATAGGAGTGAATTGTAGTCATGAGTCCGCTTTCGATTCCGAACGTTTCATGAAGGACTTTGGCAACCGGTGCGAGACAGTTTGTCGTGCAAGACGCGTTGGAAATGATGTTGTGTTTCGGGGCATCATAGGCCTTGTCGTTGACGCCGAGACAAATCGTGATGTCTTCACCTTTGGCCGGCGCCGAGATGATCACTTTTTTCACGGGGCCGCGCAGATGTTTGCGCGCGTCCTCGGCATTCGTGAACAAACCCGTGGATTCCACGACTACGGATACCTCCATGGATGGCCAGTCGATCTTTGCCGGATCTTTTTCTTTAAAAACCTTGATGCTCTTGCCATCGACTTTGACGCTGGCTTCGCCAGAGCTGACATTCGCCTTCAGATTGCCCAGTACCGAGTCATATTTAAGGAGATGCGCCAGTGTCTCTGGATCCGTGATGTCGTTCACCGCCACAATTTCAATATCCTTGTCGTCCATCGCGGCACGGTAAAGATTGCGTCCAATGCGCCCAAAACCGTTGATACCTACCCTGATTGCCATTACGTCGCTCCTCATGATTTCGAAATCCGCAATCCAAAGTATACTCTGCGGACGATATGTATTTCCTGTACACGCTTGCTCTCACAGTCGGTCTACTGTTGATATTTCCGTACTATCTCGTTCGGTTTCGAAAGTATCTTCCAACCGTGCCCGATCGTTTCGGGTTTGTGAAGTTGCCGCAAATGCAGGATTCCATTTGGGTACACGCCGTATCCGTCGGTGAAGTCAAGGCGGTCGAACGACTGCTCGAAGGATTGCGGCAACAATTTCCCGACAAGCCGCTCGTTGTTTCAACGGTCACGCCGGCAGGCCAGGAACTCGCCCGCGAGCGCATCGATATCGTCCACGGTACGTTTTATTTCCCGATCGATCTGCCGTGGTGTGTGCGGCATGTCTTAGATCGGCTTCGCCCAGAGATCGTCATCATTGCTGAGACGGAAATCTGGCCGAATTTTCTTCGCGAATGCCGAATCCGCGGAATCCGCGTGATGATGATCAATGGCCGGATATCCGACAAATCGTTCACGCGATACCGGCTGGTGCGCCGTTGGTTGGGCCGCGTGTTCAAAGATTACACGATCATGGGAATGCAATCCGAGACAGACCGGCAAAGGATCGAAGCCATCGGAGCAGATCCGCAGAAGGTGACCGTCTTTGGAAATCTCAAATACGACGCCGTTGCCGTTGGCAAACCGCTCGACGCCAGACTTGAGAGGTTTCTTTCCACCTGGCAACCGATTTGGATTGCTGCAAGCACGATGCCTGGGGAAGAAGAATTCGTACTTGACGCTTTCGCCCGGGTACGCGAGACGCATCCCCGTCTGAACTTGATCATCGCACCCCGGCACACCGACCGCTTCGATGCTGTCGAAAAGATCCTCGAACGCCGCGGACAGCGCTGGATGCGCCGTTCCCAGTTACCCCATTCGGATCACCGTTCTGGAAACATTCTCTTGCTCGACACGATTGGCGAGCTGGCCGCGCTGTTTCATTATGCGACGGCGGTATTCGTTGGCGGCTCGCTGGTGGCAAACGGGGGCCACAATATCCTCGAAGCGGCACGCCATCGAAAACCGATCGTATTCGGGCCGCATATGGAGAACTTTCGGGATATGGCACGCCTCTTCATCGAAGAGAACGCAGCCATCCAGATTCAAAATGCGGCGCAACTTGCCCCGGCAATCGAACAACTTCTGGTCCATCCGGAACGAGCGTCCGCATTTGGCAATAACGCGCACGCCATCCTTCTTGAACACAAAGGAGCAACCGATCGCGTACTTCAGTTTTTTCAACCGGTCGGGGCAGGCCGGTGAGCCGCGCTTTTCAATTCCTGGTTCAGGCTCGTGAGAAGCTTTATACATCGGGAATTCTGCCGACGCGGCGCCTGAATCATCCGGTAATCAGCGTTGGAAATCTGACGGTGGGAGGAAATGGCAAAACACCGATCGTCATCGCGCTGGCACAGGCATTTCGGGAAAAGGGATTCCGCCCGGTGATTTTGTCACGCGGTTACGGCCGGACCAGCCGGGGCGTTCTCCTTGCGGGCTCGAATTGGGAAGAAGCCGGCGACGAACCCCTGTTGATGAAGCGCCGGCTCGGCAATGTTCCGGTGGTGGTTGGCGCCGATCGATATGAAGCCGGCCTTTTTGCCGAGAGCAGGGATCTTGGCAACGTCTTCATCCTGGATGACGGATTCCAGCATCGCCGGCTCTATCGCGACGTGGACGTCGTAGCGATTGATCCGATCGAGTGGTCTGCTGGGGAGACATTGTTACCGCGTGGCCGGTGGCGAGAACCCAAAAGCGCGCTCAGGCGCGCCCATGCGGCGTGTGTCCAGGATTCAGATAGCGCCGCGATAGAGCCGTTGCCGATCCCCACATTTGCCCTGCGATACCAAATCGAAGGGCTTTATTCAGCGGATACGCTGGTCTCGAGCGAGAGTCTCAAAGGCCTGGCCGTAGTCGCTTTTGCGGGGATTGCGAAACCCGAGCGTTTCTTTCGAACAGTGAAGTCCATGGGAATCGACCCCGTAAAATCGGTCGTCTTCCGTGACCATCATCACTATTCCCGGCGAGACATCGAAAAACTAGGGGGCGATCTTCTCATCACAACCGAGAAGGATGCCGTGCGCTTGGCGGAAGTGACAGACCGGTCCTACAGCTACGTCCGGATCTCTGCTAATATTGCGAACTTCGAACGCCTGATGTCGCTCATCATGGGCCGGCTGCCAAAGTCCTGATGCGTGCTAAGAAACTGGAGAAGATCCTCATTCGAGGACCGAATTGGGTCGGCGATGCGGTCCTCGCTATTCCTGCGATGAAAGCGATCCGCGCGCTCTTCCCGGATGCCGAGATTACTCTATTGGTTCGTCCGTTTGTAGCAGGACTTTACGCAGCCGCGCCATTCATAGATAAGGTGTGGAGCGAAGCCAAACCATCGAGTCTGGCAGATTGGATTCGCATTACCTGCGACATCAGAAACCGTCAATTCGACATGGCGCTTTTGCTGCCGAATTCTTTCGAATCCGCCCTCATGATGCTTCTGGCGGGCGTGCCGCAACGTGTCGGTTATGCAACCGAGGGACGGCAGTGGATGCTGACGAACGGGGTCACGGCCGGCTCAAAATCGGTTCATCAAATGCAATATTATCTAGACCTCGTCAAAGTGATATCGGCAACAGTCGAATCCCCTTCAATTGAAATCGAAGCAACGGCTCATGAGCGGAATACGGCAAGAAGACTGCTCGCTCGAGAGGGCATTCCGATTGAAGCGCCATTTCTCGTCCTGAGCCCGGGCGCTGCGTATGGGACAGCAAAACGCTGGTACGAAGACCGGTTTGCAAATGTAGCGGAGACTTTGGCGCGCGAACTGGGTTTTTATGTGGCGGTTATCGGATCAGAAATGGAGCGGCCGATTGCGGCTCGCATTTGTGAGCGAATTGTTTGCGCGACGGCGATTTTGGCGGGAAAAACATCGTTGGAAACGCTGATTGGCGTCCTGGCCGAATCGTCACTCATGATCACAAACGACTCCGGTCCTATGCATATTGCGGCGGCACTTGGAGTGCCGACGGTCGCGATATTTGGCTCGACGGATGAGACAGTCACTGGGCCCTATGGCCTGCGCACACGGATTGTCAAACATCCGGTCGAGTGTAGCCCCTGCCTGTTACGTCACTGCCCGATCGATCATCGTTGTATGAACGGCGTTACGGTAGATGAAGTCTGCCGGGCCGCACGAGAGTTGGTTGGAGCGTAATGCATCGAGCCATCTTCATGGATCGTGATGGAACTGTATCCGAAGACGTCGGTTATATGTACCATGCCGGCCTCTATAAGGTTTTTTCCTGGACGGGACCTGCAATCCGAAAGATTAATGACAGCGGAATGAAGGCAGTATTGATCACGAACCAGTCTGGGGTCGGCCGCGGTTACTTCGACGAAGCCGAGGTCGGACAAGTTCATCGTATCCTGCACGCCGAACTCGCCGTACACGGCGCGAAGCTTGATGGCGTTTACGTTTGCGTTCATCACCCAGCGGCGGCATGTGATTGCCGAAAGCCGAATCCTGGCATGCTGCTTCAAGCGCAACGCGACATGAATATCGACCTCACGCGATCATTCGTGATTGGTGACAAGTACGTGGACATCGAAACCGCTCATAACGCCGGCGCGAAAGGCATCCTCGTGCTGACCGGCTTCGGACAACAGGAACGAGAGAAGCACCAGCGGCATCTTCACCAACCGGATCTCGTCGTCCAGAACTTGATAGAGGCTGTGGATTCGATTCTCAACGAAGTCCTATGAAATTGCGGCGCCTTGAAGATCTGCCCGCCCTTGTTCAAGGCAAAAAAGTCGTTCTCGCGAACGGCTGTTTCGACATGCTAGACGTGGGCCATCTGCGATATCTTCAACACGCACGAACGATGGGAGACCTGCTGGTTGTCGCTATCAACAGCGACAAATCCATAGCAATGATCAAGGATCCGGGCCGGCCGATTCTCGACGAGAAGGAACGCGTGTCACTGGTTTCCGCCTTGCGTACGGTCGATTATGTCGTACTCTTCGACGAACCGGACGTTTCGCGCGTGCTCGAGGTGCTTCGTCCGGCAATCCACGCCAAAGATCCGAAGAATCACGCGACTCGCGATATCATTAAGCGGATTTTGTCGACCGAGAAATAGATGACCGTCAAGTCAAAACCAAATCGGTTCCTGGTGGTGAAATTCGGATCTCTGGGCGATATCGTCGACTGCCTGCCTTCGGTCGCGCAGCTACGCAAGGCGTTTCCCGAGGCCGAAATCGATTGGCTGATTGAGCGCAAGAACAAAGGCGCCGTTGAGCTGAGCGGTGTTGATGTGGATCTGGTTCCAATCGATACCTACCAATGGCGGAATAGTCCGGGTATCGGTAGCGCAAAGGAAATCGCAGAGTTCGTTTGGGCCCTCAGCACCGACGGGTACGATTGCACTATCGATTTTCAAGGCCTGTTGAAATCGGCGTTTTTTGCGTATCTCTCCGGCGCCCCTGTGCGGATCGGATGGGAGAGGGACTTCTTAAAGGAATCCGTCAGCCGGTTCTTTTATACCGACGTCGTGACGCCGAAGCGGATTCATATCATCGACCAGCAAATGGAATTGCTGAGGCCGCTTGGGATCGACCCGGATTGGTATATCGAAGTTCCCCTCAAGGCTCGCGACGGTGCGCGGCGGTCCGTGGTACAAAAACTCGCTGGTCTCACGGATTACGTCATCATCACCCCTGGCGGCAACGGGACCACGAAATGCTGGGCTTCCGAACGGTATGGAGAATTGGCCGCACGGCTCATGAACGATGGATTCCCTGTCGTTGTGACATGGGGCCCTGACGAAGACGTCCTGGTAAAGAAGGTTAAACAGAAAGCGCCGGAAATCCGCGAAATTCCGACGAGCCTGGAAGAGTTGGTCGCGCTTTGTGAGGGAGCCAGACTGATCGTGGGGGGTGATACGGGACCGATGCATTTTGCCGCAGCCGTCGGAACACCGATCGTGGCGATTTTTGGTCCGACAAGCAGCGATCGAAATGGGCCGTTCCGGCGAGAAGACATCGTCGTTGAACGGCGCCTCGCCTGCCGGCCATGCTACGAGCGGGACCGATGCCCTCTGGAACACTGGGAGTGCATGAAGGAAATCACCGTGGAACAAGTCTACGAAGCGTGCCGCAAACGTCTCTTGATAGCTGACGCAAGCCCTTCGCTTCAGCCGCAATGAGGCGTGCTCAATGCTTCAAAAGATTCGCGTTCCGCTAGGGTTCCTCCTCGCCGCGGCAGTGTTGTACTTCGCTGAGCCCACAGCCGCTTCTATCCTCGTCGGCTTGCCCGTGGCTCTTGTTGGAGGCGTGTTCCGAGCCCTCGCCGCCGGCGTGATCAAAAAAGATACCGTTATGACCACTCGCGGTGTCTATGCGCTGACGCGAAATCCGCTTTATTTTGGCAGTGCGTTGCTCGCCTGTGGTTTCGCCATCATGAGCTGGAACGAGATTGCGGCGATTCTGGTGTTGCTGCCCTTCGGCGTGATTTATCCGGCCGTCATCTTGCGGGAAGAAAGGCACCTGGAGGCGCTTTTTACCGATGAGTTCCGCGCATACCGGGGGAGGGTCCCGCGTTTTTTCCCGCGCTTTTCGCGCGGCTCCATATTCTGTTTTTCTTTCGGCCAGTACCTCGACAACCGCGAATACAACACCGTTCTTGGATTTGCCGGCGCCCTGATTGTGCTCACGTTGAAGTATTGGCTGCTTCGCGCATCCAATTAACGGGTTGATTTAACCTTAGTCGAAACCTATACTTATTTTTTGAGCTGGCTCTTTCGAGTGGGCGTTCTTGCCCACTTTTTTGTTGTATGAGCAAAGGAATCGAATGGGACCGGATTCGGCGGCTCATTCAAGAAGTCGTAGAAAGTCAAGGATATGAGCTAGTTGATGCGGAATTCAAAGGAGCGGGCAAGAACTCGCTCCTGAGAGTCTTCATCGACAAACCGGTGGGCATTTCTCACCTCGATTGCGAGTTGGTCAGTGAACAAATAGGAACAGAGCTCGATGTTGAAGACCTGATCCCGTTTTCGTACACGTTGGAAGTTTCCTCTCCTGGTCTTGACCGGAAACTGGCCAAAGAGAGTGATTATGCTCGCTTCGAAGGGAAATTCGCCAGAATCCAGACTCGTCTTCCACTGCATCAGCAAAAGGTTTTTCGAGGACGTCTTCAGGGGCTCTACGACGGAAAGATCCGGTTGGAATTGCGCAAGGGCGATGTGCTCGACATACCCTTGGATGTGATTCAAGAAGCGAGACTGGAAATTGACTGGGCGGCGGAGATGTCCCGGCCAAGCGACAGTCACAGGGAGTAATTTTAATGTCGAACGTTCTTTTTCAAACGATCGATCAGATCAGCAGAGAAAAGGGAATCGATCCTCAAATCGTGGTTCACGCGATCGAGGACGCGATCGTTGTAGCCTCACGCAAGCATTTCAAATCCAATGAAGAATTGAGAGGCCGCATCAATCCGGAGACCGGCGAAATCGATGTCTATGCCATTCGCAAAGTGGTCGATACCGTCACGAATCCCGTCCGCGAAATCTCGCTCGAGGAAGCTCGTACGATAAAGGCCGAGGCTCAACTAGAGGAAGAGATCGAATTCAAGAAACCGACTGTCGGTCTTGGACGCATATCTGCCCAGATGGCGAAACAGGTCATCTTTCAAAAAGTCCGCGAAGCGGAACGCGAGAGCGTTTACGCCGAGTACCACAAACATGTTGGCGAAGTGGTCAATTGCGTCGTGAAGCGGTTCGAGAACGGGGACATGATCGTCGAATTGGGGAAGACCGAAGCCAAAATTTCGAAACGCGATTCATCACGGCTCGAGAATTTTTCCGTCGGAGACCGTATACGAGTGGTCATCACCAGGGTTGAAAAGACGACCAAGGGGCCGCAGGTCATGGTCTCCCGTACGGATCCTCTCCTGGTTCAGCACCTCTTTCAAACCGAAGTGCCTGAGATTTATGACGGCACCGTGCAGATCAAAAGCATCGCGCGTGAAGCCGGGGAGCGAACGAAGATCGCCGTCGCATCACGTGAGAAGGATGTCGATCCGGTGGGCGCATGCGTCGGCATGAAGGGAACTCGCGTTCAATCGATCATTCGAGAATTGCGCGGCGAGAAGATCGATATCATTCAGTGGAATGATGACGTCATTGCGTTCGCCACGAATGCTATTAGTCCGGCGAAGATCAGCCGTGTATCGACAGTCGAAAGCAACGAAAAGATCCTGGAAATGGTCGTCGAGGACAGTCAGCTGTCGCTTGCCATCGGCAAGAAGGGCCAAAATGTTCGGCTTGCTTCGAAGCTCATCGGCTGGCGCATTGACATCAAGAGTGAAGAAGAAAAGCGTGCCGAAGTCGAGAGCCAGATGGACCAGCTCCAGGAAGCTGTTCCGACTCCTGTAGAGAACATGCCTGGCTTGACGCCAAGCCTGCTCCAGAAACTGAATGCTGCCGGTATCACGACCGTCGAACAGCTTGCCAATCTCTCGCCGGAGGACCTGGAAAACATTCCGGGTATCGGTGAAAAAACGATCGAGAGAATCAGCGATGCGCTGTCGGAGTACTACACGCAGTCGCCGGCGTACCAGGATCAAATGGAACGGCTCGCGCAGCAACACATGTTCAGAAAGGATGAACCCGCTGCCGAGCCAGCGGAATTGAATACCGAACCGGACACCAAAACGCAAGAAACGGGCGAACAGAGCGCCCCTAAAGAGTAAAATAGATGATAATGTCCCAGCTGTAGTCGGCGGACGATGTTTAAGGCTGCGCGCTATCGCGCTTGCGCTTCGCGGACCGCCGCTGCAGTAAACGGACGAAGGGGTCTTCACAGAGGGAATGCCAAAGCTTCGAGTCTACCAGCTAGCTCGCGAGTTGAATCGCGATAACACGGAGATCATTCGCGAATTGCAGCACATGGGTGTGCCGGTCACGTCGCACTCCAACACGGTCGAGGACCGTCTGGCCGAACGGCTGCGGAAGGAGCTCGGTGTCTATGTCCCCGCGGAGGCGAAGCCGGAACCCCTGCCGGAAGTCATCGAAGCCGCGAAGGTCGAAGCGCCGCCTGCCGCGCCGGAACCTCCGAAACCAGAGCCTGTTGTGCAGGTCGTCGCAGCACCGCCGCCCGTTGAAGCCAAACCAGAACCCAAGGTCGAAGAGAAGGCTCCGGCGCCTGCGGCAAAGGTTGCGCCACCGCCCGCGGTTCCTCCTCCTGTACCCGTGACTCCCACGCCCGTAGCTGCGTCGCCGCCCATTGCTCCGCCTCCCATTGCTCCGCCTAAGGTAGAGCCGCCAACGCCGCCGGCAATACAGACCGCGCCGAGCGGTGGCAGAATCATT
>WNGK01001039.1_pt1 | contig 29675 bp, 32 predicted proteins | sample 5400601 | NCBI WGS metagenome assembly WNGK01 (sample SAMN13153376, study PRJNA577476) | soil metagenome | isolation source: 60 cm soil or saprolite under Garry oak tree replicate 1 | place: USA:California | collected 2016-06-15 | reverse complement strand
CCTCGTCTTGTGAAGCACGGTCCCAGCGGTAAGGGAGACCTGGTGGCGGCACCGTGAGCACTGCCAGAGGAACCGTCTCGGCAACTCATAGGCGTGCTCGAAACCGCACGCTGGGCACCTGAACCCGTCCGGCCACCGGTAAGCAAAGAGGTAGTCGCGACAAGCCGCCTCATCCGCGAACCGGCGCTGGAACTCGACGATCGTCCTCGGGAAGCTCGGCCGCGGCATGCCACGATCGTAGCGGAGCTAACCGGATAGGCAGAGGGGGTAGTTATCGAAACCATCGGTGGGGCGGCGTAACTCAGCGAACTTTGCGGGACACCAATTCCTTGCGAATCACCTTCAGGCGACCCGAAGCAGCGATGAGCTGGTCGTTGAGCTTCACACCCTCCAGAGCGGAGGGTCGCTCTCTCCCTTCGGCTTCGATCGCCCGTCGTCGATGAAGTTGCGGAGTTTGTGTTCTGCGATGTCCGACTCTCTTTGCTCTGCAATCAACCCATCGTTCGAAAGGTGAATCACCGGTCGACGGTCGTCGTTGTTCGCCGCCAAATATCGCTCAGTGATCGGGCCTTGCTCGAGACGGTATCCGCTCATTGGCGCTTCGTCAATTACTCGCGGATAAATCGGCCGGTGTGAGCCGATAGAGCCGATATGTAAGAAGTCGATTGACGATTGCGGTCGAGTAGTCGAGGTCTTCCGGAGCTGGCAGCACTTGTGAGCGTCCACGTACGAAGTCGCTGCAAAGTCGACGTTTTTTCGACAAGACCTTGAGCTCATCTTCATGGACTGGAGCTGTGTCAGCCCGGATTGCCGCCTCCAGCCTGGCACGGCTCGAGCGGCGACGATGATGATCAGGTCATCCTCAATACGCTCCCCAACGCCGCCAATGCGCTCGCGACCAAGGAGGTGATTTCCGAAGCTACGATTCCTTAGACCCGACCCGTCGACCAAAGCGGGTCAAGGTCAGGATGCATCTGCCGTTACTCCTTGTCGAGGATCCAAATTGTTCCGGTGCCGGGCCGAAACAGCACCAGATGATCGATATGTCCATAGGAATGGTAGTTCAACGCGAATACTCGATCCGCCGCCGACCTGAGGTCGTAGCCGCCGATGCCGGTGCCCGGGTCGCCCTGCCGATAGACCGGGGACCAGGTTCCGCCCGTGTTTTTGAGAATCCAGATGGTTCCGGTGCCGGGCCGGTACAGCGCCAGGTGATCCAGCTTACCGCTGCTGTCATAGTCGAAGGCGAAAACCCGATCCGCCGCCGACCTGAGGTCGTAGCCGCCGATGCCGGTGCCCGGGTCGCCCTGCTGATAGACCGGGGACCAGGTTCCGCCCGTGTTTTTGAGAATCCAGATGGTTCCGGTGCCGGGCCGGTACAGCGCCAGGTGATCTAGCTTGCACGCGCCATCGTAGTCGAAGGCGAACACCCGATCCGCCGCCGACTTGAGGTCGTAGCCGCCGATGCCGGCGCCTGGGTCGCCCTGCTGATACCTGGGAATCCAGTTCGAGGTCCAACCCGCTAGACCAGTAAGCTCGCTATTCCACCACTGAGATAGGTGCCCATAGTTGGACGTGGTGCTATCAAAAATGTAAAGGTTTCCCGCGTTACGGTTTTGGCTGACGGCAAGAACTTGGCCGACTTGGTTTTGGGGTGTCTGTACGACTGTAACAATCACTCTGGCGGGGTTTATCGACCACCAGCCTGGTGGTGGCTCGAGGTGTTGCTCTCCGATTGCAAGGTACTTGGTGACGTCCAAATAGTCCGCTGCGGAGCCTTCCCAGATGGTGGCGAAGTCAGCAACATCAATAACCCAGTCGTACTTGTACTGGGAGGCGGCGAGCCCTACTTTGCGGCATGGGTATTTGGTTCGCAGCCCAGCCATCAGAGGCCGGTAGTAATCTTGGAACTGCTGGTCCGTCTTGCCTAAGTCAAGTTCGATGCCGGAGTCGAAGTAGAATCCGTCTATTGCTTCGCCGTAGTTGCCTGCCCACTGGTCAATCTCAGTGTTCACTTGGCCGACATCTCTGTCGCCGATTCCGGTAAAGACATATCCAAGGACAAGTTGTCCTTGACGCTGGCAATTTTGAAATCGCTGTTTGGCAGCCCCGAGATCGGGCGGGTTACGGAATGATCCATCGGGGACGACAAGCCCGACCTTAGATCCTCCATTGACAATTGCATCCCAGTCAGATTTATGAGCCACCAAGTCGAAGAAGGCGACCGCGGCGGCGCGCTGCTTGAGTCCCATGATGTGATCCTCGCTTCCGATTAACTCGTGGCCGTGCTGCCTATCTTCATGCTCCTCTCGGACCGGCCCCAAAGTCAACCCTCGGTGAGCGCTTGTGATGCCGTCGATCGCATGGCCACTACCTGTGGTGCGCATAAAGGCCGTTGCCATTCGCGCCCCGCCGCGCGACGCATATCGGCCTGAGACGAAGGCAACTCGGGTTGCTAGGCTACAACGACCGGCCGGGCTGAACTGTATGGTCCGCGCTCGTGCTCCTCGCGTCAATCTATTCGATGGTTCGGCTGATGGTGGGCGCCATCGAACTCCACGGCCGCTCGTCCGAAGAACTGAAGCTTGAGGTTCTGGCCCTTCGGCACGAGGTCGCCATCCTGCGCCGCCAGGTCAAACGGCCCGATCTGTTGCCAACCGATCGGCTGATCCTGGCCGCCCTCGGCTGCCACCTCCAGACCGGCAAGTTGATGTTCGCGCCGGCCACCTTGCTGTGCTGGCATCGCGAGCTGGTTCGGCACAAGTGGGCGGCATTCCCAAGGCGACCCCGCCGTGGACGGCCACCAATCGCTGAGGAGATCCAAGCCTTGATCCTGCAAATGGCCAGAGAGAACCCGCGATGGCGCGATCGCCGCGTCAAGGGCGAACTCTTCAAGCTCGGCATCAAGGTCTCGGCCAGCGCGATTCGCACGCTCTTGCGAAAGCATCACGTGCCGCCAGCTCCTCGTCGGAAGGGCCCGACCTGTCGTAAAGTTCATCCGGGCGCACGCCACGGCCATAATCGCGACCGACTTCTTTACGATCGAGAGTGTGTTCCTACGCACGATCTACGTCATCGTCTTCATCGAACTCAGATCTCGGCGCCTGCTCTGGGCCGACTGCACTCCCAATCCAGGGTCAGCTTGGGTAACTCAGCAGGCGCGGAATGTGGCTTACGAGCTCCAGGACCTCGGCGTCCCTGTGCGCTTCGCCATTCACGACCGTGACTCCAAGTTCACATCTGGCTTCGACGCCGTCCTCGAGTCTGAAGGCGTGGAAGTCATCAGGACTCCCTACCGCGCGCCTCGGGCGAATTCACATTTCGAGAGATCGATCGGAAGTGCACGCAGAGAGTTCCTTCGACTTCATGATCGTGATCGGAGAACGGCACCTGCGTTTGCTGCTCGACCTCTGGCTGGACCACTACAACCGCGCTCGACCCCACATGGCACTCGACCTCGTTGCACCCGATCCAAGGCCAACGCCGGCGATTGGGATGATCGAGCGCGAGCGAAAGCTGTTCGGTCTCACCACCGAATACTCACGCGCGGCTTAGATTGCGCGGCGCCCTGTAGACCCCCGGCCGCCGGGCATTGTTCCGGTCCTATCTCTATATCGTTGAGTCCTCGCCGGCCTGCCGCAATACTTGCGCACCACAGGTAGTTATCAACAGCAATAGGCCTACGACGGAACCGGGCTTGTCGTACCTGTCACAAGTGGCGGGTCGCCGGGCTGCAGCGCGGATGAAAGTAATTGGGTGTCCCACTCAAATCAAACTCGCGGCCCGAGTTTGAGGCGACTGGCCTCTGCCCGAACCTGAGAACGAACTGAGGTAGAGATAGAATCGCCAACGAATGGCAACCGCACGGGAGTTCGGGAACTGGCTGAGACGGCGAGGAGTAGCCTTCGTCGAAGTCGCATCCACACAAGGCGTCGATTTCAAATGCGCAACGGGCGAACTATTTAGGCTCTATCAGTCAACTGGCGCGATTAGAGTCGAAGGTCCTGATACGCAATTGGCTCGAGATGTGCGCGCCATGGGCAAGACATATAGCCCGTTGCGAAAACTGTGGGACTCCCCTGAAGAACCGCCGGCGATTGTTCCACCAGCAGATCGGCGTGTTTTCATCATCTACGGCCATGACACCGCAGCACGTAACAGCCTGGAACTGGTTCTACGTCGCCTTGGAGTGGAACCTGTCGTACTTGAGCAGCTGCCTGCAGCTGGAGACACGGTCATCGAGAAGCTCGAGCGCTATCTGGGAGAGCACGGCAATGTCGGTTTCGCATGCGCGCTGCTAACGCCTGACGACGAGGGCCATCCCGCCGGACGTGAGGAGTTGACCGGGCTGCGAGCCCGACAGAATGTTGTTCTTGAGCTCGGCATGGTGCTCGGGCGCTTGGGCCGTCGACGCGTTGTGATATTTCACAAAGGTCAGCTCGAGTTGCCCAGTGACATAGCCGGACTGATATACCGCTCATTCAAGGTAAGCATCGAAGAGGTACAGTCGGCTTTGTACAAGGATCTTCTCAACGCAGGCTACGAGCCCGATGCGGCGGGACTGTGAACTGTAGGCGTAATAAGCGTCGGGGCACAGCGACCCTTCGGCTGATCTAGCCGACTTCATCCGCCCCAGTACCCGGTTTGTGGCGACGCCCTGTGACACGCTTGGGTTGGGAAATGAACGTAGTGAACTGCAGCCGGACGTTGTCCCACATCACGACTCGGCCTCGGACAGAAGTGACCGCCCGCACATGACCGTCTTGAGATATTACGAAGCCCACGGAACCGGGGTGCTTGGCAGAGTAGCGCATCATCGACCGATGGCGAGTTCCATAGTGCTGATAGTCGCCACGCCGAAGACCAGCATCAGTCGCACGCGGTCCGCTCGGGACATAGACATTTATGGGGGGCTCTTCCGTCAGGATCTCCACTCCGAAACCAAGGACATCCAGGTTCTTGTTCATTAGCACAAGCCCATCGACTCTCGTTAGAAGCGAAATGAACCAGATGATGCCGTCAAGTTCACTAGTACGCTCTTCTATCAAGTTGGCGGCGACGCCTTCGCGAAGATGGAGACTCATCGGGACATCTTCGACGTCACTGTCCATCTGTTCGAAGATTGCGTCGCTAGCTTCCGTCTTATCGATGCGAGCACGGGCCCTCCCCACCAAGGCGCTATGCAGCCGCGAGTATGGCAGTTCGTACTTCACCTTGAGATCCGGATGAGTCTCGTCGGAGCTGATGAGAATCGCCCCGCCATGTCGGTAGTTTTGAGCACGCAGTAGGATGCGGCAAACCGTAGCGACCCAATCGTTGCGCAGCTGTAGCTCCCAGAATGGCCATCCCCTGCTCAGCGGATGAGTCCCTGGGTCGATCGCGGCTTGTACGTGGTTTAGATAGGTCGCAATCCCCGGGTCGAGTGCATCACGGACAGGGCCAGTCCGAAGGACATCCACACTTCGCGTAATTAATTCGCCAATTCGAAGCTCAGCGACAATTTCGAATCGAATCGAGACGACGAGCCGGCCGATTCCCAACACACTGACTTGAAATACCCCCGGTGTTTGAGGGCCTGCCTCCACATCGAAATTGACGAAGTCGTAGTACCGGTTGCCTTGGTCAATCAGACCCCATATATATGGTCGGTCGCCTTCAAACCAGATGGCGAATGATGAGGTGCGCGGATCAGTTGCCCGTGCCAGCTTGGCCAGCGTGGGAACCGAGACTGGAATGCGATCGGCTAGGGGAACGCAGCTCCAACGGTCGGCAACTATGCGGGCTGGACGATCAGGATCGGGATCGGCGGGATCGATCAGCGCAACATGCATGGTGAGCGCGTGCCCCTCCTCAGTCTCCATGCTTGCGAAGAACAGCATGTCGAAGAGCCTCTCCAGCGGTTCCGCCGGCAATGGCCGCTGCTTCCGGCGCGCGAGCTCACGAACGACCGCTTGTGCTAACGCGGCGGGTCGCTCAGTTTCGCTCATCGTCCAACGCGTGAACCTTGCATCAACCGGTCGCCGCGCGGCGGCGCTGGCGGCGGATGCCGCCTTATCTTGCCACCTCCGCCAGGAGGTCAAAAGTTCCCTTTTTGCGGCTGTCTAGATTTTGGTCGTACAACGCTCTGGCTGACCGGCTCCCGATGCGAAAACTGAGTGCCTCCTGGACCTGCTCGCACTCGCCGATGAGTGGGCCGTCGCGTTGGTTGGACCGCGTGAGTGGATGACTGACACAAGCTTCGCCACAAACGGCCCAACTCGGATCGGATCCAACCTCAGCGTTTCTTGAGGAAACGCTGAGGCCCAGGTGAGGCTTCAGCGTTCGCTCCGGTCCACCGTTGTGCCCGATGCCTGGCCAGCACCGGAAGGATCCCACCGTCGGCAGAGCCGAACTGGCTGCTGGGCTGCACGACGTGTCTGCGGGTCTGGCTATTGGCATCGGCTTGCTCAAGGCTTCGGACGAGTCCGCAGGCGGTGTCAGGGCCTTGGGGGTTGTGATCGCCGCGTTCGAAGAGGCACTGGCCGAGCTAAGAAGGCTGTCGCGCACGATAGGGGATAGGGGTGCGTCGACGCGTCGACGGACCGACCTGCGCCAGTCGTTGCAACGGGAGGCGAGCATGGCTGGGATCGCGCTCGACCTCGAACTAATTGGCGATGACGGCTGGCTGGCCGCTGATCAGGACGAACTCATGCGAATGACAGCTCGCGAAGCCTCCGCAACGTGAAGCGCCATGCAGGGTCGGCTAACTGCCGCATGACCGTCGATCTGTCGGACTGTCCGTTCATTCTCCGAGCTCGCGATTGGGGTGCCGGCATCGGTCCCGGTGCACAGATGGGCGACGGGATCGAGACGCTTCGAGAGCTGGCCGCTGCCATGGGCTGCGAGCTGAGCGTCAGATCGCAGCCGGGCCTCGGAACGGAGCTGACGCTGGTCGGCCGCGACTGCCCGCGGGCTCGCCAGAAGTCAACCGAATACAGAGGTGGAGACCCTGGGCTGAGATCAGTAGTCGCTGATGAGTCGCTCAGTAGTCGCAGAAGAGTCGCTGCAAGGCGGCCGTTTGGTGACTCCGGACAGCAGATTACTCAGGCATGAGCAGATTTCTGCTGGGCGCGCTGAGAGGAGGAACGCGAATGCGCTGGATGGTGGCCGTCGTGATCGGCGCGGTGCTCCTGCTCGGCGGCGGCGGCGTAGCCGTGGCCCACTTTCGATCGGGAACTACGCCGGTTGCCAGTGCCACCGGCAAGCCGAGCACGTGCAACGACGCTTACCGTTTGCTCTCGCTTCACCCCTCGCAGATCACCGCCGCCCAGTCTGTGTGTTTGGTTCAGACCTTGAAGTTCAGCGGCGAGCTCGCCGGCACGGTCGGCCAGGGCTATACAGTCAGCGCCGACAACGCCAGCCCGACCCCGATGTGCGCAGTGCCGAAACGATGGGACGCTTATCCGCAGGCCCTGCTGGCGATCGTGATCGGGGCCAAAGCCTACAGGCTGCGAATCTCGGCGCCGGGCGGCTCAGAGCACCAGTCGGTAACGATCAACAACCTGACCAACGTGGTCGAGCTCGCGGCGATCAGCGACCCGAGCACGGACTGGAGCCGGGCGACCGGGACGGTCACGGTGAACGCCGACGGCGTTACGGGCACGCTCGACGCCAGCCTCCTGCGTGATGCGGCCAGCGCGCAGCCCGTCCACGTCAGCGGCCAATGGGCGTGCGGGGCGCCACTGCCAACGCCGAGTTTCGACGCGACGGTGCCATGCGCAAGCTTCTACGCCCTCAACCGGCTTCACGACGCTGACGTGGCCAGAATGAAAGCCAGCGCCTGTAATCCCGATGACCTCAGCTTCAGCGGCGACATCACCGCGCATCTGGACCACGCGATCACCGATGCCGGCGTCTCGCATCACCCGGGCATCGATGGCGACAACTTCTGCGGCAACATTGGCGAGGACTACACAGCCGCGCTCAAGTTCTCCATCGGCGACGAGAGCTTCCTGCTCGACCTCAACGCGCACGAGTACCCCGCGGTTGGTGCGGGGCAATACTCAGCCGAAACAGGTCTGGCTGGAGCTGGAGCCACTCTGTGGCTGGGTCATGCCGACCCCGACAACCAGGGCCGCTTCGTGACAGACGAGAAGGTCTTCTGGACCGGTACGGGGGGAACGTTCACGATCGCGCCGGACATGAAATCGGGAACCATAGACGCGAGCATGAAAGGCGCGGTCAGTAACGCTGGTCCTGGCATCGACGTGAAGGGCAGCTGGCGCTGCGCCGCGTAGCCGATCCTTAGGCGAAACGTCCCTCAAGCGCATCGGCTTCAGCCTTACGGCCAGCGGCGCGGTACGCGGCGGCCAGGCGGTCGGCGAGGTCCTTGCGCTGGGAGCGATCGTTGAACGCCGGCTCGAGGACTGTGATCGCCTGCGCTAGCTGGCCGGCCCGCAAATAGGTATCGGCCAAGAGCAGTGAAAGCTCCACGCGCTTGTTGGTGAGCAATTCGCGGAGCTCACGTATCAGCTCTGTGCAGGTGGGATGGCGGTCGGTGGCGAGGTCCTCGATGGTCTCGAATTCAGGCAGGAAGATTCCCTGGCAGGCTGAAAGCACGCGTCGGACGCGAGCGGCTTGGGTGGCTGTGAGTGCTTGCCGGCTGGCGTATTTGTCGCTCAACGTGAGCAGTTCGATGGCGTCGACCTCGCAGCCCTCGAGCCTGAAGCTCATGACCTCGGGCTGGACAAAGATCCGATCCCTCAGGACCGGCGGCATGTCGTGCAGTCCCTTGGCGACGACGTTACGGAGGCGCTTGAGCTGGACGTCGCGGCTGAGTCCGGGACTGGCCTGTCGAGCCACCTCCTCGCGGCTCGGCGGCGCGCCTGGGTCGCGAATGGCGGCGACCAGAATTCGCAACCACACGAAGCCGCTTACCGGCCGCGACATCAAGGCCTGAGCCCAGTCCTTGCCGGCTTCGCGAACGTGAAGGCCGCCGAAGGTGGAGACAACCATTTCCGGTGACTGGCCGACCGGTTCTGAGGTCTCTTTGTCCACCGCCACTTCGATAGGCGCCGAGGCAGGTGTCGGCTGCGCCCCCGGCACCAGCGCGAACGTGGCTGGCACCCGGCGCTGGCGGAGCACCAGCAGCGTCGCCAGCCCAACAACCAGCAACGCGGCCACGACCAGGGCCAGGGCCGGCAGCGGCGAGCTGGGCAGGGTCTGGATGTGCTGGTCGGCGATCGCGTAGTGGCTGCCGCTGGGGATCCGCAGCCAGAAGTCGCCGTGGAAGTTGATCGACTGCTCGCTCGGCGCCTGGTCGGGACCGTTGTTGGTGACCACCGACTTGGTGCCGTCCTCCCGAACCTCGATTGTGAGGTTGGGATCGGCGGGATCGGAGGCGCGAAGGATGGTCAGCGAGGCCGGCTGGAAGCTGACCTTGGGCGGCGTCCCCGAGGTTGACTGGTTGCTGATCTGCTGGATTACATCGCCTAGCGCGCTATCGCTCAGGCGGCCACCGAGCAGGCTCTGGTCTCCACTCGAGAGGGCATTCGCCTCGGCGTCCTGATCGGCCAGGAAGTCGCGGGCGACCTGGGTGCCCAGGCGGGAATCTACGCCATCGCCGTAGCTGGTGGGCACGCCCAGGAGAGTGGTGCCGAGAGCGGAGACGGCCACGATCAGGCTGGCCAGAAGGGCGGCGGAGATGGCGGTCACCGCTGCAACCGACAGCCTGCGATTGGCCGGGTTGGAGAGATCTTGAGTGGTCAAGGCGCGGCAATCATAGAAGCGGGTTTCGGCGCCTCGGCGCGGGCGCGATGGCGCGAACGACTGTGCGGTCGACGCCCTTGTTCGACCCATTGCTGAGATCAGTAGTCGCAGAACAGTCGCTCAGTAGTCGCTGATCAGTCGCTGGAAGACGCCCTTTTTGCCTCTCCTCGTAGCAGATAAGAGAAGTAGCGGTCGATGCGGTCGGACGCAAGTCGCAAACGAGGAGGAGTCATGGAAACCAACGCCGCCGAGACGATGGCAGCCACCGACGCTGGCGGCGTGCCGGTCACCTGGACGGAGCTGCTCGAGGCCTACCGGATCGGCCCCAAGCCGAAGTGGGCAGCGTTGCTCCTGGAACGCCTGGGCCCGTGGCTCACCGCGGCCCGCCAGCAGCTGCACGCCGTCCCGCCTTACCTGGACGGGGACGATGTCGCCCAGCAGCTGGTCCTCGAGGTGCTGCAAATCGCCTCCCGCTGGCGACCGGTCTGCGAGGATCGCTGGATCCCGCGTCGGCTGGTGGAGCGGGCGGCACGCAAGGTCCTGAGGTCGCTGCTCGCCGAGAAGCTCGACCAGACAGACGAGCTCGACGCCGACCTGGGCGCTGCCGAAGGCGCCGAGCCGGAGCTGGTGGTCGACACGCCTATCGGCAGGGCCTCGGTGGCTGACCTGCGCGTGATCTATCGGGCCAACGTGCTCGGTGAGCCCATCGAGGTCCTGGCCGCCGAAGCCGGTGTGACACCCAAGCAAATGCGGCGGCGCCTGAAGTCGGCTCGAGCCCGCGCCCGGGCAGCCGCGCGTACAGAGACCCGATGACGGAAGTGCGCGAGGATTCGGCTGCGGCGCATCTGCGGGTGCGCGTGGCGCCTGAGGTGCGCATTGGCCTAAGGAGACTGGCGAAGCAGCGACACCTCTCCATCAGCCAGCTCATGCGCGCTGTGATCGGCCGTGAGCTGGAAGACAACCTGGCCTCGGGCAGCCTTCCTGACGAGTCCGCCATCCGCGAGATGGCGATCCTGATCGCGGTCGAGCTCGTCCTCAAACTCCAGGAGGCGAGCATCCCCGGCGGCAGCTCGCTTTCCCGACGCCTCCTGGAGGACGCGGCGCGCGCCGCGATCAGCCGGCTGGAGCTGGTCGAGGCCAAGCTGCAGAAGGACGCGGGCCGATGAGGTCTGAGCGCTCAATCCTCGCCCTCGAATGGATGCCTGTCTCAGTCGCCGGCGGCGTGCGCAAGGCAGTCGGCGGCTTTCTACGCTACGTCGAGTTCCGGGACCAGCACGTCGAGCCTGAGCGGCATGGAGAACTGGATGCTTTCGTGCGCTACGTCTCCCATCGCGATCGCACCTCTCCCGCCGGCCGCGTCTTCGGAGGCGACGGTGGCCTGACCGACGCCGACCGTCACCGTCTCGTCGAGTACGTCGCACGCTCGACCAAAGGTCTCCCGTCCAGGTGGCAACGCAACAGCAAGGGCGAACTGGAGGACCACCAACGGGCTGTGTATCAGATGATCCTCTCGCCCGAGGACTGGCAAGGCCTCGACCTCCGTCGCATAGCCCGCCTTGCGATGCAGCAACTGGAGGCGGACGCGGGGGCTCGAGGCCTCGGCCCCTGGTTTGCCGCCGAGCACCGCAACACGGGACATCACCACGTCCACATCGTGCTGGCAGCCCGCCGTGAGCTCGGGCCGGGGAAGTTCAGCACCGTGCTCATAACTCGGAAGCGCCTGCAGCGGATGAAGGACGCGATCGCGTTGGAGATCGATCGCCAGCGCGCGCCCGAGCGCGAACGCGCCGACAAGACGCTAGCACCGAGGATCCCTTCGCCGCCGGTGATGCCTGGCCTGCATCATCACGATCTCCCGCGCTGGCGGTGGGCGGACTCGCCTGCGGCGAAGGCTCGAACTCGTTCGCGTTCACCCAGACATCCCAGGAGCCGGCGGCCAATCGCCGCCACCTTGCTCCGCCTGCGTGGAGTGGCGCGGCGATACCACCAGCGGATGGAGCAGGAGCTCGAGCAAGAGCTGGTCCAGGCGGAGCACGAAGGCTGGGTGCGATGAGCGCTCTTGCCACTCTGGTCGCCGATCTGCTCATCCGCGCCGTGATGGGCGCGGTCAGCCTCGCACTCAATGGCTGGCCAGCGGCTCGACCGCAGAGCCACGGTTCCAGCCGCTGGGCGGGGAGGCGCGATCGCAACCAGCTCGGCCGCACCAGCACCCCGGAGCGAGCCGCAGGTGACGGGATAGTCCTCGGCTTCCTCGGTCGCGAATTCTTGCAATCGCCGGCCGAGGACAACGTGCTGCTTCTCGGCGTACAGCGTTCCGGCAAGACCTCGACGGTGGTGGTGCCCACGCTCCTGACCTGGTCGGGGAGCGCGGTCGCCACCTCGACCAAAGAGGAGCTGGTTCGCCTCGCCGCTCGCCATCGAACCAAGCTTGGCCCGGTCTCGGTCTTCGCACCGCTCGACCGTGACACCTCATGGATCGTCGAGCTGGGGCTGCAACCAGCGACCTGGAACCCCATCGGATGGCTCAGCGACTGCGGCTCCGCGGCCGAGCTCGCCGACCATTTCACCGCCGCCGGAAAGCGTGGAAGCGCGGCCCACTGGTATCTCTCCGCCGGCAACCTGATCACCGCGCTCTCCGTCTTCGCCAAGGAGCGAGGCGGGGACATGGGGTTCGTTCTCAGCACGCTGAGCCGCACCGCGCAGCCCGACTACGCGGAGCTATCCAAGAAAGTCGAAGACGCGCCCGCGGCTGACCTCTTGATGGCACATGCCCTGACCCCCGAGCGGGAGGCCGGCTCGATCGCATCTACTGCTCGTTCTTGCCTGGGCCTGTGGGTCGACGAGCGCGTGCGGCGCGCCACAGCCGCAAGCAGCCGAGATCTCAACCTGGACGAGCTGCTCGCGCAGCCAACCACCTTGTATCTGGTCGCGCCGGCTGAGGAAGCCGAGCGCTGCCGTCCGCTGTTCTCAGCTCTAATCGCCGCCCTTCTGCGCAAAGCCACGCTTCGAGCCCGCACCCAGGACGGAGTGCTTTCGCCGCGCTTGCTCCTCGCTCTCGATGAGGCGGCGAACTTCGCACGCATCCCGCGTCTCGCCGGGTACGCGTCCAGCGGTCCTGGCCAGGGCATTCAGCTCCTGCTTTGCTTCCACGATCTGGCCCAGATCGAGGCTGCGTATGGGCGCGAAGAGACGCGCACCGTGTGGAACAACTGCCGAGCTCGGTTGCTCCTACCAGGACAAGGCGACCTGGCAACGCTCGAGCAGTTCAGCCGCGCCATCGGCGACGAGACGCGGACCTACCGCGTCCAACACGGTGACGCTCGCAGCTCAAGCTCCTCCGAGCAGCGCACCGGACGGCCCCTCTGCAGCCCCGACGACCTGCGCCGCTCAAGCGAGGCCGTGCTCGTCTACGCCTCGGCACCGCCTGCCCGCTTGCAGCTCAGGCGCTGGGACCAGGTTTCCCACTTCCGCCGGCTGGCCGAGGGAGGCGGCCATGCCGCCCGGTCCCAGCGCCGTCCATCGCTTGCCCCGTCAGCTGTGGTTCGCCGCATCCGCGGCAAAGGAGGTTCTTAGTGTTCCTTGGGGTTGCCACCGAAATCGTCGTCCGCCCCGACCTCAACGGGCTGCCGCCCACCGTGCTCGCCGGGCTCGCGCACCTGGCCAACAACGCGGCCGGATTGCTGGTGCTGGTCTCCGGGATAGGTATCGCCGTCTCTCTGATCGGGTGGGTCCTGGCCGCTTTCACAGGTAATCCACAGCTGGCCGAGCGCTCAAAGTCGTCGCTCGGTGTCTCCATCGGCGCTGTGGCGCTGCTCTATCTGGGCATCGCCGCCGCCAACTACGCGGGCCGGCTCTTCTCGTGAACCCCTCCCCCGACTCCTACACGCAGTTCGTCGACCAGCTCGTGCAGGCGATCACGGCCTGGGCGATCAGGGACGCGCTCTGGGGCATCAGCAACCTCATGCACTCGTTCGGCGATGCCACCGAGCCTGACTTCGTCGCCCTGGTCCCAGTCTACAACCGAGTGCTGGCGATCTCGCTCCTGATCCTCGGCGCTGTAGTCGCCTTCGGCATCGTCGAGCGCATCTTCGGCGGTCAGCTCGGCCTCGACCTCAGCGTCGTGCCACGCGTGGTCGCCTGCGTCTTCCTTGCCTACTCGGGGCTCGCCATCGTCCAGTACGCAACGGTCCATGCCGCGCTGCTCGGCCATGCCTGGGACAAAGAGCTCTCCGACGCCCATCCCAATTCGGTCGTGTCGGCCGGCAACGTCGATCTCTCCCAGGTCCACCTAAACGTGGTGGCGCTGATCATCATGGCCCTGCTGATCAGCTTCCTGGCCCTGGTCGTTTACCTCGAACTGATCGTGCGTGCGGCGCTGGTGCTGACCATCACCGCCTTCGTTCCTTTGGTCTGCGTTCTCGCCATCTGGCCGCGCATGGCTGGCGGCGCCGTCCACCTGGCCGAGTTCGTGATCGGACTCCTGCTTTCCAAGTTCGTAGTCGCCACAGCGTTCGTCGTCGGCCTCTCGCTGCTACTGCCGGCGGTGCTCGGCGAGGCGCCCAACAACGGCAAGGCAGACTGGATGGCGAGTGGCTTCGCGGTTCTCCTCATCACCGCAGTCGCTCCGATTGCTCTTTTCCAGGGCATTAAGTTCGCCCACGGGACCGCAGGCAAAGTCACTAGAGACCTCGGAGGCATGGCCATCGGTATGACGCCTTTCGGTTCGCTGGCGCGCCTACTGCCTCTGGCGGCGATACCGGGGGCGACTCGCGCCAGAACGCGCATCTCGAGCGTGCTCAAGCCAAGCCTGGACCAGATCCGCACCCGTTTTAGGCCTCGTCCATGACCGGCTTCCTGTTGCCAGACGTGGCAGATACTGCTTCTGCTGGGCGCCGCGGAGGGGGTGCGGGGGAACCGGCGGCGCACCTGGTTCCCCCGCCGAGGATTGCCTACGCCGACGCCCGCACCGCAATCCTGCACGGCGACGTCAGGGCGTCTCTGCAAACCCTCCCAGCGGACACGATCGACTGCGTCGTCACCTCGCCACCTTACTGGGGGCTTCGAGACTACGGTTTGCCTCCTGTGGTCTGGGATGGTGACCGGAGCTGCGAGCACCGCTGGAGTCATGACAGCGGAGGGGAGTGCAGCCACTGCGGCGCTTGGCGCGGCCAGCTTGGCTTGGAGCCGAGCCCCGAGCAGTATGTCCGCCACATGGTCGGGGTCTTCCGCGACCTGCGACGAGTCCTGAAGCCCCATGGCACGGTGTGGATCAACCTGGGTGACTGCTACAACGCAGGCACCAACGCGCCCCGAGTTGCTTCCAACAATCGTGTCGGTTACTGGGAAGCAGCCGGTTCGATGGGCGACCGCAGGGTCAAAGCCGCCGGGCTGAAGCCCAAGGACCTCGTCGGCATTCCATGGCGGGTTGCGCTTGCGCTGCAGGCTGACGGCTGGTACTTGCGCTCAGACGTCATCTGGGCTAAACCGAACCCGGTGCCGGAAGGTGTTCGCGACCGGCCGGTGCGCGCCCACGAGTACCTCTTCCTCTTGTCGAAGGAACCGCGCTATTTCTATGACACTGAGGCGGTGCGTGAGGTCAGTGTCAGCGACCCGATAGACGAGAGGACGCGCGCGCGAGAGGCCGCGACTCGACGAGGACACGCTCAGCGTTCGGTGTGGAGCATTCCGACCCAGCGATACCACCAGGCGCACTTCGCGACATTCCCCGAGCGCCTGGTCGATCCCTGTATCCTGGCCGGGACGAGCGCAGCTGGGTGTTGTCCGCGTTGCGGTCGGGCCTGGCAGCGGCGTGTTTGTGTCCACTACGCAAATCCGGGCAACCGCAACTCCAATGGGCCACGGTCGACGGAACGCAGGCACGAGAGCCCAGGGTTCAGCAGGCGGCTGATTCGCATCGTCGGCGACGAGGTTTGGCAACCAGCTTGCGACTGCGGCCAGCATCGCGTGCCCGCCACAGTCCTCGATCCCTTCGCAGGCTCGGGCACAACGCTCGCGGTTGCCAGACGCCTGGGCCGGCGATCGATCGGGATCGAGCTCAATGCCAGTTACATTGACCTGGCAAGGGATCGGGTTCGCGCGATGGGGTTGACGGTATGAACCAACAGGTCGACGAGGACTCGGGCTCGAGTCGGCTGCTACTGACGATCGAAGAGGCTGCGCGCTGTCTCGCGATCGGGCGATCCCATATCTATGAGCTGATGCAGCGGGGTGGTTTGCGCTCGGTTCGCATCGGCCGCTCGCGCCGGATCCTCAACAGCGACCTGGGCGCCTTCATCGAGGAACTATTACGGGGTCCAGATGACAATCGACAACGCGATCAGCAACTTGTTCACCGATCGCCGGTAAATGGAGTTCCACTTCGGACTGGTCGACGGTAGGATGTCGACCCCATGCCTAGAAGAGGAGTAGCCCGCCGCGGCTTTGGCGAAGGCTCCATCTACCCGCGCGGCGACGGCCGTTGGGTGTCATATCTGCGAATGCCCGACGGGCGTAAGAAGTTCTTTAGCGGTCCGACGCGCGACGTGGTCAAGGAACGCCTCGCCGAGGCGCAGCGGCAACTGCAAGTTGGACGGCTCGTCTTTGGGCGGGACAAGACTGTCGCCCAATACCTCGAACGATGGCTCGCTGACGCGGTAGTCCACAGTGTCCGACCAAAGACCTATCTCAACTACGAGCTTTGCGTACGTCGACTCCTGCCCCACGTAGGCCGCGTGCGGCTGCGGGTGCTTGCGCCAGAGCACATCCAGCATGCGTTGGGCAAGTTGCTTGACCGCGGCTTGTCAGCACGAACCGTGCGCCAAGTCCATATGGTTCTGCGCTGTTCACTCAAACAGGCAGTTCTCTGGCGGTTGCTGGCAAGCAACCCGAGCGATGCGGTGAAGCCTCCACGCGCCGAGCGCAACGAGATGCGCACGCTCACAGAGGACGAGGTGCATCGACTGCTAGCGGCGACCTCTGGAACACGCCACCACTCGCTTTGGATCTTCCTCGTCACGACCGGAGTTCGTCTCGGTGAAGCGCTGGCCATCAGGTGGGCCGATATCGACCTAGCCGAAGGCCGAGCTACGATTCGGCGCGCGCTACAGCGTCAGCGCGGGGCCGGATTGGTGTTTGTTGAGCCCAAGTCAAGCCGCGGCCGGCGCACAGTGTCCTTTCCTCGGGAAACCGTGGAAGCGTTGGCACGGCAACGACGGGATTTAGATCGCGAACGAAGAGAGGTGGGAGAGCAATGGGAAGAGAATGACCTGGTCTTCCCAAGCCCGGTCGGCAGACCGCGAGACATGACCTATCTCTCCTACACATTCCACCGTGGGCTGGAGCGTGCCGGCTTGCCGCGGTTGAGGATTCACGATCTTCGCCACACGGCCGCTACTCATCTGCTGAACAAGCATGTGCACCCCAAGGTAGTCCAAGAGCTGCTCGGCCACTCGACGATCGCGATAACGCTCGACACCTACAGCCACGTCATGCCTGCACTTGCCAAGGAGGCCAGCGCGGTGATGTCGAGCCTAGTCCTCCCCGAATCGCCGCAGGGCATTGGGGGCACCGAGCCAAACTAATGCAAAAAGCGAAGTTCGGTGGGTTACGGGGCACGGACGATGCTAGAGTATGGAACGAATGTTCGCTAGAGCTTGGTGACCCCATATCTTGCATGCACAACTCTAGGAGACACAATATGGAGGGCAATATATGGCTCTGACGATCGCAAGCTGGTCTGCTCAAAAGTCCGAGTCTCTGGTTCCGTTCGCCTCAGGGTCGTCAGGTAATAAATCGTGGCGTCTTTATCGTGGCGACTCGCGTCTCCTGACTCAGCAGGTTGGAGAGAACAGCGTCGACTGCGTGGTTACAAGTCCGCCCTATTACTGGCAGCGAGACTATCAAGTCGCCGGTCAGATCGGACTGGAAACCACGATAGATGGCTACGTTGACAATCTGAGGGCCGTCTTTGCAGGACTCTGGCGGGTCATCAAAGACACCGGAACGATTTTTCTCAACCTAGGAGACACGTACTACTCGGGAAAGGGGATTCCTCATGGTGATGACTCGAAGCATCGAGCGCGCCGGTTTGGTCTTCGCGCCGTCGACGCATCAGGGCTTGGGTTGCCGCGGAAGTCACTAATCGGGATTCCCTGGCGAGTAGCACTCGCGCTGGTCGCAGACGGGTGGGTTCTCCGAAGTTCGATCATCTGGCTTCGGCGAACGTCTGTCCCCGAGCCGACCGCCAAAGACCGCCCATGGCGGCAGTACGAATTTGTTTTCTTGTTCGCGAAGGCTAGGCACTATTACTTTGACCGGGCAGGGCTTGGCGAAGAAGAGGACGTCTGGTTCATTGAGCCGGATCGCAACTCGCCGGCAAGGGGAACGCACTACGCGCCGTACCCACGTGCTCTTGTTGAGCGGTGTCTGAGTATTGGGTGTCCGGACAAGGGAATGGTTCTCGATCCGTTTGTTGGCGGGGGTACTACCATGTCGGTTGCCTTGGCCATGGGAAGGTCCTGCGTCGGCATTGATTTGAATCCCGACTTCTGTCGCCTAGTTCGGGATCGCCTTAAGCGCGAGGGCCTCCGAGTAATCGCACGCAGAGGGTAGACTCGGCAGCGCATGCCGTTCGTTTCTGCAGCACTGCTCCGGCTGGCCGTCGACGACCTGAAGGGTAAACATGTGCTTGCGGTCCTGGTGCTGCCGGCAATGCTTAGGGCGGGCGTGAGAGTTGTTAACAGCCCGGCAGATGCCACCAAGTACGGATCGGGCGACGAATTGGACATCCTTAACTCCTACTTTCGGTTCCCGGGTGGATTGCCGGGTAAGCCATATCGAGCGATTTGGGAGTCAAACCAAGACTCTTACTGGAGAGACGATCGCTTCCCTGGACGATCGCTTCAGCGGCAGCGGAAGGATCGGGCCAACAGCGGACGCGTTTTCGTTCAAGTCAAGGGCGACGGTGGAGACCTGTGGGGATTGACGCCCGCATGCGGCCCGGAACTTAAGGCCTGGATCGCGACGCCGGTCTCAATTGCCGCCCTTGCTGTGTGGTACGGGCGTGAATGGGACGTTCGAGACCTTGAGTCACTGGTCGGACGCTTCCTGTCTGAGTTTCCGCTAAACGAAGACGAACTCCTTGGGACCGCTTATGACACAGGTGTCCCGGCGAGCTATCCGAGCCTCCCGCTCCTTACAGAGCCGATTCCAGCCGATGAGCTTGCCGAGATCATTGAAGCCCAACCGCCAGCTCCCTCGATGGATGACTCCGTTTACGAATTCGCGAACACACTCTTCAATCACGTAACAGCGAATGGATTTGTCATCGATGAGAGTCTGATTCAGAGGATTGTTAGGGCTTGGCTTCGTGGGGACATCGTTGTATTGGTTGGTCAGCCGGGCACAGGTAAGACACGTCTCGCCCAGCTCCTCTCCGAGGCTATTAAGGGACGCTTCGACGGCGACGTGCCCGAAGTATGGGTCGCGGTGCATCCTGACTTCGACCAAGCTGAACTCATCGGATACACCCGTCTCGATGGCACCGCAGAGCTGCGCCCTCTTGCCAAACAGATCTTGCTGTCACCAACGCCTCTTGGTCCTCACCTGGTGGTGCTGGACGAATTCAACCTGGAGTCCCTCGAAAATTATTTCGCGCCAGTTTTGGTCGCTACGCAGGATCCCCAACGTCGCGTTTCATTGCCCGCCGCTCAGGGCCTGCCAGGGCAGGATCACGGACTGCTCCCCGTGGACGCGTTCATCCTGGCGACCTGCAATTCCTATATTGATGAGCCTGAAACTCGTCACGCGCTGAGCGCACCCGCTCGGCGGCGGTGCACGATCATCACGATGCCTAACTACCTCTTCACCCAGTATCAAGAGCAAGGCGCACAGGCGATCGGCCAAGTGGCCTCTAGGCTGATCGAGTTGGAGCGCAAGAGCGTCGAGGATCGAATTCGCAATGGCAATGGCGCGACATTCGATAACGCACGATTGCTTGCTCTCCAAACTGTCGGCTCCTTTGACAGCTTCACGACGCCTACCCGTGACAGGCTCGTCAGATTGGTCAAGGCTCTGTTGGATGACGCGACGATGGCGCAGGCGTTCACAATGGGGCTGCTGCGAGACGTCGCCTTGGACCTCGCACTCGTGCCGCGAACCGAGGCAGATGAACTAGAGGCTATCGGCGCGGCTGTGGCAGACAAGATCCTGCATCAGCTGCGAGGTACTCGGGGCATTGCCGACGAAATCAAGGCCTTGTCTGAAGGATTACCAAATCAGATTGAAATCTCTCGGCTGTTAGACCGCATGCTCGCTGGGCCGGCGGATGAGTTGCTGCCGCTGGTCTAGCTGAGCGCTCGAAATGCCAATACGCGTTGGACTGGTGGCCGGCAGCTCAGTTGTCGAATTGCCTCCCGACATTCTCACGACGGTACCCTCGGGTCAAGTCACGGTCGTGGTTCAAGACGCACAAGGAATGCCAATCACGTTGGACGGCAGTCTGCGGCACTTTGCGTCTGTCGGAAGTAGCCGTGTGACGACCGTTGATCTGACTAGGTCAGTGGGATTTCATCACCTTCAGATGGCCCCTGGTATCCACTATTGGTTCGGCACCGAAGACGACAAACTTCGCCTGAAAGGTATCGAGGCACTTCTGCAATTGTTGCGCAATGAGGGCGTGCACTGGTCCGGTCAGATTCTGTTCTCAGATGGAAGTTATCTCCGCGATTCGCATGTTGTGTATGGATGGCTTGATCGGTACGCGGATGAGGCTCTCGAGGCAATAGCCAGTATCGGACGGATGCCGCGCTTCATGCGGCACCGCATTGAGGTGGTCGCCTCGCGGCCAACTAGACCCGCACTCCATGGACCCACACTGAAGCTCTTGAGAGCGCGGCCTAAGGACTTGCTGGAACCTGCAACCAGTGGTCCGATCAAGCTTGGCGGCACCCATTACGTCCCTAGGCAGGTAGTCGTTCGAAGCAATTCTCAGAGCATTGACACGCCAGCGAACAGGAGGGCGGTTTGGCTAACCCGGGTCATCATCGAGCTTAGCGGCCAAGTCCAAGACGAGTCCGAGAAGCCCGATGTCAAGTCACGATGTGATGGCTGGATCAAACGGGCTCGGGAGATACTCAATAGGACTCGCCTCGGTTCGTTATCGGGCGTTGCTGGTAAGGGAGCGCACGTGGGCCGGACAGTTCATGAATCTGTCGACTCCAGATATCGAGCCACCTATGCGATCGCTGCCACTCTTCACAACTTCCTCGGGTGGACTGCACAACGCCAACGACGCGAGCTGTATTCGTTTATTCACTACTCGGACGAGATCTATTTGGCATTCGTCGCTCACGTGGCCGCTGCGGCGCTTGGCCTGGAACCGACGTACAAGGCTCAACCTGCGTTTCGAGGTGCGGACTGGGACTGTTACGTCGATTACATTCCACCGCCCAACGTGCTGAGATCGTGGCGCAGCTTCACACAAGCCCCCGATGACTTTCGACCGGATCTGCTCTTCGTTCGGCGGGATGGAGCAGTGGTGATCGCCGACGCCAAGTACCGGAATGACGGTACGCACGCGTCTCAATCGAGCCGGCGCGACCTCATGTCATACATGAATGCGTTCGGGTTAGCCCGCTCAGTTGTGTTCTTTCCGCCGACGCCTCCGTCACCTCCAAACGCGGGGACGGTAGGTTACGGAGGCCTAGCACTGATAGAAATACCGCTCTCGCCTATTGATGACCTCGTCGGGCAGCTTGCCCTGACCCTCACTGCAGTTTTGGAATCGTCCGCCGAGATTCCCAGGTGGCACTGACTTTGCGTCGAGCCGCAGCCCGGGCTCAAGCTTCAAGGGAATCGCCAGAAGTAAGCAATGGCCAATGCGTCGAAACAGGTCTGGCTGAGCGCGGCAGTGTAAGCGTGGAGCAAACCTGGTCCGGTCCCGGTCCGATACGGAGGAAAGCCCTTCTTTGTGATTTGTGCTCCTCGGGTCCAGCGACCCCCGTGTCATAAGGCAGTATGGCGGTCGTCAGGCACCGTTTCATTCGAGAACCAGATAGCGAAGGCGCCTACCTATGGCGGTACATGGAGTTCTGGAAGCTTGAACGCCTGATGGCGACTTCCAAAATTTGGATGACACGGGCGAACCTTTCTGGTGATCCTCTTGATGGCTCCTACACTGACGCGAATGTCGACCACTACAACCGGACTCTTATGGAGCTCTATGGCGACTACGGTAAGTGGCTTGCTGGACGCCTTGCGACTTGGAATCGAGCTCTAACCGGTTGGATTTACATCAACTGCTGGCTCATGAAGGAGCACGAGTCAGATGGGATGTGGAACGCATACGCCGGCGCGGATCCAGAGCACCGAGTTGCGGTGAAGACGAATGTTGGAAACTTGCGGCAGGCAGTGACCGACGGTCACGAAGTTTATCTAGGTGTCGTTCGCTATATCGACTTCGGAACCCAAATTTTCGACCGTGGCAATGCTCTGCCCCCGTATTTCAACAAGGCACAGCATTTTGATTCAGAGAACGAAGTTCGCCTTCTTCACGTTGGCAACTACCCTGGAAAGTACATTGTCGACGACCTGCCTGCCGGCGATGGACCTGCCGGAGTTGAGATCGCCGTCGATCTCAAGAAGTTAATTACGGCAGTTGTCCCGGGCCCACATTCCGGCGCCAAGCTAGAACAGGATGTGCATGAACTGCTGGGCGTTTATGGAATCGGAGACCGGATCGAGAGGTCTGAGTTGGAGCGAAGGGCTAGATTCTGAGACTGCCTGAATGGTATCGCTCTGCAACCTTCAGACCTCGGTGGAACAGTGAGTGTTCCAGGGAAGCCTCGAAAGACCTTGACCTGAAGGCGGGCTTCGTCCAGGGATCGTTGCGCGGAAATGTTCGCGACCCCACGACCGCAGTGAAATCGCCGCCAGAAAAGGCTCCGGGGGCATCAATTGCGGCCCACCGGCTACACCTTGACGAACTTTGGGGACCAGGTTCCACGGGGATCTCGCGTGAAGTCTGCGAACAGGACTGGACACTCGGCGACCATTACCGTCGCCACACGGTCGAAAACGATCCGCATCTCTTCCTCAGCTTCTGGTGCCGTACGCATTGTGATGACATGCCGCAATGCGCGAAGGTTCGCGGTCCACAAAATATCCGTCGACAGACCCATTGGCGCCAACCGTCTGAGAGCCGACGTAACCTCTTTCTTGACCTGGAAAGGCACGTCCGGACCATCGATTCCCAAACGTTCCGCCCCGGACTTCTGGAATTCCTCGAGAGTTTCGACCAGCTCGAGAATCTCACGAGCCATCGGCTTGAGGGCGGGCGGAATCCGAAGATTGATGTCCGTCAAACGGACAAATCGTAGGCTCTCTTGGCTGATCGCCACGCCAGCGCGGTGTCGAACAAGTTCATGCGTAAAGACCCTCGACACGTTATCGAAGACAAATGTGTACTGCGCATGTTCCAAGACGGAGCCATGGCCGGATCTCAGGAGATTCTCAAAGTAGGCCTGCCGATTGCGCCGAATTTTGGTTATGTTGGGATTTAGTCCGGGTTCCCAAGACCGGTAACAGAGCCTGCCCGCAAACTCCGAGAGCGCCTCGCCCGGAGCAACATGTTTGATGTCACGTGTCTTCCAGGCTTGGCCGCCGACATCGGACAAGTAAGCGCCTACCGCACCCCAATCGACACTGGGTCGAGCGATCAGAAAAACGGAGGGCTCAGTTTGGCGCGTTGGCCGAGTGGTTCGTTTCACTCCACCTAAGCCGTACTTGGTGGAGGCTTGTTCGGCTCGTGGTCGACTCTGATTATGGTCAGGAACTTCTTCTGTTCAGTCTTGGTCTTTGGCCCGTGTATGCCAACGTGGGCCAGTTCATCCGAGTCGTCACGCTTCGGCAGCTGCCCGATTGACCGGGCTTGCCCGCAGGTAAACGAGACGATTGCACAGTAGTCCGCCTCCTCCCCCGCATCGGTCAGCAACTCCTCGATTGTCACGTCTGTCGCTACCCATGAAGTCATTGCGGAACCATCTGAAGAGTCGTCGAATGCCTGGGGCTTTATCCGGAGCGTACCATCCGCGAGTCGTTTCCAACTGTTTGTCTCATAATCGCGTTCGATGTGACGCGCCGGGACACGCCTCAGAAGTCTGACCCCGTCTCCAAGATTCTGCGGATCGTCAGGATCTTCGGACACTAAGCCACGGACTGTGGATCTAGTGGCTGTTCATCGACGAGAGAATGCTGCGGACCATGCGTAGACGCCTCGCTAGGGTCTCTTCCCATTCATCGTGGGGATTCGAGTAGTACGCGACCGGTTCTTTGTGGGGCCTAACTTGAATGCTCAGATAACCCCACGTTCCTTGCCACTCGATGTCAAGGCCCCCACTTGAAGTTGGAACGAGCTCCGGCGCCGGTCCTTCAAAAGGCATCACCGATGAGAGTGACGACAGCGTAGCCATCCAAACCTGGGTGCTTATTGGACCCGCGCCGTGTGTGTCCCAATTCGACTGCAAAGTACTGAGGTCGCGCACTTGCTCCAATACAGCTCCTACCCATTCTGGGAGTGCCGGGCGGTCACGCACGCCTACTTGTATTGCTTCACTCTCACTACGGGCATACGCCACCCTGTCGTCGGGGACGCTTTCGAGGCTTAGGGCGACGTTGAACTTGTCAGTGGGCCGCCACACCTGCAATTCGTTGTTGCTGAGCCGCGGTGGTTTCCGATCGTCTGCATCCTCGCCCGTGCGATTCACCGCGGGAGCTGCCATCCGTATTACCTCCGTCGTCCCCATGCGGTATGCATGGCATCAGTTGTTAGCGCTGTGAAGCCTCTGACGATTGCCTGTCGTCCCAAGTCAAGAAATCCAAGGACGCCACCTGCGTCGGCACTGAGTGGCGCTCCACGAGCCGTCAACGTCAAAACAAAGATTGGCTCCATCCCCGGCAGCCGGAACGCTGGCTGGAGGTCGATATGAAGCCGGCCCAGGAACGTCCCATTGGAAGATCTGAGTAGCCGCCTCGCGTGGACCTGAGTGTCCTCGGCGGCAGCAAGCTCAGGCGGCACTGGATCGGTCGCAAGGATTTTGACGACCTTTTCGGGTTCGGCGTGCGTTTGCCACACATCCTCGCGGGCGATGTGATTGATGTAGGTGATTTCGACCTGTTGCAGTGCCAGCTCCGCCGAAAGATCCGATCGCAGGAACTCAGCAAAGGCCAGCAGATCCTCTTCAAAGGCTTTGCGTATTGAGGGGTATCTCGGGTACTCAGCTGGATCGCTGGTTTGTTTGCGCCAATTATGGATGAGCGTGTCCGACTGCAGCTGAAGCATTTGTGCTCGGTCGCTGCTGAGAAACAATGTCCTCGGCAGGGTTGAGGCCGTGCTGAATTGGAATATGACTGAGGGCGACGGAGAGCCTCGCTCCGATTCAATCGTGGGCGCTACAGCGGGCTGTTGTTCAACACTGGGGAACCGGCTGCGTAACTTTCCCCAAAAGACTCCGACGTGGGCCGCAGTGAGAGTCGGTATGGGCAAGAACTGCGTTGCCAAAGCAACCTCAACAACGGGCGGCCGATCATATTCGGGAAGGGCATCATCTTCAAGCAAGTTGGTAGGACTCATGCTGCCGGTGTTGCTTGCTGCGGCGAAACGGGCCGCCGTCGAGATCGGTCTCCTTGATCGCATTCCATAGCCCTTGCCGATCTGTTGAAGAGTTGTACGATGTACGATGCACAGAGTACCAGCGTCGGGGATGCAGAGCAATACCAATGGATAAAAGGGAGCTGGTGGGGGCACGGGTCACATCTGACGTGCATCAGGTACTGCGGATTGCTATGGCCTTTGAGCACCTCACCTCCATGCAGGACTTACTCGAGCCGGTGATAACTCGATTCGCAAACGAGTACGCGCAGGACCCGGACGTCACGATCGCCGTGGCCGCATTGAGGAGGCACGGGACAAAGAAGGGTGGCCTCGTCGTACCCCTTCGGGCAGGGGCCGTGGGAGTGGTGCCTCCGAGCCCCCGATCCAAACTTGCCACTCGGCGGCCGGCGGCTCGGCACAGCCAAGCTGGCGCAAAGCCCTAACTAGCTTTTGGGGAGGCCCAGGCAAGGGTGGAATTACCGATGCCGTCGAACCCACAGGTCCGCCGCCGTTCCTCAAAGTGCGCCAAAGTCCGCTGCTGTGGCTGTCATCTTGGCTGTCATTGCCACAAATCATGGCGGGGATGGATGGGAATCGAACCCACCCAGGACGCCTCAGCAGCGCCCCGCAAACGGTTTTGAAGACCGCGGGAGGCACCAGCCCCCGAACATCCCCAGCAGGGAAGATGCTATTCGGTCAGCGGGATGCCTACTCCCTCGACTCCAAGCGGCTCGGCATGACGGGTCAGCATCCCCACCAGGAACCCCAGCACCCGATCGACCGACGAACTGCCAACGATCCGAGCGACCAGCGCCGGTTCGGGTGACCGGAACGCCCCCAGCTTGCCTTCCCTGGCCAGGCGGGCAAAGCCCCGCGACCCGGCGGGGACGAAAGTGACCCGTACCCCCGCGTAGCGGTCGCCGGAATGGACCAGCGTGAGGGGACTCTTGCGCCTGACTTCCCACGCCCTGATCTCCTGCCGCTCGATCCGCCGCTGCAGCGTGCCCAAGAAGCGCTTTCCACCCGGATCTTTGCCCGCGTAGATCGCGACCTGCACGCGAGAACAATAGCCAGCTTTACGCCGGCCGGAGAAACTAGTTGCCTAGATCAGCGCCTCGAGCTTCGACCGAAGGTCGCCTTTCATGTTCGGACGATAGCCGATGGTCCGGTCAGCGGGCTTGCCGTCCTTGAATATGATCACGGTCGGGATCGACATGATCCCCAGTGACGTGGGTGTCGCCGGGTTCTCGTCGATGTCCATCTTCATGACCGTCACCTTGTCTCCCAGCTCGTCGTGGAGCTGCTCGACGATGGGTGCGATCATCCGGCACGGGCCGCACCAGGCCGCCCAGAAATCGACCAGCACCGGCCGGTCAGCCTTCAGTACCACAGCTTCGAAATCGGCGTCGGTGACCGCTTGTATGACTGCGTTTGTTTCTGCCATCTAAGACGCTTTCTTCTCCGTTTTGGAATCCGACTTCGACTCTGACTTCTTGTCCGGCTTCGACTCGGAGGGGGCTTCGGTCTTGCTCGCCGAGCTGCCGTCCGCCGCGGCTGCGCGCTCGTTGGAGCTGCCCGCCGTGCCGTTTCCAGACCCCTTGTAGTCCGTGCTATAGAACCCGCTGCCCTTGAAGCTGATTCCCACCGGATAGAGGATCTTGGCGAGCTTGCCCTGGCACTCCGGGCATGCCTTCAGAGGCTGGTCGGTGATCTTCTGCCGGATCTCGAACTCGTGGCCGCAGTTGCTGCAGCGGTAACCGTATGTGGGCATTTTTGTTTCTTTTCGGGGTTCCTAACTATAGCCGCCGGTTGGGATCAAGACGGTGAAATACCATCCCGGAAGGCGGCTTGGGGTGGAAATAGGTGCTCTTCTGTGGAAGTGTCTTGCCCTCCAGCGCCAGCTTCAAAACCTGCTTGAGATCGGGCGCGTCCAGGAAGTAGGCTCCGACGCCCACCCCGTCGTCCACCCAGCGGACCGCCTCGGCGGCGTCGCGTGTGTAGAGAAGGAGATCTTCCGGGTTCCGCTTGCCGATGATGTTGTCGATCACCTGCTCATGCAGCTCCGCCACCGCCACCTCCCCTTCCAGAGGCAGCACCTGGAACCGGTGGTCCTGGTAGGCGCCCGCCGCCACCCGGCCTTTCAGCGCCGCCAGGGTCGCCTCCAGCGAGGGCATTTCCTCGCCGCCGGTCACGGTCACGCCCGCCTTCAGCACCCGGTGGGTGGGCAGGACCTCCAGGCCCGGATCGTCGATGTCGGTGAGCAGCGCCAGGGTGAACCGGGAAGAAGCGTCGGGCGGGCCGCCGACCTCCTCGGCGTAAGCAAGCGCGGTCTCGTAGCGGTGGTGGCCGTCGGCGATGAGCACCGGAATCTCTTCGAAAGCCGTATGCACCACGGCCTGTATCACGCGGTCGGTGATGGTCCACACGCGGTGCTCGGTCCCCTCCGGCCCGTGGAAGGAGAACGCCGGGATCCGCTTGCTCACGACATCGGTGATCTGCTCGACGCCGAGGCCCCGACCTTCATAGACGAACCACAGCGGCTCCAGGCTGGCCCGGGTCGCGCGCATCAGGGCCAGGCGGTCCTCCTTGGGCCCGCTGTGGGTGCGCTCGTGCGGCAGCACGACCCGGTCCTCGTACGGCTGCAGCCGCAGCGCGGCGATGAGGTCTCGGCGCTGCCGGCCGTCGAAGGTGACCTCGTGCACGTACATGGATGGCTCATCCGGCTGGATGATCCGCTTGCGCTGCCACTCGTCGAACGTCCCGCCGGCGCGCTCGTAATCCGTTCCGGGCCGCGTGACATGGACGACGTTGTAAGGCGAGAGCATCTCGTATCTCGGCAGGTCCGACTCCGCGATCACGTCGTACGGAGGAGCGACCAGCGTGCTCGGATTGCCGGCGGTTGCCAATCGGTATCGGATCCCGGACAGGCCTCTTACGTCAGCGATCGGGTGCGCCTCCCAGCTCGACGTAGCGGAGGTCGGACATGCCCGCAACCTCGCGCAGGCGAGTCAGCACATCGGGGCCGACCGCATCGTCGACCGCAAGGATCATCATCGCGTTGCCGCGAGGCGCATCGCGGCCGACCTGCATGCTCGCGATGTTCACGTCGTGCTCGCCCAAGATCATGCCGAAACTGCCCACCACCCCCGGCCGGTCCTCGTGCCGGCTGACCAGGAAGCGCCCCTCCGGGACCAGGTCGACCCGAAACGAGTCGATCCGGACGGCCCGCGGCTCCCCCATGAGCACGGTGCCCGCGAGCTCGTGGCTGTGCATACGAAGGGTGACGAGGCTGGCGTAGCTTCCATGCGCGGGGCTGCGCCGCTCGATCAGCCTGACGCCGCGGCTCGAGGCGACCAGGCGTGCGTTGACAGCGTTGATGCGGTCCTCGGTGAAGGGCTGCAGCACGCCTCGGATGGCGGCCGCGACGAGAAGGTTGACGTCGTGCTCGGCGACCTCCCCCTCGAACTCGAGCTCGATGGCCGCCACCCTGCCGCCGAACAGCTGGCCGTGCAGCGAGGCCAGGCGCTCCGTCAGCAGCGCGAACGGGCGCAGGTACGCCAGCTCCTCGGGCGGCAGCGCGGGGGCGTTGACCGCATAGCGGGGCAGGTCGCCGGCCAGCACCGCGGCCACCTCTTCGGCCACATCGAACGCCACGGAAGCCTGGGCCTCGATCGTGGACGCGGCGATATGTGGGGTGGCGATGAAGTTCGGGAGCCGAAACAGCGGATTGTCCCCGGCCGGCTCTCGTTCGAACACATCCGCCGCGGCCGCCGCGAGACGGCCCGACTCCAGTGCCGCGCACAGAGCGTCCTCGTCGACGATGCCGCCGCGGGCGGTGTTGACTAGCCGCGCCGTCGGCTTGAGCTGCGCCAGCTCGGAGGCGCCGATGAGGTGGCGGTTGGCGTCCACCAGGGGCACGTGGACGGTGACGAAATCAGACCTCTCGAGAAGCTCGCTCAGCGCCACCAGCTCCACGTTGAACAGCTCGGCGCGCTCCACTGAGACGACCGGGTCGTAGGCCACGACCTCCATCTCCAGCCCGTGCGCGCGCTTGGCGACCTCGGAGCCGACGTTGCCGAGGCCGATGACCCCCAGCGTCTTGCCTCGGATCTCCGTGCCGATGAACTTCGACCGGTTCCATTCGCCTCGCTTTACCGACGCGTCGGCCTGCGGAACCCAACGCGCGACCGCGAAGAGCAGGGCGATGGTGTGCTCGGCGGCGGCGACGATGTTTCCGCGCGGAGCATTGACGACGAGGATGCCCTTGCGCGTCGCGGCA
>WNGK01001038.1_pt1 | contig 29680 bp, 32 predicted proteins | sample 5400601 | NCBI WGS metagenome assembly WNGK01 (sample SAMN13153376, study PRJNA577476) | soil metagenome | isolation source: 60 cm soil or saprolite under Garry oak tree replicate 1 | place: USA:California | collected 2016-06-15 | reverse complement strand
ACTACTCCATGAGCGGCAACGGGCTGCTGGCTGGGCTCGTAGCCATCACCGCACCGAGCGGCTTCGTCAACACCACCGGCGCCTGCATCATCGGCCTGGTTGCCGGTGTGCTGGTCTGCTTGAGCTGCACGTTCTTCGAGAACGTCCTCAAGGTTGACGATCCGGTTGGCGCCATTTCCGTACACGGCACGAACGGCTTGTGGGGCGTGCTGTCGGTAGGCCTCTTCGCGGACGGCACGAGCAATTACGGCGGGAGCTGGAACGGCGTAAACGGCAGCGTGACGGGGCTGTTTTACGGCGACTCAAGCCAAATCGTCGCACAGCTTGTGGGTATCTCCACGCTGATCGGCGTCGTTTTCACGATCAGCATGGTCATCAACCTGGCAATCGAGTTCTTCGTCGGACATCGAGTGTCAGCAGAAACGGAACTGGCGGGGCTCGACATTCCGGAGATGGGACAACTCGGCTATCCCGAGTTTGTGTTCCAGCCGGAGCCAGCGGTTCTGATGGGCCAAGCCTAACAGGGCGCTGGCGTCACACGTATCAGCAAAGCTCGAAGTCGATGGCAGGCCGCGAAGCGCGTTTCGCGGCTTGCCATTGGCGATTCCAACCAGATGGCTTCAGTGCCCAACGAGGGAGAGGAACAGTATGGCAGAAAACGAGATTGTGCTTAGCGAGAGCGCGTTGAAGTCGAACGACGATATCTTGATGTACGGCGTCGCCGCCAGCGCTTTGAGTCCGCGCGCGGGAACTTTCGAGCTCGCCGTGGTCCCCGAGAAGACGCAAGGGTTGCTGTTGCGGATGTTTGCGGATCCGAGTGTGCTGGATAAGGCCCAACGTGCCGACTTGGTGGGGCAGTTACGCGAGTGCGTGAGGACGAACCCGCAGGTTTCCGAGTTGCGAGTCCTCTTCGGAATGGCGCTGTGCGTAAATTTTGAAGTGCCGGACGCGATCGAAGAACTCCGCGAAGGCGTCCGGCTGGCCCCGAATAGCTTTATCGCGCAGTTAAAGATGGGCGAACTGTGGATGCGGCTTCGCGTCATGGGTAAGGCCGAAGAGCATACGCACCGCGCAGCCTTATTGGCCGGGAATCGCGTGCAAGCAGAACTCGCCCGCAGGCAAGGCGCCTCGATTCGCGGTATGAAGCATGCAGGAATCGAGCGAGGCGGATACAAAAGTCCGTGGACGTTAGTGACGCGCGTTGTGCGCAGATTGCGCAGGCGCGAATCCACAGAAGCCATCGTCGCAGCGGATATCAGCTAGCCAATGCAACCGGCCCTTCAGCTTGCTCTACTTCTCGCCATCCTTCTTCCGGCGGGGAAGTTTGCAGCGTCATTCTGCAGCCGCTTTGGGATACCAGCGATCTTGGGTGAACTGCTGGTCGGCGTCTTGCTAGGTCCGGGAGCTTTCAATCTGTTGCATCTGCGTCTCTTTGAGAGCGGCCGAGCGACTAGCGCTTTGTTACTTCTGGCGCAGATTGGCGGATTCGTGCTGATGTTCCTCGCGGGCGTGGAAACCGACGTCGACCGCATGCACGAGGCCGGCACCACTGCATTCCTCGTGGCATTATTCGGCGTCATCTGGCCATTCCTGCTAGGCGCGGCTGTGGGACACCTCTTTGGCCTTTCCTGGATCACGGCATGCTTCTTGGGCGGCGCGCTGACGGCCACAAGTGTTTCCATCTCCGCTCGAACTCTGATGGATGCAGGACAGATGTCTTCGCCCGAGGGCACCGTGATTTTAGGTGCGGCGGTCATTGATGACGTTATGGGTTTGTTCGTGCTGGCGTTCCTCGCCGCGTCGATTACCACCAAAGGAGAATCCTTCGGCATCGCGCCGATGGCCGGCGGCTGGTTGCAACATCACATCCCGCGGGCCGCCGCGCATCCCTTGATTGTGCAGATGATACTGATTTCCATTTGTGTAACTTTATTTTTCCTTATCGGATATGGTGCGGCAAGGCGTTGGCTCGACCCTTTAATTCTTCAATTGCGAAGGCTGACCGCCAACGAAGCGGTCCCCAGTTGCGTTTTGGCGCTGGTCCTGGTGTACGCACTTTCCGCCGAATGGCTGGGTAGCGTAGCGGGAATTACAGGCGCTTACCTGCTGGGGTACGTGTTTGCCACTTCGGAATACAAGGCCGACGTCGAGCGCAGCTTCTACGCCATTGGCCACGGTTTTTTGATTCCCCTGTTTTTTGTCTCCATCGGTCTTTCCAGCGACTATCGAGCCCTCGGTGGGCATTGGGCTCTGCTATTGGCGACTTTGGCCGTGGCCATCATTGGCAAGCTGATCGGTTGCGGATTCGCCGCCCTGGCCTCTGGCATGGATTGGGTGCGCAGCCTTCGCATCGGTTGCGGCATGATCTCCCGCGGTGAAGTTGGATTGATCGTTACGGCCATGGGAGCCAGCACGGGCATTTTCGGTCGGTCCGAAGTTGCCGTTATGGTCGCGGTCGTGTTGCTGACGACGTTGTTGACTCCTCTCGTCTTGCGCGGCGCGTTTCATCTGAGTTCTCAACAGGATATTGAGGAAGGTCTCACAAAAGGGGCTCCGGCTCAAATCGCTGTAGTTCGGCAACCGATTTCATTGCCCTCGGAGACAAGGCCGGAAAGCGCTGAAGCCCCACCGAATCAGCCCAGGTTCCGAATGCGAACGTCTCGCGGGACCGATTCCGTCTCTCTCAGTTAATGCGGCCGTGTCGATGCTAGATGAACACGTGAGCCCCGGCGAACAGCTTGACCATTATCGAATCGAGGGAGTGGTCGCCCGCAGCGCGGTGGCGACAATTTTCCGTGCCGTCGATTTGGGCACGAATCAACAGGTAGCTCTCAAGGTTCCGCATTCTGAACTGGAGAGCGACCCCACTTTCGCTGACCGGTTTCGTCGTGAAGAGGAAATCGGCAAGGGGTTAAATCACCCGGGGCTCATCAAGCTTCTCGCTGACCCCGACCGCAGCCAACCGTACATCGTGATGGAGTGGTTTGAAGGAAAACCGCTGCGTCAGGTCATGTCGGAAGAGAAGCTTACTGCCGAGCGCGCAGTACGCATCGTCATAGCGATCTGCCAGACACTCGAATATGTTCACAACCATGGAATCGTCCACCGCGATCTACGGCCAGAACACATCTTGGTCGATGCTGAGGATCACATCAAGTTGATAGACTTTGGTGCCGCGGGACAAGCCGCAGGGCGTCGCATTACCTTCACGAATATCAGCCAGATCACCGGCGGATCGGAATACATATCTCCTGAAGAATTGAAGGGAAAGCGCGGCGATGCGCGCAGCGACGTCTATGCGGCAGGAATTATTTTGTACGAGATGGTCACGGGCAGCAAGCCGTTTCCGGAATCCGATCCTTTCGACCGGACCCTGAACCATCCCGTTCCGCCACGTGAAATCGATTCTGCGATCTCTCCTCAGCTACAGGAGGTGATTTACAGGGCTCTCGAACGCGAGCCCGGGAACCGGTACGCCAATGCTCACGACTTCGCGCAGGATCTGCAACACCTGAACGAAGTTGGCGTAGCTGACCGCGCGGAACTGCGGGATTGGAAGAAAGGGCGTTCATCACAGCCAAGAAAGGTTGCTCTGTACGTGGCTATGGCGCTGATACCGATCGTAATTTTTGCCCTGCTGTTCTATTTCGCAAATCGCTAGCGAAAGGCACTTCAAGAACTGATCGTTCCGAACGAAAGTTTGAGTTTGCGTACGCTGCAAAAGCCGTTTAGCGTGAGAAATGAAATCGACATGGGGAGCTGCACGCGCGTGGAAGCCGGAGTGGAAACAAAAACAATACGATGCGCTACGGAGATTCTGGCTGTCGGTCGCAGAAGTGACGGCAGGCTAGCCGGATCCGTCATCCGCCAATACGGCTTGGCCTCATTTTTTGTGGCCGCCGCATTTCTGGTGAGCCTCGCGCTGCAACCCCTTTTCCTGCATCCGTTTCTTTTCCTGTTTTTCGCCGGTGTGGTGGCCAGCGCGTGGTTCGGGGGCATGCTTCCGGGACTTTTTGCGGTGCTGATCTCCACGCTTGTGGTGGACTACTTTTTTGTTCCGCCGCTCTATTCCTTCGCCATCAAGGCAACGGAAGTTAGCTACTTTGCAGTGTTTGTGATCTGCTCGCTGGTTGCCAGTTGGGTGAGCGCCTTGAAAAAAGAGCGCGAGGAGGAGCTGAAGCAGACGCGCAGCCAGCTCCAGATGCTGGTCGCTGAACGCACAGCCGCGCTGCAGCAATCGACCAGCGAGCTCGAAGAAAACGAGCGGCACATTCAGCTTCTGACGGAAGTCATTCCCAAACAGGCGCAGAATGTCCCTTTGGAGCGCACCGCGGAAAGTGGCACCCCTGCGCCGCTCCAGCAGGTGCTCGCCGAAGTCGTGGATTTTACGACGTCGGTGCTGAAGTGCGACTCCTGTTTCGTCTACGTGCTTGAGAACGATGAACTCGTAATGCGCGCCTCGAAGAATCCCCATCCGGAAGCCGTCAATCGCCTCAAACTGAAGATGGGGCAAGGGATCACGGGCTGGGTAGCCGAACATGCCCGCCTGGTCGCCGTGACCCAAAATGCATCGCAGGACCCGCGGTTTCAACTCTTCAACGATTTGCCCGAAGATCGCTTTGAAGCGTTTCTTTCTGTTCCCTTGCTCAGCCGGGGCCGGCTGGTCGGCGTGATCAATCTGCAGCATCGCGATCCTCATCGCTACACCGATCGCCAAATCCGCTTAATCTCCGCCGTGGGTCTCCTAGTTGGCGCGGAAATAGAGCTGGCGCGCCTGGAAAGCGAAAACTCGCAGCTTTCGGCAAGGCTGGAGACGCGCAAAATCTTGGATCGCGCCAAAGGCATTATGCAGCGCGACCTGAAGATCAGCGAGCAGGAGGCTTACCTCACTTTGCAACGAGAAAGCCGGCAAAGAAGCAAGTCAATGAAGGAAATTGCGGAAGCAATCCTCCTGAATGACGAAATCAGGCACACAAAGAAAGACAAGCTTAGTTCTCCGTAGAGCCTTCTTGTTGAATCGTTTGCCGCTCGCTTGTTGAACTCTGTTGAAACTTGTTGAAGTTGGGTGCTTTCGCAGTTACAAAATCATCTACACTCCCCGAAATGGGCGATCTCACAGCCGTTTTGAATTTTGGCGAACCACACCCGTTTCCCATCCCACTGCACTTAAACAACGGGGAGAGAAGTTCGAGGCCGTTCCCTGAAGATACGGTTTCCAACTTTTTTCAGGATTCCAGAAATATTTCCGCCGGCCCGGCAAGAGTTCGTAACTCCGTTACCTGGCGGCGGCTATTGGGCGAGGAGAGCGGCGGCAAGCATGTGCGAAAACAGCCAGCCTTGCAAAGAATCCTCTACTTTCCGAGCGCCTTTCGGCCCTACAGCTAGGTCTGTTAGGCAGCACCCGTACTGAGGTTGTGATTTTTGAGCGGCAGCGACCGAATCCGCTTGCCGGTAATGGCGAAAATGGCATTGCACACAGACGGGGCAACCCAGCCAAGAGCTTCTTCGCCGATCCCGACAATCGGTTCGTCCGTCGCACGGACAAAATGGACTCTGATTTCCGGCATTTCGGTCGCTCGCAACAAGGGGTAGTCGTGAAAATTGCTCTGCACTACGCGCCCTTTCTGGATGGTGATTTCCTGGCGCAGTACCGCCGCAAGCCCCATCACCATTTGCATCTCGACCTGGCGTTCCGCAGCCAGCGGATTCACCAGGAACGGCCCGGTGTCCATCGCTACGTCGAACCGTTCCACCCGAACCTCGCCCTTCTTGCTGACGGACACGGTGGCAACCACCGCGCAAATCGTGATCTCTTTGACGCCCGGCCGCCGGCCATCCCCGATGGCGATTCCCATGCCGGTTCCCTCGGGTAATTTCTTTCCCCAACCGGACTTCTCAGCGGCTGTATCCAGCACTTTCACCCAGCTCTTCGCGTGCGGGAAATCCGAGTTGCCATCAAGCAAAGCGCGCCGGTACTGGTAGGGGTCTTTCCCGGCCGCGTGGGCCAGTTCGTCCATGAAGCTTTCTAGGTAAAACTCGTTCTGCGATCGGCCCACCGACGTCCAAACGCCGGTGGGAACGTGCGTCTGCCGCAGGTGATAGTCGAAGAGTTGGTTGGGGATGGCATAGGGAACCTGGTGCAAGCCCCTGATGGTTTGCGCGGGATCCGCGGGCGGATTTTGGTCGATGCCGATGACACGGTTAATCCAGGCCACGGGCGCGCCGTCAGGCCTCAGGCCAGCTCGGAATCTCGCCACGCGCATGGGGCGGTAGTAGCCGTGACGCGTCGTTTCCTCGCGGCTCCAGACGACCTTCACAGGGCGGTCCAACTGTTTGGCGATCATCACCGCCTGGCGCACGTCGTCGTTTTGGTTGCGGCGGCCAAATCCACCGCCAATAAAGCAGTTGTGGATGTAAACGTTCGCCTGGGGGACGCCGGTCAATTTCGCTGCATCCAGCAGTGCTTCCTCCGGTCTTTGCGTTCCCACCCAAACGTCCACGCGATCCGCAGTGACCTGAGCGGTGCAGTTCAATGGCTCCATAAAGGCGTGATCCAAATACGGCAACTCGTACACCGCCTCGACCATCTGGGCGGCGTCTTTGAGCGCCGCTTCGGGGTCGCCCTTCTTCACCACGACTTGGGCGCCCGGTTCTTCCAGCGCTGCCCGGGCCATTTGGAGAAACTTTTCCGAAGCGTCTTCGCCGTGCACGCCTTCATCCCACTCAATCGGCAGGAGGTCCAAAGCGGTCTTGGCATGCCAGTAACTGTCGGCCACTACCGCGACTCCTGCCTCGATATCCGGACCGCCGAATTCCACCACCGCATGCACACCCGGGCGGTTTTTGACTTTCGTGTCGTCGTACTTCCTTACCTTCCCCAAGAAGACCGGCGACGCCTTGGCCGCGGCATAGAGCATGCCCGGCAGTCGCACGTCGATTCCATACGTAACGCTGCCGTCCACCCGCAGAGGCGTTTCGAGAAGCGGGGTGGGCTTGTTCATCAGCGTGAACTGGTCGGGCGTCTTGATTTTCGGCTCTTGGGGCAGCTTGATGGCCGCAGCTTTCTCGGCCACCTGGCCGTAGCGGAGTTTTCGGCCCGTCGGCACGTGGGTGATGATTCCGTCCTTAACCGTCAAGTCCGAGCGCGGTACGGCCCATACCTCGGCGGCCGCAGCCATCAGGCGTTCCCGCGCGCTTGCTCCCGCTTGCTGCAGGTATTCGCGGCTGATGCGAACCGCGCCGCTTGCGTTCGTGGCCATGCGCCGGTAAACCTTATTCTCGCGGAAGTGGCGATTGACGGACGCGTATTCGGCGCGCACCTTGGACCAGTCGCATTCGAGTTCCTCGCAAATCATCTTGGACCAGCTCGTAAATGTCGCTTGCCCCATTTCGCTTTGGGCCACGCGGATGGTCACCGTGTCGTCGGGTGCGACGACGAGCCAAGGGTTGATCTCGGTCTCGTCCTTGCCCACCAGCGATTCCCACGGCTTGTCCGGGATCCTTGCGGCATTGGCGGCCGCCTCCGCTGAATTCCATGGAAAGCTCAGCGCCAGCGCGAAGCCTCCGCCAACCGTCAGCGTCGTCACCAGGAATTCTCTGCGGTCCATTTCCTTGGTCAGTACCATCGCATCCTCCAGTGATCGGCTTAGGCCTTCGCCGCCAGCTGCGCGGCTCGGTGAATCGCTTGTCGAATCCGAGGGTAGGTCCCACAGCGGCAAAGATTGGTGATCTCGCGCGTTATGTCCGCATCGGTGGGGTTAGGGTTCTTGGCCAAGAGGGCCGCAGCCGCCATGATCTGTCCCGGCTGACAATACCCGCACTCCGGCACGTCACCTTCTCGCCAAGCTACCTGCAGCGGATGCTGCGCGTCTGGCGAGAGTCCCTCTATCGTCGTTATCTCTTTCCTGACCACCTGGCTTACCGGCTGGACGCACGAGCGCACTGCCTGGCCATTCACGTGCACCGTACACGCCCCGCACAGCGCCATTCCGCACCCGAACTTGGTTCCCGTGAGACCAATCGTATCGCGGAGCACCCACAGCAGAGGTGTTTCCGGCTCCACGTCTACGGAGTACGTCTTCCCATTAATCCGGAGTGAGAACATGACGAGTGCCTCCCAATTGTTGTGGAGATTCGCGCGGCGCCAAACCGTGGGTAGGAGTCACGTTCGCGCATGGTGACCTGCTCTTAGACCGAGAAGAGTCCACAGAAATCAGCGAGAATGGCCAACCTCTGTGATTGTCGCAAAAGGGATACTACCACTTAGTGTCACTGTCAATCTAGCTTTGGCGATCACCCGCATTAAGTGCGCAGAATCGGGGCAAACCGTCGCCACGCGGTCGAGGTCTGCGAGTCTACGTTCTACAACGTGAGAGTGGCCGAGCTAGAGGCGTGGCTCAAGGGCTCCGGTGGTGCGCCGCGAGATGTGGCGATGAGGCAGAGGGTGCGGAGCGGGCTTAATTCAGGTGGAGATTAGCGATTTCACGGGCGAGTTGTCGAGGAAGCGATGCGCCTAATTACCTAGGCCTTGCCCCAAAACGCAGTCCGGTCCGGTGTGATCCGCATGATCGGCGCGTCATTGGGGAGCATCCTTCCGGCGTACTGCGGATATTTCGCTCTTAGCTTCCGAAGAGCCCAGGCACGTTCCTCATGCCCACGCATCGAAAGCAGCTTCGCCTTCCTGTGGTCCGCAAAAATTCCGTCGGTCGCTACGCAGGCGTCTTTTCCAGGCGACCTCATGACGCCGCTCTGTCCTCGGCGGCCGCATGGTTGAACCGTACGTCGCGCGGCTGTAAGATTCACCCATGCAACTGTTCATCTACTTGCTTCTCGTGTCAGTGTCGCTGTTAGGTCAGCAACCGGGTGGCCGCGGCGCGGTTCCGCCACCGGCCCCGAAGAACCTGAAACTCCTCGCCCCGAACTCCGATATTCCCTTCGTCATGCAGAACTTCAATGAGGCGCTGGGAGTGCCGTGCACCTATTGTCATGTGGAAGGCGATTTCGCGGCCGATACCAATCCGAAGAAGGAAATGGCGCGCAAGATGATCGGAATGGTACGGCTGATCGATACGAGCTTCCCGAGCAGCGCCGGAGTTTTTCCCGAGGGATATCACGAAGTGGATTGCATCACATGCCATCGGGGAAGTGTAAAGCCGGAGACAATGGCGCCAAGGAAATTTTACAACCGGGGTAACTCGTTGGGCGACCCACCCCCAGCTCAGAGACCAGGGGTCAGTTTAAAGCTGCTGCCCCCGGACACGCACGTACACGGCGCAGATTCGCTGATGGGCGAGTTCCGCGACGCCCTCAACGTGGACTGCAACTACTGTCACGGCGGCGGAAGGACGCAAGAGGTAGACATCAACCCGCGTAAGGACATCGCGCGGAAGATGATCATGCTGGTGCGGCAGATCAACTCAAATTTTCCCGGCACTGGCGTCTTCCCCGTGGGGAACCAGGAGGTAACCTGCTACACATGCCACCGCGGTGACCCGCACCCGGTGAGCGTGAGCAACCGGCGATACGACCTGCCCACGCCAAAGCAGTAGGCGGCGGAAGCGCTGTGCTCCGCAAAAATTCCCACACCTAAAAAAGTAAACCCTTCCAGCCGCGGCGGGCGGTTAGCCCGCCGCGGCTGGGCGCATCCACACAGGGCGGACACCATTCCTTTCATCCATTCCCATTAACCATTCCCGTTTGGCCACTGTTGCTTTCCATTCTGTTTTTCTTTCACAAACCCAAATCGAATTTGCGGAGTGGATTTGTGGCTAACAAGTGCAGCTCTCTAAGCACGCCGGACGTTCAACGCTTCATTCTCGAAAAACTCAAGCAAGGGTACGCATGGGAAACAGCCAGCCACATGCGACACCTCCTGAGCAAGGTCCTCGGTACCGCGAAGGTGCGGCAGTCTTTGCTCGGGCACTCCACCGCAGCAATAGCGATGGATGTTTACACGCACCCTGTTTCCGAATCCGAACGCCATGCGGTCGCACGGTTGAACGAAATTCTGTTCCCAAATGTTCCCCAACTTGCACCAAGATGCAGCCGGTGTGGAAACAGGTCGGGTTGTAACAATGATTGTGTTCGATGAATTGGTCGGGGCGTGGAGATTTGAACTCCAGACCTCCTGCGCCCAAGGCAGGCGCGCTACCAGGCTGCGCTACGCCCCGACATCTACAAGATCTTATTCTAGCGCAACTTGCGATTCGTCCTCACCGGCGACCTGCCCCTCCTCCGAAACTGTGCTAAATTCACTCGATTTCGGAATATTGGCAGATATGTTCTGGAAGTCGCCGCTTCTAAATTGTTGAGAACTGCCGGGATGTATGAGGTTAGGCTTCAGCCGGACTTGCGCCCGCCGCCCACGCGGTGCTTGCGTGATTCCCTTCCTCGTGAGGATTCCTCGGCACCCTGCTGCATCAATTTCTTTCCGCCCAGACGCTCCAGGTTTCCGAGGAAGACTTCCTTTTCAGTTTTCTTGGTGTTCTTCTTCTTAGCCATAGCTGCACGGTGCCCGAAACGTAGTCGTACGTCAGTCAACTGGCGTCAGCTCCTACAAATGAGCAAGTCTTGAACGTTCATTCGTTCTTGGCTTTGTTCTGGGTGATTCTCGTGGTGGCCTGACTATGTGGTTCGCACGTGGAGCTGGATCAAGGCATTCGGCGTCCAAATAGACCGTCAGTTCCTTCTGGTTGTCGAACTTGATGCCATATCGGGAACCGAGCACAATCTCCAGAACCGTTCCAAGCTGCGCGAAATATGCGCCGGGCGCCTTTTCGTTGACGATAACGCGCGCGCCGATATCAAATTCTCGATTCCCTTCTTTCTTTTTCATGTGCCTTCCTCGGCGTGCATTCCGCGACGGTTATGACCCAATTGTGGCCACGCTGATCTTAGGGGCGAAGCGTCTTGATGTTCTTCTGCCGTTCCCCTTCCAAATCGTCAGCCGCTTTCTTCACGCGTGCGGCTTGCTTCTGGGGAGCCTCTTCTTGTTCCAGCTTCACCGATTCGGCAATGGAGACCCCAGCTTGGGCATCCAATTGTTTTGTAAACATCACAAGGGCAAAGGTATCCGACCCGGAGGATCGAAAAAGGTTGAGCGAATATTGGGAATCTTCCCACCGTGCGATCACTTTTTCGGTCGCATGATAGGATGGGTTCGTGGGGAAATTGACTACGACGACAGGCCTCGTTGCGGTCCCATACTTCGCGGAAACGACTCGTATCATATCTTCGTCGGTTAGCCCTTTAGTGGCGGAACTGTCGTAGGTCACCAGCATTCTGTAGAGTGCCCCGTTGTAGAAAGAGAAGAGAATCTGATCAACCGGCTCCGCTGGGCGTAAAGAGCTATAAGGCTGTGGCGGCCACCAGGTCAATTCTCCAATCAGCGCCGGATGTTCGTGGACCACGGTGACGTCGGCTGGCTTTGCGTCGATCTGCTTGGAAAGATCGGCCACAGTCACTCCGAACGAAAAGTTGCGATACCTGGAAAGATCCTGCGCGTGAACCTGAGGAGTTGAAAGCAGGCTCACGACGATCATGACAAAGGAAACAACTAGACTGCGCATCATTGTTCTCATTGAAAATCTCCTTCAAATACGTACGGATTCAAGATTTGGCGTTTTGATCTCGCCCAAAGGCAGTTCCTTGCCTGTGGATAGCCCAGTGAAGTTCGAGCGAGTATTGCGAATCTTTCCAGCGCGCGATCATGAAGGACCCGCCCTCTGACGGCACGTATTCCACGGATTCTCTAATTGCTGTGCTCATTGGAAATCCCCACGTTCTCGCAGGGGCGGTTTGCTCCGCCCCCTAAATGAACGCGAGGACGTGTCAACTTCAGGCCGTTACTGCAGCGGCGATCTTGTGGAAGGTAGAGTTGGCAACTTCAAAGGTCTCCACTTGAGTAGGTCCTTCAACCACCGACGCAAGGATCTTGGTAACTTCTGGGTAGGCTCCGCGGTTATAAGCCTCCGCATTCTCGGCCTTATCCCATAGACTGATTCCGAACGCCTCCGTCCCTCCGTGGCCCACGAACGAGATCTCGTCCTGGAAGCCTTTCTGTTTTCGAAGCAGGGGAATGATTTCCTTCTCCAGCCTCTGGGTGAACTCGGCGCCGGTATTCGGTTTTAGATGCATATACACTCTGCGTGCAAACATGGGTCACTCTCCTTGGTCCTTATGCCCAAGGGGGATTCAGATAACCGGTTTCGGTCAGGATGACCTGAAGACTCCCTCAGTACAGTTAACCACCATAGGTTAATTAACTGGATGTGTCAAGCCAAATATGGGATCATTGCAGATAGTTAACTGATCATAAGTTAGGCATTTTGGAGGCCACTCGTGGAAGTTTCTCTGGTGATCAAGCAGCGGCTGGAAGAGTTACATCTCGAGCAGCGAGATCTGGCGGCAGCCGCCAATGTTACGGAATCTTACATTTCTCAGTTGCTGACGCGGAAGAAATTACCTCCCGCGTCTGACCGCACGGATATCTATGCCAGAATGGAGAAATTCCTAAAACTTCCGAGCGGCAAGATATCGAAGCTGGCGGACCACGAACGAAAGGAAGAATTGAAAAGAAACCTCGGAGGGCCGCCCACGCCCTTGCTGAAGGAAGTTCGAGAATTAATCCTTCGCAAATGCTTACCGGACAAAGAGAAACAGGTGCGGGCGATTTTTGAGAAGCAGCCCTTCGGTGAACTCGAACGCCTGACCATACAAAAGCTTTTAGACGTGGTGAAGGCGGTCGCCAAGGAGGAACTGGAAAGCGAAAATTGGCTCCGCTTAGTGGCCCGGCTGGTCGGGAGGAGCTATGAACACATGCGGGTCATCGTGTTGGAATTCTTGGATACGGATGTGTTCAACGTGTCTGTGCAAGACTGCGACTCTTTTCTCGACCCGCTGATCGAGTCTTGGGACATCAACCTCGGAACCTTTGCTATGGAAGTCGTCTTAAACAGAAGACTAGCTCCAGGCCAGCCGAAGAAATTCGAGTTTGTGGAAAGGGAGGCCCAATGGTCCGAAGAAGAACCGGGGTTCAAAGGGTTCCTTCGGGACTGCGTTCTGAGCAGTGATGCTACTGAGGAAGAAATTGCATTCCTGAAGAGACTGAGATTCAACGGAAAGCGGCCCACTCCACTGTATTATTACCGGGAACTACAAAACCTCAGAGACCCGCTCCATTTTCGATCGCCCTTGCCCCGCGGCGCACGTGCAGGAATGCCGAGCCATTCCAAATCAGAACGGTCAGTCGCGCCAATGCACAAACGTATGGAAGCGAAAAGCGTTGAGAAGCAACTCCAGCTCGATGGCAGAAAAAAGGCAACGGCGCGCTGGGCAGAGAACAAAAGCCGGGACAAGAAACCAAAAACAAAGTCGTAGGAAGTTTGCCTCCAACTTTATCCATTGACTGAGCACTGTAACTCCCCCGCGCCAAGCGCGCAAACTGTACTCGCACGACTTTTCACCGCCGCAAGCGCTCTCGATGTGTCAGAAACTGTGCCAGAATCCAGCGTCTGCTTGGAGGCCCTAGCCGGGCACGTGTCTAAGACGAGCGGCGGCTACAAGGTCTTGTCCGAGTAAAGGTAAGAATCTCAGAGGACCCTACAAAACCAGAGCCCAGGCGGAAAAGCGTTTACGCCAGGTGGAGTTCTTCAAGCACAGAAAGGGATAGGCATCGGAGTGAGCGGCCCTGAAAGGTGCCGACCATCAGTTTGCCGTGCATGAAAGTGCCTGCTTGCGCTCCGCCGTCCGCAAAAGCGATCAGGCGATCTCCTCCAGACGGCGCCGTGTCGTTCGTGGTCCCAAGCCGCCGATCAGCGCAAACACAATGAGCATGCTGCAGGCGATGAATATGAATACGCCGACGGTCCCGTACTTTCGGAGAAAGAGCGCGATCAGGAAACTGCTGAAAACCGTGCTGAGGCGGCTCCAGGAATAGACGAATCCCACTGCCCGGGCCCGTATGCGGGTCGGGTAAAGCTCGGATTGGTACGTGTGAAAGGCGAACGACATCCAGTTGCTGCTTAAAGTGATGAGTACTCCAAAGAGCATGACTCCGGCCGCCGTTCTCTGCTGCGCGAATAACAAGCCGCAAGCAGCGATAGCAAAGGCCGACCAGGCGATTTGCCATTTGCGCTCGAATACATCCGCGAATGCTTTGCCCACAAGCGGTCCCAGGGGACTTGCGAGGGCCATTACAAATGTGTATCTCAATGATCTGGTAACGTTGACGCCCTCGGCAATCAGCAGCGTCGGAACCCAACTGGCGAAACCGTAATAGCCGACGGGTTGCAGGACATGGAAAATGATCAGCAAAACAGTCCGCGCGCGATACGGTCTATTCCAGATTTCTCTGAGCGACCCGCGCGCCGGGTGAACGTCGCCTGCCACCAACTTGGGTTCGGGTAGGGGCGCTCCACTTTCAGAGCGCACCCGCCGCTCAATCTCCTGCATGATCCGGTCTGCCTCTTCGATGCGTCCTTGCTGCTCGAGCCATCTGGGAGATTCGGGGATGGCCCGCCGAATGAACCAAACGAAGATAGCGCCCGAGGCGCCAACGATCACAACCCATCGCCAGCCATCGAGACCCAGCAAACGGCGCGGGACGAGCACAGCGGAAATGAGAGCTGCGATCGGCACGGCCGAAAAGCTGAGAAACTGATTGAAGGCGAAGGCCTTGCCCCGAGTCTCCTTGGGCACTAATTCGGAAATGAATACACCGATCGTAATCATCTCCACACCCAAGCCAATTCCGGCCAGAAAGCGCCACAAGTTGATCGCCGCGGCCGTCGATTGCAAAGCCATCAGGAATGTGCAGACCGAGTACCAAAGCAGTGAAAAACTAAAGATTGCCCTCCGTCCGAAATGATCCGAGACCGGGCTGAAAACAAGCGTGCCGACGAAAAGGCCGGCAAAAAGAGCCGCTACGAAACTCGCGAAGCCTTCGATTCCAAGGAATCCCTTCGTAGTCGGGGTGAAAATCCCGTTACTGTAAAAGGCCGGAGCAATGTAGGCGGAAAAAAAGAGGTCGTAGAATTCAAAGCACGCACCCAGCGACAGCAGGATGATTAATTTGCGGATATAGCGCGATTTCGGCAGGCGGTCCAAACGGGCTGCGACGGTGATGCGTGTGCCTGCGGCTCGGGAAGGCGCTTCCTGCTGCAGACCGAGTCCCCCGGTTCGATGGGAACGCATGACACTTACGAAGACGCTAGACTCGGCCGATGGCAAGGACCAAGCGTAGCGGCGAGCTAAATGACCTTATCTTCTGAATAGCAAATTCTCTCCAGGTTGCATTCCATGCAACGCGGCTTGCGCGCCTGGCAAACGCGCCGCCCATGCCAAATCAACTGATGCGCAAAAATGATCCACTTGTCTTGCGGAATAATCGCCATCAAATCCTGCTCGATTTTCTTGGGATCCTTATTGCGGGTGAGATCCAGTCGCCCGGCCAGGCGCCGCACGTGAGTATCGACCACAATCCCCGAGGGGATGCCGAATGCAGTCCCCAGCACAACGTTGGCGGTTTTCCGTGCGACGCCGGGGAGCGTCAGCAATTGCTCCATGGTCCGGGGCACTTCGCCAGAGAATTCTTCGACAATCTTCTTGCTCGTACCCTGAATCGACTTCGTTTTGGCGCGGAAAAATCCCGTAGGCCGAATTTCGGCCTCAAGATCGTGGGGGTCGGCGTAAGCAAAATCTTCGGGTTTTCGATATTTCTGAAAGAGCGAGCGGGTCACCTGATTCACCCGCTCGTCGGTACATTGCGCGGAGAGAATCGTGGCGATCAGCAACTGAAAGGGATTCTGGTGTTCGAGAGCGCAAGTCGCCGCTGGATGCGCTTCGTCGAGCTTGGTCAAAATTGCTCGGACCCGCTTCGGATCCGCACCGGCGGCTCTGGCCGTGCCGGAACGCCCGTTCTTGGAAGTTGCGCGCGCGGGCTTCCTCGCTGCAGCGACGCGCGGATTTTTCAGTTTCTTCATCATCAAACTTTGATGGCTGAACGGGCAAACTATAGCACAGGTGAAGATGCAAAAAAGTCGACCAGCTTGCGGAAGGCTTTAGCGCGATGGCTGTATCGGTTCTTTTCGTCCGCAGACATCTCCGCAAAACATTTGCCGGCGGCGCCAAAAAAGAAAATTGGATCGTAACCGAAACCTCCCGTGCCACGCGGATTTTCAAGGATCTCTCCCTCAACCGCATCCGAAAAAACAGCGACGACACGCCCGGGCACAGCCAAGGCAATCACGCAGACGAAGCGCGCCCGACGGTCTTTTGATCCGCCCGCGCGCATTTCGGCCAGCAGTTTAGCCATGCGCTCCGCCGAAGAGGCATTTGGCCCCGCGTAGCGGGCCGAACGCACGCCTGGCGCACCCCCGAGCGCATCAACAACCAAGCCTGAATCGTCCGCGAGTACGGGCACATTGGAGGAGCGGCTATAGTGCAGTGCCTTGCCCGCTGCGTTTTCGCCAAATCCAGGGGCCGATTCCTCAAAGGCGGGCAGCGCCGAAAAATTTGGAAGAAGTTGCAGGTCCAGCGAAACGGTACCGGCCATGTTCGCCGCCAATGCGCGGAATTCTTTCAATTTGCCGACATTCGAAGACGCTAGGAACAAACGAACGGTCACGCCCCGGGCAGACGCCTCTTCCTCCTTCTTATCGCGCACGAGCAGTGAAGTTTAGAGGCACGAGTGAGCGTTGATGCTCAGTGAGATGCCGAATGCCGCTGGCAGCCAGATTTAGTAGCTGGTCGAGTTCACCGGCTGCAAAGGGTCTGCCTTCCGCTGTTGCCTGCACTTCGACGAAACGGCCGCTGCCGGTCATAACCACGTTCATATCCACTTCGGCCCGGGAATCTTCTTCGTAGCAAAGATCGAGCATAGCATCGCTGAGCACTAGTCCTACGCTCGTGGCGGCAACGGAATCCAGAAGGGGCATGGATTTCAGAATCCCTGTGGCGACCATGCGCTCAAAGGCCAAGGCGATGGCCACATAAGCTCCGGTGATGGACGCCGTGCGCGTGCCGCCGTCGGCCTGGATGACGTCGCAGTCAAGCCAGACTGTGCGCTCGCCCAATTTCTGCTGGTCGGTTACGGCGCGAAGCGAGCGGCCAATGAGCCGGGAAATCTCCAGCGTGCGACCGGATTGCCGGCCGCGGGTCGATTCGCGCGGCGTGCGCTGCTCGGTAGCGCGCGGCAGCATCCCATATTCTGCGGTGACCCAGCCCTTGCCGGTGCCCTTCAGAAATGACGGTACGCCGTCGTCGAGCGTAGCCGTGCAGATCACGCGTGTCTGGCTAATCTCAATCAGGACGCTCCCTTCCGCGACGGGAACGAAATCGGGCGTCAGCTTTACCGGGCGCAATTGGTCATCGGCGCGTCCGTCAGTTCGCAAGTTGCCTCCATTGGATTCGGCGGGCAGAGAATCCAGTGGGCAGTTTGCCGGGCAGGCCCAGTGATGTCAACCGACAGCCGGGCCCAATCATGCTAAACGCGATTGGCTCTCAGCAGCGTCAGTGGATAATGCGTGCCCCGCCAAGTGATTCCGCCGGTCCACAGCGCTAGCGCCATCGATTTCCAAAGAATGTAGACAAAAAGAACGGCGGAGAGAGGATGGGCGAACGCATACCACCACGGCAGTTCGTAGAACCGATTGGCGTCGGATATGAACAGAAGCGTCACCATTACGGCCAAGAGATATAAAACCCACGCTACGCCTTTAACTACGAAGATCGCCACGAAGGGCCACACGTTCAGCAATAACACAGCAATGCCTGCGGCAATGGACATGGCGACGTTATATTCGAGGCCTGCAAAGGCATTTTTCATCAGGCCCTCGATCAGTTCGCGCAAAGACGAATACCACTCGACAGTTAGCAATCCCATCCCAAAAACCATCTCCTGCCGATTGCCCGCTTTCTTCAAGAGCTTTCCGAGCTTGATGTCATCATCCGGACGCATGGCAATCGCCTGGTGAGTCCCCGATGCTTTGTAGGCTTCCGCAGCGAGAAGATTAAATGCGCCGACACCAACGAAACTTCTGCTTGCGGGATCTTTCGCCTTCCACGGTCGAAGATAACCCGAAAAGAATATGCCAAAAGCCGAGCAGAAGAGGCGCAGAGGCAAGCTAGATAGACGCACAGCCGGCATCACGGCGAGGTGCTGCAGACGGTTGGCCTGGAGATGGCTCACGGCCTTTGCCAGCGTGCCCGGCTCCATGATTACGTCTGCGTCGGTGAACAGGAGCAGCTCGCCGCTGGCTCTTTCTGCGCCTTGGTACAAAGCATAGTTTTTCCCGAGCCAGCCTGGAGGGAGTTCCGAGATGCTCACAAGGCGAAGGCGCGCATCTGCTGCTGCCATCTGTGCGAGAATGGCCGCGGTCTGATCGGTTGAGCGGTCGTTTAGAACAATGAATTCGAGGTTGGGATAATCCTGCTCCAGGACAGATTGTAGTGCCTCTCTTATCTTTTTCTCTTCATTTCTTGCCGGGACGATGACGGAAACACGCGGAATATATTGTGCCGGATAGCAGCGTGCATCTTTCAGATAAGTTATGGAACGTTGGCCGCGCGCGATGTCCAGTCCCCAGATCGTGACAACGCAGAGCGTAACTGACGCCAGGGCCGCGAGAATCGTTTGATGCTCCTAATTCTGGATAGCAGCTTGTTGCTCGCGCGACGCGCTCCCGGGCAACCGGCTCGCCGTGGCTGGCTGGCCATCGGTCGCTACCCCGGCCGCAGGGATCTGCGGGGGCGTTTGAGCGGGCACGGTAAAAAATTGACTCAAGTCCAAATGGCCGGCCAGGGTTTCGGCCTCTTGCCCACGGATCAGGATCTTTAGCCGATACACGTTACTCAGATTTGCGCCCAGTGTGCGCACGATCGAGTCCACGGCCATCTCTTCATTCAAAATTCCCGAGGGGATCTCTGTCTCCAGGGTTTCTGAAAAATCCGCAATGGCCGTGCCGTCGGATAAAAGATAAAACTGCAGCAACACGGCATCTGCGGGTAACGTGCGCTGCACCTGGCTGGGAGCTTTCTCGATCAGGGCCGTGATGAGCTGCTTGGCTCGCTGTTCCGGATCGGCAGAAAGGTCCAATTCGATAGTGCGGGGTTCGAGCGTGTCCGCAGAGGCAGCGGACAACCAGAAAAGTTGAGCTTTCTCACGACTATCAGTAGGTGTCAATATTGGAGGCACAATGGCGCGTCGCACCTGCTCTGCACTGCGGTCCGCCCGCCGCAACCCCAGTACACTTCGGAACAGGGCCGGAAAGGTGAGGAGGGCGGCGAAAGCAAGCAACGACAGGAGCGCGATGGCGATCTTCCACAGTCGCGGCATCAACGTCCCCCGCTCAAAGCGGCAGCCGGCGTGTTCAGAGGATAGTGAAATTCGGCCACAGCCCGGCCGATCGCCTCGGCAAGTGGTTGCGCCATCTGGTCGAGGCGTTTCGCATCTGCGACATCGATGCTGGAGAGTTCGATCGCGATCGCCGGCGCTGCAATCGTACGTAACTGGCGCACGGGAGCAGCGATCGGCGTTCCAGGAGAGCCCTTAAACCGCCGCAGGAGCTCAGTTTGCGCCAAAGTGGCCAATTGCCGGCTCAAATCAACCGAGGAACGCTGCGCATGATCCCATTCGATCAGATTGGCGCGAGCGGTTATCTGCGGAGCTGACGCTGGCGGCGGAAAAGTTTGTCCTGGTGCATTCGCCGCGAGCGCAGCTGGACTTGCCACTGGCGTCAGGTCAGATGGAAAAACGTAATAGTAAGCGCGCGCCGTGCCCACCGGGCCGCTCGAAGAAACGTGCAGGGAAACAAACACTGCATTGCGTAGCCCATTGATCATCGCCGAGCGGCTATCAAAACTCGGATCCCGGTTGCCCTCGCGCGTAAGGAGCACACGCAAACGCTGGGCTTCGAGGGCGATTCGAGCAGTCCGGGCCAAATCCAGAACGACGTCGCTCTCTGCAAGTCCGGTGGGACCGCGCGCTCCGAAATCGGCGCCACCGTGAGCTGGATCCAGGACCACGGTTAGCCCAGGGGCCTCTTCCGGGGGCGTGGATGGCGGGACCTGCTGAGGCAGGGGACTGGAGGGAGCTTGCACCTGGGGAATCGCTGCCATCTCGACGCTTCGATTTCGCCGAGCTTGCTGCGAGGGGAGCCGCAGCGTCAGGAGCGCCGTGCCTGCGAGCGTTAATGTTACTAGCGAGCGCAGTCGCCACATGATGTCGAGGATACCAGAACTGGGCAGGTGACTTCATCGCTGCACTTCGTAAAGCGGGATCATTGTTCCCTTTTCAGGATTGTTGGGTGATCTGCGAGGTTGCCATCCATCGATTCAAAGACGCTCACGACACCCTTCCATTGCGCGGCAGCAACAGCAACGGAGATTTTGCCTTACTGGAACACCCCCGAAAGGTTCTTTGGAGATTCTTATTCACAAAGACACTCCGGATTGAGGCACCGGTGCCGTCCGTCACGTTTCACGCTGTGCTGGTGCCCTGCTTTTGCGGCCTGTATAGCCACCTTTTCTGTTCTCCTTCTGACCAACCTACCGGCCTCGCGACCTAGTCACAATCCGTTCCGGCCGGTATATGGAATGCGGATTCGCCTTATCATCGCTTGACCCTGCGACAGTCTTCGTGAAATGTCGAGGAACCTTTGATCTTCATCCACGTTTGTGTAGCTGGAATTGGCCGAGTGAAACTGTTGTAAGCCACCTCAATGTGTAAAAACGGGGTGCTCTGCTTTTGCTGATGTGTGCATGCCAATGAGTTGGAAATAATTAAGGCATGAGTATTCAAGCCGTTGGAATAAATCACACGCAAGCTTCTGTTTGGCAATCAACTTGCCAAGATGTAAGGTCCGTCATAAGCGCGGCGAAGTTCAATTTGCGTTCAGTAGTTCTATCTGCATGGCCCCGATGAAGATTGAGCAGGACGCCAAGCGAAGGGGAGCAGCAGCTCCTAAATTGGCTCCCTGCCGGAAAGCAAGCGCCCGTTTGCTCCTCGCCAGCGGACGCCACCCCGGATATTTCGAGTCCGCTTGGCGACCTACCGGTTGAGGGCGGGGAGAGCAGCCCGATAATCCAAAAAAATCGAGCTGAGAAAAAGGGTTTCGGCTTTGGTCAGAGCCATCCTGTCGTAGCCGAAGCCAGTGCGGCCAGCCCTCCACGTGCCGTCGAGGCACGACGTGGTGGCGGAAGGGGAGCGGCTCGGAAGAGATGAAGCTCGCGAACTCGAGTTTACTTGCTGAAGTAAAGGGACGTTTTCAAGCGGAGCAGCAAGGATTAACAGGGGGTAATTTATGAAGCGGTTCATTTTCTTATTCTTGATGACGGGCGGATCGATTTTTGCGGTGCTGCCCACGGCACGAGCGCAAGATTCGGAGAATCACGTCGAATTCGGTATTTTCGGCGATTATTTCCGTCTCGGCGCAACTCGGGGCCCCTCGCTCGCGGGCACGGGCGCGACGTCCTTTGGCGGCGTAGGAGCACGGTTGTCAATCAATGTCTCGCGAAGGTGGCAAATCGAGCCAGAGATGAATTACGACTTTGCTGCATCCTTTGCCGAGGGGTTTACCGGCGCTTCCGGTACCGTGGCAGCCTTCAACACATCCAGCCTGCGGATCCTGCACGGCATGATTGGTCCTAAGTTTCAAAGCGGCGGCGGAGCATTCCGCGCCTTTCTTACTGTAAAAGGCGGCGCCGATGATTTCATATTTTCGTCGGCCCCAGTCACTTTTTCCACCTTCACAAGCACGGTTAGCGGTCTTCGCGCCAATTCCGTAGTTGGCGTCCTCTATCCGGGTGGCGGTATCGAGGCTTATCTCGGGCCCATCGGTTTGCGCCTGGATGTGGGTGACGAAATCTACTTCCAGAGCGGACATCACAATAACCTCCGCATCACGGTGGGCCCGAGTATCCGGTTCTAAGGAAACGGAATCTCCAGCAACTAGCTCCTCACAGCAAGATCGCGGCGGAGGCTCAATACCCCGCCGCGATCTTGGCGTTTGCTTGGACACTGCTAGGCTATTCGGCCAATTGGATGGATTCGATATGCATCGTCTTCGACGGCTCGTCGTAGGTGCCGGAGACGCGAACCCGCTGCCCGGCGAACCCCGCCGGTTTCTGCTGATCATCCAGTTGGTAGACCGTCTTGGTTTCCGGAGCGACGACAACAAAGGACCCACCCGCCTTGGCGCATTGCAGCGTGCAATCCTTGGCGTTCTTCGTTCCGTTTTGCCTCATCATCTTGTCGTGCGCCCCATCAATGGCGCAGCGGCGGTCCATAATCTCCCCGACTAGGTTTAGGCTCCGCTGGGTATCGGTCCTCTGGAGGTATCTTGGGGCGGGTATCGCCGGAAGAGTTGCTCCCAGAAGAATTGCTGCTATCACCATCGCTGGCTTTAGCATTGCGCTTCCTTACTCCGATCCGCGAGATTCGGTAACCGGCTCGCGGCGAATCGCGTTGATTCCATCTGGTTTTCACGTTCCTGTCTCGTGGAGCCGTTGCATGATCCGGCTTTGCTCGTGCGTAGAAGATTCTTAGGCGGGTCGCGGAACCCAATACGCAGAAACTGCCTATATTTGACGGCGAATAACTACGCGATTACGGAGCGGATCTATGAAGCTGATCGTTGATAGGTGAGGAAGGACCGAGACCCCGATCGAACCGGATAGCGCTTAGGCGACTGCCCGGGCAACTCTCTTGATGCGCCAAGTCATGTTCTCCGCACTCCGGGCTCGATGGGGTTCACTGATTTCGCGAACGCTCATCTTTGCTCCACGTCGGCATGTCACTTGAAATACATGGCCGGCCATACGGGGAGGTCACTTCAAAGATGCCGTCCTGGTTGCGAAGAATTTCGGCAGGATTCAGGACTTCGACTGTGCCGTTTACCGTTTCGATCATCGCGCCTCCCGCTTGCAAGTTCGTAAGATTCGGAGACGCCATTAACCTAAATTATCGGCTCCGCGACAATACTTATTTTTATGCATTTCTGCACACTGAAAGCAAAAGACTTGCGTCGTCACCAAGCGGAGTGTCAGCAAAAGACTATAGCCGAGACCGAAAGGCCGGCGAGCCCTAACCAGCAGCCACAAACATAAGATCGTTCACGTTTTTCCTCGAATTTTGCTTCCATGAGGCCATCACATCGACACTAATGTCTCGCTGAGGTTGACCGAACTGCGGTCCGATCCTCTTTGGGCGATTGTTGGGGCGGGCCGGCGATTTGCTGTCCAACGAGCAAGGGCCGAGGCGAACTCAGGGCTCTATGATCTGATTGCGCACGGCGTAGCGCACCAGTTCGCTGACGGAGTGTAGCTCGAGTTTCCGCATGATATTCGCTCGATGAGTTTCCGCCGTCTTAACACTGATGCCCAGGGTCACTGCCACTTCTTTGCTGCTTCTGCCTTCCGCCAGCAACTGCACGATCTCCCTTTCGCGGGAAGTGAGCCGGTTGCGCATTAAAACTCGCGGCTCGGTGACGGAACTCTGCCTGCAGAAGCCATCGATCAGCATTTCTGCGGCACGGGACGTAAAGAAAGAGCGGTGGTTCGCCAGCGCTTCGATAGCGATGAGCAGGTCGCGATCTGCATCCGATTTCATGATGTAGGCTCGTGCGCCGGCATCGACGATTTCTCGAACCAACTGATCGGAATAGTGCAGCGAGAGGATCACTACTTCCGTCTTAGGCAGCTGTTTTCGTATTTTCCGAGCGGCTTCGAGGCCATTCAAATCCGGCATGCTGATATCCATAACCACAATATCGGGCTTATGTTGTTCAGCCAACGTGATCGCTTCCCGTCCTGTCGCAGCTTCGCCACATACGACCCATCCGGTACGCGAAGAGAGAAGGGCTTTCAGGCCTCGCCGAATGATGTCGTGATCATCGGCGACGAGGATGCGGAGGTTGCTCATTTTCCCAGCTCTACCAGATTTTTATCCCCTGCCGCGCAAGATACAAGCTATTTGTCGATTGTACCGCGACTTCCGATAGCATGGATAATATACCGGCGGCGGCCTTTGATCCCATCCGTGCTTCCCTGTGTTTCCAACTTTCTGTATATGAGATTCCATTGGACAAGCGGTAAATGCACCTCTCGGCGGGAGGGCGCACTTGGGGACCCGCCAATAACGATTTCATTCCGAAAGCCAGAACTTGTGTGTCGAAAATCTTATGCAGATAACTTCACTCCCGAGGGCATAGCAGCGTCTGTTCACTAGGTTATAATGCACTCGCTTTCCGTGAAAACTGCAGCGGCCATCCGACACGTTCCCTTCGAAGACCTCGGTGCCTTTGAGACCGTCCTCACCAGTAGCGCCTATCGCATCCACTATTGCGATGCGGGCATAGACGACCTCCGTAGCCCGCAGTTGGCGGATTGTGACCTCCTCGTGGTTCTCGGAGGTCCCATTGGAGCATATGAGGAAGAAAAATATCCGTTTCTGCTAGATGAGATCGCCATGATTCAGAAGCGCTTGAATTTTGCCCGGCCGGCGCTCGGCATTTGTCTTGGGGCGCAACTCTTTGCGCGTGCCTTGGGCGCTCGAGTTTATCCCGGGACGGCGAAAGAGATCGGATGGGCGCCGGTTACGCTTACCTCGGGAGGGAAACAGAGCCCGGTGAAGTGCCTGGAGAGCGTGACGGTCCTACATTGGCATGGTGACACTTTTGATCTTCCCCAAGGAGCGGAACTCCTCGCTTCTACGGCGATTTGTCAAAACCAGGCATTCAGTTACGGAAAGTCCGCACTTGCGTTTCAGTTCCACCCGGAAGCGTCGGCAAAGAACTTCGAGAGCTGGTTGATTGGGCATGCCGTGGAGATCAGCAGCGTGCCGGGTCTTTCAGTTACTAAGCTACGTTCCGATACAGCTCGTTTTGCTCCCGAGTCTGCACCCCTTGGTCAGCAGTGCCTTCGGGAGTGGTTAGAGGGACTCCATTAAATGAAATCGAGCCAACTCGCGACGCCTGTTTGGCTTCTCAATCGTTGAATCGCGACGAGAGAAATTAGTATGAGAGTCGCAGCTAATGCGATAAATTGCGGCTCGTGTAATTAGAGACGAAGCGCGTGATCTTTCTCCTCGGCGACAATCCGCCTCAGACATTCACGAATTTGCATCGTTTTAGGGTTGATGGCGGTGCTCTTACCGACATTCCTCAAAACGCCAAACCGTGGCACGTGTGCCACCTGAGCTGTCTGGCAGTCCTGCTGCTTCAACTCTTCTTTGCAGCAGCAGCTCGGGCTCAGGTCCAAGTGCCCGTGGGACGCGGCATAGTGCGCCTGGAAGCGACTCAACAAAAGAAACAGGGCGACCGCTACATCGCCGATGGTGATGTAGACCTGCGCTATTTGGACATGCGACTGAGGGCGGATCACATCGAGTACGACTCGAAAACATTTGACGTCGTTGCGCGCGGTCATGTCCTCTTCGACTACAAAACGCAACATATCGAGGCGCCCGAAGGCCATTATAACGTTCGCAGCGATGAGGGCGTTTTCCTTCACGTGCAGGGAACAATCAACGTCGCTCGGCGCCCGAACCCCAATGTGCTGTTCTCCACAAATCCGATTTCCTTCGAAGCGGAGGAAGTGGACCGGATCAGCGAACAAACGTACGTGTTCAAGAAAACGTGGCTGACGATTTGCATGCCTAACCGGCCTGTGTGGAAGTTCTATTCTGTCCGCTCCACTCTCAAAGTTGATCAGAAGGTCGTCTTAGTTCGGGCGAATTTTCGATTGCTGAAGGTGCCCCTCATCTACCTGCCCTATGCCAGCATTCCCGCGAGCCAAAAGGTGCGCCAATCGGGCTTTCTGCTGCCCGAGGTTGCTAATAATTCCGTGAATGGCTTCGTAATCGGCGATTCGTATTATTGGGCGCCGACGGACTGGATGGACGCGGAGCTCGGCGCTCAAGTCCTGAGCAAGCGAGGGTGGGGCCAAAGCCTCGACCTCCGTGCCTTGCCGGAGAGTAACCTAAATTTGGGCATCCACTATTATGGGGTGGAGGATCGCGGATTGCCCGGGCCAAACGGGACTTTGATTCCGGAAGGCGGCAGCGAAGCACGTCTTCTTTTCACGACTGACCTGACGCATGGTTGGCGCGGAGTGGCGGACGTCAATTACCTAAGTTCACTCACTTTCCGCCTGGCCTTCGCTACAACTTTCAACGAGGCGATTATTTCTGAGGAGCATAGCGACGCCTTTGCAACAAATAACTTTCGTGGATTCAGCCTGAATATTGCGGCTCTCAATTATAAGGACTTTCTGAACGCGCAGCCAGAAACCAGCATTGTGCTCCGTAGCGCACCTGAGATTCGTTTCAGCTCTGCGGAGCGAGCCTTCTGGGATAGATGGCCAGTGTATTTTGGGTTCGATAGCGTCAGTGGCGCTGTGCGCCGTTCGGATACGCTCATTGATACAGCGCAATATGTGGAGCGCTCAGAACTTGCCCCGCATATGACGCTTCCGGTGCGCTGGGGATCTTGGTTTGGAATTACCACCACAGCAGGATTCAGGTTTACAGATTACAACGAGCAACTCGTCAATGGCATGCCGGCTGCGCAAGGCCTCGTCCGCACTGACGGTGAGTTCAGTGTCCAATTGCGTCCGCCAGCATTTGAAAGGATATGGAATCGAGGCAAGACTAAATGGAAACACGTGATGGAGCCTCTGATCGCCTATAACTATGTGACGGGCATTCAGGACTCCAGCCGGATCATTCGCTTCGATGAGGACGACACGATTACTGATACGAGCGAAGTCGAATCCGCCCTCACCCAGCGATTCTTCCGCAAAACGGGCGATGGTCAGGCGGAAGAGTTTCTTGCCTGGCGTGTCGCGGCAAAATATTACTTTGATCCAACCTTTGGTGGAGCATTGGTTCCGGGCCAGCGCAACGTCTTTGCCGCACTCGATTCCATCACGCCTTTTGCCTTCGCTGATAAGCCTCGGCATTGGTCCCCGATCGTAAGTGACGTAAAAATGAACTATAGCGCACGATACGACATTCAATTGGAGACAGACTACGATCCGCTTCCGAACAGATTGTCCGCATACGGTCTTATTGGCACGGTGCACCCGTATCGCCAGTCCTTCCTCAGCCTCGCGCAGTTCCGATTGCACACCGATCCCATACTGCAACCACGGCAGAATCAGATTCGTGTGACAGGTGGCTGGGGCCAGATGAATCGCAAAGGGTGGAATACGGCGACCTCACTCGCATATGATACGATCCAGCATACGCTGCAATACGAGGTGGTGCAGGCGAGCTACAATGGCAGTTGTTGTGGTATTAGCTTTGAATATCGCCGTCTTGCTCTAGGGCCCCTTCGAAACGACAACCAATTTCGCGCGGCTTTGCTCATCGCGAATATCGGGACGTTCGGAACTTTGCGCCGGCAAGAAAGAGTGTTCTAGCTGCTTTGGCGAATGCTCAAATCCCTGTGAAGCACGATCGCCACAACGCCAATTCGGTACAATATAACCAGCACTGTGCCTCCTCGAACAGGCACGACGTTGCTGCAAAGTTGGCTGTGCTGCAGGGAACCTACTCTGTGTCTGTTCGGTCTGAAAGAGGCATAAGACACCAATTCTCGCCGGGTAATCCGTTGAACCTGCTGTAGTGGGAGAACAGATGTTTGAGCGTCGTTCCGCGCTGTTGGGCTTCATTTCGAGTCTTCTGGACCTGGCTCTAACGGCGCTGTCGTTTCCGGTTGCCTATTGGGTCCGAATGCGGGTGCTCACCCGCATGCTTGGCTCGGATGTCGTGCACCCGCGTCTTTATCCCTTTTCGATGTACTGGACGCTTTTTGCCGCCGTTTTGGTGATCTGGTTCCTGATCGGCCACTTCCTCCGCACTTATCGTGACATTGAACTTCGCAGCCGCCAACAACTGGTAGGCGACGCAGCCAAACTGATTATCCTGGGAGTAGTGGTCTTAAACGCGGCATTGTACTTTTTCCGGGCCGACTACATCAGCAGGGCCTTTATCCTCACGATCGCGGCGGTTGATTTTGCTCTCGTGGTGGCCGGTAGAATGGCTTTGCTTGGAGGCAGCAGGCGGCTGCGAGAGAAGTTACAAAGATTTCACTACTGCCTGATTGTGGGGCTCGGCCAGAATGCGCGCGAACTTGCCTCGTTGATTGAACAGAGTGAGCCGCAGGGCTTGCGTTTGATCGGATTCGTGAACCCCGGAATGGAATTGGAATCCAGAATCGGCGGTCTGAAATCTCAGTATCCGATCTTTGCTTTAGCCGATGCCTACGGCATCCTTCAGAATCACGTTGTCGACGAAGTCCTTTTCGCGGTCAATAACGACGAACTGGAAAGCTTGGAGGCTCTCATTGATCGTTGTCATAAGGAGGGTATCCGCACGCGGGTGGACCTGGGTTTTTTCCCACGAACGTTCCCCCGGGTGCACCTCGAAAACCTGCGTCACGTTCCCCTGCTGACCTTAGGTTCAACACCTAACAACGAATTTGCGTTGTTTGCCAAGCGCGCGGCCGACCTCATTGTCAGCGCGTTAGCACTCATCCTGCTTACCCCTCTCATGCTGATTCTGGCAACTCTCGTGCGCTTGACTTCTCCGGGGCCCATTCTGTATCGCCAGACTCGCTCCGGCCTGAATGGCCGTCGTTTTACCCTGTATAAATTCCGCTCCATGGTAGCCAATGCCGATGAGCTTCGCTCGGAGCTGGAAGCCCTCAACGAAATTGTGGGCCCCGCATTCAAAATGAAAAATGATCCCAGGTGCACGCCACTGGGCCGTTGGCTGCGAAAATTTAGCCTGGATGAACTGCCGCAGCTTTGGAACGTGCTGATCGGAGAGATGTCCTTCGTGGGCCCCCGTCCGCCTCTGCCTCAGGAAGTAGAGAGGTACGCGCCCTGGCAGAGGCGGCGCTTGCGCATGCGTCCGGGCCTGACCTGTTTGTGGACACTCGAGGGCCGAAACCGGCTGAGCTTCGAGCGTCTCGTGCAGTTTGATCTGGCCTATATTGACAATTGGTCATTGTGGCTGGATTTGAAGATCTTTGTGAAGACCATTCCGCATGTTGCGCTAGGCCGCGGCGCGAGCTGAAGGAGCGCTTCCCTTTTGCTGGTGCCCCTTTAGTTGATAATAGAGAGCCAGCGCCAAGCCGGCCAAAAACCAGAAGAGAAACACCACCACGGAATCCCCAAAGTCGTAGTGCACGATTGAAGTCACCAGGAATCCGCTTGTAGCGCCGAGGATTCCCAAGGAAAGGCCGTAAGGGAACGGATCAGCGGATTTCCGGCTTTGCGTCACCAGGCGCACCAGCATAAAACAATAGGCGGCCATCAAGGCGATCCAAGACGCCAGCACCAGCAATCCCGATTCAACGCCGATCTGAATTGGCGTCGAATGGAAATGCAGTAGAACGCCGTACTTCCGAACCGCCTGCAGGTCAAATTTTGAAGGCTCGTCCCGCACAACGTTCATACCCACACCAAACCAGGGATGCGCTTCGATCAGTTTGATCGCGTCACGCCACATGAGAACGCGGTAGTCCGTGCCCGGATCGCTCAGATCGATCACGCCCATATGCCGCCATCGGTGCATAACTAGGCTTGTTCCGGCAACCGCCACAATGAGAATCGTAGGGATGATGAGCGTTCTCGCCCAATGCCTGAGAAAGAAGCAAAGCTCGACCACGCATCCAAA